>Ga0214471_10000759_pt1 | contig 26314 bp, 23 predicted proteins | sample RVTome_5_FD_207665 | JGI IMG/M metagenome (GOLD analysis project Ga0214471, IMG submission 207665) | Soil microbial communities from uranium-contaminated site in the Upper Colorado River Basin, Wyoming, United States - RVT142D155 | ecosystem: Environmental > Terrestrial > Soil > Contaminated >... | reverse complement strand
AACGTCCCCCCAAGTCACCTGCCGTCGTTCCCGTCGCTCCCGTCGTTCCCGTCGGGTACAAAAACCGACCGTCCCAGCTCCACCCGCCGAAACTCCCCGATCATCCGCTGCACTTCGGGCGACAGCAGGTATGCGGCCAGGGCGGCGGCGCCTTGGGCGTTGACGCGCGGGAAGCGGGCGGGGTTCGCGCGGATCACGTGGTAGGGGTTCCGCAGAACCGAGTCGCCCTGCACCAGGATCTCGAGGGCCGGCGGGAGCCGGTGCGCGAGGAGCGTGGCCACGTCGGTGAGCGCGTAGGCCGCGAACTCGCTCGCAATGACGAGCGTGGCCCCCATGCCCTGCCCGCTCTCCCGATACCAGCGCCCGCCAGGCGTGCGGCCGGCGGCCTCCCACAGCGCGAGCTCCTTCACGTGCGTGCCGGATCGGTCGCCGCGGGAGACGAACGGGGCTCCAGCCGCCGCGATGCGCCCGAACGCGGTGCGCACGTCCGTCCCGCGGACCGCCGCGGGATCCCCCGCGGGCCCCACCAGCACGAACTCGTTGTGCATCAGCGCGCGCCGGTCCATGCCGAAGCCCTCGGCCACGAACCGCTCCTCGCCGGCCGGGTCGTGCAGGATCAGCAGGTCGGCCTCCCCGCGGCGGCCAAGCTCCATGGCCTGGCCGCTCCCGACCGCGACGACCTTGACGCCGTATCCGGCCGTCCGCTCGAACGGGGGCAGCAGGGTGTCGAGGAGGCCGGCATCCCGCACGGAGGTCGTCGTGGCCAGGATGACGTCGCGCGCCTGGGCCACCGCGGAGGCGACGCCCACCGTGAGCGCCACGACCGCGGACCACGCCGCCCGCGCGGGCGCGCTCAGAACAGCTCCCCCTGCTGGCGGAGCAGCGAGGGATCCACCACGGGGAGCCCGAGCCCCGCCTGGAGGGTCCGCACCGAGGCCGGGGAATGGCCCTCGAAGTGATTGTTGACGTAGCCGAAGACCTCCCGGACGCGGGACCGCAGGGCCGTGAGCGCGTCGCGCCACAACCCGATCTCGCGGTCGCGCGCGATCTGGACCCGTGAGTAGTCGGTGAGCAACCGGTCCGGTCCCATCCACCGGACATACGCGAAGTCGGCGGTCGGCTCCGCCGCGAGCGCCAGCACGCGCTCCCGCTTCACCCACCGCCCCTCGACGAGCGCCAGCGCCACACGATGGGCGCGGAGCAGGTCGAGCGTGCCGTCGGTGAGCCAGCGCGGATGGCGGAACTCGATGGCCCAGCGCAGGTCCGCCGGGAGGAGCGGCAGAAAGTCGGCGAGCGCCGCGTGCGTGTTCGCGGTGGGCGACCAGTCGGCGGGCGTCTGGAGCAGCAACGGCCCCAGCGTGCCCTCGAGCAGGCGGGCGCGCCCCACGAACCGGACCAAAGCGTCGGCGGCGTCCACGAACCGCCGCTCGTGCGTGATCTCCTGGGGCACCTTGAGGGAAAAGACGAACTCCGGACCCACCCGGGCCCGCCACACGCGGACGACGGGCTCGGCGGGACTCGCGTAGAACGTGGCGTCTATCTCGACGGTCGGAAAGGCCCGCGTGTAGAGGGCCAGCATGTCGGACGGACGCGTGCCGGGTGGGTAGAACGGCCCGACCCACGCGGGGTAGTTCCATCCCTGCGTTCCCAGCCGGATCACCGCGGTCACGCCGTCAGCTCCGTCGGGCCGCACGCTCCCAGTACATCCGCATCTCGGACACGAGGTCGCCCGCGGTCTCGCAGAACAGGGCCCCGCGGATCACGATGGCCTCGCCCGTCCGGCGGCGACGGAACGTGCACTTGTACTCCGTCGCGAACCACGGGCCCGCGACGAACACCTCCCCACAGCGGAACGAGATCTCCGCCTGCTCGCGCGGCACGTCCCGCCAGTAGGTCCCAATGGCCGCGCGACCGCGAATCGGCGTCTCGAACGGGCCGGGCTGGAAGACCGCGTCCTCCGTGAAGATCCCGGCCATGGCGTCCGCGTTTCCCTGCTCCCAGCCCGCGCCAAAACGGGCAACGAGGGCACCGAACACGGCGGCGGTTGAGGGGGGCGTCGTCATGGGTCAAGGTTAGACGAACACCGCGGGCCTCGCCAGGGACGCCACCGGTCGCCCGGGCCCTGGCCCGGGGTCCTGCTGGCATTCGGCGCTCCGGCGAAGAAGATTGGGAACCGGCAGGGTCGGGTCGGAAACCCAGCGGAGGACGACGAGCGATGGCAGGAAGTCTGGTGCGAGTGGCCGTGGTAGGCGTGGGGGAAGGCGGCCGGGGCTGGGCCACCCTCTGCGCGGCACACGGCTGGCCCGTCACGATCTACGACAACGACTCGGCGGCCATGCACGCCGCGCGCGACGACATCACCGAGCGCGCGCAGGGACTGCCCGTGCTGGTCGGCGCGGACCCCGACCTGGTGGAGGCCGGCGTGGGCGCCCTGCGCGAAGGCCGCAGTCTGCTCCAGGCGTGCGGGGACGCGGAGTGGGTGATCGAGGCCATCCACGAAGACCTGATCGCGAAGCAGAAGCTGTTCGAAGGCCTGGAATCCGCCGCGCCCAAGGCGCGCGTCGTTTCCAGCTCGTCGGCCACCTTCACGCCCCAGGACATCGCCGCGCGGTGTCGCCGCCGGGACCGCGTCCTCGTCGCCCACCCGCAGCAGCCCACCGAGCTGATCCCGCTGGTCGAGGTGCTCATGGCGCCGGAGACCGAAGGGCTCGTGGCGGAGCTGCTCAAGGGCTGGCTCCGCGCGCTCGGCCGCATTCCGGTCACCCTCAAGAAGCCCGTCCCGGGCAATATCGGCGGGCGCATGGCCGCGGCCGTCTGGCGGGAAGCGGTGCAGCTCGTGCTGGACGGCGTCATTGACGTGGACGAACTCGATCGCGCGGTCTCGGTGGGCCCCGGGCTCGCGTGGGCGGCCGGCGGTCCGCACCTCTCCCATCACCTCGCCGCCGGCCGGCGGGGCACGGGAGGTCACGTCCAGCTCATGCTCCAGCGCTTCGAGCCCGTCTGGCGCGAGCTGGCCACCTGGGACCACATTGACCCCAAGGACCAGCAGCGACTCATCGCCGCCATCGAACGCGCCTATGCGGGCCAGACCGAGGTCATTCGGCAGGCACGCGATCGGCGGCTCGCGGCCATGCTCCAGGGGCTCGAGGCGTCCCGGAAAGGATGAGCCGCGGCTAGCCGGCCACCATCAACCCGGTCGCATACATCACGAGCATCCCTGCCACCAGGCCGCCGGCGGTGAAGGGCGTCCAGATCGGACCGTCGGCGGGATCGCGGGCCACCACCCGATAGAGGGAAACGATCACCTGCGCAATGGCCCCGGCGCCGACGCTCAGGAAGAGCGTCGCGAGCGCCGGCGAGAACGCCGCGCCACCGATCCAGGCGCCGAAGATGGTGGGAACGCCGGCCAGGGCCCCCATGCCGGCAAGCAGGGCCACCCGGGGCCGGTCGCGCGCGATGGGCGCCACGATCGCGAGGCCCTCGGTGGAATTGTGCAGCATGAAGCCGATCACGAGAAACGCACCGAGTGCCGCCTCGCCCATCACGTAGGCCGCGCCGATCGCGAGCCCCTCGCCCAGGTTGTGCAGCCCGATGCCCAGGGCCACGAGCCACGCCACCGTGCGCCGGCCCACCTCGTCGCTCCGGGCGGTCCGCGATGCCGACACCGCCTGGAGCAGCAGGAGCGTCCCGACCGCGCCGACGAGCACGAGGAGCGGCCCCTGGTAGGCGCCGGCCACCTGCGCGGCACTCTCCAGCGCCTCGTCCACCGCATCCACGCCCAGGAAGAGCAGGAGCCCGCCCGTCAGTGCCAGCAGGAAGTGCAGCCAGCGGCGCTCGAGGCGGCGCAGGGCGGGGTACCACAGCAGCCCGAGCGCCACCGGGATCACGCCCACGTACAGGCCGATCAGGCCGAACACGCCGAAGAACCGCGCGTCGAGCGGCGGCGTCTCCCGCGCCACCGCGATCTCGTGCTCGAACGTGAGGCCGGTGGACGTGAGCAGGGCAACGCGGTGGACCTCGTTCTCGACCCACGGATACGGGATCTCGACGGTGGCGCGGCTCAGCCGGCCCACCGTGGGACCCGGCGTCACCGTGAACCGCCAGAATGCCTCGTCCACCATCACCTGCGCGATCGTCACGGGATCGGGACCGCCGTTGACGACCTCGACGCGGAGGCTGCCCGGCCGGAGCGTCACCCGCTCGAACGTCAGCTCCTCGACGGGCGGCACGCCGGCGCGCATGAACTCCAGCAGCCCGCCGCGCACCACGGCCACGCTGAGCGCCGCCAAGAGCGCGACGGGCACGAGCGCCCACACCCAGGACGGAATCCGGTTCACGCGACCGTCCTCTCCCCGACCTGGAACACCCCCATCCAGCCCAACTCGGTGAATTCCGACTGGTGGGCGTGGAACATGAACGGCCCGGTATCCTCGTACGTCAGCTCGAGGATGTGCCGCTCCCCCTGACACAGCATCACCGTGTCCGTGAAATCGTCCGGCACGAGCCTGGTGCCGGTTCGGTACACGTGGAAGAAGTTCCCATGGAGATGGAACGAGTTGACGAGGTCGAACTCCAGCATGTTGACCAGGTAGATCCGCTGCAGCTCCCCCCGGCGCACCGGGATGGGCCGGTGATGGTACGCAAACGGCACCGTGTTGGCGGCGTAGATCTCGTTGGACCCGTCGAAGTTCGTATCGAAACCGTTCATCACCATCACCATCTCGCGCGCGGGCGGCCGCGGCGTGGGCGGATCCACGATGAAGACGCCGTACAGGCCCTTGGCGATGTGCCGCTTGATGGGGATGGTGTGGCAGTGATACGGATGCAGCCCGAACGGCCGGGCGGCGAACTCATAGAGGAACGTGTCGCCGGGCTGGACGACCTCGTACACCCCGTCCATCCGCGCGGCATGCACGCCGTGGAAGTGCATCGTATGCGGGTGGGTGCCGCCGTTGGTGAAATGCACCCGCACCAGGTCGCCCTCGGTGGCCCGCAGCGTGGGGCCGGGCACCTGCCCGTTGTAGGTCCACGCCGGATACAGCACCCCCGGCGCGACCTCGATCTCCTGATCCACGGCCGTGATCTCGTAGTCCCGCACCGTCCGCCCGTCGGGCAGCCGCGAGACGGTGCCGTAGTCGAAGTGCTCGAGGAAGGCGTGCGCGTCCAGCGACGGGCCGGCGATCAGGCCCTGCGTCGCGGCATTGGCCGGATCGTGCGGTCCGTAGATGGCGCCGGACCCGTGCGCGGCGTGCTGTTCCAGCGCCCGCAGCCGCTCGCTGGTGAGCGCGACCCCCGCGATTCCCAGTGCGCCGCGGCGCAGCAGGTCCCGGCGGCTCAGCGGTCCCCGCCGCTCGTCACGCATGGTCCCCTCCTTCCGCCGCGACGCCGGCCGGAACGGCGGTACAGCCCAGCGCGCGCGCCAGCCCGAGTCCCAACGCGACCGCCGGGTGACCCGCCACCTGGATCGTGATCGGGCCCTCGAACGGCTGCCGGTCCAGCACCCGGAACCGCGTCCCCACGTCGAGGCCGAGCGACGAGAGGTAGCGGAGACGTTCGGGGTCTTTGTCATCCACCATTCGCAGCTCGCCCTCCGCCCCCACCGCCACTTCCGAGAGCGGCGTGAGCCGTGGTCGTTCGATCTCGCCCGAGCGGGTGGGAATGGGCGCGCCGTGCGGGTCGTAGGCCGGGTCGCCCAGCACCAGTGCCATGCGGTCTATCAGCTCGTCCGACACCGCGTGCTCCAGCCGCTCGGCCTCCGCGTGGACCGAATCCCAGTCGTAGCCGAGCCGGCTCGTGAGGTAGCACTCGAGAATCCGGTGCCGCCGCATCACGCGGAGCGCGGCCTGCCGGCCGCCATCCGTGAGGCGAACCCCCCGGTACGGCATGTGGGCCAGCAACCCGCCATCGGCCAGGCGGCGCAGCATGCCGCTCACCGACGGCGGGGCCACGCCCAGCACGTCCGCGATGGCGGTGGTCTGCACCGGACGCTCGTCGGCTCCGGCAAGCCCATAGATGGCCTTGAGGTAGTCCTCGGTGGACCGCGACAGGGCGGCGGGATCGGTACTCGTCATCATAAGCAGGCCCTATAAAGATATTTAGGTGATACTAAATATGATCAAATTCGTTGCAGGCGCAAGTGTTATGGCGTTGGGGTTCGCTACTGGCTGGAGATTTGCAGGAAGGGAGTGACGATGCGCTCGGTCATGCCCCAGATGAAATGCGGACCGGTGCGATACCCCGGAACCACCAGCGTGCGGTCGCGGATGGTGACCTGTTCCTCGCGCAGGTGGTCTATCAGATAGCGGCGTGGTATCCAGAGGTGGTCGGCCACCTCGGGGCTCAGTCGGACGGCCGGCACGGCGGGCACCGCAAAGACGAAGGGCCGGACGATCAGCGGCGGGAGGTGCGGGGACACCGGGCTCAGGTCGTCCAGCTCGCCCACGAGGTCGCGCGCCGTGAGGACGATGGACGTCTCCTCCGCGGTCTCGCGCATGGCGGTGGCCAGGAGATCCGGATCCGCGGGATCGCGACGTCCCCCGGGGAGAGCAATCTGGCCGGACCACGGATCGAGCGGGTGCTCGGCCCGCTTGATGAACAGGAGCGACACGTCGCCGCTGCCGTCCGGCGCCAGCACGAGCGCCACGGCGGCTTCGCGCAGCGGCGGCACCGCCGCCACGCGGCTCGGCGGCCGGGCGCCCAGGGCGGCGCGAAGCAGCGTCAGGTCGAAGCGCGGCATCGGCCGGGAACAGGAGTTGCGGGCAGGTTTATTTTAGGGATGGGCGTTCCACTTCGCACTTTCAACGAGGAGGTGTCTATCCGCAGCTTTGGTGTCGGATTGCTTGCCCTCGCGGCCGTGGCGGTCGCGGGGCTCCTGCTGCGCCGTCGCCGACCGGCTTTGACGACGGCAGGATTCCGTTCGCGGCCCCAGGACGTGGGAGAATTGTACGTAGCGGGCCTGTGACACGGCACGGATCGGCGGGGACAACCCAACGGGTTGCCCCGCCGACCCACAGACGCGCGTAGGGGCGACCCGTCGGGTTGCCCCTACGTTTTGCCTTGGAACAGCGTCCGCAGAAACCACCCGGCCGTCGCGTTCATTGCCTGATTCAGCTCCGGAGTGGAGCCCGCCCACGGGTGCCGTGCACCAAACGTGTGCGACCCGCGCCGGATCAGCAGCAGCTCCGCCCGCTCGTGGTTGGCCTTGTGGAGTTGCTGGGCTTCGCGGACCGACACGGTCTCGTCGGCCTCGCCGTGGACGATCAGCCAGGGAACGCGAAGCCGCTCCGCCGCCGCTTCGATGTCGAGTCGTCCGGCCGCGTCGGTTTCGAGCTCGTCCAGCGCGTCCGTGTGCAGCGGGAGCACTTCGCCGGTCCGCTGGTTGGTGACGTCGAGCTTGCCCTCGGCGCGCCACTTCCGGATCGTCTCGGGCCCCCAGCGCCGCGGCGACGCGATCGCGGCCCAGGTGACGAGCGCCCGTGCGCCGCCCACGGCGGCCGCGTGCAGCACCGCAATGCCGCCGCCGCGGCTGTGCCCGAACAGGCCCACGCGCGAGGGGACCAGCGGGACCCCCGGCAGCGCTCCCGATCCCAGCGCCGCGGTCACCGTTTCCAGGTCCCGCAGGTCCTTGCCGAACGTACCGTGGCTGAATCGCTCGGGCTCCGAGAACCGGTCCCCCGTCGGCCCGACGCCGCTGCTCGAGAAGTTGAACGACACCGCGGTCACGCCGCCACGCGCGAGCCGGTCCGCGAGGTGGGGAAAGAAGCCCCAGTCCTTGAAGCCCTTGAAGCCGTGGCAGATCACCACGGCGGGCCGGGGCAGGTCGCCGGCCGCCGACCGCACGTCGCCGCGGAGCGGCTCGCCATCGGCGCCCGTCAACAGAAACGCGGTGTGGATCGGTGTTGCCATGGTGCGGTTTTGACCTCGCCGGTCACGGGGGTCTAGATTCAGGCGGTCGGTAACACCTTACGGCGGACCCGGAGGATACGATCGGCCTCGTGATGCGTCCTTCCCAGCCCACCCTCCTCGCGGTCGGCCGTGCCCTCGCTGCCCAACGGGATACCCTGGCGCAGGAATGGACCCGCTGGATCCTCGCCCGGGTGGGGAGCGCTCCGACCGTTCGCCCGCAGGTGCTGGAGCGGCAAGTCCTCCTGCTGATAGACCTGCTCACCGAGACCGCCGGCCCCCTGCGCCGCGCCGCGCTCGAGTTGTGGCTCCAGGCCTCGGAGGGCTACGGGCGCACCGCCGCCGAGCGCGGGCTCGCGGCGGGCGAGGTGGTCGAAGAACTTCAGCATCTGCGGGAACTGCTCATCCGCCACCTGTCCGAGCTGATCGCGGCGTTGCCGGCCCGCGCCTCCATGGCCACGGTGCTCCGCCTGAACCGGGTCCTGGATTCGGGCATCACGCACGCGGTCGTCGGCTATACCGACGCGCTGGTGGAGACCCTCTTCGCGCAGCGCGGCGTGCCCGTGAGCGCGAGTGGCGGCGCGGACGACGAGATCGTGCAGCGGCTGGCGCAGCTCGAGGCGGAGCTGGCGCAGCTGCGGCGCGCCACCGGCTGACCGGCGGGGCGGCGTCACCCGCCGCTGATTTCCTCCCCACCATCCACGTTGATCACGTTCCCCGTGATCCAGTCCGCGCCGGGCGTGCTGAGCGCGACGACGGCGCGCGCCACGTCGTCCGGCGTCGTGAGCCGGCCGTGCGGATTGCGGCGCGCGCCTTCCGCGAACAGCCGCTCGCTCCCCGGGATCTTGCGGGCGGCGGGCGTGTCGGTCACCCCGCCGCGCAGCGCGTTGGCCGTGACGCCGCGCGGCGCCAGCTCGGCGGCCAGCTGCCGGATGTGCGATTCGAGCGCGCACTTGGCCGCGGACACCGCGCCGTACGACGGAATCACGCGTGTCGAGCCCGACGACGTCATGGCGAAGATGCGCCCGCCGCGCGCCATCAGGCCGCGCCCCACGACGTCCTGCGCCCAGTACACGAGCGAATGCGCCATGACGTCGAGCGTCATCTCGATGTTGGCCTTGGTGAGCGCGTCGTCCGCGACGTACGGTTTCAGCGTCCCGAACGCCAGGGAATGCATCAGCACCGCGATGGTGCCGCCACCGGCTTCCAGCTCGGCGGCCATGGCCTCCACCACTTCGCGGCGCTTGCCTTCGTCCGCGGCGTTCATGTTGAAGAACCGGTGCCGGCGCCCGTGCCGCTCGATCCCGGCCTGAATCTCCGTCACGTGCGCCAGGCCCGCCTTGCGGTCGAGGTGGACGCCGGCTATGTCGTACCCGGCGGCCGCGAGCGCGCGGGCGCAGCCCTCGCCGAACCCGCTCGAGGCGCCGAGGATCAGGGCCCAGCGTGGCGTCATCGTCTGCGCGTGCGCCACCAGCTCCTCCCGTGGGGAAGCGCGGAACATAGCCCATGACCAAGAACGTCGCCATCGTCGTCGGCCTGCTGTGCGGCCTGCTGCTGGGATTCGGCGCGGCGCTCACCGGCGCCGACGCGCTGCACGCGGTGGCCATGGGGGTGGCGCCGCTCGGGACCGCGTTCGTCAAGCTGATCCGCCTGGTGGTGATCCCGCTCGTGGGCACCACGCTCTTCAGCGCGATCGCCACGATGGGCGATCTCCGCCGCCTGGGCCGGCTCGGGCTCCACACGCTGGGCTTCCTGTGGGGCACGACGCTCCTCGCGATTCTGACCGGGATGATCGTGATGTTCGCGGCGCTCCCGTTTGCGGGAACGCTCACCATTGCGCCCGCCGACGGCGCGATCACCGCACCCGCGCCGCCGGGCTTCTTGGACTTTCTGCTCAGTCTCATTCCCGACAACCCGATCAAGGCGGCCGCCGACGGCGCGCTCCTGCCGATGATCGTGTTCACCGTCCTGTTCGCGGCCGCCGCCGCCACGTTGCCCGAGCGCCGGCGGGCCATGCTCGTGGACCTGGCCGACGGCGTCACGGCGGCCCTCATCCGCCTGATCCACTGGATTCTGTGGACCGCTCCGGTGGGCGTGTTCGCGCTCGCCGCACCCGTGGCCGCGAGCGCCGGCCTCGATCTCCTGCGCAGCCTCGGGATCTTCATCATCGCGGTGATCGTGGGGCTCGTGGTCTTCACGGCGGCCGTGTACCTGCCGTTCGTGCGCTTCGTGGCGCGACTCGAGAGCCGCCGGTTTCTGGCCGCGGCCGTGGAGCCCGCCGCGATCGCCTTCTCGACCACCAGCTCGGCCGCGACCCTGCCGGCCATGTTCAACGCCGCCGATCAGCTTGGCCTGCCGCGGCCGCTCGCGAGCTTCGTCCTGCCGATCGGCGCCGCCGTGAGCCGTTCGGGCAGCGCCCTGTACCAGGGCGGCGCCGTGGTGTTCCTCGGGCACCTCTACGGCGCATCGGTCGGGCCGGGGGAGCTGATCGCCGCGCTGTTCGCGACCTTCCTCGTGGCGCTCACGATCGCGCCGGTCCCGAGCGCCAGCGTGGTCACGCTCCCGCCCGCGCTGGCCGCCGTGGGCGTGCCGATAGACGGGCTGGGCATCATGCTCGGCATTGACCGGATCCCGGACATGTTCCGCACGGTGGTCAACGTGACCGGCAGCGTGGTAGCGACGGCGGTGGTCCGCCGGACCGCCGACGCCGACGCCGGCCCGTGACCCCGCTGACGATCCGGCTCGTTTCGATCAACATCTGGGACCTGCCGGTGGCCTTGCCCCGCACGCAACGGTCGGCGCGCCGGCATCGCCTGCTCGAGGGACTCCCACGGCTCGACGCGGATCTGCTGCTGGTGCAGGAGGCCTTCCGGCCCCGGATGCGCCGCGCGATCCTGCACGCGCTGCCCGCCCTCAACGCCGACGCCCGGGCCCGCGCGCGCCGCTGGTTCCTGTTGGTGCCGATGGACGGAGCGGGCGGCCTGTTGACGCTGTCGCGCTGGCCCATCCTGAGCACGCGCTACCAGCCCGCCCGGCGATTCCGCCGGATGAAGCCGGACGAGCGCATCGGGCGGAAAGGGTGTCTCTGGACGCGGATCGCGACGCCCGCCGGGGAGCTGCTCGTGGGGAACGTGCACCTCTACGCCGGCAACACGCCCGTGGACGCGCACGTGCGCGCCATCCAGGCTCGCCACCTGCTGGCCCATGGGGACAGCCGTCCCGACGCCCCCACCGTGCTCGCGGGCGACTGGAATTGGGATCTCGAGTTCGAGCACAGCGAACGCGGACCGACCGGTCATGTCGAGATGCTCCAGGCGGGGTTCCGCGAGGTGGCGGACGGCCGGAGCGAGGGCATCGCCACGATGGACCCGCGGCACAATGCCTTTGCGCGGTACGTGCCGTGGCACCGGCCGGCGCGGCGGCTCACGCACGTGTTCTACCGCGGGCCCGGGATTGGCCCCGGCCCGGAAGCGCCGAACCTGTGCCTGCACGATCCGCCCGTATCCGACCACTACGGGCTGCGGGTCACCCTCACGGTGGGCGGCTGACCCATGGCGTACCGCCTCCTCGCGGACACGCTGGTCGGGATCCACCTCCTGTTCGTGATCTTCGTGGTGGCGGGCGGGTTCCTCACGTGGCGCTGGCCGCGGCTCGCGTGGGTCCACGTGCCCGTGGCCCTCTGGGGTGCGCTGATCGAGTTCGCCGGATGGATCTGCCCCCTCACTCCCTTCGAGAACCAGCTGCGCCGCGCCGCCGGTGAAGCCGGATACGCCGGCGGCTTCATCGAGCACTACGTCATCCCCCTGGTGTACCCCGGCACCCTGACCCGCGGGATCCAGCTCCTCCTCGGCATCGCCGTAATCGTCGTCAACGCCGTGGCCTACGGTCGGCTGATCCGGCAACGAAGGCGCCTGACTATTTTCCCCGCCATGCCCACCGCTCCTCTCATCCCCCGTACCGTCCTGTTCGGGAACCCCGACAAGGCGAGCCCGGAGCTGTCGCCGGACGGCACGCGGCTGGCCTATCTGGCGCCGCTCGACGGCGTGCTGAACGTCTGGGTGGGCGCCGCGGACGGTACGGGCATGCGGGCGGTCACGCACGACACGGACCGCGGCGTCCGCTTCTACACCTGGGCGCACGACAACCGCCACCTCCTGTACCTCCAGGACGAAGGCGGCGACGAGAACTGGCGGCTCCACAAGGTCCAGCCGGAGACGGAGGCGGACGAGGACCTGACGCCGTACGCGAACGTGCAGGTGCAGCTGCTCGCCCACACGAAGCGGCGGCCCCACGAGGTCCTGCTGGCGATGAACCAGGAGGACGAGCGGCTGCACGACGTGTATCACCTGGATCTGCGGACCAACGCGCTCCGCCGGCTCGTTCAGAACCCCGGGGACGTGTCCAGCTGGCTCGCGGACGCGGACCTGGAGGTGCGCGCGTGCGTCGCGATGACCGACGACGGCGGCGCCGTGCTGCGACTCCGGGACGGCGCCGACGCGGCGTGGCGGGACGCCATTCGCTGGGGCCCGGCCGACGCGCTGAGCAGCGGACCCGTGGCGTTCCGGCTGGACGGGCGGTCGCTGTATCTCCTGGACTCCCGGGACGCCAACACCACGCGCCTCGTGCGGTTCGACGCCGGCAGCGGCGCCCGGTCGGTGATCGCCGAGGATCCGCGCTATGACGTGGGCGGCGTGGAGCTGCATCCGGACACGCGCGAGGTCCAGCTCGTGGGATTCATCCGCGAGCGGCACGAGTGGGACGTGCACGATCCGGCGCTCGCGGACGACGTCGCCGCGATCCGAAAGCTCAACCCCGGCGACTGGGACCTCGCGTCCCGCACTCACGCGGATGACCGCTGGATCGTGGCCTTCACGCGGGATACCGAGTCGGCGTCCTACTGGCTGTACGACCGCGCTACGCGGGGCGGCACGTTCCTGTTCCACACGCGCGAGGATCTGGGGCGGTACGTCCTCGGCCAGATGCGGCCCGTGGCCCTGACCGCGCGGGACGGCTTGCGGCTGGAAGGCTATCTCACGGAGCCGACCGCGCCCGCGCGGCGGCCGCTGCCGCTCGTGCTGAACGTCCACGGCGGTCCCTGGCATCGGGACACGTGGGGGTACGACCCCGAGGCGCAGTGGCTCGCCAACCGCGGCTACGCCTGTCTCCAGGTGAACTTCCGCGGGTCCACCGGCTACGGGAAGGATTTCGTGAATGCCGGGAACCGCGAGTGGGGCGCGAAGATGCACGACGACCTGGTGGACGCGGTTCGCTGGGCTGTTTCGGAAGGGATCGCAAACCCCGCGCGCGTCGCGATCTACGGGGGCTCGTACGGCGGTTACGCCGCGCTGGTGGGCGCCACCTTCACGCCGGACCTGTTCCGGTGCGCGGTGGCCATCGTGGGACCGAGCAACCTGATCACGTTCATCCAGACCATTCCGCCCTACTGGTCCACGTTCCTGGCCATGCTGAAGGAGCGGGTCGGGGATCCCGACACCGAGGCCGAGTTCCTGCGGTCGCGCTCACCGCTCACGCACGTGGACCGGCTCCGCATCCCGCTCTTCATTGCCCAGGGGGCCAACGACCCGCGGGTGAAGCAATCCGAGTCGGAACAGATCGTGGCGGCGCTCAGGGAGAAGGGCATTCCGCACGAATACCTGCTGTTCCCCGACGAGGGGCACGGATTTGCCAAACCCGAGAACCGGCTCAAGTTCTATGGGGCGGCCGAGCGGTTCCTGGCGGAGCACCTGGGCGGCCGCTGCGAGCCCGAGTGAATGCCCGCGTACGGGCGCTTCTGAAGGGAAGTCGGCGCCCGCGACGGTCCCGCGGGCGCCCCCGCTGATCCGACGCTAACGCGACGCGTGTACGGCGTGGTCGTACACGATGCGGGCCAGGTCCGCCATGAGCGCGGCCGAACTGTCCCGTGAATCGAGTCCCCGCACCATCAGCGCCAGCACGTAGCGCGTGCCGTCCGCCGCCGTCACGATCCCGAAGTCGTGGTGGATCCGCGTGATCTCGCCGGTCTTGTGGGCCACCGTCGTCCCCTCCGGCAGACCCGCGGGGATCGCCGTGTTGAGCCGCTGGCGGCGCATGACGGCCTCCATGTCGCGGCAGGCGGCGGCGCTCGCGGCACGCCCGTCCGCGATGGCGGCGGCCACGAGCCCCAGGTCGCGCGCGGTGGTCGTGTTGCTGAGCCCCGCCTCATAGGCCTTGCCATCCTCGACCCCGCGGAGCACCTGAATCGAGTCGGCCCCCAGCGCGCGCATCGTGGCCGTCACGCGCTCGGCCCCGACGCGCTGCAGCAGGATGTTCGCGGCCAGGTTGCTCGACAGCGTGATCATCAGCTCGACCAGCTCCCGGATGGCGGCCGTGCCGCCCACGCGGCCGTAGAGCGTGGTGTCGCTGTCGTCCGCGGGGCTCACACTGAACGGCGAGCCGTCCACGAGAGACGCGAACGTGTTCGTGACCGCGATCTCATCGTCCAGCGAGAGCAGGCCGGCGTCCGCGTCTCGGAACACCTGGATCATCACCGGGACCTTCATGGTGCTCGCGGCGTGCATCCGGACGTCGGGGTCGTGGAGCAGCGTGTCCGCGCGCGACAGGTGGCGGTAGTACACGCCCACCTGCGCGCCGCTCGCCGCAATGCGCTGGTGGATGAGCGAGGCGGTGTCGGGCATGGTGGGCGTGCAGCCGAGCATGAGCGCTGGAAGCAGGAAGGTCGCGAGCGCGCGGGTTCGCATGCGCGCGAATATACTTGCCGGACGATGACGACGCGCGTCCGCATTCACTATCACCGTCCCGACCGCGGCACGACGGTCTTCGAGGAACACCTGGTCCTCGACCGGCCCGACGTCAAGGTCACGCTGCTCGACACGTACGACGGGAAGGAGGCGTTCGCGGGCGGCCGCCTGATCCTGTCCGCGGGCGCGCCGGTGGTGTGGTTCGTGTACCCGGCCCTGTGCCGCGACGTGGGCCGGTTCCATCTCGCCGACGGAACGTTCACCGGGTGGTACACCAACCTGCGGGCGCCCATGCGGATGGACGGGAACGACTGGTACTGCACGGATCTGTTTCTCGACCACTGGCTGCCGGCGGACGGGTCGCCCGACACGTGGCTGGACGAGGAAGAGCTGGACGCCGCGCGCGCCGCGGGGCTCGTGAGCGCGGCCGATGTGGACCTGGCGCGGCGTGAGCGGGCGACCGTCGAGTCCGAGCTGGGCGCCGGCTGGCCACCGCCGCTGGCGCGCGAGCTGGATCTGGGTCGGGCGCGGGCGTTGGTAGGGCGAGCGCACCGCTGACCGAGCGAAGCGGGTCGCGATTTCCCGCACCGCGCTGCGTCAATCCGGTAACGCACTTCCGGCTCCGCCTCCCCACCATGGTCGGCGATGCTCGCCGACCTCGTCCACCGCTGCCGCTCCGCCCGCCACCTGCCGGCCCTGTTCACCCACCTGGGCTACGAGCAGGACGACGGCGCGCCGGCCGACGGCTGGTGCGCGGTGGCACGGTGGCGGACGTTCCGCGTCGTCGGCACCGACGCCGCCGACCCGTCGGTCGCGGTCCGCGCCATGGCGCGTCGGCTTGCCGCCACGGCGCAGCCCGGCCTCGTGGCCGCCGTGGGCGGCGGCACCCTCGCACTCGCCACCCCGCGCCTCGGCACGGCGGCCAGCAGCCCGGTGCTGGCGCTCGCGGTCGCCGCTCCTGAGCCGTTCCACCTCCAGCTCCTCGGAGAGCTGGCGCCCAGGCCGCGCGCCACCGCCCTCGAGCACGCGCTGCGCGTGGGCGACGTGCTCGCGAGCGAAGCGGCGAGCGACCGGTTCTTCGAGGCGTTCCGCGGACTGTACGTGCGCGCCCAGGCGGCCGCGCCCGCCCGCGCCACCCCCGCGGACCGCACGCTCCTCGCCCTGCTGCCGCTCACGCGGATCCTGTTTCTCTATTTCGTGCAGGCCAAGGGCTGGCTCGATGGACGCCCCGACTTCCTGCGCGCCGCGCTGGACGACGCGCTCGCCCGGCGGCGGAAGTTCCATCGGTCCGTGCTCCACCCCCTCTGCTTCGGCACCCTGAACCGGCCCGCGGGCGAGCGCGCCGACCGCCGGTTTGGCCGGGTTCCCTATCTCAACGGTGGACTGTTCGAGCCGCATCCGGTGGAGCGCGCCCACGGCCCGCTGGTGCTGCCCAACCCGTTCTGGCGGGACGCGTTCGACCTGGTGTTCGAGCGGTTCCGCTTCTGCGTTCGCGAGGGCGAGCACGTGGACGCGATCGCGCCCGACATGCTGGGGCGCACGTTCGAGCGGATCATGCAGCGCGGCGAGCGCAAGGCGTCCGGCACGTTCTACACGCCGGAGCGTCTGGTCCGCGAGCTGGTGGTGGCCACACTGGCCACCGCGCTCGAAGGCCCCGGGCTGCCGCACGACGCCGCGCGGGCCCTGCTCACGGGGGCGCCGCCCGGCCGGGGTCGCCACGGCACGGTGGTGCGCCGCCTCGTGCGCCTTCGCGTGCTCGATCCGGCGGCGGGCTCCGGCGCCTTCCTGCTCGGCGCTCTCGACGTGCTCACCGGCGCCTGGACCGCCCTCGGCGCGGGACGCGATGCCGCGGCCCGGGCACGGCTCCGCCGGCGCATCGTGGCGCGCCAGCTCTGCGGCGTGGACGTGAATCCCGTGGCCGTCCGGCTGGCGGAGCTGCGCCTCTGGCTTGCCCTCATGGCGGACGATCCCGAGACCGACGTCGCCCGCGTGACCCCGCTCCCGAACCTGAACGGCGTGGTCCGCCAGGGCGACACGCTGCTCGATCCGATCGGCGCGGCGCGCGCCATGGGGATCCACGCCGGCGTGCCGGTGCCGGCGTCGGTGGCCGCGGCCCGGCACGCGGTCTTCGCGGCCCGGGGAGCGGCACGCGCCGCGGCACTCTCCGCTCTGCGCGCCACCGAGCTGGACGCCGCGCGCGACTGCGTGGCGGCGGCCATCGCGCGGGTGCGCGCCACCCTGCACGATCTGATCGCCGCGGCACGCGGGCGCGACCTCTTCGGACGGCGCTCCGGACTGCCCGCCGCCGCACAGCTCCAGTACCGCGCCCTGCGCGACCGCCTCCGCGCGCTGCGCGCCGCCGCCCGCCAGGTGGCCCACGGCAGCGTGCCGTTCTTCGCGTTCGAGGTGCATTACCCCCGCGCGGTGGCAGGCGGCGGGTTCGACGCCGTGATCGGCAACCCGCCGTGGGTGCGGGCGGAGCGGCTGCCGGCCGGCGTGCGCGCCACGCTCGCGACGCGGTTCCCATGGTGGCGCGCGGAGCACGGGCACGGGTACGCCCACCAACCGGACCTGGCGGTCGCGTTCCTCGAGCGGGCGGTGGAGTTGGCCCGCCCGGGCGGCGCCGTGGGATTCCTGCTCCCCAGCAAGATCGCCAGCGCGGGCTACGCGGAGGCGGCGCGCCACGCGCTGGTGCGCGAGACGGCGCTTGCGTACGTGCATCGCGTCCCGGATCGCGAGGTCCGGGAGTTCCGCGCGGCCGTCTACCCGCTCGCGCTGGTCGTCCGCAAGGCGCCGCCGTCGTCGGAACACCGCCTGCGATTGGATTTCGCTGGGCGCCGCACAGTCGCCCAACGGTCACTCACCGCGGGCGGCCCATGGGTGCTCACCGGCGACCGCGCGCGCCGGGCGCTCGGGCGGCTGTGTGCCGCCGGTGCGCCGCTCGGCGCCGTCGCCCCGCCCATGCTGGGGGTCAAGACCGGCGCCGACCCCGTGTTCCTCGGGCGGCCGCTGGACAGCGGCGGCGGTGCCAGCGTGGTCCGGTTCGGGGGCGAGGAGGTTCCCCTCGAGCCGGCCGTGCTCAAACCGGCCGTGCGCGGCCGGGACCTCCGCGCCTTCCAGGCCACCGGCGACCACGTGCTGCTGTGGCCGTACGATCAGGCGGGAGCGCCCCGACCGACGCTGCCGCCGCTCGCGACGCGCTGGCTCCGCCGCCATCGAGCGCTGCTCGAGCGACGCAGCGATTTCCGCGGGGGACCGATCTGGACGCTGTTCCGCACCGCCGCGGCCTTTGCCACTCATCGTGTGGTGTGGCCGGACGTGGCACGGGGCCTTCAGGCGGTGGCCCTCGACCTACGGCATGGCGACGCCGTGCCGCTCAATACGTGTTATGTCAGCGCCACGCCGGACGAGGCCACGGCGCTGGCAGTTGCCGCCACGCTCAACAGCACGTGGATCCGCGTGCTGCTCCGGCTGCGCGCCGACGAGGCGCGCGGCGGATACCGCCGCCACAACACCCGCGCCATGAACGCCGTGCCGGTGCCGCCGGAAGGCGAGGCCCGGGACCGGCTCGTGGAATTGAGCCGCACCACCCACCACTCCCATGACGTCTGCCAGCAGGATCTCGACCGCGCGGTCGCCCAGGCGCTCGGCCTCGGCGCCGCCGCCTGTGCCGATCTGGCCGCCCTGGCCCGCGATCACGGCTGAAGCGCTGCGGGCCGTGCACGAGCCCGCGGACCTGCTTGCGCTTCCGGGTCCCCGGATCGCGGCGGCCGCCGCCGTCCGGGCCGTCCGGTCGGCCCTGCGGGGTCCCGCCGACGATGCGTGGGACCCACCGTCGTGGCTGCTCCCGCACCAGCGGGACGCCGCACGCCGGATCGCCGGGTCGCTCGCGTGCTTCTCCGGCGCGCTGCTGGCCGATGCCGTGGGGCTCGGGAAGACGCACGTGGCGCTGGCCGTGGCAGGGCGGTACGCGCGCGTGACGTTCGTGATTCCCGCTGCGTTGCGGGGTCAATGGGCCACCACCGCGCGGCGCCGCGCCGTTGCCGGCACGATCGTGACGCACGAGGCGCTGAGCCGCGGCGCGCGACTTCCCGCCACTGATCTCATCGTGATGGACGAGGCGCACCGATTCCGGAATCCCGCCACGCGCCGGTACGACCGCCTGGCGCGCGACGTGCGGGGTGCACGGGTCCTGCTGCTGACGGCGACGCCGGTCGTGAACCGCGCCGCGGACCTCGTGCATCTCCTGCGGCTCTTTTTGGCCGACCACGCGCTGGCCGCCTTCGGCGTGCCCTCGCTGTCCGCGGCCGAACACGGGCCACCCGACACGCTGCTCCACGCCGTGCTGCCGCTCGTGGTGGCGCGCTCCCCTGACGTGGCCCGCGTGGCGGACCGTCTGCCCACGGCGCGGGCCGCCGCCGTGACCTGCCTTCCGTCGGTCCCGCCCGATGCGCTCGTGGCCGTCGTGACCGCGTTGCGCGCGCTGCGCTTTCCTCCCTTGGGACGTGAGGGTCGCGCGCTCCTCTATCGCCATCTGCTCCTCCGGCTGTCGTCGTCCGCGGAAGCGGTCGCTGCCTCATTGCAGCGGCACCGGCGGTATCTCGACCGCGCCGGGGAAGCGGCCCGACGCGGTGAGCCACTGGATCGCGGGGCGCTGCGGCACCTGCTTCTCGATGTCACCGACGACCAGCTGACGCTGCTGCTCGACGCCCCGTCTCACGATCCGCCGTCCGTGCGCGAGCTGGAAGCCGAAGACGCGCGCATCGCGGAGGCGCTGGCCCTGCTGCGCCGCGCCGGTGACGATCCCAAGCGACAGGGACTGCTCGCCGAGCTGGAGCGCCGGCGGGGCCGGAAGACCATCGTGTTCACGGCGGCGCGCGCCACGGCGGTGGGAATCGCGCGCAGCCTCGGCTGGCGACACGTGGGCGTCGCGTCCGCGGGCGGCGGGCACATCGCGTCCGGCCGCCTGCCGCTCGACGAGTTGCTCGATCGGTTCGCCCCCGAGGCGCGGCACGGCGGCGCGGTGCCCACGGCCATGCGGCTGGACGTGCTGGTGGCCACGGACCTCGCCTCCGAGGGCCTCGATCTCCAGGACGCGGACGCCGTCGTGCACTACGACCTGCCCTGGAACCCGTTCCGGTTGTCGCAGCGGCTGGGCCGGATCGCGCGGCTCGGCTCGCGTCATGCGCAGGTGCAGGTGTCGTGGTACCGGCCGCCCGATCTGCTCGAGCGCCCGCTCCGCCTTCTCGCCACGATCCGCCGCAAGGCGGCCATGCAGCTGGCCCTCCCCGTGGCGGTCACCGGGACCGTGGGGCGCGCGGTGGTCACGAGCGCGCGGCTCGAGCGACGCGAGGCGCTGGCGCTGGACGGGTCGTTCGTCGCCCGGGGCCACGCCGTGGTCGAAGGGGACGGCGCGTGCTGCGTGCTGCGGTGGGACGGCCCGCGCCAGAGTCTGCGAGAGGTGGTGCGACTCGACGGCGCGCCGCTCGAGGCCACGGACTTCGCGCTGCTGGCCGCCGCCGAGTCCGCGGCACCGCTTCCGCGCGCCGTGGAGACGGGCTCCCCGCGACTGCGCGCGGCCCGCGGCCGGCTCGCCGCCTCGACGCCCGCGCATCCGGCCTGGCGCGCCCTGGCGCGCCGCCTCCTTGCCGAGGCGCGCGCCGCGGGCAGGCGACGTGACCGCGGGATGCTGGCGTCGCTCGATGCTGCGCTGGCGCGTCTCGGCGCGGGCACGGCGGTCGGCGCCGAGCGCGAGCTGGGCGACGTGCTCTCCCAGCCGTCAGCGGGGCGGCTCGATGCGTGGGTCAACCGGCATCCGTGCCGGCACCCGGATCTCCGCGGCCCGGATCTGGAGGTCGTCCTCGCAGGGGACCGTGTGGCTGGCATGCCTGCGGGCAAAGGGGACATCGAGCGTGAACAACACGGTTTGGACGCGGTACCATGAGTCGGATGCCCACCTGGCGAACCGTGATCGCTCTCCATGCCCTCGCGTGGATCCTCGCACCGGATGCGGGCGCCCAGGGGTACGAGGCCGCGGAGCGCCGCCTTCGGGCCGGCGACACGACCGGCGCGCTGGAACTCTACGAGCGCCTGTCGCGGCGTCGCGGGCGCGACGCGGAGCTGCACTACAGGATCGGCGTCCTCCACGCGAGCCGCGTCCAGCCCGACCAGTCGGTGAGCGCCGACCGCCGGTCCGCCGAGGAGCACTTGCGCCTGGCCACGCGGCTCGCTCCCGACAGCGCGCCCTATTGGCTCGCGCTCGCCGAGCTGCTCCGCGCGCAGACCGAGGTCACCGTACGCCTCCAGGTGGTGGAAATGCTGGAGCGCGCGCGGGAGGCCGCGCGCCGGCACCGGAGCCCGCTGCGCGGGCGGATCGAGTACCGGCTCGGCCGGGTGAACTGGGAGCGATACGAGCAGGCGGCCAACCGCCACGAGCTGGTGGATGGCACCGCGGATATCGATCAGGACCGGTTCCTGAACGACTGGTCGTACGTCGAGGAGCTGTTCCGGCGGCGGCTCCGGCCGTCCTTCCGGGGGATGGTGGAGTGGCGTCAGACGCTGGGCAACCTCGAGGCCACGCTGGAATCCGAACCGCTGCATCTCGACGCGGCCGGCCTCTACGTCGTGGCGCTAGGCGAGTTCGGCCAGTGGGACAGTGCCGTGGCCGTGACGGCGCGCCTCATCGAAACCGCGACCGACAGCGGCCGGGCATGGCTCCTCCGCGGCCTGACGCTCGCGCGGACCGACCGGTGGCGCGAGGCCGATGCGGCGTTCGACTCGGCGCTCGCCCGGCTGACTGCCGCCGCGGCCGCTCCGTACTTCGCCATCGAGCGGGTCCTGACCCCCGAGCAGAGCGAGGACTGGGCCGCGTTGGGTCTTTCCGGGCGCACCACGTTCGCCGGCCGCCACTGGCGCACCACCGACCCGCTGTGGCTGACGCCGGAGAACGAGGCCCGCCTGGAGTTCCTCGCGCGCGTGGCGTACGCGGATCACCGGTGGGCCGACGACCTGAGGGGCTATCGAGGATACGAGGCGGATCGCGGCGCGGTGTACGTTCGGTACGGACCGCCCGACCGCGCCGCCACACTCGGGCCGGAGGGAGCCGATCGTCCCGCGCTGACCATCATTCGCAACCCGGGTCGCGACGACCCGGACCAGTTCCGTCAGGACGCCGCCGAGCGGCTCGACCGCGCGCGGAATCGGCTGCTCTGGGTCTACGAGCGGTCCAGGCGCCGCTATCTCTTCGGCCTCACGCCGGGGTATGCCCGCGCCGTCTTCGCGGGTGATGCCGCGGGCCGCTTCGATACCGACCGCCGCACCGTCCCCAGAACCTGGGACAACCTGCCGCTGGTCCGGCGGCTCGACTCGATTCCGATCACGCTGCTCCGGTTCGAGGATGGGGCCGGAGCCGGCGAGCTCGCCGTCTTCGGGACGCTTCCCCTGTCGCTCGACCGGAGCGTCGGGGACGCCGCGGCCGCGGAGATCGCACTCTTCGTGGCACGAGCGGATTCCGTGGAGCGTTTCGCGACGGACAGTGCCCGACAGCTCGCGCCCGGTGTCTGGCGGTGGCGGATCCCGCAGCCCTCCGATACCACGATGTCGTTGCGCGTCGAGGCTCGGGCCGCCGGAGGCGACCGGGCGGGCCGGGGTTCGGTGGTCCCCGGCGAGTGGCCCGTGGCGTTTGGTGGACTCCGCCTCTCCGATCTCCTGGTTGCCGCCGGCCGCGTTGATACCACGTCCTACACGAGGTGGTTCGACCTCGACGTTGCGCCCCTGGCGGGGCCGCTGCCGGCCGGCGAGCCGGTCACGCTGGCCTGGGAGGTCTATGGCGTACCGGCCGGCACCGGCGCGGCGTACACGGTCGAGATCCGGCTCACCGCGGAAGCCGTGGAGCGCCGTGGCCTCTTCGCACGGATCGTGGGCGGAACGGCGGATGCGCTCGGCCTGAGCGCAGTCGGCGACGATGTTCTCGTGCTGCGCTACGAGCGTGCGCGCGACCCGGGCCCCGTGTCGCTCGAGTATCTGACGCTCGATCTGGGGGACACACCGCCGGGCAGATACCGTCTCACGGTTTCGGTCGCCGATCCCACCTCCGTTGGCCCCCGCGTGATCCAGCAGGTCATCGAGATCGCATCACCTTCCAGGTAGACTCGCGCGGTCACCGGGACCGGTGGCGCGGCGCCAAGCTTCGGTATATGTTCGGTATCATGGCGCCCCAACTCCCCTCCGGTGGCGATGCCCAAGACCGGCTTCCAGCGGCGCTAGTCCGCCGTAACTGGCTCAAGGAAAAGGACTTACCGCAGTCCGGGATCGTCCGGCACTGTCCGGAGTGCGGCACCAGCAGCGTCCCGGCTTCCGGTTGCTTCCACTGCCCGAACTGTGGCTGGGCCGCCTGCGGATGACGCTCCCCATCCTCGACGTGCGGCGCCGGGGCGCCGAGTTCCTGGACCGGCCGGTGCACACGCTGCTGAACCCGCCCGAGTCCACCGGCCTCGGCTTCTGGTCGCTGAATCCGTACGTCGGGTGCGAGTTCGGGTGCGCGTACTGCTACGCGCGGTTCGCCCACGACTTCGGCATGCAGCGCGCGGTCGCCAAGGGCGTGCTCCCCGCCGAGACCCGTGACCGCCTCGCGTCGGTCACCCATTCGTGGGAGGCGTTCGAGCGGGTCATCTTCGTGAAGCGCGACCTCGAGGCCGCCCTGGTGCGGGACCTCCGGCGCGTGGCGCGCCGGAAAGACGGCCCGCAGACCATCGCGATCGGCACGGCGACGGATCCGTACCAGCCGGCTGAGCGCCGCTTCCGGCTCACGCAACGGGCGCTGGAGATCCTGGCCGACCTGCCGCAGCTCCCCCGCCTGCGCATCTCGCTCGTCACCAAGAGCCCGCTCGTCACGCGCGACACGGAGTTGCTGTGCCGGCTCGCCGGCCGGCACGCGCTGGCCGTCCACCTCTCCCTCATCACGGTCAATCCGCGGGTGATCCGCCTGATGGAGCCACGCTCGCCGCTGCCGCACGCGCGGCTGCGCGCGGTGCGACGCCTGGCGGATGCCGGCGTGCCGGTGGGGATCTTCTGCGCGCCGGTCCTGCCCGGCATCACGGACGACGTGCAGTCGCTCCGCGACCTGTTGCGCGCCGCGCGCGACGCGGGAGCGCGGTTCGCGCCGGCGTGCTCGCTGCGCGTGTACGGCGGGGCCCGGGCGCCCTTGCTGCACGCCCTCGAGCGCTCCCTCCCGGAGGTGGCGGCCCGATACCGCCGTCGCTACGACCGCGCCCGCGAGGCGCCCGAGGCGTACCGCAAGGCGCTTTCCCGGCGCATGCGTCACCTGCGGGCCGAGGCGGATCTCCGGCCCGCCGCATGGGACGATGAGGCGCCCGTTGGCGACGCGCAGCTGGTGCTGTGGGGGTGAAGGAGCGATGGGCACGATGGGCACGATGGGCGCACCATGATGCTAGGGGGCGGCGACCCTCCGTATGAACGCCGCTATCGTGTCCACCACTCCCGGCACCAGCGGCAGCGCCGGATTGATGTACGTCGGGATCTGCGTGCCCATCAGCGTGTCCGCCGCCGCCTTGAGGGTGTGGGAGGCGCCCGGCACGATGAACAGCTGCGCGTCCGCTCGCGCGGCTTTCAAGGCCTGGGCATCCGTCACCCGGATCTGGATGTCCATGTCGCCCTGGACGATCAGCACCGGCAGACGCGCCGCCGCCAGCTCGGCCGCCGGATCCAGCGTGGCCCAGCCCTGCATGAACCGGCGGTTCACCGGTGCGACGAGTGCACGGAGCGCGGGAGGCAGGTCGCCCGGCTCCTCGCCGCGGAGATAGCGGGCCAGCGCGCTGTCGAACTGCGCGAGCATCGCGGCATCCAGCTGCCGCGAGAGTTGCTCGTGCAGGATGGCCGTCATGGCGCGCCCGGGGGTGGACACGAGCACCAGGCCGTCCACGGTCACACCCCGCGTTGCGGCGCGAATCCCGAGACTGCCGCCCTCGCTGTGCCCGATCACGAACACCTTGGGGTAGTCACCGCGCACCGCGGCCACGGCCGCCGCGACGTCGTTCGCGAAGTCGTCGAACGTCATCTCCGGCAGGATCACCTGCCCCTTCGTGGCCGGCAGCACCCGCTTGTCGTAGCGCAGCGACCCGATTCCCGCCCGGGCCAGCCCCCACGCCAGCAGCGCGTAGGTGTTGGTCCGGAGCCCCGGACCCTGATTGCCGTTGCGATCCGTGGGCCCGGACCCGGCCACGATCACGGCAATCGGCGGCCGCTCCACGCCGGCCGGCAGCGTGAGCGTGCCGGCAAGCTGGAGTGCGCCGCTCGTGAAGACCAGCTCCCGCTCGGTGACGCCGGCGGGGGGCACCGTATCCGCCTGGGCGCGGGCGGCCTGCGCGGGCGCCAGCAACAGGGCGCCCCCCAGCATCACTCTCGATACCCACGTCATGAGGCCCGCTCCCGCATCCAGAGGTACAGCGAGTAGACCACCGGGATCAGGACGAGCCCGATGATGATGACCGCCAGCGGCACGCCGCCGCGGACGGCAGGCATGAACGCGGAGGCCATGAACAGCAGTCCCGCGAGCACGAACACCCACGCGCCCAGCCGGTGCGTCTTTCGCCAGACCGTATCGCTCGACAGGGTCCACGGCGTGCGGATGCCGAGGAACCAGTTGGGCTGCACGCGTCCGAGGTAGTTCCCGATGATGATGAACAGGAAGCCGAGCGCCACCGGCATCACCCGCTGGATGGGCACCGGCGCGCCGATGGCGTTACCCAGCACGGCGAGGTAGGCGACGCCCATGAAGATCAGGATGCCGTTGATCAGCAGCCAGTAGGTGTCGAGGAACTTGGGATAGTTGGCGCGTTTCGGATCTATCGTCGGCAGCACGTGGGCCAGTCCGGCCAGCGCCAGGATGGCGAGCGGCATGAGGAAGGCGCCCGCGAACCGGCCCGAGTAGCCGTCCGCCTCCCCGCGGAGGTTCCAGTGCGTGGCCACCCTGGGCGGCAGCTGCGGGTAGGCCCAGATGGCCGCCCCGAGCGCCACCGCCGCAACGATGACTCCGATCCAGCGGTTACGCACGGCGCCGTCCTCCCTTCACGACGTTCATGAGATACCGCACCGCATCCTGGTACACGGTGGTATTCAGCCGGTACCGGATGAACTGCCCCTCCCGCTCCGCCGCCACCAGGCCCGCGTCCTTGAGCACGCCCAGGTGGTGCGACACGGACGCGAACGCCATCGGGAACCGCTCCGCGATCTCGCCCGCCGTGAGGTCCGCCTGCGCCAGCCGTTCGAGGATTTCGCGGCGCGTGGGATCCGCCAGAGCCTTGAAGACGCCGTCACGGGACATGGGGAGCGTAATTTAGATACTTGGCTAAATATATCAATGGCCCACACTCTCCCACGCCGCCCCAAACGCCGCCCTCAGCTCCGCCGGCACCTCTACCTTCTCCCCCGTCATTGCCCGGAGCATCAGGGCGTTCGTCGGCGCCTGGCCCCGGAAGTGGTTGTTCGCGATTACGTACGTCTCCTGGGCCTGGCGCGCGACCGCGTGGATGCGGTCGAGCCACCCGTCCAGCTCGTCCTTCGTGTACAGATAGTCATAGCGTTCGTGCGACTCGGCGCTGTCGCGGAACCAGTTCTCGTAGTTGCGCCCGTGCAGCCGCACATAGCCCAGAGCCGCG
>Ga0214471_10000758_pt1 | contig 26326 bp, 33 predicted proteins | sample RVTome_5_FD_207665 | JGI IMG/M metagenome (GOLD analysis project Ga0214471, IMG submission 207665) | Soil microbial communities from uranium-contaminated site in the Upper Colorado River Basin, Wyoming, United States - RVT142D155 | ecosystem: Environmental > Terrestrial > Soil > Contaminated >... | reverse complement strand
CCGAGCGAGGGCGACGACCGCGGCACCGCGAGCAGGTACCGCCGCTCGCCATGGGCCCCGCCCTCCGGCCGTTCCTCGACCAGGCCGAGCCCCGCGGCCGCCAGCCGGTTGCGGATGAACTTGAGATCGGCCTCGTCGATCTCGTCGAGCACCGCGCCCACGGTCGGCTTCTCGCCCGACTTCCAGGCGTCGATGGTCGAGCCTAGGACATGTTCGAGGCATTGCCGCCAGTTGGGCTGCTGGGCCGCGCGGTCGGCCCTGGTCGCCGCCGCGACCGCCTCGCCGACGCGGGCGGCGTCCGTCACCGGCAGGCCGGCGTCCTCCATGATCTCGGCCCCGAGCATCAGCTCGGCGATCGCGAACAGCGTCCCCCAGGTGTCCTGCTGGCGGCCGTCGAGACCGGCCTGCTTGAGGTTGACGCGCCAGTCGCCCAGCATGTGGTCGAACTCCGGCCAGGCGTCCATCAGCCCCCTCAGGATCATGCGCCCGGCGTCGGGCTCGATCCTCGGCGGCTCGCCCACGTCGGCGAGCTGGTCGAGATCGAGCAGCGCGAACCGCGACCGGTCCTGCGGGCGCATCGGCGGCGGAATGATCCCGGTCATGAAGAACGCCGAGCGCGCCTGGAACTCGACCCCCTTGTGGTCGGCGCCGCCGCGCCAGTGGCGCGCGCCCGACGAGGCGAGCCGGGCGAGCTCGATGATCGCCTCGACCCGGCGGTTGTCGGCGCTCGCCTCCATCTCGTCGACCGCCACCGGCAGCGTGTCGAGGCCGAGGCGTTGCCTCACCCCCGCCTCGGTCGTGTTCGCCGCGTCATGGAGCGCGGCGCCGAGAACGGCCTTGACCAGGCGTTGCAGCTCGGTCTTGCCGGTCTTCATGTCGCCGGCGACGAACAGGTGCGGCCGCCATGGCAGGGCGCCGCCGATGAGCATCGCGCCGAGCGCGCCGACCACGATCACCGGGTCGACGCCCGGCCGGCCCCAGGACCACGAGGTGAGCGCGGTGAAGATCTCCCGCGCCGGGTTGTCCTCGGCCGGCACCGGCTCGAGCCACGGCACGATGGTCAGCGGCCGCGCCGGGTAGAACAGGCCGTCGATCTCGCCCGGCGGCGCGTGCTGGAGCCTCGCGCCCCTCCCGTCCGGCACCACCGTCCACAGCCCGTCGCCCGAGTGCCAGATCAGCCGGCCGTGATCGTCGACCCAGGCGCCGCGCCCGCGCACCCGGTCGATCGGCTGGAACAGGCCGCGCCCGGCCGCGGCCTTGACCAGGCACTGGGCGGCGTCGTCCGCCGCGATCCCGGTGATGACGAAATCGTCCTTGGACTTCGCCCATTTCGGCCACGCCCACTCGAGGAAGTTGGGAGTGAGGGCGAACAGATCGATCAGGATCTTCTTGCCCCATTCGTTCGACGCCACCGGAATGAGCTGGCCGAGCGTGTCGACGAAGTAGCTGATCTTGCCGTCCTTGCCGAGCGGCTGCACCGGGCAGCCCGGCGGCAGCCGGTCGACCGGATGGCCCGGCCACTGGCCGGCGAGCACCTTGTCGCCGCCGACCTCGCGCCCGCCGATCGCCGGCGGGTCGTCGATGGCGGTTTGCCTGTCGAGCTCGGCGCGCGCGTCGGCGAACGCGGCGCGCACCCGGCCCGGCCCCTTGCGAACCATGGTTGCATTCCCTGTCGGAGCTTCGCTCCTCCACGCCTCTCGTGGGCGAGGGCGAAAAAGGTCCTATGGTGAAACGCCGGTCACTTGCGCGGCCTGGCTGGCCTCGGCCGCGCCCGCGGCCGCTTCGCCAGCGCCTTGCGCCTGAGCTGGGCCTCGACGCCCTCGCGCGCGACCCGCTCGGCCAGCGTCGGCAGCCCCCGGTGGTGGAGGTCGGTGTTGCTGGTGCGCAGGGTCTCGCGCATCATCGCGGCGACGACGTTGCCGGCCGCCGCCATCGGCTCGGCCGCGGCCGGCGCCGGCGGCGCCGCGAGCTCGCCCTTGGGCGGCGGCGCCGGCTTGCCGAGATCGACCCGGTCCCCGAGCCCGTCGGCCGGCTCGATCGCGCGCTCCATCCGCGCCGAGGCTGTCCTCACCGTCTCCCGCGATGGCTGCTGGGGCTCGCCGCGCACCCGTCCGTCGTCGCCGCTCATGCCGGCACCCGGAAGCCGGCTGCGTTTCGATGCCCGCCGCCGCCGAATTGGCGCGCGACCTTGCTCACGTCCTCGCGGCCGTCCTCGGACCTCAGCGAATACGTCCTGGCGCCGAAGCTGTGGTACCAGACGGCCGCAAAGGCGGCGCTGCTGTCGCGTTGCAGGAGCTCGTGGCCGACGTCCGACGCCATGAACCATGGGGCGTTGACGACGGGCACCAGGTGCGGACCGATCCTTCCAGGCACCGCCGCATCGCACACCTCGGCGATCTTGCGATCATAGAAGCGCTCGATCGCGTGCGCCTCGGCGAGCACGTTGGCGCGGTCGCCGCCGATGTCGTCGAACGCGCGCATCAGATCGTCCCACACCTCGAACTCGTAAGGGAAGGACCGCAAGAGCAGCGACAGCGGGCGGGTGTGCTCGTGCGGATGCTTCACCCAAAGATCGCGCTCGGCGATGTGGCGTATCAGCTTCGGCGCGGGATCATCGGGGAAGCAGAACGCCCACGTCAGCTCGGCCCCGCACTGCTCCATATCGAAAGTGGCGAACACCGCGGGGTCACCGTGGTCGAGATAGCTGACCGCCTCGCCGGCCGTCTTGACCGAACCCTGGAAAACCGAAACATGCGCAAGATCCTCAGCCGCCGTCTTGTGGTGGTCGAGGATGAAGATCGACCGCGCCTCATCGGCCATCGCAGCCAATACGTCCGGCTTGAACGAAAAATCGGCGATCAGCACGTCCTTGCCGGCGAGGTCGATGTCGAGCGGCTGGCCGTAGTTGCGCCCGGCGAACAGAACCTCGCCCGGCCACTTGCGATTAACCACCCACGCTGCCGCAAAGCCGTCGTCGCAGGGGAAATGGTGAATGCATATGTCCGGCTTCCAAGTCATTGTCATGTCTCCTCCTTCACCAGATCGTTGAAATCGTTGACGCCGGCTCCGGCGGCCATCGCCGCCACCGGCTTGCCGTGGCGGGCGAGCCCGGCGCGCGTCGCCTGGCGCCGCTCGGCCGCGGCGGCGCCCTTGTCGTTGTCCTCGGCGACGATCACCCGCTCGATCGCGGGATGGTCGACATAGGCGTTCTGGATGTTGCCGGCGCTTGCGGCCGCGGCGACCCGCGCCTCCGGCGCCGCCAGCGCCACGGTCAGCATGGTCTCGATCCCCTCGCCGATGATCCAGTCCGAGAGAACGCCGTTCTCCGCCGCCTCCTCCATGGTGAGCCCGTCCGCCCCCATGGCGAGCCGGATCACCGCGCCGCGGACCTCGCCGTACATCAGTTTTGCCTCCGGCACGTCCGCCTTGCCGGTCCCGTCGTGCCTCAAAAAGGTGCAATGGACGGCGGTGATGTCGCCGGCGCGGTTTCGCATCGCGCCCACCATGGCCGGGAACGACGGCCCCGGCTCGGCCTTGATCCTCGCCCCGTCCGGGCGGACCTCCCACCTCGCCCCCTTCCACCATTCGAGCCGGTCGCAGAACCTGAGATCGCCTTCCGGGTGTTTGAGCGCCACCCAGGCGATGCCGCGCCTTGCGAGATAGACCTCGGCGAGCGAGCCCTCGATCGGCTCCCGCGCCCTCGTCCACAACCGCATCGCCGCCCGGCGCTTTTTCGCCGCCCGCTCGCTCGCGGCGTGGAGCTCCTCGCGCGCCCGCCGTCTCGCGCGGCTCTTGGCCCGGGCGAGATCGTCGGCGCCCATCTGGCGGACGCCGAGAAAGTCCTCGGCCCAGCGCAGCGCGAACGCCCTGTTCTGTCCGTGCACATAGGCGATGAGGTCGATCACGTCGCCCTTGGCCGCGCCCCGCGGCGAGTACTCGCAGAAGCCTCCCGTCGCCGGTCCGGTCATCCAGATCACGAACGATCCGGGCCGGCGGTCGTCGCGGGTCGGATTCCGCGGCGTGAACACCGGGCCGGCCGGGATCCGCTCGCCCGGGAACAGCCTGGCGCACAAGGAGCGCACCTGTCCCTGGAGCATGTCGCGGATCTGGCGCGGCCCGGCGCGGTTCATCGGACCTAAGCCGCCTCCCGCCGGCCGGGCGCGCTCTCGTCCTCGTCGGCGAGCAAGGCCCAGGGAGGCAGGAACACGATCAGGGTGTCGCCCTCGACTTTCGAGACACAGCGCGTCGACTTGAACGTGTCATCCGGGGTGAATTCCGGCTCTCCCAGATTGACCCGCAAGGTCAAGTCTTCCCGATTCCGGGGCGCGGAAAGCATGAGGGGCTTGAAGGCTCCGTCGTCCTTGACCGCGACGCGAAGCGTGCCGCGATCCTCGCCCCGGCCGATGGCGATCTCCAGCGGCGCGCCGGTCTTGGCGACCGGCGGCAGGAACTCGGCCGGGATGTTGAGTCTCACCGCCATGCCGGCCTTCACTTCGCGTGCCGACATCATGACGCACCGCTGCCTGCGCTCAGGCGGCGCCTCGAGCGCCTCGAAGCTCACGGCGCCTCTCCGCCGCCGGCGGCCCGCGCGGCGGCGGCGCGCTCGCGCTCCCGGTCCGCCGCCCAGCCGTCCGGGTCGCGGACCTTCTTCATGCCCCCGGTCGTCGCCCTGAGGAAGAAGGTGAGCCCGTTCGGGTTCCGCTCGACGGTGGCGAGGCCGTCGGCGGCGAGGTCGTCCGCGAGCACGAGCTCGTAATCGATGTCGGCGCCGCGCCGCGGCCGGTAGGTGCCCTCGGCGACCGCGCGGCGGAGCATGTCGTCCTTCGTTTTCGTCGTCGCGTCCGCCAGCTCGGGCCCGGCCGCGGTCTCCGTCGCGGCCGGCGCGGCCGCCGCGGACTGCTTTTTGGGTCGTCTCGCCATCATGTCTCTCCTTTGCTGGCGGGTGGTCAGTCGGGAAGAATGAGCCCGGCCGCGGTCTCGCGCCGCGGCGCGAGCTCGGACAGGACGTTCAGGTGGATCAGCGACATCACCTGGGTGGCGACCCGCCGCCGGTCGCCGTCGCCGATCGCGGCGCCGACCATCTGGGTGACGAGGTTGGCCGCCGCGCCGGCGAGCGCGTGAAGGAGATGGGGCGCCGGCGTCGCGCGGTCGCGCTCGTCCTCGAGGATGTCGACCACGACCGGCATCAGCGCCAGCATCGCCCGGGCCTGGGCGCCCTCCGCCGTTCCCGGCCTCAGCGCCGCCTCGGTCCTCAGCCGCGCCTCGATCCGCTCCCATTCATTCCTCAGTGGATGGCGCATGGTCATTTTTTGTGTCCCTGTCGCGGCTTCGCCGCTCCGCGCCTCTTGGTCATGGTCGGTCCCCCATCAGTTGCGTCTCGAGCTCGGCGATGATCGCGTCGACCTGCGCGTCCTCGCGCGCGTCCTCGACCTGGCCGCAGGCGATCGAGATCGCCGCCGGCGTCATGGCGCAGACCCGGGCCAGCTCCATCTGGCGCACCCCGGCGCCGGTGTTGACGAGATAGATCGCGATCCGCCGCGCGTCGGCCGCGCGCAGCCACTCCGGCATCGATGACTGCACCGGCCAGGGCCGTTGCGCCTTGATGAGAGCGAAGTCGTAGCCGAAATGGCCGCACACCGCGGCGAGGGTGGCGTTGTAGAGGCAGCGGGTGACGAGGTCGTCTGCGAGCGCCAGCCCGGCGCGGCCGCGCGCCAGGGCGCGGCGGAGCCGCATCAGCGTCGAGCGCCGGAACGGCCCCCGCCCGGCGAGCAGCCGCTCGTAGGTCTGCCGGCTGATCCTCGCGTTCCAGCACAGCTCGACCTGGGTGAGCCCGATCTCGGCCCGCTGGCGCTCGATCGCGTTTATCTTTGAGGGCATGATTTGCGCATGCCCGCTCGCCGCGCCCGCGTTTAATTGTGGGGGCATGACAGGGGGGGCCGTTCCGGTGCCGATTTCGCCCATGTCAGAGATCCGCCCGCCGCCACCAGTGGCCGCGATTGTCGTTGCCGGCCTCGGCCCGCAGGTCCTCGGCCTTGAAGTGGTCGAGGACGGCGCCGAGCATGATCAGCGCCGGCACCTCGCCCCTGGCGACGACGACCTCGCGGGCGGCGAGCAGGAGCAGGCGCTCGCGCGCCGTGCCGGTCTCCAGATCCGGGGCCACGCGCTCGATCAGCTCGCCGAGCTGTTCGACCCGTTCGCGCGGCAGCGGCGTGGCGCGCAAGCATGCCGCGAGCGAGAGCACCGCCAGGCGATCGAACGCCGGCGCGGTCATGGCACCGGCTCGAAGCGGTTGCCGACGACGACCGGCAGCGCGCGCCCGCGCGCCTCGTAGAGCGCCAGCGCCTCGGCGAGCGGGATCGGCCAGGCCCGGATCACCCATCCGCGGCCGTTGTGGGCGCGCAGATGGGCCCGCTCGCCCTCGATCGCGATCGACAGGCAGGTGCGGGCCGCCTCAGCCATGCCGCGCCTTCGGCGGCCGGGGCGGGGCGAGCCGGACGACATGCCGGTTGCCCTCGCCGGCGAGCGCGATCACCGCGAGCGCGAGCTCGCGCGCGGCCCCCGAGGTTCCCGTCTCCAGCGTCTCGACCGCGCGGGCGATCGCGCCGTCGACGGTCTGGGTCTCGCAGGCCGTCACCTTGCCGCGCTCATCCTCGGTCCAGGCGCAGATCACGCCGAGCGCCATGGTGCCGACATGGAGCGGCGGCCGGCCCACGCGGTCGATCGCGATCAGCCGCGTCACCTCGGCCCGGCTGTCCGCGGCCTCGGTCATTCGGCGGCCTCCGGATCAGGTGCCAGGAGTCGGGGATCAGGTGTCAGGTGTCGGGTGTCGGGTGTCGAAGGCTCGGGTATCTGGTGCCGGATCGCCGCCCGCAAGGCGGCGAGGGTTTCGGCGTCGAGCAGCCGCCGGGCCATGCGCCAGAACATCTCGCGCTCGCAGCGGTCGAGCTCGGCAGTCATCAGGCCGTGATGCTTCTGGAAGTTTCGGATCGTCGGGCTCATGCCGGCCTGCCAGCGCGACAGGAGCGAGGGATCAGCCCCGCACGCGCGTGCGACCAGGTTGAGCGACAGGTTGAGCGCCACCGCCCGTTGCTTTAGCTCGCCAATTTGTTCGATCCATTGCATAACTCATAGGGCTGAAGTGATTTGCGAAATATGTCAAGATTGTTTTTACAAGATGCAGCGCATCGCCGAAGTCGCGCATACTAGCTCTTGCATTTTCGCAAGGGAGAGTCGGAGCGTGGGTGGTGATGACGACAATTCGGGCGAGGACGTTGCGGACATGCTCCGGGCCTGGCTGCGCCGGATTATCACGCGGTCCGGACTCAAACCCACGCCATTCGCCGAAGCCTGCGGCCTTGCGCCCTCGACGGTGATCCGCGCGCTCGACGAGAACAACCCCGGCCACCTGAGCTGGCGCACCATCGACCGGATTGTCCGACGGTTCGGCGTCTCGCCGCCCACCGCGGCGGACCCGCTCGCGGAGGCGACCGAGGGCTTCGCCGAGGACGTGGCGCCGTTCCAAACCGCGCCGCCGCCGGAGCTGCGCCCGACCCACGCCGATCAGAGCGTTTGGACCGTTCGCGGGCGCAGTCTCGATCTGGCCGGCTACGTTCCCGGCGACCTCATCCTGCTCGATCGCGGCGTCCGGCCCCGGCCGGGAGACGCGGTTTGCGCCCAGGTGATCGACCATATGCGTGGCGGCGCCGAGACCGTGTTCCGCGTCTGGGATCCGCCGTATCTCATCACCGAGACCGGCGACAGCACCGCCCGCCGCAAGCCGCTGCTCGTCGATGATGACCGGGTGGCGATCGTCGGAACCGTGGTGCGAGCCCTCCGGCTTCGCGCCCTCGAGCACAATGGCGGCGAGGCGGCCCGGCCGGAGCTACCGCCGGCGGCCGTCGAGCCCGACGACGACGGCGACGATCAGCGCGGTCGTCAGCAAAACGCCGCCGCGCGGCGATAGCCCCAGAATCTCCGTCGCCAGCCACGCCCCGAACTGGACGAGGCCGACGAACGCCGCCGCCGCCGCGGCCAGCCCCGCCACCACGAACAGCCATCCCCGCTCACGTGCCAGATCGCGAAGCCCCATGCCGGCGACTTTACCGCGCGCAACCGTTCCGGCTAAATTGTTTCACGTGAAACACTTTTCGAGGATTAACTGTCATCCGTGCAATTTTCCATTGCGCCGATCTCCCAAATCGCCTTACCCTCCGCCGCGTCGGATCGCGCCCTGGTGCCTGGCGCGGTCCGGCCAGCCCCGCGGTGTCTTCCCTCCCTGGGAGGCCGCGGGGCCACCCAGGGAGGGCTCATGATCCACCATCAGGCGTTCAACGAGGCCGTCGCCGCCGCCCGCGGCGCGTGGCGCAAGCTTTCGATCGACGACACCGGCGAGATCGCCGCCGCCATCGCCGACGGCCAGTCGCTCAACCAGCGCATCATCTGCGAGCTGATCCGCGCCGGCCTCGCCTCGGTGCGCCGGCGCGAGGCCGCCTATCGCCGTCACCTGGCGATCGTCGCCGCGCTGGCGCTCGCCGCCCACGCGCGAACCCGCGGCGAGCCGGGAGGCGCGGCATGAGCGCGCGCCTCACCGCGCGGGAGCGCGCCCAGGTCAGGCGCTCGATCCGCGTCTGCATCGACATGATGTCGATGCAAATCCGCGCTCAGGGCGACGACGCCGCGCTCCGGCTCGCCGTCAGGTCGGTCGAGCGGGTCGTGCGGCCGTTCCTCGAGTTCTGGTGCCTCGAGCTCCTGCCCCACGTGCGGAACGCCGGGGCCGACCCCGAGGCCCTGACGAAGGCATTGAGCGACGTCGATTGCGTGGTCCTCAACATGGTCGCGAACATGACGGCGCAGCTGGTCTGCGCGCGCACGGAGGCGGCGCCGGAAGCTCAGCGCGATGTCGTCGACGCCTACAACGTGCTGTTCGCCCGGCTTCTGCTGAGGTCGACCGAGGTCAAGCGGATGGCGCCGGCCATCCACCCGTTCTCCGGCGAAATGCGGCACCCGGGGCCGGCCAATTGACCGAGCACCCGCTCACCCTCGCCGAGACCGCCGAGCGGGTCGGCCGCGGCGAGGACTGGTTTTATCGCCACTGGCGCCGCCTGGTCGCCGAGGCGCGCTTTCCCTTGCCGATCCACGACGAGCGGCCCTTCGTGTGGTGGCCGTCGCACGTCCAGGCATGGATCGACCGCCGCCTCGCGCCCGATCTCGCCGCCCGCGTCGCCGAGCTCGAGGGGCGCGAGGCGCCCGCCCGCGACGCCCCGGTCATCGAGGCCCACTCGGCCGAGCTGCGCCGGCTGTTCGCCCACCGGCCGGCCTGATGCACGGCGCCCCACGCAACCCGCGCGATCGCCACCGCGCCCCGAGGTCCGACGAGGAGATCGCGCTCGCCGTGCGCGACCGGCTGCGCGAGCGCAAGGTCGACCTTCGGATCGCGATCGAGGAAATCGACCGTCTGCGGCGCGAGAACGCCATGCTGCGCGCCGCCCGGAAACTTCACTGGTCGCCGAACGCCATGAACTGCGCCAAGTGCGACGGCCGCGGATTGCTCGCCCACGACGGGCTCGGCCCGGAGGCCAGGGCCCGCGCCGGCTTCGGCTCGGTGTTCCCGTGCGATGCCTGCGGCGGCGCGGGTCTGGTCCATTGCCGCGAGCGCGAGCGCGCCCGGCCCGAAGGAGAGGCAGCATGTGGGAAATCCTGATCGCCGGCGCCGCCGGCTTCATCGCCGGTTATCTGATCGGCCACCGCCACGGCTGGCGCGCCTGCCTGCGCGGCTCGTATGACCTGGACCGGATCCGCCGCCACCTGTGCTTCCGGCCTTGACACGGCCGGCCGGCCGCCGGCGTGATCGACGCCCGCCACGAGAGGAGCGTTGCGATGGCTCGCCTCAAGGTTCCCTATTTCCAGTGGCGCTCGGGCCGCCCGCGCTGGCACCCGGGACCGGGCGTCCGCGCGCTCGGGTTCACGGGCCGCGATCTCAGGAACGAGCTGGGCGACTGGCTCGGCGAGGGGGCGGCGATCGAGCTCGCCCGCGAGCTCAACCGCCAGGTTCAGGAGGCGCGATCCCAGCCGGTGCCGGCCGAGGGCCCGGCAGGGAAGGTCAGGAAGGGCATCCCGCGCACGCCGCGCACCTGCGCGGCGCTGTGGGACGCCTATTCCAAAAGCTCGCGCTTTGGCCGTCTCGGCGCCTCGACGCGCAAGGACTATCGCTCCAAGGCCGGCATCTTCCTCGACGGCTTCACCGGCCGGGACGGCGCCGGCATCGAGGGCTTCGGCCGCTTCGCCGTCGCCGCCGTCGACAAGCCGGTGATGTACGGCTATTCGGAACGGCTGCTCGAGCACAAGGGCGCGGCGATGGCCGCCGGCATCATCGCCGTCGCCCGGCTCATGTTCTCCCATGCCGAGCGCATCGGCTGGCGGCGCGAGAACTCCAACCCCGCCTTCCGGCTCGGCATGCCGGGCGCGGCGCCGCGCCTCAGGCTGGCGACGCCGGCCGAGATCGAGGCCCTGGTCGCGGCCGCCGACAAGGCCCGCGTGCCCTCGGTCGGCGACGCGATCCTGCTCGCGCTGCACTCGGCCCAGCGCCGCGGCGACGTGCTCGCCATGCCCGACTGGATCGTCGCCGACGGGCGCATTCGCCTCCGGCAGTTCAAGCGCGGCGCAGGCGTAGACGTGAAGCTGACGCCGGTCCTGGCCGCCCGCATGGGGCAGGCCCGCCGGCGCGGCCGGGCGATCGAAAGCGAGCGCTGCCGCAAGCTCGGCCGGCCCGAGCGCAACGAGCTCGCGATCATCCTGTCCGAGACCACCGGCGAGGCGTGGAACGGCAGCACCTTCTCCCATTCCTTCGGCCTGGTGCGCGCGGCCGCGGCCGCTTCGTGCCCGTCGCTCGCCGATCTCAGGTTCCTCGATTTGCGCGACACCGCCATCACCCGGCTCGCGCTCGCCGGCTGCGACAAGTGGCAGATCGCCTCGATCTCCGGCCATTCGCTGGTCGCGATCGACACCATCCTCAAGCACTACCTGGTGCTGGGCCGCGCCTTCGCGGACCCGGCGATCGACAAGCTCACCGCCTGGATGCGGCGCGAGGGCATCGCGCTATGAGAGCAAACCGGCCCCACCTCACCGAAGCCGAGTTCGACGAGCTCAAGCGAACGCGCGATGAAGCGGTCGCGGCTATCGTGAAATCAATCAGCGAGCACTATGGTTGGGACCTGTCCAAGGTGCTGTTTCATTGTTCGCCACACCCCGGCACGTGCTATTGCGCCTGCCCGAATGGCCCCTGCCAGCATGAGTGGAATGGCGAACCCGTCAGCGATGAACATTCCTGGTCGGTCACGTGCGCGCGGTGCGGGATGAGCGCTACATCTCACGATCTCCGGTGTTGTCCCTAGCCGATGCCGATCCGGCCGGAGAACAGGTCACTCTATCCTCCCGACTGGCCGGAGATCAGCCGCCGCATCCGCGAGGACAGGGCGAACAACGCCTGCGAATGGTGTGGGGCGAAGAATGGCGAGCCCCATCCCGAGACCGGCTCGCGCGTCGTCCTCACCGTCGCCCACCTCAACCATGACCCCGGCGATTGCGACGACGACAATCTCGCGGCCCTCTGCCAGCGATGCCACAACCGCTACGACGCGCCGCACCGGGCGCGCGGGCGGCGCGCGAGGACACATGCCGCCCGCGCGATTGGCGACCTCTTCGCCGGATCCACGCGAACAAAAGTCGCACGTGCGACTTTTCAAAAGTCGCATATTCGCGGAATGTTCACGTGGCCACTCGCCTAAGCCCTTGAATTGCTGACAATCCGCAGCCACCCTGTCGCCTTCGGGGTCTGATAACGAATGTGTTGCCACTCCTTGCCAATCAATAACTTGGCAGCCGCGCGGGCGCCTGATTTCGTCGGTTTTTGGGGAAAAGTCGCACCGGGGCCGAGCCGTCAGTCGAGCCCCAGCAGCCGCATCGGCTTGCTCACCCGCCACGACCGGCACTGGAGCCGGGGCGCCGGCCAGCCGCTCGCCATGACGAGGCGGCATTCGAAGCCGTACACGGCGAGCGGGTCGCCGGCCTGAACGCCGAGCGAGAGGGCGAGGGCGAGGGCGAGTCCGGTCGCGCGGGTCAGAGCGGATCGCGCCCGTAGCGCCCGCCGTTGCCCGGCGCGTTCAATAGCCGCTCCAGCACGATGCCGAGCTGCTGCTGGACCCCGTCCAGCTTCCGGTCGATGCCGGTCAATTGCTCGGTCTGGCGGATGTCGTTCTCGCGCACGCGCTGGAGCGATCTCGACTGCGCCTCGATGGCGTCCGACTGCTCCGCGATCTCGTCCGACTGGGCGTCGAGTTTCGTATTCACATCCTTGATTTCCTGCGACTTGGCCGGGGTGTCGAGCCAGCCGACGGCGACGAACCACGCGATCACCGCCCAGAACGCGCAGATGTACGGGCCGGCGTGCTTGGCCAGCCGCCACATCTCGGTTTTGTGCTCGACGATATATTCGTGCGCGTTCATCTCACCGCCTTCAGGGCGACGGTGCCAATGATGAGCGTGCTGGCGATATCATCCCACGGCCCCGGCAGCGCCCACAGCCCCACTGCCGCCGCGAGATGCCCGAGCGCCCAGAACAGCGCGACCAGCACCGTGCGCGAGCCCTTGAGGCTCGCCCGCGTGTCCTGGACCGGCGCCGGCGCCGGCTCGCCCCGCGCCGCGGCGAGGGCGCCGAGGCCGAGGTTGACCGCCTCGGGGATCAGGAGCGCGAGCGGGCCGCCGATCGCGGCGCCGCCGATCCGGGCGGCGAGGCGCAGGAACTTGCCGCCGAACGGCAGCTTGATGGGCATCAGAATTTCCTCCCCGGCGGTGTGGTCGTCATCTGGCGGAGCAGGAACACGATGAACGCGGTCCCTGCGCCGACGGCGCCGAGCTCGGCGTCCGATGACACGATGTCGAATGCGCCGGACGCCTGAAGCGCCGTGCCGAGCGCGAGCAGCGCGGTGAAGATGCGCGTCTTCCAGCCCGTGAGCGCGTCGATCTCGTTGGCGACGACAAGCGCGACGCCGAGGACGACGAAGAATCCGATGATGTAAATCATTTGGTCGCTCTCCTGTTCAGATGCCGCCGAACAGCGACAGCACCATGTCGACGAACTGGCTCCAGTTGGCCGCGATCACCGCGCCGAGCGCGACCAGCGCGGCGATGAGGGCGGCGATCCCGCCCCGGCCCCGGCGCGCGGGCTCCACCGCCGGCTCCGGCTCCGGCGCGCCCGTCCGCGCCAGCGCCATCACCTCGGCGAGCAGCGCCTCGATGCGCTCGGGCGCGACCAGCGCCCGGTTGCGGCCATCGCCGGCGTAGTAGCTCTGGCCGCGCTTAACCTCGCGCGTGCCGCGACGGGTCGGCGCCAGCACCGGCAGCGAGGCCCACTCCATCGCGAGGTTGCGGGCGAACGCCACGGGCGAAATCTCGCCGGCGATGAACCGGGCGAGGCCGCGCCGCTCGAGGAGCGCCATGGCCAGCCGGTCCTGAAGGTCGGGGCTCATGACCGCGCGGCCGGACAGCCCGAGCGCGGCCTGGAGCCCCTGAAGCGTCGCGCGCATGAACTGGTAGGCGCCGGCCGCCGAGGAGCCCCACCGCGCCGCGCGCGCGCCGCCGCCGGCGATCACCTCGGCGATCGTCGATCTGGTCACCGGCTTGGGCAATTCGGCCTGGTGGTGGCCGTAGACGACATCGTAGGCCTCGCGCCCGGTCCTGCCGGTCTCGGTCCGCCGGATGAATTCGAGCAGGCGGCCCGCCGCCGCGGCATAGCCCGGCGCCATCTCACAACCCCCAGTTGGCGACTGGAAGCACGATGAAGCGGTAGCCCGTGCTCGCGAGGTCGACCGCGCCGACGTTGTGGTTGGTGAGGGTGATCGACACCGTGTTGGTGGCCGAGACCCACGCCGTCACCTGCACCCGATCCAGCGTCGTCCCCGCGCCGATGGCCGCCGCGATCACCAGATCGCCAACGGCCGCGCCGGTGACGGTGAAATCCCGGGTGTCGCTGGCCCCTGCCGCCACGCTCGGCCAGTCGAAGGTGATCGTGGCCGAGAGCACCGCCTCGTCGAGCGGCCGGCGGAAGGTCTTTGTCCACGCCGACACCAGCGCCGGCGTGCCGGAGACCGCCTGGCACTGCCGCACCGAGCCGACGACGCTGGCGCCGACCGAAATCCCGGCGACGACATACGTCGAGAACGTCGTGTTCTCGATGATCGACGTGAGCAGGGACGAGGCCGCGAGGACAATCGCGTAGTCCTTGTTGACCGACCCGTCGAACATGTTGCAGCCGATCACGCTGAGCGCGTACGACCCGCCGGCGGTCGCGCCGGTCCTGATGTCGAATCCGCCGTTCGCCTCGAAATAGCAGTTGTAGAAGCCGACGTGCCGGCCGCTCTGGACGATGTCGACGCCCTCGGTCGTGTTGCCCTCGATGGCGGTGCCAAAGAAGGAAATTCCGAGCGCGGTGTCGATGTGAACGGCCTTGTCGTTGGCGACAATCTCGCCGCCGAAGACGCACCAGGCATTCGGCCCGACCGTCTCCGCGTCGTCGCGGCCCAGCCACAGGCCCGTATCGGCGCAGCCCGTGATCAGCGGGCTGTACATGTCGATCAGGTAGGCGCCCTTCGACTGGAGGCCATGGCCGGTCGATGCCAGGATGAACAGGTCGCGAATGACGCTCCTGATCGGCGCCTGCCCGGAGCCCGCCTGGCCGAGAAGCTGCACCGCCGGGCCCGCGGTGCCGCTCCGGTCGATCCTGATCCGCTCGATGCCCCAGTACGGCCGGGTCTCGGGATCGGAGATCGCGTCGACGATGACCGCCGCGCCGTCGCCGGTCAGAAACGAGCCGACGCCCTCGCCGACCAGGCGGTTCTTTTGGTCCAAATAGAAATCGCTGGCCAGCTCATAAAAGCCCGCCGCGGCCGGCACGAAAATGGTCCCGCCATCGGCGGGGAGCTGCTTCTGCGCCGCGTGGAGCGCGGGAGTGTTGTCGGTCGTGCCGCTGTCCGAGGCCGCCCCGAACCAGCGGATGTTCACCGGGCCGGAGACCTGGCGCACCCACGCCCCGGCGGCGCCGGTGATATCGGCGTCGGCGTCGGCGGTCACGTAGACGCCCATCAGCGGATCGAAGTGCTCGTGCACGGTCACCGCCGTGGTGCCGGTGAGATCGACCGGCGTGCCCGCGACCGCGAGCGCGTAGGTCGACGCGAGCCTGAAATTGTCCGCGTCGACCTTGATCACGTAGTAGATCGTCTGTAGCGCGAGGCCGTTGACCGCGGTCGTGGTGACGGCCGCGTCCCCGGTGTGGAGGCCGTGCGCGACACTGGTGATCGTTTCGGTCGTCGCGTTGACGGCCGAGCTGGCGATGGCGCCCCCGAGCAATGTCGCCGAGAGGTCCGAGGCGTCCCAGCGGAATATTCCCCCGCCCCCGTCACCGGCGGCGGCACGGCCCCTGAGCACCACCGCGCCGAAGCTCGCCGGCGCCAGCGCCTCGAGCGCCGTCAGGGTTGCCACCTGCCCGACCGGCGGATCGGTCAGCTCGAAGCCGGTCTCGCCGGGCTCGACCCGGAGGAACTTGAGGGCGTCGCCGGCTCCGACCGCCGGCAGGTCGACCCCGGCCGCCGAGGCGGCCGCGGCGGCCTCCGAGGCCGCGGCGTTGGTCTCCGAGACCGCGGCCGCCGCCGCGCTCGCGTCCGCCTCGGCGGCGCTGACGGCGGCGAGCTCGGCGGCCACCTCGGCGGCGATGTCGGGGATCTGGTCGGCGTCGCGCCGGACCTCCTGGAGCACCGCCGCCATCCTGGCGAGCTCGGTGTCGAGCCGCTGGGCGCGGATCGCGCCGCCCTGGGCAACGTCGATCGTCTGCTCGTGGACCCGCTTGCCGCGGATGCGGATTTGCTCGCCCGCTGTCCGGCCGGCGTCGAACACGACGGAAAAGGTGCCGGGCAGGCTCTCGCTCGCGGTCACGGTGAAGCCGGATGTGAGTGTCGCCCACAAGGTCGCTCCGACCGGCTTGGAGGCGACCTCGACATCGGCGGTGTCGAACAGGAGCCAGGCGACCGGGCCGAACGTCGTCTGGCCCGCGCTCGCGGTGAGGATGGTCTCCCGGGTCCCCCGCGGGACGGGGTACAGCTGGCTCATGGTCGCGCCCCCTTTCACGCCGATGATGCCGGCGCGCCGGGGCGGTTAAACGTGAGGCGTCAGCTCTCGCCCGCGTCTCCATCCGCCTCGCCCGTGTGGCCGAGGCCCGCCACCAGCTCCCACGGCACGCAGACGCCGTAATCCGCCGGCCCGCCGAACTTCATGGTGTGGCGGAACGCGCCGGCGAGCCCGGCGAGCGCGGCCGCATGCGCTCCGTCCTGCCAGCGGGTGCCGGCGAACAGCGCCCGGATCCGGCCCTTCGACGCGATCCCGAGATCGCCGTTGATCCGCCGCACCCCGAAGGCGAGCGCCGTGTCCGGGGCGGCCTCGACAAGCTCGGCCAACGGCGTCCCGTGCACCCCCTGCGCGAGCAGATAGGCGAGGCACGCCCCGCCCTCGGCCTCGGGATCGGTGTCGGTCCCGCCACAGGCGGCGTCGAACTCCGGCAGGTACGGCAGCGGCGTCTCCCGCCACAGCGCCCGCGCCGCGACGACGCCGAACACGTGGCGCGCCTCGCGCACCATCGAGAGCGCCGGCGCGAGGTCGGCCGCCATCCGCGCGCTGACGCCGCCGGCCCCGGCGGCGGGCGCGCGTCCGATCTCGAACCGGCCGTGCCGCCGGAGCGCCGGCAGCACCTCGTGCGCGAGCCAGCGCTTGAACCGCTCGGCGACCTCGGTCCGCGAGGTGAACACCAGCCGGTAGACCCCCGGCTCGGAGATCACGATCATGTTCCGGGCGCCGCGTTGGGTGGGTATATTGTACCCACCCTTTTCGTCGTCATCGAGCCGCCCGAGCGCCTGGTGGTGGTCGCTGATCTCCAGGCACCGGCACACGTCGCGGCCGACGAACCACGGCTCGGCGTCGATCTCGATCGCCCGCACCGCCTCGTCCTCGAAGTCGAACACGGCGATCTCGTTCATTGCAGGCCTCCGCCAAGGCTCCGCTCGTGCGCCTCGGCGTTGCGCCCGATCACATGGATCAGCGCCAGCTCGAACGCCTCCTCGAAGCTGTCCCCCGCCGACTGGCGCTCGTGGATGAACGCGCCGAACCGCACCAGCGTCGCGAAGGTGACCGGCTTGTCGAAGTGGTCGTAATAGGGATCGTGGGCCATCGGGCCGCTCCTACGTTGCGAATTGCCGGAGCGGCGCGCTTTTCTAGTGTCGCGGTGCCCCGGGGGCTAGAAAACCCGACGTAGGACGGGCCGATCGCTTTTAGGCTTGCGCCCTGGACAGAACGACCGCCCCCGGAGGAAAAGCCGGAAACGCGAAAGCCGCCTGACGGTCCCCGAAGGGATGGCGGCCTGCCGCCCACGTTGGAGTTCTCTAGGCTCCGTCGACTAGATTCGGCGCGTTCGCCCGCCGTGTCAAGGCGTCACATCATCACCCAGCGGAGCAACCCCCAATAGATGGGCCAGATCACGCTGAGAAAACCATTCACCAGGATGGCGACGAACCAGTTCCAGGAATTGTAATCATAGCCATCAAAGAACGTGAGATAGACCATCGTGGCAGGCACGCCGATCGAATAAATGTTCACGAAGACACTGGCAAAGCGCCATTCCATTGGGTCATCCTCCCGTTAGAGGGCGAATGTTATCTACAATTAAGATGACGATCAATAGAATTGACCAGCCAATAACAAGGGCGGGTCCCCAGCGCCACAGGAAGCGGTTCACGGCAGCTCCGGCGCCCGCTCCGGCAGCGCCCGCCCCGGCCGCCACCAGAAGCCCTGCCCGCGCTCGCGCTTGATCGTCTGCTCGTAGCGCCGCTGGCGCTGGCGCGCGTCCGGATCGAGCGCGAGCTGAAGCTGGTCCAGCACCGCCCGCTCGTAGGCGGCCTTGAGATACCAGATCGATCCGCCCGGCGTGTAGTTCTTTAAAAATCGCGTCACGTCGGCGCCAAGGTTCATCTTCCCGCCCTCGATCGCCGCGCGCACGTTGCCCACCGTCAACCGGTGCACGTCGGTCGCGAGCCCCGAGATCGGCCCGGCCAGCGTCTCGGCGAAGCCGCCGCCGAACCGGTTGGTGTCCTGGAACACGAAGTCGCCGAAGATGCCGAGGCCGCCGCCCTGCGTCATCGCCGCGATCCAGAACTTCCAGCTGTCCATCGGCGCGGGATCGCGCCCGCCGGCGAGCGATTTGAGCTGCAGCGCCAGCGCGCCCATCAGCGTGGACGTGATGACGAGCTCGGCCATGTACGCCGCCCGGCTCGCGGGCGAGCGCTGGCGCACGCCCCGCATCACGTGCGTCATGACCAGCGTCGTCGCGAACGACTTGTACATCAGGCCCGAGCGCAGAAGCTCGCCCGCCACCGTCCCCGGCTTCACGTCGCCGGCGATGAACGCCTTGCCGCGGAGCGTCACCGAGGGCACCGCGAACTCGGTTTCCGACTGCACCATCGACAGCAGCCGCGTCGCCAGCTCGTCGGCGCCCTCGATGTCGGCCCGCGCCGCCACGTCCTCGGGCCGCAGGAACTTCGCCCCCTCGTGCTCGTATGGCGTCGTCGTCCGCACCGCGTCCCACGCCGCCTCGTCGATGCCGTAGCGCTTGAGCGTATCGCGCAGCGGCTGTTCGAGCGCGCCCAACGCCCGGCCCTGCCGCTCGGCGAGCGCGCCCATGAACTCCATGCCGAAGCCCCACCGCATCGCCTGGGTCCACGGGCTGAGCCCCGACAGCCGCAGCACGCCATCGGCGAGCCGGCGGGTGAACTCGCCGCCCGACAATTCGCCGACATAGCGCATCTGCGCCGCCGCCACCTGGCTCGCTTCCTCGGCGATCAGCCCGAGCCGCACGGCGAGCTTGCGATCCTCGGCGTTGGCCGGGTTGAGCAGCGCCAGCCCGCGCATCACCGCCCGCGCCTCGTTGAGCCCGGCGAACCGGGCCGCCATCCGCGTGAAGTTGATGTCGGTGATCGCCGACAGCGCCGCCGCGCCGAGCTGGATCGCCACCAGCATCTCGCGGGTATTGGCGAAGGCCCGCGCCACCGGCCCGTGCGCCGGCGCGTTCACCGATCCGATGTAGTGGCCGTAGATCGTGCCGAGCTGGCCGGCGGTGAAGTTGTTGCGCTCGAGCGGCCCCGCGCCCTCCGCCGCCGTTTTCCTCAGCCGTTGCTGGAGCCACCTGATCGTCGCCAGCGGGTTCGGTCCCAGCGCGCGCATCGCCCCGATGTCCCGCGCCATGGCGTCGATATGCGCCATCATCGCCGTGAACGGGTCGCCCTCGCCGAACCGCTCCTGATATTCGAGCCACGCCTCGGCCGACCGGAAGTGCAGGAACCGGTGATCGGCCCGGCGGTTGGCGAGCGCCGTTCCGGCCGGCGCCGCCGACGGCGTGATCTTGGAAAATCCGGCCGTCGCGATGGTGTCGTAAACGTCCTCCAGGGCCTCCCTGAGGCCGGTTTCGGTGAACGGCTGTCCGCTGGCCCCGTCCACCATCCGGGCCGTGTCGAGCCGCGCCAGCGTGAAGGAGAGCCATTCTTCGCGGGCCACCTGCCGAACCTTGAGTGTCGAATGGTGCTGCGGCAGCCCCCAGCGCTCCATTTTGCCGATATGGCCGCCCGCGGCGTTGAACTGGCGGCGGAGAAACTCCGAGGCCTTGGCCCAGCCTTGCGCCATTTCACGGGCCGCCACGTCGCCCGTCGTCTCGCCGAACGCCTCGCGCACCATGTTCGAGAGCCGCGCCCGATTGCGGGTCCGCCCCAGCAGATCGCGCCGGAACTCGGCGATCGCGTCGGCCATCATCGCGTGCGCCCGCCCCCTCGCCGCGCGCCGCACCTGCACCGCCGAGGGGTGCGCCACGTCGAGCCCGATCCCGTCGACCAGGCCGATGCTCGCCTGGCGCGGGTTGTCGGCCGCGTCGATCGCCGCCGCGATCCGCCGCTGCGCGCCGAGCGCGATCAGCCGCCGCCGCCGCGCCTCCAGCTCCTCGGCCGCGAGGCGCTCGACGGTCTCGCGCGCCGCCCGCGCCTCGGCCGCCTCCGGGCCGAGATCGAGGCTGTCCCTCAACTCGTCGTACCGCCGCTTGGCCTCCTCGCCCCGCGCCCGGTCCATCTCGCCGGCCTCGACCGCCCGGTCGATGCAGTCCCTGAAACTCATCCCTGTCCCCCGAGGCAAATCTTGAGCCGATCGACGAACTCGCGCTCGTCCCCGATCCGGTCGAGCTCGGAGCGCGCGCCCAGCGTCTCGACGACGATATCTCCCGATGCGTCCTCCCGCGCGCCGACCGGCACCTCGAAGTCGCCCTCGGCCTCGATCGCGGCGCGCAGATCGGTCTCGAGCTGGTCGGCCTCGAGCCGCTGGCCCTCGCCGGCCGCCAGGTCGAACTCTCGATCGTCGGGCAGTTTGAAATCGGACACCTCGCCGTCGGCCGCCGCTGACGGGGCCTCGCGCGAGCGCGCGATCCTGTCGGCCTCGGCGAGGCGGGCGAGATGATCGGACGGCGCGACGCCCTCCGGCGCCGCCGGCAGCGCGTCCCACTGCTCGACGATCGCCCGCGCCGCCAGCTCCTCGTCGTTCGCGCGGGGTCCGAGTTCCCGGTGCGCGAGGGCGAGATCGCCCGCCCCGAGCCCCTTGACCTTGCGCCAGGCGGCGCGGCCGGCCGCCGTCGCCATCCAGCCGCCGCCGGCGAGAACGCCGGCGCCGCCCGCCGCCATCGCGATTTCCAGCCCCGGATCGAGCTCGGCGAGCCCGGCCTCCCCGCGCCATTTCTGGACGAACGGCTGCACCGCCGCCTCGCTCGCCCCGCCGATCAGCGCCTCCGTCACCGCGAACCGCAGGAGCCCAGTCGCCGCCGGCGCGCCGGCGGCGAGCGAGAGAAGGTTGATCGGATCGGTCATGACTCCGGCGATCTCGCCGAGCACGAGCCCGGCCTCCCCGGCGAGACCGCGTGCTCGCGAGCGCGCCAGCACCCCGGCGGCCTCCGTCTCGTAGGCGATCTCGCCAGCCCGTGTCCTCAGCGCGTCGCCCGTATGAATGCCCCGCGCCTTGTCCCCGGAAAGGTTCGCCTTGAGATCGTCGATCACCGGCTCCCAGTCGAACCGGCCGGCCATCCCGGTCTCGACGGTCACCGGATCGAAACCCTCCGGCATGAAGGGCCGCACCGCGTCGACGAACGGCTGGCCCGTCGCCGCCTCGATCGCGGCTCGGCGCTCATCCTCGGCCGCCCGCATCATCAGATCGGGAGCGTGGCTCACATGGCCGGCCTGCATTTCCTCGAACGCGGCCCGGAACCCCTCGCCGAAGCCGAGCGTGCGCCCCGGCGAGCGCCACTGCGGTGGCGAAGTCCGGTCATGGGCCTCGAAAAAGCTCACGGCAGGATCGCCCCGCCCGGCGTCACCCGGTTGCGCTCTCCGCGCCGCCGTGTTGCCGGCGCCGCCCGCCGCCGCGCCTCGACCCGCCCCGCCGCCGCCGCGTCGAGCCGTATCCGGTAGTCGGCCCCGGTCTCGCCATCGATGAGGTATTGCGGCGTCACCGCCGGATCGCTCATCGACACGAAATAGCTCTCCCCGCCGGCGTGGACCAGCCAGCCGTCCCGCAGCTCGGCCGCGCCCGCCGCCGTGCCGTCGATGTGCTCGGGCTTGCCGCCGCTCGCCGACAGCGGCCCGAGATCGCGGTCCTCGATACCGCCGAGCGTCGCCTCGAACCGGGACTGCGACAGCGAGACGGGCAGCACCACCGGCCTTCCGCGCCAGCTTCCGAGCCCGCCCACCTTCTCGGTCCTGATCTGGCCCGATGCGAGCCGCCGCGATGACGGCCTTGCCCCCAAGGTTTCGTCGAGCACCTCGCGGTAGAGATCGCCATCGAACTCGGCGATCCCCGCCCTCAGCGCCCGCGCCGAATAGGCGGCCCGCGCCGTTTCCATGATCGCCCGCTGTCCGGCCGGCTCGAGACCGACAAGCGCGCCGCCCACCGTCTCGCCGAACACCTCGCCGACCTGGCCTTGCGGCATCGCCGCCGCGACGCCTTCACCTTCCGCGGTGAGCCCGCTGAGTGCGTCGCGCGCCACCGCGAGATCGCGCCCGCCGATCGCCACCAGTCCGCCGACATGAGCGACCGCCGGCGCGTCCTCGCCGATCTCGGCGAACACCGCCGCCGCGCGCCGCCCCGCCGCGCCAGCGACGCCGCCGAGCAGCGCGAGTTTGGTTTCGCTGTCGGCGCCGGCCATCGCGGCGGCCAGCGCCGATCGCTCGATCGGCCTCAGATAGACCGGCTCGCGCCCGTAATGCGCCGCGACCTCCTCGGCCACCACGGCGCGGGATTGGAATTGCCCGGCAAAGTCCGGGGAGGCGGGATCGACATCGGGCACATCGACGAGGCCGACCCGCTCGGCCCAACCGAGCGGGTCGCGCGCGAGCGCGGCCTCCGCGTTGCTCTTCAGCCGGTCGACGAGATCGATATCCTCGATCTGGGCCGGATCGGTGACGCCAGTCTCGCCGAGCTCGGCGCGCCGCCTGTCGGCGATGTGGCCGAGCTCCTCGGGCCGCGCCTGGCGCGCCGCCGCGACGAAATCGGTTCGGGCCCGCATCCGCTCGAAGTCGGCAGCGAGATCGCCGTCGAGCGCGCGGCCAACCGCGCCGTCGAGCGCCGCGACAACGCCAGCGGCGGGCAGCAGGCCCTCATCGAGCCCGGCTTCGACGTCACGCATCGCGGACCTCAGCGCCGCCGCCGGCCGCCTCCGATCGCGGACATCGGCCTCGATCCCCCGCTCCATCGCCGCCTTCCGGCGCAGGAAGTCCTCGACATCGAACACCGCCATCGGGCCTTCGCCCTCGCGGTACGCGGCCTCGAACTCCTCGAGGAAAGTCTGGCGCGCCTCGATGCCCTCGGTCCGCTCGAACGCGCCCTGCACCCGCGCCGTCGCCACCGCGAGCTCGGCCCGCCGCATGATCCGCGCGGCCTCGGCCTCCGACCTGAGGCGCGCGCCGTCGGCGCCGCGCGCCTCGAGCTGGCTCGCGAGCCCGGTCATCTCGCCGGCGATCGCCTCGTCGGCCGCCCCGTCGAGCCCGAGGAAGTAGGCGTTGCGGCCGAGATCCCTGAGCCTCTGGTCGAGATCGGTCTCGAACGCCGCCTTGCGCGCGGCGTTCGCCTCGGCCGCCACCGCCCGTGTCGCCTGCCGCACGGCCGACAGCCTCAGCCGGCCCAGCGTGGCCTGATAGGCCGGCATCACCTCCTGGAACACATGGCTCGTTCGATATTCCCGGTCGAGCGCGTCGAACGCGGCGGCGACGCCCTTGGGGCTCGCCCTGTGCGCATCCGTGATCCGGGCCGCGTCCTCGCGGAGCTGCAGGTCGAGCTGGTCGGCGTAGGTTTGGATCCCGGCCTGGTCGAAGGCGTCGGCCCGGATCGTGCCGGCGCGCCGCGGCCGGAACTCGGGATCGAGACCGGCGATGGCGCCCGCGCGGCGCCCCTCGGCCTCGGCCGCCTTGTCCGCCCAGCGTCCGATCGGCGCGGCGAACGCGGCGAGCGCCCGGCCGACGGTCTCCATCGCCCGCGCCTGGGCCGATCCGACGCGGCGCGCCGCGTCCGCCTCGGCCGCGAGCGCCTCGCCGCCGGCGGTGCGCGTGAGCCGCGAGACCTGCGTGTTGCCCTCGCCGAGCGCCCCGCGCGGATCGAACTGGCGCGGCGCCGGCGCGTGGCGGCCCTGACGGTTTGGCATCTATCCTCGCCTCAGAATGTCGAACGCGGTGCCGCCGATCTCGGTCAGCGAGCGCGCCGAGGCTTCGGTTCTCAGCGCGTCGGCCTCCGCGCCCGCCGCGAACCTCGCCGAGGCCGCCCTCAGGAGCCCGCCGCGGCGGCGCTCGCGCGCCTGGAGCTTGAGGCTCGCCGCCCGTTCGCGCAGCCGCGTCCCCCGGAAATCCTCGGTCGAGCGGTCGACCTGGAGCGCGCGGTTGGTGTCCCTCACCGCCTCTTTTCTCGCCTCGGCCGGGGTTCCGAACGAAAGATCGACGCCGCCGGCGGCGACCGCGGTGTCCTGCTCGCCGAGCTGGGCGAGCAGCATCTTCTTCAGGGAGTTGCGCCGCTCGAGACCCCGGATGCCCTCGACACCGATCTCGGTCAGGGCATCGCCCGCCGCGAGATCGAGATTGAGCCCCTCGGTCGCCGCGGCATCCTCGATCGAGGCCGCCTCGAGGATGCCCGAGGCGGACGCCGCGTCGGCCCGGATGGCGCCGGCGCGCGACAGGGCGAGCGCCGATCCGACCGACAGCGCCCCTTGCAGGATCGAGCCGGCGAGCGAGAGCCCGCCCGAGGCCGCGGTGGCGAGGCCGGTGGTCGCCGCGCCGGCGGCGGCCGCGCCTCCGAACTGGGCCGCCACCGCGGAAATCGCGCCTGCCGCGAGTTCCATTTGCCCCTCCCTAGAGTTTTGCCTCGCGGGTCATATCCCGCACCTGGAGCGTACCGGGCCTGACCTGCGTGACCAGAACCTCTCCGCTCGCGGTGTAGCCGGAAAGCCCGCCCACCGAGAGCTCGCCGGTGAAGGGCTCGACGATATCCTGGTCCGAGAGCCCGGCGAAGTAGAGCGGAACGTCGTTCACCGGTCCGCCGTTGCCGGCGATCGCGATCGAGGTGGTCGCGATCACGTCGGCCTTGACGGTGTGCACCCGGATCGGCCGTGCCAGCACCGTGCGCTCGGCGACGAGCCGGGGGATCGGCAGCGGCATCATCCTTGGCGGCGTCCACCGGCCCACGGTGACGTTCGCCGCCGGGTCCTGGAGCGTGATCTGTTCGCCCGTCACCGTGAACGGGCCGAGCGGAACCCCGTCGGCGATCGCCCACACCTCCGCGCCCTCGTAGTCGCCGAGACCGGCCACCGTCGTCGCCGCCGGCGCGTTGACGATGTCGGTGGCGCAGTCGACGAGCAGATTTTGCTCGAGCCGCTCGTAGAACCTGACGCCTTCGCCGTCGACCTGTCGCTCGACGATCAGATACGGGACGTTGGCGCCATCGACGCAGACCGATTTGACCGCGCCGTCCGTGGTCCAGCGCACGAAGCCGGTCACGTCCTGGTTTCGGATCAGGATGCCGACCGCCATCGCGCCATCCTCGCGCGGCAGGAAGTAGCGGGCGGCGTCGCTTTCGGTTTCCGGCCGCTGGAGCGCGGCGTCGACGATCCCGTCGACGAGGTGCGAGGCGAGAAGCGACATCGGCTGGGAGTCGTAAGCCTGGCTGATGTCCGAATAGAGCGCCGCGTAGGCGACCGAGCGGTTCTTCGAGATGTAGTAGAGCTCGCCCTCCGACGACACCACCGGCACCTGGGGCGCCGAGCCGTTGCGCGAGGCCTCGACGATGTTCAAGGGCGTGTTGCGGCCGATCGTCCGGTCGGAGACGAAATACTCCGCGTCCGAGGTGAACAGCACCAGATGCCGCGAGCGCTCGATACGTTGCAGGCGCTCGGCGCCCTCCGTATCGAGATTGGCGAGGATCGCGCCCGTGTCGGACGCGATCTCGATGTTCAGGTTGAAGTAGTCTCCCGTGGCGCTGGCGAGGAGCGCTCCCTTCTTGGCGGCGAAGCCGCCGGTCCACAGCCGGTCCTGGTAGAACCTGGCGCACGCCGCCCAGCCGCGGGTGTCCGAAATCAGATCCTCGCCGCCCAGCTCGCCGATCTGGCTATGGGCGACCGTGGCGGCCGAATCGGCGTGGCTGACCACGGCGGCGGCGAGGCTCCGGCCGCCGCCTTCGTTGCCCGTCCCCGTGAACTGGATCACGAACCGGAAAAAGGTGGCGGTGACGGCGTCGCGGGTGCAGGCGATGCCGGCCGCGACCGACGGCAGCGCCTCGATCGCGACCGCGAGGCTGGCGCAGAACGCATCGATGTCGGCGTCGTCGTCGCCGCCGGTGTCGACCACCGTGACCCCTTCGGTCTCCTCGCCGTCGATGGTGACGGTGACGACGCGCCCGTAACGGCCGCCGGTGGGATGCTGGACATAGACCGACCAGATGTCGGTGATGTTCACGTAAGCCCCGCCAAGGTCGACCTGCGGCACGTCGGTGAACGGCACGTCGTCCCATGGCCATTCGGCGTCGGACCCATCGCGCAGGATCCGCCGCGAGCGCCGCGCCGGGTGAAACAGCAGCAGCGTGTCGAACCGTTGCTCGGCGATGACGTTGTCGACCTCGGCGGCGAGGAACTCGGTCTCGGCCGCGCCGGTCAGGACACCGTCCTTGTAGATGTCCACAT
>Ga0214471_10000757_pt1 | contig 26351 bp, 31 predicted proteins | sample RVTome_5_FD_207665 | JGI IMG/M metagenome (GOLD analysis project Ga0214471, IMG submission 207665) | Soil microbial communities from uranium-contaminated site in the Upper Colorado River Basin, Wyoming, United States - RVT142D155 | ecosystem: Environmental > Terrestrial > Soil > Contaminated >... | reverse complement strand
CGGGCTCGACGAAGGCGGCGGCCTGGTTGGAGGGCTCGCTCTCGAGGCCTTCGATGATGTTGGCGGTGATGACGTAGTAGTAGACGACGTCTTCTTCGACGCCGACGTCGCTGAAGCTGGTGCCGGTGGTCTGGCCTCCGTCTTCGTAGGGACCGCCGGGGGTGGTGGAGCGCGAGACGGTGTAGAAGATGGACTCCTCCGCGGCGGTCCACTTGATTTCGATGGTCGGGATGGAGTGGTGCCCTTTGGCGTGGGCGTGGTGGGGGCCGCCGGGGTGCTCGCAGTTCTCGATGGTGTCGTTGCCGCTGCCGCCGTCGCAGTAGTCGTTGCCGTCGCCGCCGTCGAGGTAGTCGCTGCCGTGGCCGCCGTAGAGCTTGTCGTTGTCATCGCCACCGTCGAGGTAGTCAGAGCCGTTGCCGCCGTAGAGGCGGTCGGCGCCGGGGCCGCCGTAGAGGTAGTCGCCGGCGTTGTGGGCGTAGAGCTTGTCGTTGCCTTCGCCGCCGACGAGGACGTCGACGCCGTTTTCGCCCTTGAGTTTGTCGTCGCCGGGGCCGCCGACGATGCAGTCTTCGCCGTTGCCGCCGTGGACGGTGTCGTTGCCGCCGAGGGCGAAGATCAGGTCGCGGCCGCTGGTGCCGTCGATCTGATCTGCATCCTCGGTGCCAAGGATGAGGTTGTCGAATTCGAGGCCTTCGCACTCTACCGGGATGGGGTAAGGAGGAGGGATTTCCGCCTCGTAGGAAAATGTCTCCAGCGTACCGCCGCTAACACTGATCGTCGCAGCGGAAGCCATCACAGCGACGGTGGCCAGCAACGGAACGATGACGATTAGAAGGCGCTGCATGCTACCTGAACCTGCCCGATGGGAGGACTGGTAGAAAGACGGTCCCTTGCGAATGCCTTTTCGCACGTGAGGAGGGATGAGGTGGTTTCAGGACCTCTCCGAGGATGAGAAACAGGGCCAGCCCGCCAATCAGCAAGGAGAAGGTAAATGGTTGGCGCAGGGAGAGGACGAAGTCTCCAGCACCAGCGGCATAAAGCCACTGGCTCCCCACGATTTCGCTTTGCGTCGGGGTCCAAGGGTCAATGGTCTCTTTGTTATCGCCCTGCAGGATGAAACCGTCCCGACCGTTGCCACCTACGATGCGGTGGATCACTATGCCTTCGTCGGTGCGATAGGCGACAACCTCACCGATTTGGTAAGTATCCCTTTGACGTGTGACCACGAGGTCACCCGTATACAGGTTAGGTTCCATGCTATGCCCGGCGACGATAAGATAGCCTGCCGGTCCTCCGAGGAAGCCTGGACGGAGCGTGAACGCCCAAGGCACGAGTATTAGCAAACCTGCAATGAGCGTTAGAAATCGAAGCATTCTTACCCCGCTGAGCTGGGGAGGGTGATTCGGCACCCTCCCCAGAGGACCTCAGCTGTCCGGTCCCGTGAGCGTTATGGTGACAGACAAGAGGTCGTCCACCGGAACGTCCACGATGTTGAACGTGCGAGAACTGGCCGTGACGGGGAAGAACGTGACCACGGAGCCGTCGTTCGCATTCACCGCCATTTGCAGACCTTGACAAGCGGGGTAATCGATTTCGGAGATATGAATATGCGTGACCATATCCCCACTTATTACGTACTCGATCTCCACCCCGTCTGGATCGCAGATCAAGCTATCGCTGGCGGCCTGGGGTATGCCACCGCTCACGGGGAATCCGAATGCAGCATAAGCAATCCCGACTACCAGCAGGCTCGACGCGAATGCCTGGATGACAACCTTCCTAAGCATGGAAGGTCTCCTCTCGAGCCCACTTACTGGATAACGAGGTCAACCGAGATAAGCGCGGCCACTGTCACTGCAGCGTCGAGCGCACCCGTGCACTCTGAGAGGGCACCCGTATCTGTGAAGCTGACGTCGTTGTCTACGATCAGCTCAGTACAGGAGTCCGTCGAGTCCGGCGTGTTGTCGCCCTCGGGCGTCCCATCGTAGTTGGCGGTGATGGTGAGGGAAGCACCACTGCAATCGTCGTCGAGACCCGTGATGTCAATCGATTGGAGGTTATCACCGTCGAACGTATACCCCACGTTGACCGGCGCGATGTCGTTATGACAAATGGCACTTACCGTGTTCGCCTGAAGTGTCCCACCACTCGCGGGCAAAACCGCGGCGGCACCATACGCGGCACCGGCGAAAGCGAGAACGAGCATGAAGCTCAGAGCAACCTTAAACAATTTCGAATCCCTTTCGAATTCCGGCCGGGCGTGTGCTCAGCCGGTCCGATTCCGTTCGAGATTTGTGTGTTTCGTTAGCGTGGTGTGTCCCAGCGTCACCTCCTCAGAAGTGGCAACGACCGGGCCGGCGGCTGCACTCTCGATAACGGGCCGCCGGCGGCGCTCATGCGCTGTAACGCCGGCAGGCGCAGCTTACTTAAGGAGAGTGCAACACGGCCCACAGCCGGTTGCCTCCGGCGCGTCGCTCCCTCCTTCTAAGTCGGGCGGCGCGCCATGCTTTATGCCTTACGTTCGACGAAAGCCTCCGGCGCCGCGGTGAGGCGGGCACGAGGAAGCGAGCGTCCGTGCTGGTTTCGGGACACGTGCTGAGCGGGATTACCGAGGAGTCGGTCTCGTTGAGGAGTGCGGATTCAGCGGCAATTCAGGACGCAACCTGCAGGCGGGTAGCCGTTGCCCAGAGAATTTCCACCCCTTAGTGAGAAGGACAGTCGCAGCAATCGCCCGGGACGCGACCTGGTCGAGAAGCCTCCTTCTTTCCAGCGCGGACCCAGCCCTCCTCCTGCCGGGTGCCACCCTACTACGCCGTCTCTTAGCCGCGAGACGGGTCTCAGGAGCGTTGCGGGACCGTCACAGGGCCCCGCTGGCGACATACTATGCGTCGGTTGCGAAACGTGTCAAAGGCTGAAGGGCCGTTTGCAAGACTTATTGCGAAATATTAATAACGCGGCCAGATCGGATCGGATGCTTGAAGATGGGACGGCGGGTTACCTCACCCCCGCTGCCGCGCGCCCCTCTCCTTGCGAGGAGAGGGGCTGTGGAAGACGTGGCGTGATGGGCGGTTGTTGGGGTGGCTGTCTTTGGGTGTGGCGCAGGACGCTCACCTTGCTTTTGAAGATGGGGCTCGGCGGCTTGTCGATGTCACGGGACGAGACGCGATCCGCTGCGGCGGTGAGGCCGGATCAGGTGTGCGGGCGTTAGCCCTCCCAGACCCAGGGGCGGTCGACGGTGACGGGCGGCGGCGGGGCGGGCAGGATATGGGGTGGGGCGCCCCCTCACCCTAACCCTCTCCCTCAAGGAGAGGGGATGGTCTGGTCGCCAGGACGGACGTGGTCAGGGAGAGGGGAGCGTCTGGTCGGTAGGACGAAACGCGGTCAGGGGAGGGGTGTCGGATGGGATGGGGCCGGGCGCCCGCGCGGCGGTTGGCTCCGGTGTTGAGGTTGGCTCGGGTGTGCCGGCGTCAGCCCTCCCAGACCCAGGGGCGGTCGACGGTTATGGGCGGCGGCGGGCCGGCGGGCAGGATATGGGATGGGGCGCCCCCATGACTTTGAAGATGGGGGGCTCCCCCATTCCCCCTGACTGAAGGGCCAGTCCGTCGCGTTGAAGGCGGTGGTTGGGACGACTTTGAAGATGGGGGGCTCCCCCATTCCCCCTGACTGAAGGGCCAGCCCGTCGCGTTGAAGGCGGTGGTTGAGACGACTTTGAAGATGGGGGGCTCCCCCATACCCCCTGACTGAAGGGCCAGCCCGTCGCGTTGAAGGCGGTGGTTGAGACCGGCAAAGGTGTGCCCGGCGTTAGCCCTCCCAGGCCCAGGGGCGGTCGACGGTTATGGGCGGCGGCGGGCCGGCGGGCAGGATATGGGATAGGGCGCCCCCTCACCCTAACCCTCTCCCTCAGGGAGAGGGGATCGCCTGGTCGGTAGGACGGACGAGGTCAGGGAGAGGGGAGCGTCTGGTCGGTAGGACGAAACGCGGTCAGGGGAGGGGTGTCGGATGGGATGGGGCGCCCGGCATGGGTGGTTGGCTCCGGCGTTGAGGTTGGCTCGGGTGTGCCGGCGTTAGCCCTCCCAGACCCAGGGGCGGTCGGCGGTGACGGGCGGCGGCGGGCCGGCGGGCAGGAAGCCGCTGTGGAGGAGGAGGTCGCGCACGGCGGCGGCGTGCGGGCCGCCGGTGAACTCGAGCGTCAGGACCTCGCCGCCGGGCAGGGCGCCGCGCGCGGCCGCGACCTGCTCGACGGCCCAGGGGACGATGAGGTCGGCGGCGATCTGGGCGTCGTCGAGGCGGTGGCCGCTGCGTTCGAGCTCGGCGCGCAGCTGGGCGAGGCTCTCCCAGGGGACTGCGACGATGAGCTCGCGGGCGTGGCCGTCGATGGCGTAGAGCAGGCGCAGGTAGTCGGCCTGACGGTTCTGGGGACGATAGGTGCGTTCGACGCCGAGCACGTGGACGTCGACGAGCGGGCCGGCGTCTACGGCGGGCCGGTCAGATTCGAGGTCAGCTTCCGGCTCGACGACGGCTGTTGACTCGGTCTCGGTGTGTGTATGGCGTTTGGCCCATCGCAGCATTTCGAGAGACCTCCTTGTCGCTCTATCTAAGAAAACGATGCGGGCTGCCGGATGTGTCACCTGCGGCCGGGCGGGCGCGTGTTTGACACCCCGGCGCGCGAAGGGTTTACTAGGCTTAAACGTATAGCCGGTTAATCCATTAGGACCCGCAGCCGATGGAATTCTTCAGGCGCATGGAACCCTCGACGCGCTCATTCCTGGTGGACGTGAGCTTCATCCTGGGGACGCTGGTGGTGGCGCTGGGGGCGTACTACGGGTTCCGGGCGGCCTCGGGCCCGGAACCTGCGCCACGGTCGGACATAGCGGGGGTGATCGCGACGGCGACGGCGACTGCATCGCCGAGCGTCACGGCGACGGCAGTCGCCAGCCCGGCGGCTGCGCCGACATCGGCGGCGACGACGGGAACGGCGCCGCCGGCTTCGCTGCTGACGCCGCCGTTGGGGATCGACGCGGCGCTGGGGCGGCAGGAGACGTACGTCTGCGCGGCGGGGTCGACTTCGACAACAGACGCCAGCCTGCGGCGCGCGGTGCGAAGCTGGAACCAGATGACGGCGATCTGGAATCGGGTCGTGGAGTCGGAGGGGGCGCTGAACGCGGCGATACCTTCGCCATTCACGCTGGAGAACGCGGCGGCGTCGGCGACGTTCCTGTCGGAGGCGCGGCGGCACGAGGGGGTGGTGCTGGCGGCGATCGACGAGCTGGTGGCGCTGCGGGCGGCGGGCATCCACACGCGGACGCGGGAGATGTCGTTGCGACAGGGCGACTTCTACGACCTGGAGCGCCTGACGGTCCAGCAGACCATCGCGGGCGTGACGAACCTGGACGCGGCGAAGTGGAACGGCGCGGCTTCGCTAGAGGCGCAGCGCAGCAGCTACCTGGAGACGGCGCGAGCGGAGATGCGGGCGGCCTGCGCCTACCTGAACGAGCCGTAAGTCGCGCGCAGAAATTCCCACGACCGGGCCGTAATGCCGGCGGGTGCAGGGTCGTTTATTAGGCGTCCGGGCCTCGAGCGTCGAGGCGCCGAGTCTGCCTTCCGTTTGTAGGCCCGGACGCCAACGAGCACACGCAGTCGCAGTCGCGTCACGGGAGAGCAGGCATGAGGCAGCTCAAGGCAGATCGAGGCATCAGCGAGGAGAGGGATCCACCGCTGCGGATCTGGCGGAAGGGGCTGCATCTGTCTCCGCCCCAACTGAGATATGCGGCAAAAAAGGGACCAAACCGGGCAAGTCCCGCACAGTGGCTCTCACATCTCGCACGCCGGCTGCGTGTTCTCTGAAGCAGCAGGGGGCTCGTAGCGTGCAGCCACGTGGAGCCATCTGACCTTATCAGGACGCCTCGAGCGATTGTCGGCAGCTCGTGTCACAGACGTGCCGAGAAAGGCTCCGTCCGAAGCCACCTAACGCGAAGATGCAGGGTATTCCCTAATGGCAGGGCCTACAGGGAAAGACTACTTTGACGCCTGGCTCCATGCCCGCAAGGAGGCCAGACGCAGCTTGGACTCACAGACTATCCTCGTCGCAATCGGTAGTTACCTACTGGTCAGCTTCCTCTTTGTGCTCGCCTTCGGGCGTTTCCTGCGAAAGGTTAGCGACGCTGCAGCAGCGAACCTGAAGGAAAACGTGAAGGGCAAGCGTAGACACCTGTTCCGGATCCACCCGCGAAGGTCGCACTGAAGACCGCCTCAGTCCCGAGGTTCGAGGTTGACGAGCAGCGCTTCGATGACGCGCTTGGTCTCGTCGTGGTCTCTGACCTGGATGCAATCGACGCCGGCTTCACGGGCCGGATAGTCGTTGCCACCGGGGAAGAGGGCGTCGCCGATGAAGACCATGTCTTCGATCGCGATACCGAGCAGGTCGCGTAGCTTGGCGATGCCGTAAGCCTTGTCGATGCCGGGCTTTGTGACATCGATTGACGTGGCGCCACCCATGCGGATGGTCAAGCCGGGCAGCAGGCCTTCGAGGACCTGCTTGATGCGACGGCGCTTGGCGAAGTCCGGGTCCCAGGTCTTCTTAATGTCGACGGGCGCCCTCTGCCCGAGGGCCGAGAAGGTGATCTGGCTGCCTCGATCCTCGATGAGGTCGCCCCAGACCTGTTCGGGGCGGAAGTCAGAGGTCACCAGCGACTGTTCGAACGCGGCGACGATCGCCGAGCGCTCCGTCTGCGAGAAGTCCTCGGAGTAGAGCTTGCTCCAGCCCTCCGAATCGTGACGGAAGAACTTTGTGCCACAGGTCGGCAGGAGGGAGAGGGCTGAGAGGTCGACCTCCGGCGGGAGGTTCGAGAGCAGCTGAAGCTCGAACTGGGGCCAGTCACCTCCAGAGATAACGGCGACTCTGGTGAGCGCGACGAGGCGGCCGAGAAGCGCGGCCATCTCAGGATCGAGGGCTGACTTGCTCTCAGCGAGCGTTCCGTCCAGGTCAAAGATTACGAGCTGCTTCATCAAGCCGGCCTCCAACACCGTCGAAACCGATAAGCCAGATCCCTCTCAAGGATAGTCGGTGAGGGGAGACCGCGTTCGCAGACGGGTCTTTTTTCGGGGTGAAGACTCGTTCTCGTGGATTGGATAGAAAGGTGTCGCAAGACAGATTGAAATGCCGCCGAAATGCGGAGGTGGCGTTTTGGTATGCCATGAGCCGGACTGACATGGCACTATGAGCCCGGCGGAGAAGGAAGTTGGAAATCATGCTATTGGTCACAGTTCTTGTCACTCTTTACGTTGCGTTGACTGTTGCCGTTACGCTTGGCTTTGCGCTGGTCGTGTCCCTTAGCAATGACAGCGCAGCCGCGGTCTTTAGCGCCGAGTAGTTGCACCTTCCCGGGCCTCCCGCCGTACGGCTGCAGTCACAGTCGACCACCATTGCAGTCCGAACGAGACCTGTTTGCAGCCCACGGCGATGCCCAGACTGACCTCGACGATCAGCAACCAGGGAATAAGCTGAGCGAGCTTCGAGTTCCTCCGTCGCGGATGCCGCGATGGCCGAGATACACCGAACCCTCTTCCGAGGCCAATAACAGGCGCAGTCGGGCCGGAGCCAGGCACCGACGCCGCATCGGCCGTTCAATAGTCAACAGGTCTGCGACCGCGCTACGGCTCCAGCCAAGGTCATTCCGCGTGGGAAGGAGCAGGACACCAAACACCCATCCGCTTGCCCCGCTCGCGTTGAAGTGCGCCAAAGAGGCAGTGAAGACAGTCCACTGACCGCGGTACAGCAAATTGCCTCCAACATTTCAGCAACAGCCCGCGGATGCATGGTGGAACGTCGAGCCAGGCAGGCTCAAGATCCTACAATTGCAATCCCTGTGCACATCTCTCCGCGGCCAGAAAAGGCGGTCTGGATGACAAACGTCACGCCGCGTTAAGGCCTACGAGGTTCTCGGTGGGAGCGCGAAGGCGGCGAGGCCCGCGAGCGCGAGGATGAAGATCACCACGCCGGGTCCCCACCAGACCAGAGCTGTGGAAACGCCGGACTGCAGCATCAGAGCGACACCGACGCAGAGTTGCGAACCGAGAAGGCCGATGGAGAATCGATGGTGCTGCCAGGAGGTGAACAGTTGCTTGGAGCGTTGTCGAAAGCCAAGAAGTAGGGGGCCCAGGCCGGCTAAAACTAAAAGGAGCGCGACGATGTTAGACACGGTGAAGCCGTGGCCGCCCTCCTGGTCCAGCGTCAGCACGTCTGCGCCTTCGAGCTCCTCCGGGACGCCTGTGAGCGCCAGGCCGACGGTCAGGATGCCGATGGGAAGCCAGGGCCATGCAAACAACTGGCGTACCAATCCAAGAAAGCGTTCCACCGTCCTAATGATAGCCCGGGCCTTGGTCCGACCTATTGAATACCACCGTTGGCCTCGTGACCGAGGGCCTGGAACGCGCTGAACGACAGGTTGTCGTGCGGGTAGAAATCGATCTCTACGCCGCGGGTGTAGAAGTTGCCGTCGAAGGAGATTGTGCTGGCGATGGCCTGACAGGTGGCGGCGGGGACGTCCTGTGGTCCGGCGTCGCAGGTAAAGCCCGAGTCGCCCTCGACGCGGTTGTCGCGGAGGCTGACGCGGTAGGCGAAGTGGCTGCCGCGGTCCTGCTGGACAACGACCATGCCGCCGCAGTCGCCGCAGGTCTGCGAGACGACGTTGCCTTCGACGAGGACGTCGTTGGAGGCTGCAACGATGATCTGGGAGCGCCAGAACGCGCCACGGGGGTCACCAAAGCCGTTGTTGGTCAGCGTGTTGTTGCGGATAACGGCGCCGGCGCTGATCTCGTAGAAGATGCCGACCCAGGTGTTCTCGTAGACGTTGTTGTTCTCGATGATCGCGTTGATGACGTTCTCGTCGGACCAGATGCCGGGGCCGAAGTTGTGGTGGTAGGTGTTGTTGCGGATGATGAGGCCGTTCGCCTCCGTCACCTTGCCGCCGCCGCCCTCGAAACCGGCGTCGAAGTTTGCAGTGTTGTTGTATGAGACTTCGTTGCCTTCGATGAGGAGGTTGGCGCCATCGCCACCAGCGATGCCGTACATGCCGTTGTGGTGGACGTGATTGTTGCGGATGACGGTGTTGTTGCCGCCGCCATCGATGCCACCGTGGCTGTTGTCGTGGATGTCGTTGTTCTGAATCAGCCAGCCTTCGCCAAGGGAGCGTATGGCGCCCTCCTGGAAGCCGGAGTTGTAGCCCCTTATCTCGCAGTTCTGGATGGTGACGTTGGAGGCCGTGCCGGTGAAGGCGAACTTGGCGCCGCGGCCGTCGAGGACGACGCCGGGGCCGCACTCATAGGTGGTGTTTGCCTGGGGGTTGGTGTTGCTGTAACCGGCGCCGTTGGTGATGGTGACGACGTTGCCGCTGGAAGCCGTAGGGGTGGGGGTTGCTGCCGGTGGAGCCGTGACTTCGGGCGCCGCGACGGGGGCCGTGGCGGCTGCCGGTGCCGGAGTCTGCGAAGGCGTTACCGGAGACGAAGCCAGCGTCGGAGAGGGTTGGGAAGTCGCGCGAGGGGTCGATGCGGGGCGAGTTGTGGGACTGGGGGTGAGAGGTTGGGTTAGCCCGGCCTGACAGCCGGCCGTCGCGTCGCATTCAGGCGAGTCGCCGGAGAACAGGACATACCCGCCCGCCAGGAGGACAACGACGATGGCCAGGACGACAAGTTGCGGCACCTCGGATCAACTATAGACGGGAGAAATCCAGGCGTGTATAGCTTTCGCGGCGGTGCCACGAAAGCGCCTCTGGTTAGCGGCACCAGGCATCGTCGTGACCCAGGAGCCGGGCGGACGAGGCACGTACCAGCCGCTTAGCGACCCGTGCGGCAACGGAGGCCAGGCGGGACTTGTGAGGCGGGTACCGGAGCTGAGGTGGGGAGAGATACAGGCCCCTCCGACAGATCCTGAGGACGGGTTCGATATCTTCGGGAGGTCCGAGATGCTGATTCGCCTGCATCAGGCTGTCTCCTCCCTCAGAGTACGGATGCGGTGTCTGGCCAAGAGCACGGGGGTTGTACTGGTCAACGCGCCCCCGGGGCCCTCGTTGCGTAATTAGAACGACCCCAGGGTCGAGAGCATTACGAGGTTAAGGCTCAACGCAGGTGTCTTTGCCCTGAAAAGAATGAAGAGGAACGGCGTCGGGCCGTTCCTCTTCAAAGCGGTCTCGCAGGTGACTGCTACTCACTCGCCCCACCAGACTTGCGATATACCTCACCCAGCTCCATAGCGTTGGGAGACGCCTCCGTCTTGTAAAGCGTGAAGTGCGGTTGTTCCATCTCGGCGTCGTCGCGGTGGGCGGTGTAGTAGTAGAGGTTGAGGACCTTGCGGTAGACGCCGGGGGGGCACTCGTTGGGCTCACGCTGACCGTGGTTGGAGTGCTCGCTGGTGGAGAAGACGACGAGGCGGTTGAAGAGCGGCAGGGCGGCGTCTTCGACGTGTGTCATCTCTTTGTTCCAGAACTCCAGCGCGCCTTTCCATTCCGGGCGCCAGTCGTCGCTGAGGTAGAAGAGTGCATTGACACGGCGATAGGCTTGCAACTTGTGGTGCCAGTTGAAGTCGGCGTGCACTTTGAGGAAGTCGCCGGTACCACTGAGGTGGACGCCTCCGCCGATGAAATAGGGGTCCGGGAGTAGGTTGCCGATGCCTGTCAGCGTCTCGAGGAAGAGGATGAACTGGCGGCTGTTGAGCTCGCGGAGTATCTCGCGGAGCGTCTCCGGCATCTTCGTCTCGTCTGGCTGGAAACGACGGCGGTTGTTTTCATTGTCGCGCTCTACCCATGAGTCATCTGGTTGAGGGAATGACGCGGAGAGATGTCGTGCCAGTGCGTCAGGGAGAAAGTCGTCAAAAACAATGTGAGGAAACGGCGCGGCCGCTCCATACGCTTCGGCTTTCTCCACCGCGATTCTGGCGTAAGAGGGATCATCGAAGACGCCGAGAGAGCTGACTTTTGTGTCCTGGTTCGAAATGACCATGACGAAGGAACCTCCATGCTCGCAGGTGAAGTTCGACGTAGCTTACATGCAGGACATGCACGCATTCGCCTTCACACAGAAAAACCCACCTTCGCGGCAAACGTTACTAGGGCGCAGTGGAGCCGAGGGCGTTGGAGATTTTAAAGCAGTGGAGCCGAGGGCGTTGAAGATTCTAAATAGGGAGGTGGAGCTTCGCGCTGAGCCGGCAGAGACGCTGGATTTCGCCGAGGCGGGTGAGGCAGCAGTCGAGCTCAGCCAGGAGACCGGCTTCTCTGTTGTGCGCCACGAATATCGCGGCGAATTCTGGGTACGCGGCGAATCGAAGACCGACAGACTCGATCCAGAGAGCAAGCTGGCGTTCGATCTGCTTTTCTGAGTGAGCCTGCAGGTCAGACGGTGCCTGGTGGAGAATCTCAAGGTAGCGTTTTCGCAAGTCCTGAGCTTCGGTTTCAACGTTGTTCAAGAAAGCGATCCGGCGTTGTTCTCGAGTCGCGATTGGCGCGTCACGTTCGCGTGGGACAAGGATTACCGCAGTCGCGAACATTGGCAGAGCAAACGCGACACCCCATGGTTCATAGAAGAATCCCAGGACCGCTCCGGTGAGCAAGAGAAGGACGAGTTCCACACGACGGACGCCATCAAGAATGTGGCCTCGTGTCTCGTACGGCAGCGTTAGAATTCGAGTCATGCTTTTCTCCACTTGCTAAACCCTTAGCAATTGGGAAATGTTACACCGGTTCAAGGTCGCCGCGGCGCTGGACGATCAGTCTCAGTGCACGCAGTGCCCGGTGTTGAATCACCCGGACCGTACCGGGGCGCTTGCCGATGGACTCACCGATTTCGTCATAGGTCAGTTGCTCAAGGAATCGCTTGGAGAGGACCTTGCGCTGCAGATCGGGTAGTTCGACCATTGCGCTTCGCAAGCTGGCGGCGACAGAGCGCCGTTCGGCAAGCTCTTCCGGTGTCTCTCCCTTGTGAGCCTCGGACTCGATCTGGTCGAGTGTGAGGTTCCAGCGGTGCTTGGTCAGGTAGGTAATCGCGAGACGCTGGCCGATGGTGCCGAGCCAGGCGATGATCGGTAGTCCGCGGTCTTCGTAGCGTTCAATGGTGTTCCAGGCGCGGAGAAAGACTTCGCTTGTGATGTCGTAGGCTTCTTGCTGGTTGCCGATGACGCGGCGAACACGGCGCAACACCGCGTCGTGGTACTTGACGTAGAGTTCGGCAAACGCCTCAGGGTCACGCTGTATTGCCCGCTCGATCAGGGTCTGTTCGTCAGTGGACGGGTTCATACATCTCATCCTTGAGAGAACCACACCACCCAGAGCGTCAACTTCGGGGCGGTGAACCGTAGCGGGGTAGGCCGGTGCCTAACGCCACCTTCGTGGCTGCGGGGCCACCGAGCCAGCAGTCACTTGTCATCCTGACGCGTGGCTACGGGGTCATTGTAGTACTTCGTGAAGGTTTTAGGGGCACGTCGCAACGAAATCGTAATGGTTTACAACATATTCCGGAATTGAGTTCCAGGATTGAGCCGGAGGAGCCTATGGGAGGGCTATTGGCGACTGGTGGTGTTTCGATTCAGGCGCTGTGCTCCCGGCAGGGCAGAGGTCTGGGCGGGCCGGAAACTTTCCCGTATGGTCGCCACGGCCTCGGCGCTGGCGCGCCGTTTCTGTGACCAGAGCTCGAGGGTCATATAAATACGTCGTCGATTCATGGCAGGGGTTCCTCTCATGGCACTGTCCGGATAGTGCTTCAGGAGTACGGCGGCTTCTATAGAGGAAAACCCTGATCTCTGCGGTGCGGGGTTGCTAATGCTCGGGCGGTACCGGGAAGAAGAATCCGTATGCGTAGGCCACAACCCAGGCAAAGAGCATCGCCATTAAGCCGTGGATCGCCCCGACAAGGAAGTAGAAGCCGGAGTATTCCAGGTTGAAGTTGAAGTTGATCAGGAAGCCGAGCACCGTTCCGACCAGAACGACGAAGCCAATGCCGGCGGGCGTAATTCTCACATAGGTGTTATCGGCAAGATAAGAAGTGCTTAGAGGCTCAAGTCAGGTTACTCCTCCAGGAAGTAGGAGGCGCAGGCACGGTCCACCCACTGTCGCGTAAACGCAGGCTTCTGACGCGTGTAACGGCACATGTCCTCTATCAGGTTGAAGATGTCGCGAGGATGGACGCCGCGAAACGGCCGACCTGTAGCTTCGTAGTAGGTCTTGACCAGGTAGTTCGCCGTTCCCGGGCTAAAGGCCAGACCCATGCTGGCGGAAACGCGCCTGAGGATTTCGATGAACTCCTCGCGCGTTGGGTCTGAGATACGAACCTTGTGACGGATGCGGCGGAAAAACGCCTCGTCACCGAGCTCGCTCGGTTTGAGGTTGGTCGCGAATAGCAAGAGCACATCGAAGGGGACCACGACAGTCTCGCCGGTCTGGAAGGCAAGGTGATCAATGTTGCGGTCCATCGGGATCATCCAGCGGTTGAGCATCTCCTCGGGACGGATCAGCTGGCGTCCAAAGTCGTCAATGATCAACACGCCGTTGCTTGCTTTCATCTGGGCCGGCGCGACGTAGAACTTGCCCACCTCCGAGTAACGCAACTCAAGGTCGGCTCGTGTAACTTCCCCTCCTCCGACGATCAGCGGTCTCCGGCAGATCGCCCAGCGACGATCCCGGTCGTCACGGCGCTGGGAAATCTCTGCCTCGTCTTCGGACTCGGTAGTGTCCTGGGGATGCTCCGAACTGTGATGGACGAGGGGGTCATGAACCCGGATCACCTGACCAAAGACTTCAAATGCGTAGGGAATCAGGATGTCGTCTGAAAGTAGCGAGACGAGGCACTCTGCGATCGTGCTCTTGCCGTTGCCAGGTGGACCGTAGATGAAGAGGGAGCGGCCGGCCCCGACGGCGGTCCCGATCTGCTGGATCGTTTCGGGATGAAGGACGAGGGAATCGAGCGCGTTCGCGACAGCTTCGGGATTGGCCTGAAGCTGTGACACCGACTGACGAGCGATGACATCCGTATAGAGGGCAAATGGCACCGGCGCCGGACCGACGTATTGGCTGTGCTCAGTGATGGTCTGCAACTTAGAAACGCCACGTGCCGTCAGCATGTACTGGTAGTCCTGCTCGGTTACGCCTATGGAGCCGACGATATCGAGGTATTCCTGGCGTCGCAGGAACTCCAGGACCTCTTCCATGAGCTTAAACGGCAGGCAGATGAGGTCGCAGATCTGGCGGGCAGAGGGGCGTCCGGCGTTGTTGATGGTCTTCATCGTGAGATCGAGGACGAAGCCATAATCCAGCCCGGTCTCAGCGACAGTGCCCGGCTCGGCCAGGTGGAGTGTACCGCTGCGGTTCTCCTTTTCGACTGCTGAGGCCATGAGCTAACCCCTCCTAAGTCAGCGGAACTGATCGTTGCCCAGCAGGTCGACGATAGTTATCGCGGCCGGGCCGAGGAGTACGACGAAGAGAGAGGGGAAGATAAAGAGCACAAGCGGGATCACCATCATGACGGGGACGCGCTGCGCCTGCGCCTCAGCGGCCTGCCGTCGTTTGATGCGTACTTGTTCCGCCTGCACGCGCAGGACGTGACCAATCGGAGTGCCCGTGATCTCGGCTTGATGCACGGCCTGGACAAAGGTGCTGACCTCTGAGACCCCGAGGCGCTCATCGAGCTCGTCGAGCGCTTCCCTTCGCGACTTGCCGAGCGTGACATTCTGCATCGCTCGGATCAGCTCATCCTGAAACGGGCCGCGCTGAAACTCCGCTACGCGAACCAGAGCAGAATCCAGCGAAAGGCCTGCTTCTACGGAAGTCGTCATGAGGTCAAGAGCATCCGGCAGGCCTTTTCGTGTCAGGAAGGCGCGCTGAGACACACGGGCCCGCAACCATAGCCTCGGCAGGTAGACACCAGCGGCGAGGCCGAGGAAGAAGCCGACAGGGATTCCAACTGGTCCGGCGGAGTTGCCGAACAATGCCCCAATGAGGGCAAAGCCAAACGCAATTAGGGACCAGAGCAGGATGTAGCCGGGCAGGGTGATGGGATTGCCGGCTCTCTCCAGACGCTCATCGGCTTCTCGAATCCAGGTCTGCGGTAGGAACCGGGCTATGAACTGAACGATGGCGCCCGTTACCGGGCCCGCCGCACGCTGGACGAAGGGTTGGGCCAGGGCGGGGTTTCGCGCCCGCATATTAGCGTGGACAGCGCGCAGGCGCTCTTCCACCGGGTCGAAGGTGTGACCTCGGAGGCCGATGACAACTAGAAACACCGACGCGAAAACCATCATTACCGTGATCGCTTCCAACATCAGAAGTCAACCCTGGTGAGACGGTGCATCAAGACAAAGCCGGAGATATCCAAAACAATGCCGGCCGTTAGCATGATGTTGCCAGCCAGCGTGGTGTAGAGCGGCGCCATGAAGTGCCAGCTGGTCAGGCTCAGGAAGATGCCAAGGACGAAAGGTACCGATGCGACGAAGTAAGCGCTAACACGCTGCTGGGCGGTGAGCGCAAAGAGATGACCTCGTAGCTCGCGACGTTCTCGGATGGTATTGGCGACGCTGCTAAGGATCTCGGCAAGGCTACCGCCGACCTGACGCTGGACGAGCACCGCATTGACCGCGATGTCCACCTCGTAGCTTGAAATGCGCTCCGCGAGGCCCTTCAGGGCATCCTCCATGGAGGCTCCTACGTTAACGTCCTCCAGCATCTCCTCGAATTCAGCCTTGAGCGGACCATCTAATTGCGGCACCACCATCTGGCATGCCTGAAGGAAGCTGAAGCCGGCACGCAGCGAACCGGCGAGGTGGGCGAGCGCTTCGTCTAGTCGATCGTCGATACCGCGCTGACGAGCGCCGATTCGGCGTCCGACGAAGGCGCCTACCTGCCACCAGAGGAGTCCCGCAACCACGACACCGAGAAACAGGAAAATTGCCTGGGAACTCGACAACGCGGCGAATGTGAAAAGCACGAAGGGAATGAAGGCAGCGAGGGCCCGGATGACGAGGTACTCGGAGACGTAGAGATTGATTTCGGCCCGACGCAAGAGAATGCTGATGCTGTCTGCCCAGTCATAACGTATGAGGGCCCTATCGATGGGTGTAAAGATGGCGCTGGACCGGCCTTGAACACGAACATCGACGAAGGGCTCCGTCCGGGTGCGAACCCCAATGCCTGTACGGCTGACGCGCCACGCCACCTGCTCACGCTCTGCGGTTGCGATAGTCCAGACGCCGTAGCTGACCAACGCGACTGCCGTGGCGCCGACGATGGCCGTCAGGAGGACGAGTGCGTCCACTATCCAGGCCTCAGGAACATCTCTACACCGAGATCGATACCCGCCGCGGCAAAGACATGCTGGAAATGGGGACGCAGTCCGGTTGGAATCAAAGAACCCTGGATTCGACCGTCATCATCCACACCCCAACGCTCGAAAACGAAGAGGTCCTGCAGGCTAATCATGTTGCCTTCATGGCCAGCGACTTCACTGATACTAAGGATGCGGCGTGTACCGTCTGAGAGTCGCGCGATCTGAATTACGAGGTGGACGGCCGAGGCAATCTGCTCTCGAATGGATGTAAGCGGCAGGTCGTAGCCGGCCATCATCACCATGTTTTCGATTCGCGCCAAGGCGTCTCGCGGCGAGTTGGCGTGGACGGTGGTGAGGGAGCCTTCGTGGCCGGTGTTCATCGCCTGGAGCATGTCGAAAGCTTCACCGCCGCGAACCTCACCGACGATGATGCGGTCTGGGCGCATACGTAACGAGTTTCGGACCAGATCACGCTGGGTGACCTCGTTGCGGCCTTCGATGTTCGGCGGACGCACCTCAAGGCCGATGACGTGCTCCTGCTGCAACCGCAGCTCAGCCGGGTCTTCGATCGTGACTATCCGTTCTCGGTCACCGATGTAAGCGGAGAGGGCGTTAAGCAACGTGGTCTTACCGCTACCTGTACCACCGGAGATCACGATGTTGAGCCGTGCCTCGATAGCCAGTGAAAGGAAGTCAGCAACGGCGTCCGTGAGGGTATGGACCTTGACCAAGTCGTCAACCGTGTACTTGTCGCCGAGGAACTTGCGGATGGTGATGACCGGACCCTCGAAGGCGACCGGAGGGATGATGACGTTGACACGGGAGCCGTCCGGCAATCGAGCGTCAACGTAGGGAGATGACTCGTCCACACGACGTCCTAGCGGGGCAACGATGCGCTGGATGATGCGCATGATGTGGTCATCGTCCCGGAAGTGAATGCGGGACTTGTAGAGCAGGCCGCCCTCTTCATAGAAGACCCTATCCGGCGCGTTGACCATGACTTCGGAGATTGCAGGGTCTCGGACCAGCTTTTCGATGGGGCCGAGGCCGAGTACTTCGTCAGCCACAGCGGCGAGGACCAAGTCGCGAGACTCCCCGACCACGTGAGGTGCCGTTTCAGCCAAGGTCCGGCGCGTCGCGGTGATGACTGCTTGATACGCCTCTTCATGCGAGAGCTTGCTGAGTTTCTGAGGGTCGATCTCGGCGATTAGTTTCTGGTGGATGATGTGAACCAGATCGCGATCTGTCTCAACGTCAGTACGCTCCTCGGTGAGCAACGCATCAAGGAACCGGTCCGGCATCACGGGAACGTGGGGGCCGAAGGGGTTTGTATCCTCTTGCCATTCCCAACGAGTCATTCACTGCCTCCTTGCACCGCGGGAACCAGGGACTCGCGATCGCCGACGACGACGTCTCCGACACGGCCAAACCGCTTGCGCTCACGTTTACCGCCGCTAATGGCGAGAGCTAGATCGATCATGCTACGCGCACCACGGCTATTCGGCTTGGACAGCACGATGGGAGTACCGGCCTGGCTACCACTGACGATTGCTTTGTCGAAGGGGACATTCCAGAAGACCTCGCAGTTCGTGACTTCGCTCACCTGCTTGAGGTCGACGCGCTGGATGCTGGACGGGTGGTTGATCACGAGTTTCACGCGATCCATCGGGTAGTCGGAGTTGCTTAGCATGTCAACTGCCATGGCACAGTCCTTGATGCTGGAGACGTCGAGTGTCGTGACAAGCAGGACGAGATCTGACATATCGAGGGCTACACCAACGAGTTCTGTGAAGAAGCCGGGCGTGTCCAGAACCACAAAGTCATGGGTCTGGGAAAGTGCCTTGATCAGGCGAGCAACGTGACCGGGCTGCACCTGGCGCCATTCAGACGGGCGCGTCGGCGCAGTCAGCACGCCAACACCGCTTTGGTGCGGGGTCAGGTAGGACCGGATGTTGAATCGGTCAACTTCGTCGATGTTGCGGATGACGTCGGTGATATTGCGCGTTGGCTCCAGATCGAGCACAAGCGCCACATCGCCGAAGCGCGTGTCGATATCCATAAGCGCCACTGATTCCTGGCGGAAGCGGGTGAGCGCTACCGCCAGGTTGGTCGCCAGGGTTGTCTTGCCGATGCCGCCCTTGGCACCGAAGAGCGATATGACGACACCTTCGCTAACGGGAGCCTGTGCGCCGAGCTCGCCGATGCGACGGCGCTCAATCTGCGCGAACGCCTTGGTCAACGCGTCATTGAATTCCTTGGCAGTGACCGGCTTGGTGAGATAGTCGTGGGCACCAGCCTGAATGGCCCGCCGTGCCGACGCGAGATCGCTCAGGGCAGAGTAAACGAGTAATGGAGCCGTGGGCAGACTCTGCGCAATTGATTCGAGGGTCTGCTCAGGCCGGGCAGAGGGATCCTGCCAAGCCACAGCGATCGCGTCGGGCTTTTCGCTTTCAATCAGACTCAGCGCGTCAGCACCATAATCGGCTTCACCAACCACTGTGACTCCCGAACGCTGCAGCTCCCGCTTGAAGTCGGTGCGAAAGTTTACGTCCGGGTCCACGATTAACAGCCTGATGTTTGCCAAGATTCTCTCCGCCGAGTCTACCTGTCTGCCGGCACGATGATCGGGTTAACAGGTGCTTTATTGGTGTCGCCAAAGGGCCTTAGTGATAGCCGCAGATCGCCCTGCTGGTCCGCAAGGGCGAGTATCTGGGCCTGCTGCGGGGTGACTTCCAACGTAATTGTGGTGGCACGCGCGTTCGTGGACCTGGGGGCGATGCCGGAAACGCTGCCAGAATTGCCTGAGCTGTCGGCAGCTTCGCCGGACAAAGTCTGCGCCACAGCGAGAACGCGGATGTCCTGCAGCAAAGTGAATGTAAGGACGGAATCCTCGGTCACGTTGAGGGTGCCAAAGGGTTCGCCGGTGAGCTGTGCGATCAGGGGGCCGGCGTCGCTGGAAGACGCTACGCTGAAGACGCCCACTATGTCGACGTGGTTGCCCGGCGAAACGTTACCGCCGGCGCTGGAGACTTCCGAGGCGCTGATGGAAATGCCACGCATGCCAGCTCCGACGGCGAAGCTGAGGCCTTCGCCGGCCGTGGCGCTAACCTGGACCGGCAGTATTGGTTGACCCGCCGTGATCGCGACTGCGGCGACCCGGTTCACCAGCTGACTGGCGCTGGTGAAAGCCTCGGCGCTGACGCTGGCGGCTTCGTAGTTGCGCACTTCGAGCATGTCACGTGTGATGCGGGTGCGGGCGGGGATGTCCTGAACTGCGACGACAGCGACGCGACCGCTACCGCCAACGCCACCTGAGTCATTGCCGCGGCTAAGGACGATGGCGATCAGGATCGCGGCGACGAGGCCGAGCACCAGACCGGCCAGCAGAACGCCTCGGCTGCCGCCTTCTCCGCGGCGCCTGGTGACTACATCCTCAATCGTCATCGGTCCAACTTCCCTCGTCTTCCCGTCCTACGTTGTTAGCAACGCGTCTCCAACATAAACACTACGTGATCGAGCAATAAGACGGCGAGCCCCGCCGTGCTAATTCCTCGTCAACTATTCGATAAGTCCGCCGCCTCCACCGCCAATGATGATGTCGCCGCCGACAACAAGATCCGCACCGCCATCACAAAACTCGTTAGCTACGATATCTTGCGTAACGGTCACATCGCCATTGCCCGCGCCGAGAGCGACGCTCCTGGCCACAATAGAGCCCGATATGTTCTTGGCCCCCGTCCCGTCCAGGTACACGGTACCGGACCTCGCATAGATGCTGCTATCGACCAGCAAGGCCGCGTTATCTGTCATGACGAAGTTAGCATCCTCCGGAGCCAGGCAGGAGGCGGAGCTCACCGAGGAACGATCGACCCAGAAGACCGGCTCCGGTCCCAAGAGTCGCACCTCCGCATTCAAACTTGCCGAGAACGTGCCGGCCGAAGCGCCGTTGCAAGGTGTCGGGTTACATGTGAGAAAGACGAAGACGTTATTGGAAAAGAGCTGCCCACCCTCCAGGGAAACGTCACCCATGAAGGCGATGTCACTGTCGACAAAATCGAGGTCGGCATCATCACTGGAAACGTCACCCATGAATAAGAAGAATCCTGCGCCGAAATCGATGTCGGCGTTGTCGAACGAGACATCACCCTGGAATACGTAGGTCCCTGGTGGGAGTACGAGATCCTCGTCAAACGTGACGGAGCAGTACGTCCCCGGTTCAGGATTGTCAAAATCGAAGTCTGGGTCGCAGTCCTCGTCTGAAGAGCAGATATCTGTCTCCGTACAGGGGTCTGGCAGGTCAGCCCACGGGTTGATCAAGTCGCCCGCGTGAGCCGCAGCGACGGCGCCGGTGGTGACGCTGGTTAGTCCGAAGATTGAGCTGAAGAAGACCTGGCTCGGACGCCTAATGCACACGCGAACCGTGTCGACGTCTCCGTCGCCATTCATATCCGCGAACCCAACGCCTTGAGGAAACGAGTACCCGGCAGGAAGGTCGGGATCTGAGTACTCGGGCGGGGAATTCGAGGCATTGCAGAAGGACTCTCCAAATGTGACGGGAGGGTCTTCGTTGTCATTGGCTGCGATGTACTGCAACGCCGCATCCACGATCTTCTGAGGGACGTCAGGGTCATCCAGTTGACTGGCGTTGTTCGCTAGCACCCCGACTGCGGCCAGGGCAGCCGCGTCAGCTTCGTTCTGAGCAAAGCGGTGGTCGTAGTACCAAATGCCAACGTCGACGGCCAGAGCGACGAAACCAAAGAGCACGATGAGGATGCCAACAGCGAAGGCGAGAATTTGCCCGCTTTCGGAAGCACACCGGCCTTGGAGACTTCGAATCAAGGTGCGCATGAGGCGGCGCCTGAAGCTCCTTCAGGTGTTTGTTCCAACCGCATCACGTTGCGGGCATTCAGCTCGATCGAGTCAGAGAGCCCACTCGCTCCGCCGGTGATTACACTTAGAAAGGGCACAACGGGTGAGATGAACTCGTTCTGGGAAGCGATGGAAACTACGACGTAGTCACCTTGTCCGCCCTCGATTCCGGCCGGTGTGTCAGGAAGGTCGAAATACTCTACGGTGACAAGGGTGTTATCCAGAACGTTGCTACCGATACCTCCCCGTATTTGCTCGCAGGCAAATTCCTGCGGCGTCGTTTCCGCGTCGTCTACGTAGCAGCGGGCAACAGCGGCACAGCGCGTGGTTTCGCGGGCGGCGCTGGTCACGACAATCCAGTTCTTGAAGAGCCAGCCGAAGTCAACGATGAGGAAGAAAATCAGGAACAGAAAAGGGACCACGACGACAAACTCCGCCGCCGACTGGCCCCGTTCTCTGTTCCAGAGCATCGAACTGATGTCCTTGCCCCATCGTTTCAACATGGATACCAAGGGCCAAGGCTTTCTTCGAAGGCGAAACGAGCGATACCCTCAGCGCCTTCGGCCCCGCCGCCAGGATTCGGCCCTGCCCCTTCCTTTCAGTCCTTAGGCTCGTTCACTACTCGCTAGGACCCGCGGGGTCCGGCGGATCTCCAGGGGCGGCATCGCTGATCCAGCCTGCAATGTTATCGATAGCAGTGTTGAGCGACCCGCCGAGGACGGTAAAGATAACGCCGACTGCCAAGGCAACGGCCACTGCGGTCACCGCAACGTATTCAGCGGTAGTCTGACCACGTTCAGACTTCCAGAGCCTGACCCTAGAGTAAGCCTCCAAGACCGTGAATCCAAGGTACTCGAAAAACGAGAGCACCATGTTTGTCCTCCTTGACATGGGGCCGCCCTCCTCCAGGCGGCGTGGGTTCCGTACATTTGTTAGATTACATCCGCACCTTCTGCGGCGTAAGTGCTATAGCCTGGTTATCGTGTTTGCTAGATCCACTCTGGGCTCCGTCCCCTTTCCGGCTCGGGCCTAGTCTCGGGGGCCGTTCCTTACATATTTGCAGCCAGAAACGCCCCGCGATTGGCACCGTTCTTTCATCTAGTTAAACACCGCAAAACCGTTTCGTTACAGAATCATTACTTCGAATTGGGAGTTAGTAGCGTTGTGCGGGGGCAGAACCCTCGCTGAGAAACCTCAACGTGACGCCACAAACCTCAATCTCGTCGCCGTCACTGAGGAAGCACCAGCCGACCGTTTTGCCATTGACTCTGATGCGGCTCCGCGGCGAAATGTCGTGTATGAGATAGCGCTGATCGGTGAACCAGACGCGGACTTCGCCATGACCGAACGCCGTAGGGCTGACAGGGATCCGCAGGCTACAGGTCGAGTCGACGCCGAGCGTAGCGAGGCCAGAGAACCGAAAGTCCTTCCCCGAATCGTCCTGCAAGATGGCCCAAGGACTCTCTCTGGAGACGAGTGGAGCGCCATCATGAGAGGGCGGCTCAGCCGGTGGTCGTGGTGTCGGGCCGTAGGTAGGCTCCCGACGGTCATACCACTGTTTTGCGTAGGCTCCCGCACCCGCGGAGAGAACAACAACGAGCAACGCCACAAGAACCCAAATCAGCAGGCTGTTATCACCTGCCTCTCTTGTCTCCGGCACAGCAAGCGGGGCCGGGACGTTTTGCACTGGCGTTCGCTGGACCTGAACTTGAACCACGGGTAGCTGTAGCGTAATTGGCGTTTGACCAGACCCCGCCGTGATGCGTACTTCCAAGGAGGCCTCGGTCTCTCCATGGAGCCCGCTTTCATGCAGGTCAACCGTTACGAGGTACTCACTGCGCAGGACTTCGGCCACCCGACTGAAGATCGAAGCAAGCTGACCACTAGATGGCGCCAGATACATTTCGCCTTGAGTCACTTCGGAGAGTTCGTCGAGAAACTGCTGGTCGAGCGACGGACCAATGCCAATGACGTAGAACGGAACAGCGCTCGCCTTCGCCGCCGCCAACGCTTGAGCTCGGGTGGTAGTGCTGGGGCCAAAGTTCTCGCCGTCGGAGAGCAGGATGACCACGCTGCGCCCACTCCCTCTTTGAGATATCGATTCGGAGGCAACCACCACGGCTTCGAACAGTGAGGTGTTGCCAACTGCCGAAAGGGCTTGCAAGGTGTCCTGCACTCCACCCAGGTCCTTGCTGTAGTCCGAGACGACTTGCACGTCGTTGGAGAACGCAATGACGCCTACCGAATCAATCGGATCCTGGATACCGATGTATTGACTCGCCGCCTGCCGGGCGTCTTCCAATGGGGAGCCTTGCATGCTGCCACTGGTGTCAATGACGAGGAGGGAAGAGATGGCGATCTGGGCATCCACGACGGATTGAACGGTGCGGGCGGCAAATTCACGGTCAGCAGCCTTGACGAAGAAGCTGCCAGCGGCGAGACCGGGGACGGGCCGTCCGTCCTGGTCCAGAACCTTCGCGAGGAGCTGAACCTGGTTGGCGGCATCGACGCTTACGTTTCGAGCACTAACTTGAAGCTCCCCCTCGGCGGTCACAGATAGGGGAACGTATCCTTGCTCAGCCATGCCCGAGAGAGCAATGAGCGCCGCGATGACAAACCGCCACTTGCTCAAGTTTTGCCCCAAGATGTCGAAATGCGCGCCTTCCCCTAAGCAGGGCCGGCTGATCCGAGAATAATGCAGCAGAATTGCCGTGGCTAGGAGAGAGCTGCACTGCCCACGGACTACGTTATGTAGAACCGCGGGCCCGTTCAATCGTTGCATAGGATAAGCAGCAGCCCGGCAGCGACCGAGCGTAACGTAGTATCCTAGGGAGAGTTTTTGAACAGGAAGGGAGTCCAGCCTCCCAAACCTGAGGAGCTTTCTATAGTGGAGCACGGAGCTCACGACCCGCTTGAAGAGGACGACCGCGACTCCACGAAGCCGGTAGAAAAGCCCAGTCTCGGCGAACGCCTCCTAGGCGTCAGAACGCTGGACGAAAAAGAAACGCCCTATTCCTCCACATCGGCAGGCAGCCTCATCGAGCGGTTGACCGCGTCCGACCAGCGGCTCGCGAGTCATGATGAGCGGCCTGCAGCACCCAAACGATCCCTAGGCAGCCTGAGAAAGAAGAAGGGGCTCGCCGCCCGCCTGAGGATAGAAATCCCCCCTGCCTTGCGTGCTCGAGAGCCCCGGCCCTGGGAAGATGGGGCACCAGCTCTACGGGAGCCCGTAGAGTCCAAGCCCGCGGTGCCACAGAATCGGCTGCACACCGCTGACGAGAAGGTGGAACGTTTTCCGCGAGCACTCGAGGATGACAAGCCGCCGGCTGACAAGATGACTTCGGTGCCTGAGTCGGATACCGAAGTCATCGACGAACTGGCGGCTGAAGTGGACACTGGTCCGATTGCGTTGGAATCTCAGACGCAGCCTGAGACCACGGGAGCCCCTGAACCTGTTCTGGCGAAAAGTGTCACAGAAACTCCTGTGAGCGAGGCCGAGCCGCAACCATCCCACGCCCTGAGCGCACCCGAAACCGAACCGAGACCAGCGCCGACTCCGACCGCAGCTGAACCTTCAGCGAAAGAGTCTGCGATGGCAGCGGCTGCTTTGCCGCAAACGCCGCTGGGTGGCGGACGGGGGCCTCTGGAGCACTCCATGGACGCCGCGGCGAGATTCGTACAGCTTCGCTACAACGCACTGGTGATGTCCCTCTTGGGAGTGTCTGGTCTCGCGGCGCTAGCGGCGGTAGCGTTAATCCTCGCTGTAGTCGCGGACGCAGAGTGGCAGATTGTGGCAATTGTCGGCGGGCTAGAAGCGGTCGCCATGGTGGCACTGGTTGCACTAGTGTTGCTTCTACAGCACGAGCCCGCGCTTCGAGCAGCGCCGACGTCGACTGAGATGGCGCAGCTTGAGACCGCGCGCACTTACTTAGACAAGTCATTCGAGTTCTGGGAGAAGTACCTTACGGAACGTGAGGACGGACGGCCTCTCACCGCCGAAGACGTTGCAACGGCGGTCTCGTCGCTGACTGCTGCTTCGCATAATCTACTGGACCTGGAGACTGGGCTCGCGAAGCTGTCCGCCAAGCCAACGGAGACGACGACTCGCGCCCCTCAGTCAAACGGCCCAACTTCACCGACCAGGGCCGCGCCAGTGAGGTCGCGTCCCAGTCGATACTAGATCAGGCCTGAACCTCCGCGCCTTGCTGCGACTAACACAGAACGAACCCGACACGCCCGAGGAGACGTCCTTGACCAGCGAGAGAATGATGCCGGTTTTTGATAAGAGTCAGTTCGAGCAGCGGCCCTACAGCCGACGGGTAGAGAAGCCCTGGGGTTGGGAGTTGCACTGGACACCCGCCGAGGCACCGTACATGGGCAAGATTCTGCACATAAATGAAGGCGCCCGCCTATCGCTGCAGCTGCATGATGAGAAACGCGAGAGCTGGACATTGTTGGACGGCCGCGCTGCAGTCATCTGGGAAGACAAGGAAGGCTCGCTGGTACAAACGGAGCTGGAGATGGGCCAGGGATACACCTGCGCCCTGGGCCAACGACACCGACTGGTAGGACTGACGGAGTGTGACGTCATCGAAGTGTCTACTCCGGAGCTCGGGACCACCTGGCGGTTGGAGGATGACTTTCAGCGCCCGCATGAAACGCCAGAGCAGCGGGAGATCGAACGACGCTAGCTCGGAGTCCTCGCCGCCCAGGTCTGAAACCGGCGCAAGCGCCTTGGGCCTGCTTCGAGAATCCTGGTGTAACGCCTCCTACAACCTGCCGTTATCACATCGTACAGGCCTTTGACTCCACCTTCAGTACTAGGATGCTTGGACTGAAAGGACGGCGCATAGTGGTCACTTGTTCTCTCGTGGCCTGTCGGGTCGAACGTCGACTGCTTGTCCGCGAAAGCTTAGATGACGAAGGCACCTGTGGCATCCAGACGTAGCCAAGTCGGTATAAAGCAAAACCGCGAGTGCAGAGCGTGTGGAAGCACAGAGATGGAGTTGGTCCTGGACCTGGGCCTGACGCCTCTCGCGAACAGTTTCCTGCCTGTATCCGAACGCGGATCCGACGAACCTCGATTCCCTCTACGGGTCTACTTCTGCAAGGAAGACGGCCACGTTCAGCTTGTCGATGTGGTTCCCGCAGAGGATCTGTTTCGCGACTACATCTACGTAACG
>Ga0214471_10000756_pt1 | contig 26353 bp, 33 predicted proteins | sample RVTome_5_FD_207665 | JGI IMG/M metagenome (GOLD analysis project Ga0214471, IMG submission 207665) | Soil microbial communities from uranium-contaminated site in the Upper Colorado River Basin, Wyoming, United States - RVT142D155 | ecosystem: Environmental > Terrestrial > Soil > Contaminated >... | reverse complement strand
GTTCAGGGTCAGTAACGCGATGCCGCCGATCAGCGCGATCACGCCGACGATCGGCGATAGAGGGATATGCTTGGTGGATTCGGCCGTCACTTGCACGACGCCAAGATCGAGGGCCTTTTCTCTGGTCGTGTACGTAATGCCCTGATACGCCAGCGCCACAATGCCGAGAACGACCAGGATCACCCCAACCAGGCTCTTCGGTCTCATCTCGAACCTCCTGTTCATGCTCCTCAGTTCACCGATTGTTACGACAATCGTTTCCCCCCCAAGACGTTGACGAGCACCATGACAACGGCAACAACCAGCAAGATGTGAATCAGTCCCCCCATCGTGTAACTGCTCACCAGGCCCAGCAGCCACATAACCGCCAGGATGAGAGCGATTGTCCACAACATGTGATCCTCCGTCGTTTGCACCGCTCACTCACGGTGCATGAACCACCCTCCACAACCCATCTCCTCGCCAGACGCCCTCCTCCAGTCCCTCCTTAGAACTCATGACGCCAGAGGTCCGGTTCACGGTTCACCGCACGCGATCTCCCGGCGTGTAGATCGAGCCACGCTGATGAAGGCCCGGCCTGCCGTTCCGCGACGCGGTGCTGACCGATCACCATCGGCGACCGGTGTGCCGACGACTGACCCCAGTCTTTGATGACACTCCACGACACGCCACCCGGTGGCCCCTGCCCCTTGATCACCTCAACGGCTCCGGGTCCCTGTGCCATGGGCGGCTCGGCCAATCCAGCCGGCGGGACGCTCACCATGGCCAGCACCGCCGTTCCCACTGCACACCCTACCCATCTCCTGGAACGCCGCATTGCCCACCTCCTCATGAACGATCACTGCCCGAACGCCGGGGTCATGAGACGCATCGTGGCTCACTCCTTGAGCATCCGGGGATGGTGTCACCGGATTTACGATGAGCCCCGTCTTGATGCCGCTCTCCCGCATGGCGTGTAACACGTCCAGGATCCCTCGCAGGGTCTTGCGCTGATCGCGCAGCCACTTGGCCTGCAGGAAGGCGCTAACGCCGCCACCGATCGCGAACAGGACGCCACAGACGGCCAGAATGGTTTTATCCATTGACGCTCCATCAGCTGCTCCGGACCCCTGCGATTCAGGTTCCGATGTTGATTAATAGAAGATCGAGCCTTTCTGGATCTGGTCTTTCCGAAGCTCATAATCGTGCTCGTTGATACGGCCGGCTTTGTAATCCGCCTCGAGCTGTTCCATTTGCTGTCGTGCTCGAAGCTCATATCCGGCACCTGTGCCGACAATTCCCGCCGCGGCGCCCGTTCCTCCACCCCTCCAGAACTCGCTGCTGCATCCCGCGGCAAGAACACCCATCACAACCAGCGCCACGAATTGCTTGTTCATCTGCGTCCTCCTTACGAACCCCACACAGTCATCTGCTACGCACGTTGAGGCGTCACACCTCAAGCGTCCTGTCGATTTCTACGTGACCATGATGATCCGTCCGGCTCGGCGATTCTTCACGCTGCCGCGTCCGCCGGGCGTCTTGGCGGCCCGGCGCTTCGCTGCCGTCATCCGACCCCCTCGACTTTTCTTTGCCATTGCGCTCACCTCCTTTCCACGGTTCGTCCTATTCCGTCACCTTCTCAGGAATCCTCACGCTGTTCATGCTGACCTGCTCGTGCAAGCTTTCTGTAAGAACCTCGAGCGGATGGTTCCTGTAAACCGATGATCATGAGCCGCCACCACCCGCCCGGGGTTCTTCCAGACCGATCACGCCCGCTGGACGAGGCCAATGAGGCCCACCAAGACCACCGCGCCGACGAGCGCCGTCACGAAGGCGCCCAGCGCGCTATAGGAGACGAGTCCCGTCGCGCCAGCCAGCCACCCGCCCAACATGGCCCCGACCACCCCAACCACGATGTTCCCGAAAAGCCCAAACCCGCGACCCTTCATGATGATCCCTGCCAACCACCCAACGACCAGACCGATCAAGAGAAACCACACTACGTTTTCCATCTTCGTCTCCTTCTGCTCCTTGTTCACTCCGCGGCACTCGCGTGCTCACGGTACGTGCCCACTCTCACAGGTCACTCCCAGAGCGCCTCCGACACGCGGCTTACTGGCCGGTCATCCTGTCCAGCCCTTTCGGCAGCCCCTTACCGGCCTCGCGGAGCCCGTGTTCGGCGTGACTGGCTTGGTGCTCGATGGCCCGCTGGGTCCGCGTGGTTACACGCGCCGCGCGGCGCTGGGCCAGGACCGAGTCCTTCTCAAACCCGGACTTGCCGAGGGTCGCAAACCAGTCTCCGATACGCGTGAACACCGCCTCATCGCTGGCATGTTGGTAGGCCGACGCACTCGCGCCACGCTGGCCGCCGTCGGCCGCCAGCACCGGTATGGACGAGCTGATCAACCCCGCCAGCAGCGTTCCCATCACGATCCGTCCCATGGTCATCCCCGCCCCCTCTCATCTCACTTCTGCTTGCCCATCAGAACGCACAGCACCATGCAGCACAAGAATCACAAGCACCCTAAGCGCCTTCCGGTTGGTGGGTGCCGCGCGCTGAACGACTTCGACGGTCGCGATCACATCCACCCACCACTACGAGCGCCCCCAACAGGCCACCCATCCGTTGCCTCCTCTCACGTGAAGGCGCGTACGTCGCATCACACTTGCGTCTTCGTATCATTGAAGACGGATCCGGCATCCGCGGCGAGGCAGGCCTGCGCTTGCGCCAACAGCACCTCTGACGAGCACGTCGCTTGCTGACCCCACCCAGGCATGATTCCCAATCCGGTCATCACCATCGCCGCCCATGACACTCCAACGCCCATCTTCATGGTCCTGCTCCCAATCCACGCGGATCGCCGCTCCAAGGGACAGCACGAGGTCTGCCAGCCGCCCCAAGCCATGCCTGGGGCGACTGGGTAAAGAACCTCTAGCGATTCCGTCTCGCGTCAGCAGCCAACTCCCCCGCCGTGGGAGAGATGTCCTTTCCTTCGCTGCTGATCTCCATGACGGCCACCGGTCTCTCTTCCACCTTCGCGGTAAAGCCGTCTGAGGAGACGCCACAGGCACTATCGCTGTTGTCACTGGCGGTCACGCGTACCTGATAGGTGCCGGTGTTCTTGTAGACATGGGTCCCTTTGACTCCCTCGGCCGTTGCCCCATCACCAAAGTCCCAACGGTAGGTCAATTGGTCACCGTCAGCATCAGTGGACTGGGAAGCATCGAACGCGGTGACGGCATTGAGACAGCACACCGAGTTCGGACCCGCGTTTGCCACGGGGGGCGTGTTAATCAGGACTTCACCTTTCGCGACGGTGAGGCTGCAGGCGGTTCCCTGGCCATCATCCACCAGGAGCGTGATCGGATAGGTGCCGCCGCGGGCATAGGTGTGCGTCACCTCCGCGCCTTCGGCCATCGTTCCGTCACCCAAGTCCCAGGCGTACGTCAACCGTTCTCCTGAGGTATCCGAGGACTTTGCCGCGCTCAGCCGCACCGCAGAGCCGATACACCCCGTCACAGGGGCATCAAGCACTGCGAGGGGAAGGGTGTTCGCGCGGATCTGCTGTTCCGTCTGCGAACTGCGACACTCTCCCGTAGACGCATCGGTCACCGTCAGCAGCACCTTGTAATCGCCGGCTTGCTCGTAGGTGTGTTGCGTGCGGATTTGGTCGCTCGTCGTTCCATCGCCCAAGTCCCAGTGGTACGTCAGCTTCGTGTTGTCTCGATCGAAGGATTTCGAGGCATCAAACTCAAACGCATTGCAGGCCTTGACTGCAGCTTGCGCCACCTGGATCGGCTCGTCTTGCGTGAAATAGATCCGGAGTGGTTTGCTGTTCTGGTCTTCAATGCGCATGCTCATGTTCGCCGCTGATTGGGTCTTCTTCGTGATCTGGTAGATCCACTGACCGCCGCCCGTCCACTCCTGCGGGACAGTCACGTCGGTCCTGGCCCAGGCCGCGCTTTTGGAATTCTCGATCCAGAAGGCCTTCTGGATTCCCTTCACGCTCCCCATTGGCGCAGGAGGCGTCAAGAGGACGCTATTGCCTCCCATGGGGTCCAGATCGTAATTCCAGACTCGAATCCCCGTGACGCCTGAAGGGATCTGCGCAAAGAAACGCATCCGACCCCCCTCCCTGGACATCAACCGGATGGACGGGGTAAAGGTGAAGAGCTTCGCCTGGGATGGCGTGATCTCGAAGGCAAAGAGGTTGTTGTCGTTGCCCTCCAGACCCTCCGCTTCGATGCGGAAGATGACCTGGTGACCCTGCCCGTCGCCTTGATCGAGGGAAAACGGCCCCAACTCTAGGGTCGTGCCATCAGGTTCGCTGGCCGTGATGGTGCGTGACGTGAGAAGATTCGATCCGCCAAACACGGTAAACCTCGTGGAGGTATTCAACGCCCCATCCACTTCATCGTGCCGCCCTTGGAGATCCGCGTCGAGCACCCGGATGGTGACTGATCCTTTCACGTCTTTCGGGACTTCCACGTAGAACACCTGCTTCGCATATTTCTCCGCCGCGCCATAGGCGCGGTTCCCCTCCGGGCCAAAAACGTAGAACCATTCGATCCCGTTCACCTGTCGATCCGGGACCCTGGCCGCTTCTGCCATCGGCGCTGACATTGCCAATAAGCCGATCATGACCACCACGCCAGAACACCAACGCTGACCCATCGTATGACCCTCCCCTTCTCTGCGTGTTTGAGATCGCATCCGTATTCAGCCCCGTGCGCGCGCTGCCGTGCTCTCGCTTCTACAATCTCGCTCCAACCAGCACTCGCACACTCTACTGAGTTGAGGGCCATGCGACAATCAGCCGAACGCTTGATTGCGCCTCGTGGTGGGGACAGTGATGGGATCGTCGGCTCGCTGAGGCCGCCATCACGGCTTGTACGATGGGCCGCGCAAGGAACGAGAGATTGCGGAGGCGACACGGGCGAGGGAGGAAACGCGACGAGCTGACTCGACCACCTGATGCTGGATCGCAACCGGGCCGCTGTCTTTGGCGGGGGTCCCCTCCGGCCGCTGCGCAACCTTCGGGGACTCTGGAGCGGCTGCCGTCACGGCGGCCGCGGAATGCCGGGCGCGCTTGGCGCCCGGCCCTCGCGCCCTTTCGGGGCGCTCGGTCGCGACCGGAGCTTTGGTGAACGTACTACGTTGAGCCCTGCGCCAACCTCCGAAGCATGCTGGTGTATCTCAAAAGCGCCGCTGAACAGGCGATCCTCACCAGGGCCATCGTGACAGTTGACCGCGGTTTCCTTAGCGATATCAATCCCTTGGCAAACACCCAAAAACTCTACGAACTACCTGTGTGAACGACGGAGGAAGACCATACTACCCAGTTGAACCGTTCAGGTTTGAGCGAATAACCTTTTGCTGGCCACATCAGAAACACCATGTGCTTTCCACCCCTCTCGAAGACCCCAGCAATACCCTTAGTCTCTTTGTAAGCAGCCTCTACAACAGCCAACTCGTGTCTGCCAAGCCGAATCGTATTTCGGGGGCCAAGGTGAAGCGCTCCCTCTCCCAACACTTTCTGGAGAGTTTCATTTTCAAGCAATGTGTTTGCTGATGCCAACGTGGGACTTACTTCCTTTCCGAGAAATCCCACGAGTACCAGCCCCTGAGGAATTACTTCATCGCCAGCTATCCGGTTGTACGCACCGCTTTCTGTAAATGCTGCGTAACAGAGATTTTCATTTTCCCAAGCGTCCACAATTCGGAAATCCTCAGGAACCTCTATGCCAAACACTTCTTGTACCCAAGCGGAGGATTTCTTGGAAGCATCTGCTCCTATCCGCGTTCCCCGGGGAAGGCATCGGCAACGCCTGTCTTGCTATCTTTATAACAGCCTCAACTCGATCAATGCGATCAGCTTCTCCTAGGCTTAGCATCGCCGTAGAGACTGTCAGTATGCCCACCAGAGCTGTAAGCATCGACCAACCATGAACACTCCTCTTTTTTACAACTCTTCCTATGACCGCACAGATTGGCGCAAAGACGATTACCGCGCCTGTCCCAATCGCTATTGGCATGAATCGATATAGCGTACGAAAATCTCCATGGAAAGCCTCATATCCCCCGCCAACAAGCACAAACACCGCCACCTCTAGCAAGAGGACGCCCAGCGCTGTGATGGAAACTACCAAGCTCTTCGCTACGGACATGATCCTTCTCGATGTTGATTTGTTCGCTGACAAATGAGAGCCAGTCGCAATCTCTGCAACTGGCTCTCAGTATAACACGTCGATTCCCCCGGGCATGCCCGAGGAACTCAAAGATGGCGTTTAGAAACGGTGGCGACGGGTTGTTCTCGGAACCAGCGGCAGCGCAGCCCGCGAACTTCCAGACGAACTCTTGCGGGCATTCAAGGACTGGAGCGCCTCTCCGGAAATGCAGGTGATGTCTGCCAGCTTCATGGCGGTGTTGACGCCGAACTAATCGCGCAGGAGCGTGCCCTGTGGAATCGGCATTTCGAGAAACTGCCGCAGACTGAACTCCGGACTGCCCACCGTCAAGGTTTTGGCTCTCGCGTAGCGCTTGGCAAAGGCGGCCAGGCCAGGCTGCGCCATGCGGGGCTTCCCGCTCTTGACCTCAATTGCCGTCACCCGCACCCCACGGCGGACCACGAAATCCACTTCCTCCGTCCCTTCCCGCCAGTAGAACACCTCCAGACCTTCTTCCGCCCCGCAATTGACCAGATGCGCGCCGACCGTCACTTCCACCAAGCGCCCCCATCGCTGCGGCTCCGAGCGCCACTCCGCAAACGATTGATTGCTGAGCGCGGTGATTAATCCCGTCGACAGCGGCAGCCATTTGGGGCTGGACCCCCGGCGGCGGACGGCGGACCCCGACCACTTGGGCAGGCCGCGCAGCAGAAAAGCTGATTCCAAGAGACGCTGATACGACGCGAGCGTTTCGGTGTGCCCGGCATCGGCGAGTTGGCCCAGCATCTTCTGATACGATAGCACCTGCCCGCCGTATTCGCAGGCGAGCACGAAGAGCTGGCGGAGCAAGGCGGGCTTATCCACGCGGTTCAGCAGCAGAATATCTTTCGAGAGGGCGGTCTCGATTAAGGAATCCCGCACATACTGGCGCCACCGGGGTTCATCGCTGATCAGCGGCGCAGCACCCGGATAGCCGCCAAAGTACACGTACTGATCCAGCGACCAACCGAAGGCATCCCGGCACTCCGTCCACGCCCAATGCGGGCACCGGATGACCTCGAAGCGCCCCGCCAGGCTGTCCTCGAGTCCGCGGTGGACCAGCAGCGCCGAGGAGCCGAGGATTACGACATGCAGGGGACGCTTCCGCCGCGCATCTTCATCCCAGAGCCGCTTGACCTCAAGAGACCAGTGCGAGATGCGTTGCACTTCATCCAGCACCAAGACCGCAGGCGCGTGCGCCTGGCAGTGCATCCGCGCCAGCTCCCACTGCTGCGCAATCCACTCGGTGGCGGGAGGGGCGGGCAGATCGGCGGCCGCGTAATGCGCGGGGATGTGGAGCTCCGCCAAGACCTGCTGGATGGCGGTGGTCTTGCCGACTTGGCGAGGACCGGTGATCACCTGCACAAATCGCCGCGGTTCTTGAAGGCGTCGACTGAGGGTGCTCGTGATGTCTCGTTTATACATGGGTCTCCGGGGCGGCATCTATTACTCACTTATGTGAGCAATTTTACTCGCATATATGAGAAAAACAAGCACTCTCTGCCCCGCTGACGCCAGAACAGCATTGAAAGCTTATGCTATTTTCTTTCAAAGCGCCAAGCTGTTTGTAGCCGGGCTTTCAGAGTGAGGGAGATACGTACTACGTCAGGCTTAAACAAAAAAGCCGATTACGATGAGAGGGCCTTCAAGGACTGGTGCGCCTCTCCGGAAATGCAGGTGATGTCCGTCAGTTTCATGCCGCTGCTTACTCCAAGCTAAGGTGCGCGTCGTCACGCTCCTGCTATGATTCGCGTCAACCTACCGGACAGGCGGCGCGCTGTCGCGTAATCTTCCGGTGTATTGACATTGAAGAAGCTGAGAGTCTCCGGATCGAGTCGTGCGATCTGTTCAGGCTCGATGAGGCAGGCGCGCACGTTCGGCACGAGGGCACGGAGATCCCACTGTTGCCTGCGGAGTTGCTGCTCAATGGCTGGCAAGACGGGCTTGCGGTAGACCGCATGGAGGGGTTGTAGCCCCTCACGCGTTCGGGGAATGACCAGATCCCACTCATCGGCCTGCTGAATGAGAAATTGGATGAGCGCCGGATTCAGAAATGGCGCGTCGCAGGCACAGACGAAACACCGCTCATGCGCCGCAAGCCGGAGGCCTGTGTAGAGTCCCCCAAGCGCATGGGCCCCCTGGACGAGATCCTCCACGACGCGGGCGTGTAGATGGGTAAATGGGGCTGCGTCCTTCGCGACCACGATGATCTCATCGGTGACAAGCCGCAGCGTATTAATCATATGTTCAATCAATGTGCGATCGCCCCATGGCAGATGCGCTTTGTCTTGGCTCATGCGCCGACTTTCGCCACCGGCCAAGATGACTCCGGTGACGACCCTACTCATTGGAGATCCTGCGAGACGCCGAGAAGCCCGCGACCCAAATGGAAAGCTCGTACAAGGCGAGCATCGGCACCGCCAATAGCAGAAGCGTGGCCACATCTGCAGTAGGTGTCAAGATGGCGGCAGCAACGACGATGGCGACAACAGCATGGCGCCATTTCTGGCGAAGCATGTGTGAACTCACCAGTCCAAGCCGCGCCAGGACGAACATGACCAGCGGCAACTGAAACGCCAGGCCGCACGATAAGATGACCATTGTCGTAAAGGAAAGGTATCGACTGACGGACATAACGGGCTCCATCTGGCCATGTCCGAAATTGAGGAGGAATCTCAGCGACAGGGGCAACAACACCCAGTACGCAAACGCGCCACCGACTACGAACAACAAGCTTCCCCACCAGATAAATCCGAACCCGTACCGCCGCTCACGAACGGTCAAGCCCGGACTAACAAACGCCCACACCTGCGAGAGGATCATGGGGGCTGAGAGGAACAGCCCGACCGTGATCGCCACTTTCATGTAGGCGAGGAAGGCTTCCGGAGGGCTGAAGAACGCGAAGCGCTGGAGCGCAGGACCGGCCGGGCGCTTGAGCCACTCCACCATCTGGTCGGTCCAGACAAAACTGACTATGGAGGCCAGGAGGATGACGGCCACGCACCCCCACACGCGTTTCCTCAATTCTTCCAGATGGTCCAGGATGGACAGCCGTCGCTCGTTCAGCGCGCGCTGGGGATGGCCCTCAGTAGACGCCATCTTGGTCGTCGGCAGCTCGGCCATTGGGCTACCCATGGACGCAGGGCGCGTTTACGCGCATACCATCAGCAGCTATCGCGGTTTTCCAAATAGGGGCCTCGCGCTTGATCTCATCAACCAGAAACTGACAGGCCGCGAAGGCTTCACGCCGGTGGGCGGCTCGCACACCCACGAACAACGCCAGGCGCCCCACCGGAACGCGGCCGGACTGGTGTTGCACGCACACCTGATGCACGGGCCAGCGCTGCCTGGTCTGTTCGACCAGCCGCGCGATGATGCGCTCGGCCATCGGTGCATAGGTTTCATACTCCAGGCACGCAATCGAAGCACCCTCTTCCTCGCAGCGGACAAGGCCCTGGAACTCCACCGACGCGCCCTCCAGTCCTTGCGTTGATCCGGCGCGCCAGTCCGTGATGTCAATGGGATGGTCGGTCACGTAGAGCATGGTCATCCACCACTCACAGGTGGGATCACGACGACCTCATCCCCGTCCTGCAACCGCACATCCGCTGCCACGTATTCCTGGTTCACCGCCAGCCGCGACACATCCAATAACGGCCCAATGCGCGGGCTGCGCTGCCGCAGCGCGTCCAGCAGTCCACGGCCCGTGGCATCCGACGGCAACGGAACCGTGAAGTCGGACGCTCCCAGATAATCCCTCAGCTGGGCAAAACACAAGACCTTCACGGTGATCACCACCGTCTGCGTCGTCATGCGCGCCTCCGTGTCAGGGCGTTCGTGCCAACGCCTGCCGTGCGAGTGTCAGACAGAATTCCGTAATCTGTGTGAGTTCTTGCTCGGTCAGTTCCCAGGCTGGGACTCCAAGATGACAGCCTTGGTCATGCACTGCCAGGCGACTCCCGGTGCCTGGTGCGATCAGAATCCGGGTCCCTGGCGCGCCCTTGAACCCCTCGATGAGCACGAGATCCGCCCATCCCTCCATGCGCCCGACCGCTTCTTGCATGGGCAGCTCTTGCGGGGTGTGGAGGATCCAGACGGTCCGGCCGGGCGACACCAGCGCCACCGCTTCTGCACCGGCCTGGGCATGCCGCCAGCTGTCCTTGCCTTGCGGCTCTAACTCAATGCCGTGATGCGCATGCTTCACCGTCGCCACGCGCAGTCCGCACCTCCGCAGCCGGGGCACCAATCGCTCGATGAGGGTCGTCTTCCCGCTGTTCGACGGACCGGACACGAAAATCTGGGGGAGCGTCATTGCGCTGACTCCTTGAACAGGAGCACCTGCGCCTTGTCGCCTGCCGCCAGCTCTGCGCATGTCTCGGGGACCACGACAAAGCCGTTGGCCTGGGCGAGCGAGTGCATCATCGCCGAGCCTTGCTGAGCCGTTGGGGTGGCCTCAAAGCAGCCGTCAGGAGACGGTTCAATGCCCGCCGTCATGAAGTGCCGGCGATCATCCTTCTTGCGGACCGAAGCGGTCAGCCGGGCGGTCCCATAGCGCGGGCTCGCCTGCGCTTCGCCTTGGAGCCAACGAAGCAAGGGCTCGATGAAGACCAGGAAGCCGACGACGCAAGAGATCGGGTTGCCGGGCAGCCCGAAGACCCAGGTTGCGCCGAGCCTTCCGCAGAGGATGGGTTTGCCCGGTTTCATCGCGACGCGCCAGAAGAGCGTGTCCATGCCCAGGTCGCGCAACACATCCTTCACGTGATCGTGCGCACCCACCGACACCCCGCCGGAGACCAGCAGGACATCCGCCGTCAGGCCTTCGCGCAAACGCTGTGCAATGGCCGATGGATCATCGGGCACTATGCCGAGATTCTCGCACACGCTGCCGGTCTGTTGCACAAGCGTGCGCAGGACGATGCGATTGCTGTCATAGATCTGCCCGGGCTGCAAAGCTCGGCCGTCCGTCACCAGCTCACTGCCGGTGGCGACCAGACTCACGCGTGGCATACGATGGACGCCGACCGTCGAGATCCCGCTGTTGGCCAACAGGCCCAATCGCTGAGCGTTGAGCCGAAGACCCTCTGTTAGCAGCACGTCGCCGCGCCGCACATCCTCGCCGCGCCGGCGGATGTGCGTGCCAAGCGGCACCGGCTCGCGAATCTCCACGACATCACCGCGCAACCGTCCAGCTTCCAACATGAGGACCGCATCCGCGCCGGAGGGGACTGCGGCACCCGTCATGATCTTCACGGCCGTGCCGGGTGCAATCGGCGCCTCCCGCCAGCCGCCCGCCGCCACTTCACCGGTGATCGTCAACTTCACCGGCTCTTCGGCGCGGGCAGCCTGCGTGTCGGGCGCACGCAGCGCATAGCCGTCCATCGCCGAGTTGTCAAACGGCGGCAGATCCATGGGGGCGGTCACTGTCTCGGCGAGCACGCTTCCTGCCGCCTGGTCGATCGCTCGCCGCTCCGTTGGCAACGGCGTGGCCAGCCGTTGAATCCTGTCCCAGGCCTCCTCCATACTGATCATCGTCATCCTGTCATCGCCATCCTGAGCAGCTTGAACGACGCCACGAACAACACCACGGCCAGCAACCGCTTGAGCGCCGCCCCAGAGAAATGATTGGCGCCGAGACGCGACCCGACCAGACCGCCTGCAGCGGCGGCGATGAGCAGCGGCCATAACGAGCCGTACTCGATGGCCCCACGGGCGAATCGGCCCGCGAGGCCGGCCGCCGAATTCGCCAGGATGAAGCAGGCGGAACTGGCCGCGGCTTGCTTCGGCGTGGCCCATCGCAACAGCAGCAACAATGGGCTTAAGAAGATGCCGCCCCCCACACCGACCACTCCCGAGAGCCAGCCGATGCCGCCCCCCACCGGCAGCGCAGCCCCCATCGGTGGAGGGTTGACGGCGCCCGCATCCCGCCGGGCACTCGTCATCAGCAGCCGGTACGCCGCAATCGCCAGCGAGACGGCCAACAAGACCGCGTAGACGTGCGCAGAAACCGGTGTCAGCCCTCCCAGAAACGCCGCCGGAATCGACGCGAGGAGAAACGGCCACGTCAGTCGGCCGATGAAGTGCCCCGCCCGCGCAAAGGCCACCATCCCAAGGCCCGCCACGAGCAGATTGAGCGTCAGTGCGGTCGTGGCCATGTGCGCTGGGATCAGCGCCCCGGACGCCAGCGACAGCACCGCCAGATAGCCGGAGGCGCCGCCATGGCCAACGGAGGAATACAAGACCGCGATCAGGAAGACGCTAGGAACCAGCCACAACAGCGCGATGTCCATGAGACCTTCCCTCGGCCATCGCGAGGGCATGGGGCAGCAGCGGCAGCGCCACCCGTAAACATTCCTCCACCCCCTGCGGGCTGCCCGGCAGATTGAGCATGAGACTCCGTCCCCGCAGACCCGCCACGCCGCGCGAGAGCCACGCGAGCGGGTTCTGCGCCGCCGTCGAGGCCCGGATCGCTTCGGGCAGACCTGGGATCTCTCGATCGATGACCCCGCGGGTCGCTTCGGGCGTGACATCCCGCGGACCGAGTCCAGTCCCTCCCGTCGTTACGATCAACGCCAGCTGAAGTCGATCCGCGAACTCAATCAGCTGTCCCTGAATCTGGGACAGCTCGTCGGGCACGAGCACAGCATTGCGTACAGCAAACCCGGCCTCTTCTAACAACCGGCGGATCATGGGCGTCGTGCGGTCCGCTCGGACCCCTTGCGAACGCGTATCGCTGACGGTCAAGATACCTGCTTGCCACGTCATGCTACGCACCGTTCCTCTCGGCTGCGCGGCGCTTGGCTCGTTCGCGCTGGACTTCGAGCCAGAGCAACCCCGCTAAGATGCCGATGCACGCTATACCGACACCCACGCTGACCGCGAGCGGAACGTCATGCGCCCCGACCCGCACGGGAACGCGGAAGAAACACCTTGCCACATGCAGGAGGCCGGCGATCCCGAACAATCCTGATATTCAGGTGGCCCACCAGCAGCGTGACCACGTCAGCGCCGTCTCCACGTACCACTCTTGCCACCCGACTTGCTCACCAGATACAGGCGACGGATCACCATGCCCCGCTCAATCGCTTTGCACATGTCATAGATGGTTAAGGCCGCTATTGCGGCTGCGGTCAGTGCTTCCATCTCCGGACCGGTCGGCGCGGTGGTGGTCACTTTGACCTCGACGGTCAAGGCGCCGTCGCTCACGCTACGGCGCAGCTCGACATGGCTCACAGGGATTGGGTGACACAAGGGGATGAGTTCCGCTGTCCGCTTGGCGGCCAGAACCCCAGCGACCTGCGCTGTAGACCAGACATCGCCTTTCGGCAGCGCGCCCGCCTTGAGCGTGGCAAGCGTGCGCGGCTTCAGCACCAACTCACACCGTGCCACAGCGCTGCGAATCGTCGGCGACTTTCCGCTCACATCCGCCATCCGAACCGGCTCGCGTCGACGACCATCTCCCACCATCCGTCACCCCACCACCTGTTGCTGTCCCGCCACAGGCGGGACAATGCAACAACCATGCGTCTTCATCGCCCTCGTCTCCGGACTCAAAGCTCTTTCTCGTTGCATCGGCTGCCTATGGCAGCCCGCAGCAGGTGGTGGGGTCAGCCTCCGACTCCCGCCATACACATGCGCAGCGTGCCTGCCTCTCGCTCAGCCATCGCATGCTGCTTGGGCTTGGCCGCGACTGCCGCCCTGATCAATGCGGCTAGCTTGTCCTCGTCGATCACCGGACGAAGCGCGGGTTTCAGATCCACCGCCTGCTCATCATCCAGGCAGGGACGAAGGTTGCCGGTAGCCGTCAGGCGCAGCCGATTGCAGCTGGCACAGAATGCTTGCGTCACGGCGCTGATGATCCCGATCTTGCCGCACGCATTCGGAAGGCGAAAGGTGCGCGCCGGCCCGCAGCCCGCCCCGGATGCGGCAGGCGACAACGTGCCGAGGCGCTCGACGCCAGCCAGAATCTCTCCGGCGGGAACGAGCTTCTCCCGCGAGAAATAGTCGCCGATGGGCATCAACTCGATAAACCGCACCTCCACCGGCAACCATTGGGTGAGGGCGGCCAGATCCGCAATCTCGTCATCGTTGACCCCGCGCACGACCACCATGTTGAGCTTGACCGGATCCAGACCCGCCTCCAGCGCCGCCGTGATGCCTCGGCGCACATCCGTGATCTCGCCGAAGCGCGTGATGAGCCGAAACCGATCGGGCCGCAATGTGTCGAGGCTGACATTGATGCGACGAAGGCCGGCCGCTTTCAGCGCTTGGGCTTGATCCGCCAGCAAGACCCCGTTGGTTGTCAGCGATAAATCCTCCAGGCCGGCATACTCGGACAGCATGCGGATGAGCTCCACGAGCCCCTCGCGCACCAGCGGCTCGCCGCCCGTCAGCCGCACGTGGCGCATCCCCAGCCGCAGCCCGGCTCGCACCACGGCGGCGATCTCCTCGTAGCGCAAGATCTCGTCGCTGGGCATCCACCGGACGCCGGTGGCCGGCAAGCAATAGACACAGCGCAGGTTGCACCGGTCCGTCACTGAAATACGCAGATATCGAATCGTTCTGCCGAAGCGATCACACAACATAGGAGCTGCCCACCTTACGGATTCCAACAAGAAGAGCCAACGCTCGTGTGGAAAGAGAGTTGGCCCCGAAGCCTTCTTCCGTCTCCTTTCCAAACACGAGGAGGTGAGGGCGTTTCCTTCCTCACCCGGCCCCAGGTTCTTCTGAGGGGCGGGGGCCTGCAGACCATGCTCACCGGAGGTTAGGCCGGCAGGCTCGGAGAACTGAATTGTCTACTGGCGCGCGATCGTCACGCGCACGGACGATGCTCCTCCCTCACCGTTCCCTCGACGCTGGCTCGAACACAAGCTGGATCGCGCCAAGATCGTTGACGGTGCGGCAGGCCTCTACGCACACGCCGCAGCCGTTGCATGCCGAGGCCATGATGATCGGCCGGCCGTCATCCAGCGCAATCGCCTCATCACGGAGAGGACATTGGAGATAACAGGTTTGACAGGCGCTGCCGCCCCAGGCCAGACAATTCGCCAGATCAATGACCGCAATCTGTTGGGCGGTTGACGGGTGATCCGCCACACGCCTCACCACCGGCGCCATCGCCTGGTCGAGCACCGCCCGGATCCCGCCCAGCAGATGCCGTGGCGCCAACTCGAGAAACTCGCGTCGATTGACCGTGGGAGAGGCGTCGTCGATCATCCTTGCACCGCGAAGAGACGCGTGCGATAGAGCTCCGCGCACTGCACACACGCCCCGTCGGCCGGCGTCCAGTCAGGGTAGTCGGCCTGAATGGCCTGCGTGACCGGCGCCCATTCGCCATCCCATGCGCGAACCCCGTCACGCGTGGGGAAATGGCACAGGGGACAGCGCACCCCTCCGGCCCCGAGCATCCGGGTGAGGCGCTCATCCTTCGCCAAGTCGAGCAACTCGCGCTGCGTGCAGCGGTCCCGGCTGCCAAGGTCCTGAAGCACCGCCTCACGCCGCTTCGGCTCCCACGAGGCAAAGGCCTGGTCAAGCCCCCGGCGGTGTTGTTCCGACTCTGGCAGAGGCCATTCGTTCCGTCGCATTCGACCCGCCACCCACACATTCCACAGCAATCGGAAGCGCTCCCGAATGAGATCATTTTCCGTTTCGCACTCGCCGCCGAACGCTGGATGCGGCTCGTAGGCAAAGGCCGGATCGAGCATATCGGAGATGTGCATCAGCTCATGCCGCAAGAAGGCCACCAGCTCATCCCGGTTCAGACAGCGGGCGGCTTGCAGGCCCAGCAGCAGCGTGGTGGAAGCTTCAATGGACGCGCGTCCGTGGGGTACCGGGCGTATGTAGAGCTCAACGCGTTCCTCCTTTCGGCAAAAGACGCGTTGGACCCTCGCCGTCTTGACCAGTCCTGCCACCAGAGGGAGCTCTTCGAACCGCTTCGTCACGAGATCGGCCAGTCCTAGTTCGTGGAAATAACGGGCGGCCAACTGCTGAAATCGCGCTTCGCGCTCGTCTGCTGGGCCTGTGGCGCCATACAGGCTGCTGCGCTGTGCATGAAACGCCTCTGCGATGCGGCGATTACCGGAGGCTTCTCGACGCTTCAGCTCAAGGAAGACCGCCTCCTCGACCAACGCAGGATCAAACTGAATCTCAACACTTGCCACCCCACCACCTGTACGTAGGCCAAAGGCCGGTCGCTGGCTCATGACATCGCCTCATTGGTGCCAGCGACCCGTCCCGCCTTCGGCGGGACCGTACAGGTGGTGGGGCCATCGGCACTTCCTGGCTGCGCCGCACAGGCCGCGCAGCCTACGTCGTCCCGTTCCTTGGGCAGCCGCAGCGGCAGATCGCGAGTGCCGGCGGGGATCCCCAAGTGCTGGCAGTCCTGCACCAGCCATGCTAAGACCACCTCGGCAACCATGCCCACGATGCCCTGTTCAGCCGCCCGTGAGAGTCTTAAGCAGAATGCCGGGCCCCAGCGACCGAGATGATCGGCAAGGAATTGCCGGGCCGCCGCCTCGCACACCTCCGCTCGCTCCTGGCTGCCCTCATCAAAGGCGCATGCCTGCTTGTAGAGCACATACTGCATGAACTCGCATTCCGTCACGATGTGATCCACGCGCTCATGCGATGCGAAGGACGCGCGCAGGCCGAAGGCTTGATAAAACGCCGTGATGTCGCCAAGCTCCTGCGGCTGCCGGTGGCTGTGCTCCTCCCCGTATTCAAGTTCGTAGGGCGGTGCGGCGCTCTGCACGGAGTGCCCAAAGACCCGCTCATGCTCCTGTGTCCATTGGGAGATTGTCACCGTCTCGAGTGCCGTCACCAGGCGGCGCACCGCCTCTGGTAACGGCCCCCCGTCTTCCTGCTCCAACATCTCGACGACGTCAGTCAGCCGGCGATGTTCATTGCTCGCCAACCATTTCACGGTCTCCGTCCCTGGATGTCGCAACACCACGGAGAGGCTACGGTAGACGGCACTCCGAGCCAGGAGCTCCTCGATCACCTCCGCCGTTCCCGTATGGCCGCCTGTCACTTGACCCATGACCGCTCCGCTCCCCTGTCCCTTGTCACGCCGTATCGTCTAAATTGAGTTCTGGTGTGTCGCCGGCCGGATGTGAAACGGCTCCTCGACCTGGGTCCGCACCAATTCTTTCCCATCCTCGCCGTAGCCGATGATCGTGTCGTTGTACATCACAAACGGCTTGCCGTGGGTCGTCGTCTCGTAGACCTTCGGCCCCTCTTGGATCTCATAGCGGAAGATGATGCGGTTGGTTCGGCGAAACAGTTGCAACACGGCCAACAGCTCTCGATCTGGGGCGAGGTACTTCGCGATCGCCTCATCCACGCCGGGTCCGAACATTTGCTTCAGATACCCCCGGGGCACCCAGCGCGGAGGCATGTAGAAGCCGTTGGGGGTGGTGCCAAACTGCGGGTAGAGCGGCAGGGCCACCTTCGCCATCTTCACCAGGTAGTAGATGGGATTGTACCGGTCCTCGACCCAGCTCCCATCCTTGTTCATCTTCACCAGCCCCTGCAAGCGGATCTGTCCGATGCAAGCCGCCATGCAGCGCGTTTCCATCGGCCGCCCGCCGGTCTCCGGATCCTTGCCTTCGATGCGCGGATAGCAGGCGATGCATTTCTCGCTGACCCGCGTGCTCGGCCGGTACATCGCCTTCTTGTAGGGACACGCTTCCACGCACTTGCGGTAACCGCGGCAACGCTTCTGATCAATGAGCACAATGCCATCCTCAGGGCGCTTGTAGATCGCCTTGCGCGGGCACGCCGCCAGACACCCGGGATAGGTGCAGTGGTTGCAGATGCGGGCGAGATAGAAAAACCACGTCTTGTGTTCCGGCAGCGTGGCGCCTTCGTTGCTCAACCCCCACGCACCGCCCGCATAGCCAGTGGAAGTGTCCTCGTAGATGTTCGGAAAGCGCCATTCCTCGTCCGTCGGCAGGTAGCCCAGCACGCGCTGCGGTTCAGGCCCAATATGCTGCTCGGCCGCTTCGAAGATCGTCTTGCCCTGATAGACGCCCTTGTCCCAACGCTGCGGTTCGCCGTTGGCTTCCTCAAGCAGCTTCAGAATCTTGATGTCCCAGGACTGCGGGTAGCCGCCATAGGGCTTGGTCTCAACGTTGTTCCACCACATGAACTCCTGCCCCTTGGAAAACGTCCAGGTGGATTTGCACGCCATCGTGCAGGTCTGGCAGCCGATGCAGCGGTTGAGGTTGAAGACGAACGCGAACTGCCGCTGCGGATGATGCTCCTCGTACGGATAGGACATCTCCCGGCCCAACTGCCAGTTGAACACCTTAGGCATGACTCACTCCTCCGGCTGCGTGGGGACGCCAGATCTGGCGAACTTCTTGAATGACCGCGTCCACATAGGCATCGCCCTTCTGCCGCCAGACCAGGTAGGGCCCCCGGTAGTGGGGGTTGCGGAACATCGCCCGTAACTGCTCGTCAGACCAGCCGTCGCGCAGGAACTCTTCGACGAAACACACGGCCATTTCCTTCAGTGACGCCTCGTCGGGAGCGGGTAGGACAACCCCCGTCAGCTCCAACGGATCATCCGGTTCGGGTTCCTTATATGGCATCGCTGTCGCGCCTCACGTACTCATCTCGTCAAAACCTGACGCTTAGCTTCGTCCCCAGGATGTGGTTGCTGCTCCAGTCGTGTCGTTTGCCGAGTTGACTCTGGATCATGTAGTAGACATCCACCGTCGTCTCAGCGCCAAGCGCCTTGCCCGTTGGAACGGCAAGGCCGAGGAACACCCGGTTCTGGTTCCACGCGTCCCGGGTGTAGTCGTAGAACAGATCGTCGGCGACGTAGGGGATGAGCTTGTGATCGAGGAGCTGGGTCGGATATGCCAGTTTCGGCATCACTCGAAACTGCCATTCCTGCTCGCCAGCACTCCCTTGAATCGTCCGCAGCGCCAGCCGCCCTCGCAGAGAGATCTCGACGGGGCCCAGCGTCGTTTTCGGCGTGAGATCGAGCTCGCCGGTATGCTCCTCGAGTGGTTTGCTGGAGGACTCGTTGCGAACGAACAGGTAATTGAGGCCAACTTGCCAGTGTGTGGAAGGCTTGTAGCGCACCCCCTGGCGGTACTCGTGGTAAAAGAGCTCGCCCGCATCATCGCGTATCCGGAGCTCCGGAAGGACAAATACCTCCCACTGTGGACCGAGCCGCTTGCTGAGCTCGACGGTAGTCCACACCTGGAAGTCATCCCTCGCCCAGCTCAACGGAGTGAGTCCTGGCAGGAGCATGACGATCGTGAGCCCTGCACACCGGCATTGCCATCGATTGCGGACAGCGTAGCGCTCGTTCACGACCGCTGACCCTCCTCAACGAACCGGCCTTCGAGGTACTTCTGCATCGTCTCGTTCTCGGCCGCCGGGGTATAGCCGGTCGTCGCCGGCGCCCAGATTCCCTTAGCTCCGAGCCCACCGTCCTCGGCCTTCGTCACGCGCACCAATGTTTCTTTCGGCACGGTGTTGACCGCATGATTGTCCGCCTCGCCGCCGAAGAGGAAGCCCATGAACACCTTCGCCTTGTGGAAGAGCGAGTCGGTCTGGTGCATCGGCATGTGCCAATTGCGCGTCACACTCTGCTGCGAGCCGTAGCGGAAGTTCGCCTGGTAGCCGGTGTCAGCGGAGAGGGCCCGGCCATCCTTGCGCGTCTCGTGCGCCTTGACCGATTTCTCCGTGGCGATGTAGGTGCCGTGCTTCATCATGACGACGTTGTAGGGGTAGGCCGGGTTGTATGTGACCCGCAGCATCAACCGCGCCACCCGGTAGAAGGGGTCATCCGGTTTGGCCCCGAGATAGGGCCGGTCAGCCGGATTCGCATCGACGTAGACGTAATCGCCGTTATTGATCCCGAGGTCCTTCGCCGCCTGCGGGTTCATGTGGACTTGGTGCTCGCCGACACCAGGGCTGCGCTTGTCCATCCGGTACGGGTCGCCGAAGTTGGAGTCCCAGATCTGGTGCCAATCGACGTTGCTCCACATGGAGTGCACCCGATGGCGGCTCTTCGGGGTGAGGCAGTAGAACTTGAAGCCGCGCTCCCATAGGAAATTCTTGGTGGTCTTGACCTGGGGCCATGCCAGCTTGACGTTCCGGATGGTCCGTTCGTCCCAATGCTCCGCCGTCAGCGGAATGCCATAATCATTGGGACGGATATAGGGATTGCTGCTGACAATCACATTGGGCAGATACGGGGTGGCCTCGGTCCCCTCACGGTGCACGATGAAGTTCTCGCCATATTCGATGGCTTCCGGCACGTCGGCATACGCTTGGAGCCGCCCGTGGTCGGTATAAAACGGCAGGTCCTCATGCACCTGCTCCCAGAATGGCACCCGAGGGTAGGTCCGGAAGAGCATGAGGGCGCCGCCCGGCGGGCCGTACTTGCCCGCCATGATGTCCTCGAGACGATAGCCTACCGTGGTCGTGCAGGAATCCAGCAGTCGCTGGATGTAGACTTCGCGCTTGCCTTCCAGCGCAAACTTCCAATAGTCCTGGAAACGTTGATCGCCGGTGATCTTACCGAGCGCCTCGGCCATCCGCGCCAAAATCATCAGGTCATCCCGGCTGTCGAACACCGGAGGAATTCCGCCTTTCCAGATCTGCAGGAAGGGATTGGAGCAGGACGCGGTGACCTCCAACCCTTCGGACTCCAGCCAACTGTTCGCGGGCAGCGCGAGATCGGCGTACTCGATCGACGCCGTCATCTGGATGTCGACGGACAGAATCATCTCGACATTGGGATTGACGTTCTTGAGCATCTCGTAGACGTGCTTGGCGTTGTTGATGAGGTTCACGTTCGTAAAGAGCATCGCCTTGGTGGGCGTGGGCATGTGGGTTGCGCCGGTGAACACCTTGCGCCCGGCCTTCGGCGTGTCGACGATGAGCGGCTTATCCCCGTGGTTCCAGTAGGCCGGCTCTTCATCCTTGAAGTAGGCGTGCGCGTGGATGTCCTTGCCGTGCGCGTTCGGATCCAGATTCGGCTCGAAGGGATCCTCCGCCACCCACCCTTTGAACCCTGGCCCGGTCCACGGGGACCCCTGGAATAGGGCGGCCTTGTAGTTGCCGGCCCAGCCGTAGCAGCCGCCACCCCGCTGGCCGATATTGCCGGTCAGCATCAGCGGCAGATAGGCGGCGCGGTTCGCTTCTGTCGCATGAAAATAGTGGTTGATCCCTTCGCCCTGGTGGATCGCAACCGGCTTGATGGTGGCAATGTCTTTCGCCAGCTGCTCGATCTGCTCCTTCGGCGCATGGGTGATCTCATGCACCGTCTCCAGGTCGTAATCTTTGAGATGAATCTTGTAGAGGGAAAAGAGCGTCATCACCTCAACGCGTTTGCCGTCCACGGTGTTGATCGTAAACGCCCCCTCAAGCGCCGGGCGCATGCCTTTCTTTGTCAAGCGTCCGCCCACATCATCCCGCGTGATGGCCGCAGGCGCGCTGGAGGCTTCATCCCACACGACGAAATCGCCCAGCTTCGCGTACTGCCCATCCGTGAGTCCCTGGAGCTTGTAGCTTGGGCCCTCCTTGGACAGTTGCCCCTGGTAGTCGGGGATCACGTCCTGGGCGCGAAGACGCCGCAGGGTGTCGGTGCGCACCAAGAGCGGGAAGTCGGTGAAGTTCAGCAGAAACTCCCGGTCATACCAGCCGCGGTCGATCATCAGGCGGGTGATCCCAAGAAACAGCGCCGCATCGGTCTGCGGACGGATCGGAATCCAGTAATCCGATTTCGAGGCGGGTGGGCTGTATTCGGGCGCGATGGTGACCAGCTTCGCCCCACGCTCCATGCACTCGATGAACCAGTGCGAGTCGGTCATTTTGTTCTCACACAGGTTCTTGCCGTCCTGGATAATCAGCTTGGAAAAACGCAGGTCGTTGAAATCGCAGTCGGCATTCTGCAACCCGTGCACCCAGGGATGTCCCGGCGCTTGGTCGCCGTGCCAGGTGTAGTTTGACCAGGCCCGCCCGGCTTTGGCCTCCTCGGGCTTGACGCCCCGCAGGTGAACATCCAATAGGGCCATCGTGTTCGCCAGCCGGTACATGCCGTACTTCCCAAAGACGCCCAGCAACCCCATGCCGCCGCGGAACTTGAGCGTCCGTGTCCCAGCCCCGCCCATCGCCTCGATCATCTCGGCCGGATAGCCCTGGGCACGCAGCAGCGTTTTTCCTTCCTCGCCGTTGTAGCGCGTGGCGATCGCCATGAGCCCTCGGGCGATGTAGTCGTTGATGCGCTCCCAGGAGATTTGCTCGAACGCATCGGTTCCACGAGCATTAAACTTGTACTTCGCTTTCAGCTCTGGCGTCAGGGTGGGAAACCCATCATCCGCCCACGTCTTCCACCCTTTGCGAATAATCGGATGTTTGAGCCGGTAGGGACCATATATCAATCGGTGGAAGGTGAAGCCTTTGGCGCACTGCCGCGGGTTCCAGTTGGGTGTGGCCTTGTTGCCATAGAGGTCGGCGTATGTTTCGTAGTTGTACTCGGAGCCCAGCCGCACCACGATCCCGTTGCGCACATACGCCAGGACCCGGCAGGCGTGCGTGTCATTGGGCGAGCACACCCAGGAGAAGGTGCTGTCATACCTGTACTGGTCGCGATACAGCTTCTCCCAGTCCCGAGACGGATAATACGCCAAGGGGTTATCCACCTCCGTCACCGGCTCAAGCGCCCAGAGCGACAACTCCTGTGAGGCCAGATACAGCCCGATCCCAGCAGCCCCAGAGAGCTTCAAAAATTGGCGACGCGTTACATACATACCTAGCGCTCCACGTTCAGGACATGCCAAATCGACACGTTTTTCTGCCCGTTGCGATCACCGGCATGACCATCGAAGACGGCGAACGCCACGCCCACCCGCTGCCCAGATCGCAGCGTGAGATCGCCTTCTGCCTTCGTGGAAAGCGGCCGGCGAAGGACGACCTGCCACCGGCCCTCGCGCCAGACCCCATGCGCCTGGACTCGTTGCTCCGCTGGCGGCCGTGACGTCAGCGTACCCAATCCTTTCGCCATCGCCTCCTCCCCAGCCGACGTCCGGCGCGGGTTCGACAGCGGATTGCCTGCTCCCCAGCCAGACATGAAGGTGGGATCCTGCTCGGTTGTCTTCGCGTCGCTCACTTCAAACGGCTCGCCTCGTTGGTAGGTCCGTTGAGCCTCATACCAGTCCACCACGGCGTTAGGATAGGCTGTTTCCACATCGCGCCACGCTGCTGCGTCCTCTTGCCAGGAGGCCTTCCAGTTCCACAGGTGCACGGCACCTTCGGCGCCTCCCATACCAAAGAACGGCGGATCCTGCACTGAGGAGAGTTGGACCGCCACCCCGTCTGAAAACGCCTGTGGGGTGAGGGTGGACCGGTCGAGCGTCTGATCCTTCCATGCCAGATGAATGGCCAGCTCCTTGCCATTGTGCAGCGCTTTCACCTCAACATCCGCGATGCGATCATCGCGCCACCAGAGCGGCGTCAGCGCGACAGAGACCGCCTGCACGGTGTTCCAGATCTCCGCCGAAGGATCGCTCGGAATCTCGCCACGCACCCGGCGCGCTTGGACGGTCTGATGGCGCAGGCGCACGCGCTCCTCGACGCCAGGCGGGACGAGCGACTGGACATAATGGATCAGGTCCCAAAGCTGCTCGTCGGTGTAGACCCCGGCGTAGCTTGGCATGGGGCTGCCCGGCAATCCCGCCACGATCCGGTAGTACAAATCCTTGCTCTCGGACGAGCCCTTGAAGACGCCGGCGGTGAGGTCGCGCGGCTTGATGGGAAAGCCCGCGTTGTCCGTCATGACCTGCTGGCCATCGCCGCGGCCCTGCGGGCCGTGACACGAGGCACAGGCCTGCGCGAAGATCTCGCGGCCCCGCGAAATATCCTCGGGAGTCTTCGGCGTTTCCGGAGGGACTTGGATGAGTGAAGCCGGATCAATGGGTTCGCCCACACCCGTAAGGTGGCGGACGTAATGCACCAACGCCCAGCGCTGTTCTGGACTCAGGGCTTCCCAGGAGGGCATGGCGGAGCCGGGCATGCCGCGTGTAATCGTGAGGAACAAATCCTCGTCGGTCGCCTGCATGCTGTCGGTCGAGACGAGGCGGAATTCGTTCTGCGTGAAGTCGCGTGGCTTGGGGTAGAGGAGGTACGCGGCCTGGCCGTCGCCAGCGCCCTTCGGCCCATGACAGACGGCGCATTGCTTGTTGTAGAGCTGGCGGCCCATTTCAACGAGTTGAGGAGTCGGAGACGGCTTGGCCGTCGAGCGCGCTGTGGGTGGTTCCTTCGCGCACCCGGCGCCCATCCCAACGATCGCCATCAGGATACTGATGCGCATGCTCCACGCCGCCGTCATCGGCCGATTGAGCCGGGTCGTCACGTTCGACTCAGACCTTCTTAACATCGTTGACGTCGGTCTCGATCTCTTTGATGCCCTTTTTGAACTCGTGAATGGACTTGCCGAGGCCCCTCGCAATTTCCGGTAATCGCTTCGCGCCGAAGAGCAGCAGCACGATCAGCAGAATCACCAGCAACTCCGGAAAACCGATGTTCCCAAACATCTCGTTCACCCCCTCTCAGGTTGTCCCTTCTCGTACTTCGCGATGAAGTGGTCAATCGCAGTGAGCACGAGCCGGCTTCTCGGCAGCGACTCTCCCCGTTCCCATCGGTTGAGCGTGGAATACGTGACGCCAAGGTGATAGGCGCACACCTCCTCGGACCAGCCCAATCGTCTCCGGATGGTCTTCAGGCGGTCAATCCGCTCTTGAGCAGTGGTTGGTTCTGACCCCTTCGGCATCTGCGAGGCAAATCCTACAGCATCCGGTTGGAGGCGTATATGATGCGCGTCAGGTTGTAATGTTTCGCCGGAACGCAGACCAATGGCTCGGTTAGCCTGGCGAGTGGGAGTCGAGCACGCTTCTTCAGTCCAAAACTAACGAGCAGCAAGGGTCTCTTCGTCCCGCTGGGTATGTTGTATCATTTGTACAACAGAAGGGGTGGCGGCAAATGAAAACCCTGCCAGCGTTCGGAGTGTTCTTCAAGGCCAAACGGCAAGCGCTTGACCTAACCCTTCGGGGGTTTTGCCTCAAGCACAAGTTCGACCCTGGCAACATGAGCCGGATGGAGCGGGGCCTGCTGGCTCCTCCCCAAGATCGGGAGGCCCTGGAAAGATATGCTAAGGCGCTTGGGTTGAAATCTGGTGGCGACGACTGGTACACCTTCTTCGATCTCGCGGCAGCGGCAAAGGGACGGGGGCCGGATGAGCTGCTTGAAGATCAAGAGGTTGTGGCGAAACTTCCGTTGGTGTTCAAGACGTTGCGCGGCAAGCAACTGACCGAGCGACAGCTCGGTGAGCTGGTGAAGAAAATTCGCAGCGAGTAAGAAGGACATGGATCGCGGGGCGTGCCCTATAATAAGGCAAGCTCCCAGTCAGGATGTGGCGGCGACATGGACAAGTTGCAGAAGTTGGACCCCGGCAAGCCTGAGACAACCCCAGCAGATGCGGCCAATTTTCAGGAGCTGACTCCGTTAGTGCAGATAGGTGCCAGGCACACCGGTGCCTGGCACCGGCGGAACAGGCAGTTCCTGATCCTCGCCACCGAGGAGTCTGGTCCAGGGGGGACAGCCCCCGAGGGGACACCCTACGCGCGAGCGAGAGACTCGAACCGCTGGCCTTGGGCTTGACACGTAATGGTGGGGGTCGTCCCCTCCGGCCGCTGCGCGTTCTGCGAGGTTTGGGGGCTCTGGGGGCCCCGCACCGCCAACGCGGTGCGGAACTTCCTCGGCGTTTTGTAATGATTTTCTGCGGCAGTTCCCTCCGGTCCCGCAACACAAGGTGTTGCGGGACTCCCTTCGTCCACCATCCCGCCGGAGGCGGGATGGTGCCGGACTCGGTCGTCGCTCAACACGCACGTGCTGCCTTCGGCGGCACGGCGGCTCCGGCCCCGGCGCCCTACCCTGCAAACAAGAAGCCCCTCCCAACATCGGGAGGGGCCTAACAGCATGAAGCGGCCCTCCTTCGCTCCGTTACTTCATCGTGGACCTTCGGAGGGCAAGTTCTTTGAAGCTCTGCTTCGCTATAGAAGCAACCGAAAAAGACTTCGCTCCCGCTGGCGAAGCAGGAGCGAAGAAGAACGGGGGCTCGAACTCGCTCGGCCTTCGGCCTCGCTCATAG
>Ga0214471_10000755_pt1 | contig 26365 bp, 27 predicted proteins | sample RVTome_5_FD_207665 | JGI IMG/M metagenome (GOLD analysis project Ga0214471, IMG submission 207665) | Soil microbial communities from uranium-contaminated site in the Upper Colorado River Basin, Wyoming, United States - RVT142D155 | ecosystem: Environmental > Terrestrial > Soil > Contaminated >... | reverse complement strand
CCCCATGTTATTGGGGTGGGGGCGACCGGCAACGACACGACGCATGTTCATCTGCCTTTCCTGTCCTACGGGGACGATGATCTCAACAACAGGTTGGTGCTGATCTACGACACTTCCGAAGAAGAGTACCATTCGCGATGGATTGAGGATTGGGATATGGCGAGCGGGTTGGCGATGTTGTCAGAACCCCCTTTGCCGTTCACGCCTGTCGAGGGCGATGGGGTTTATCTGTTTGCTCTTCGCCGAGGTTTTACGGAAGAGGACCGGACCATGCTCGAAATGGTCAAGGCCCTTGTCTCGGCAGGCCCTATCGAATCGGCGTCCGCGACCCACGTATCGAAGCAAGGTAACGAGCTCGTGCTGACGCGAGGCGAAGCCTACCTCGACGCCAACAACAACAAGGTCTCGTTCACGATCAGTGACAGCCGCCTGCCGGCCGACCCGATCGGCGACGGCACGACGGTCTACCTCCGCCTCCGCAAGAGGAATGGCGGAGACACCCTCGCGGTCGAAGGCGAGATCTCGTCGTTCACGGCGCCGGTCGCTGTCGTGGCCTTTGAGATGACAAAGGCTCAGGTGCTTGCACTGGCCCCTGGCAAAGCGGCGTATCTGTACGAGATTGATTTCCATATCGAGGGCGATGCAGAGCAGGCCATTACCTCGATCCCGGCCTCTCCCTGCTCGATCCGAGATAACGTGGGGTGATGAAATGCCTAAAACCATTGCTAAGTTTCTGGAGTCCCTCAAGGCTGAGTGGAAATGGGTCACGGTGGCCGCAATCGTCGTTTTCTCGGCGGGTATGGCATGGGCAGAGATGAAGGCCAAGGAGGGGCAACTACACGCTCTCAAGGTCCGCGTCGAGCGGGTGGAGGGGATGTGGGAAACCATCATCAGGATCGATGAGAACGTGAAGAGCATGAAAGAGTCGATCGCTGAATTGAGGGCGAAGCCTTGAATGGGTCAACTATCTCGACAATTCGAGAGGGTGTATGGAGAGATCAGCAGTGATATCTACAAGCTCTGTCTCGTGATGAACTTCAAGCCGACGTGGCAGCAGAGGCAATACTTCAACGCGGTGATGCGAGCTCAGTACGGCAAGGGTCTGAACTGGATCGCGGTTAAGAGCGGGCAGGGTCCGGGCAAGACGACAGCCTCCGTCATCGTGGCGATCTTCCGGTGCCTTCAGGCGGTCAACGCCCTGACGATCGTCACGGCCCCGACGATGCGACAGTGCCGCGAAGTGTGGCTCGCAGAGGCCCGACGACTGGTGGAGAAGTCCGACCCCTTCCTCCAGAATCTCGTCAAGGTCACCAAGTCCAAGATCGAGATCGCCGGCCTGCCTGATTGGGGCGTGAAGATGTTCACGGCCACGCAAGAGGAAAAGGCCCAGGGCTTCCATGAGAAGAACATGACGGTGCTCTGCGAGGAAGCCTCGGGCATTCCTCGCGAGATCATTACACAGTTCAAGGGCACGCTCTCTAACCCCAATGCTCTGTTCATTCAGATCGGCAACCCCAATACACGAGATTGCGCGTTTTTTGACTGCTTCCATGCGAACAAGGATAGGTGGTCTACGTTCTCCTTCAATGCCGAGGACACCGCCCGAGATTACCCCCACATCGTCAATCCGCAGCGAAATAAAGACCTCGCCGACGAGTTCGGCAGGGACTCGGATGTATACAGAGTTCGCGTGCTCGGTGAGTTCCCTCACACGGACCCGAACTGCGTCCTGTCGAGCGAGCAGGTCGAAAAGTGCATGGACAAGTCCTTCATGCTCAAGGCGTCCAGGCTCGCTCGCGAGGAAAGGTACGGCGGCGGGATCGCGAAGCAGTTCGGCATCGACTATGCCCGCTTTGGCGGGGACGAGAGCACTATCTTTCGCCGCGCAGGCAACGCGATCGTCGAGTGGAAGTTCTTCTCGCACATGGAACCGAGCGATGTCACGGACATCGCCTTCAACATGCAGAAGGGGGCGATGTGGAAGGACGATCAGTGTTGGTTCGTGGCCGATGCGGGGGGCATGGGCCAGGGCGTCATGCACAAGTTCTATGATGAGCAAAAGCAGGTACTTGAGTTCCATAACGCTGGAAAAGCGATCGATGCCGACTACGATAACAAGATCACCGAGGCGTGGTTCTCATTGGCAAGATTGGTAAAACAGGAAGCATGTTATCTGCCAAAAGATCACCAGCTATTGAAGCAGTTGACGACCCGACTCTATTTCGTGAACAAGAAGGGGAAACTTATTCTCGAATCGAAGGACGAGTTCGTGAAGCGATCGGACCAGGGGTCTCCCGACCGCGCCGATGGGTGTGTGATGTCCTTCTACGATGATGTGACCGCGGCCGGCCACATCAGCCAGCGAACGCGATCGGAGAGAATGGTCGGATCGGGGGCCAACGGCACATGAAATGTCCAAGGTGCGAACATCCCGAGATGCGAGTGACCAACACCTACGATGTCGGCACAACCGGCAGGGTGCAGCGGCTTGTGTGCCGGAACCGGAGTTGTTGGTGTGTCGTGACGGCTCAAGTCATTTATCAAATCGTTAACATCGACCCTGACTACGGACAAGGAGCGTCGTCCGTGGCGAAGAAACTCAAGGAAGAGGAGATACCCCATGGCGCACAACAGCATGTCCCCTGAGAAGGTGGAAGAGGCTAAAGCGGCGTTGACCAAGTACGGTAATGCAAGTGCCGCGTCAAGGGCCTTGGGCATTTCTCGATCCACTCTAAGGGATCGTCTCTCTGCTGCGGATAATTCTCCGACGCCTTCCGAGAAACTTCAGTTCGAGGCGACAGAGAGCGACGGTGTCATCACCGCCGTCTCGAAGACGATCCGAACGCTCGAAGATGCCCTCGCCGCGGCCGATGTCGATTCCAAGGTGTGGGAGGTTGAGAGGCACGTCATCAACAAGTGGGACATGGGCGCCAAGCTCGGACAGGGGGAGAACGAGAAACTCGCGGCGATGGAGCTCTGGCAGGTGAAGGTGTGGCTGCGTCGCCGATCGCCGATCGAGACGGAAGTCCTGATCGATGCCCTGGTCGAGAAGCTGCGGAAGTACGCCCCCAGGTTCCCGAAGCTATCGATTCGCAGTCCGAAGCAAGGCACGATCATGGCCGAGGCTTGCTTGTTCGACATGCACTTCGGCAAGCTGGCGTGGGGCGAGGAGACGGGAGAGGACTACGACACGAAAATTGCGGTGCGACGGTTCAAGTCCGCGGTGGAGGGGATGATCTCGAAGATGTCGTCGTACAAGGTCTCGAAGATCCTGTTCCCGCTCGGGAACGACCTCCTTCACGCCAACAATGCTCAGGGCACGACGGAGAAGGGCACGCGACTCGATGTCGATTCCCGCATCCAGAAAGCGTACCTGGCCACGTATGAAGTGTTGGCGTGGGCGGTGGAGATGTTCGCTCAAGTCGCGCCGGTGGAGATCGTCGAAGTGAAGGGCAACCACGACCCTCTACTTACCTTTACACTCTGCCATGCTCTGAACGAGAGATACCTGCACACGAAGAAGGTCGAGGTCGATCTGCGTCCCTTGTCGCGGAAGTATAAACAGTGGGGCGTGAGCCTGCTCGGATACACTCATGGCAATACGGGCAAGCAGGAGACGCTACCTCGCTTGATGGCGATCGAGGCCCCGATGGAGTTCGCCGCGGCGAAGTACCGCGAGTGGCACATCGGCCACTTCCACAAGAAGAAAGAGGACCGCTACAACGCCGGCGACACTTACGAAGGTGTCCGCGTGCGGGTGATCCCGACGCTCTCGGGTACGGACGCATGGCACGCCGAAAGCGGCTACGTTAAGCAGCCTCAAGAGGCAGAGTTGTATCTGTGGGATCGAGAGCAAGGCTTGGAGAGTTACTATCCGATTCGGGCGGTGGCTGCGTGAGGGCTTCGCCGAACGTGATCTTCGCCAGTCGGCGATGAGCGAGCTCGATCTGAGAGGCCCTGATGTCGAAGCCGATCGCGTGCTGGCCCCATTTGTTTGCGACGGCCGCAGTCGTGCCCGAGCCGGAGAACGGATCGCAGACGATGCCTCCGGGCGGGCAGAAGGATCGAACGAAAAACTCGGCCAGTGATTCGGGGAAAGGGGCTTCGTTCTCGTGACAGAGACGATCCCCCATCACGCCGCCGCCGACGTTGTGATGGGTCGTATCCCCCGCCTCCGAGAGTAGTGCGGCGACCTCGTCCGAGGTGTAGGCTTGTTTGATCGCGTTGCCAGGGTTGGCTTTGGCAGGCGGGACATAATCCCACGGTTCCATCGTTCCATCGGCGCGGCGGTTTGCCGTCCACGCTTTATGTGACGGACGTTTTCCCTCGCTACGCACGACGCCGCTCTCATCAACCACTGTCGCTCCGCTGTTGATCGAGTGCCCCCATTGATTCAATCTTGCTGCTCTTGTATCGGATTTGTCCCTGCTGTTTTTCCGCTTCCCGTCCGCGTGTCGATTACTCATCTCCCCGCCCGGCGCCCACTTTGGCGGATGCCCCATCACCGTATTATCACTCCACGGCAGTTTGCCGCCGTTCGTGCCGCAGACGATGAACTCGTAATCGTTCCTAAGCCAGTCCGGCCCCCCGCTTCCGGGGATGCCGATGCGATGGAACACGGGAGGCTTGCGAAGACGGACGCCGGCACGGTGAAGGTCGGCCATGAACAGGGCCGGGGTCGCGGACCATCGAAACTTCCGCGTCTGCCCTTCGATCACCCACGCTACGAGGCCGCGGCAGACCCGCAGGTGCTCCAGGAAGCACTTCACCGCCCAATCGACCCAATCCTGCCCTCGCAGCTTGAAGTCGATCCCGTAGGTTCTCGCGGCCTCGTAGGGAGGCGAGCAGAACACGAGATCGACGCTTTTATCATCCAGCGGCAGGTTTGCCGCGTCGCCTTCTTCGATGAGGTAGGACATACTATACAGTACGCGCTACCTCTCTACCAATCAAGTACGCGCGCAGAAAAAAGGCCCCGATCGCGGTAGGATCAACGACCGGATCGAGGCCCGTCACAAATGATACTCAATTCAAGTCGTTGTGCCGTCCGGCAGGGTCCAGTTCGTCCCGTCGTCGATGTTCAAGGCCCCGTCGTCGGAATTGAAGACCACACGCCCTGCGGTCCCTGCCGCGCCGCGAGTCGCGTCCGTGCGAACGGGCACGTTGCCTGCGATGGAGTTGACCATCGTTACCTTGCGGGAGTCGCCTGCGGCGGTCTCGACCTCGATCAGGGCGTCGTCGCCCGGAGCGGTGTCGGCGGTCAGGTCACTGATTCGTTTGTTGGCCATGTCTGTGTTCCTTAGTCGGTGATTCGGATGTCGCCGGTTGTTGTCATGCGGCCGTCTCCGGCAGAAGTCTCTCGATAGTTGACGCCATCGGCCCCGACCACGTCGCCGCACACCGAATCGACTGTGGCGATATCGACGGTCTGTGCAGGCGTGAAAGGTTCCGTCTTCACGCAGAGGCTCGCGCCGGGGAAAACGAGGGAGTGCTTGATGATCGAAAGGGAGTCGGCGTCGGCGATGAACACGCGATCGTCCGCGGCATGAGTGCCCTTGACGGAGTCGTACCTGGCCCGGATGAGGTTGTTCATCTGGTAGGCATAGTGATGGGCCGTCCAGACCGCTGTCCCGTCCACGACGGTTTCTCCGGCCTCGGTAGGCCACTCGGGTTCTTCCTCGTCACTGTCGCCCGCCGTGGTGCAGATGTAGCGAAGCCCGGTGCTCGTGGTCGGCACGACAACGTCGTCGAGAGCGTAGGTAGTCTCCGTTTCCCACTCGCTCTCGGCCTGGACGGTGACGGATTCGAGGAAGAACACTTCATCGTTGATGATGGCGATCTGCTTGCCCGCCGTCCATGAAGTCGGATCGCCAGAGAGATCGAGGATCGCCGCGGCGTCGGCGTTGTCGGCCTCGAACACGGGGCCGGTCTCGACAATGTCTCCGGTCGAATCGGCGAGGCCATCTTCGAGCAAACCTCCCGATGCCGCGTAGTCCTGATTCCCGGCACGCGAGAAGGAAGCATCGTCACCGCTGAGGTAGATGCCCGCCCCCGCGATCTGGCCGTGGGCGCGAATGCGGAGAACGATGATCGCCGGCGTCGGCGAGATCGCTTCAGGAACTTGAAGCCATGCGAAGGCGATGTCTTCCTCGACAGCGAGGGTGGGCGAGTCCGTGCTGTAGGTGTCCTGTTCGTGATCCACATCAGGCACCGCGTAAGTGTCCGGGGAGCACTCCAGCGTCACGCGGGCCGTCTCGTCGTTGCGGGTGATGGAAGTCACGCGAAGCACGCCGAAGTCGGGATGCTCGAACGCCTGGCCGGCGACAAGTTGTCTCGCCGCTCGGAGGGCCTCGATCTTGATCGCGCCTCGCACGGAGAGGGCCTGAGATCGCCGGCGAGCGATCATGCTGGCGACGGAGCTATCGGTTGCGGTCTCGATCGTTACTGTTTGCGTCGAGACGGTCGAGAGATCCGCGTCGGCGTCGTTGTCGATTTTGATGTCGGTGTCACGGTACGAGTCGGCTTCGCCCGTCTTGAAGGTGAAGATGATGCGATTGATCCTTTCGTCGCCGTGGTCGATGTCTCGCTCCGTGTCCGGGGGAGCGATCACATCGTCATCGAACGCGGGCAGATCGCCCGAGGGGGCGCGGATCGGCGCGAAGGTCAGTCGTCCATCGACGAGGGGCATCATCGTTCCCGTGTCGTCGAGGATCGCTTGCATGGGCCTGGCTGCTTCAGGGCCTTCGGAGACGAGGATGTGGGCCGAATGGCTCTCGGACTCCGCCAATTCGCCCAGAGCCTCCAGGGAGTCGTTATCGACCTGCGAAGCGGCCATTCCGACGCCGTGGGGGAACTTGCCTGTGAGGAGTTGCTGAACCGCATGGGCGGGGTTGATGCCGTCGCCGCTGAGCCAGTAGTTGGAGTCTTCGAGACCGCCGCCCGGACATCCGGCAGTCACCGTGTATTCGATCGCGGGCCATGTCGGCGAAGTGCCGAGTTTTTTCTGGTTCCAGACGATGTAGCAGACGTTTGGCCATCCGCTGGTGATGCCGACGCGGGTCGTGTTGCCGAGGAAGGCGTTCGCGGCCTGATCCTGTGATCCCCAATAAATCGTGAATGAGCCATGCCCCGGCACGGAGACGGTCGAACCGGACGGGGTCGTCGTCGAGTCGATCGGGCCTGCCCAGATCGCTTTGCCGTCTTCGTAGATCGCGTGCAGCTTCGTGGCGGGACCGACACATAGCAGATGCCATCCGCTCTCGTACCAATCGGAGGCCCCGGACCCTCCGCCGCCGAAGCCTTTGCCGCCGCTGGAGGTGGATTGAGACATGCGATCGCCTGCCCATCCAAAGACGTAGCCGATCTTGCGGGTGCCGAGCAGGATCGGGATATACGCCCCTCGATTGGTGAGCGTGGTCGGCTTGTCATCCTCGAAGCTGTTAGCGTTCTTGGGGGGTTTGTAAAGCAGCCGCGAGATCAGCAACAGGCCGATGCCGATGACGAGTTGGGTAATCAGGCCCATAGGTGTTTCTCCTTTGGCCTGTAGACCTTCAGGATCTCGCCGACCGCCCTCGTGCCTGCCATGCACACGCCGTTGGGCAGGATCGCGTGAATGGCAGTGTGTGTTTCTGTTCCTGCGATCAGACAGTGCCCCAGGTTCGCAGGGCCGTTCTGATCGAAGGACGCACGGACGACGAGGACATCGCCGGGTTCGATGATCTTTTCTGCGTCCACGTCATCGCACGGGAAGGCCGTCAGAAGGGCTTTGACCGTGGCGAAGCCCTTGTCGGGGCAATGGATCGCGGTGTCGGCCCTGAGTCGAGGAACGGGCGTGGGCGAGGGTCTGCGGAAGAGGTTGTCGAAGATGCCTGCGATCAGTTGCACGCAGTCCACGCCGATGCCACGGACGCGCTGCCCTGCCATGTACGGGGTGCCGAGCCACCGCAGGAGTTCTCGGTGCAGATTTTCTTCGATGTCGGGGCGACGACGCCATAAGTACCATCCAGGGTAGGGAGGTCTCGCGATGAGCGAGGCCGTCACTTCCTGAATGCTTTCTCCGCCGCAACCATCGCATCCATGCGTCATATCTTTTACACTTCAAATAGGGGGTTCTTGTTGGGCATCGCGATCCCGAAGCCGCCGAACCTGCTCTCCCTTTCATGGAAACGGCAGGTGCCGATTTGCTTGTCGCATCCGGGCACGATCGACACTTCCGCGTCATCCCACGAGGCGGGGGGGAAGCTGGCCAGGTCCAGGCGGATAGGGACTGGCGTGCCTACGTCGATGTCAGCGATGTAGAGCTCGCGGATCGCGATGCGGAGTCCGTCGTATTCGACGTAGCCCCTTCTCCACTTGCGGACATCCGCTTCCGGGAGCGTGTCGAAATCGATCTTGATCCTATTCGGCACCCCGCCCGAGTCCATTTCCGTGATCGTGCCCGTGAGCGTGGCTGCGGGCAGATCAAAGCCGCAGTGCGAGTCCCCGAAGACCCACACGCACGTCGAGACGGCGGGGACGCCGAGTACGGCCTGAAGCCGGGCCTTGGCCGAGATCACTTTGAAAGTCGCGAGACCACCACGGCGCCGGGGCTTGGCCGATGCCTTGCTGATGGTGCCGACGAAGAGCGTTTGCCGGCTCGTGTCGTCGCCGGGGACGACTTCCTCGACCGTGACGGATACGGCTGCGTGCGGCCGAGGGACGACGAGTTGATCCAGTGGCGAGATCATCGGCGATGCCTGAATCTCGATCGCCGAGTCGTCCGTGCCGCCATGCTGCGGCTTGTCCATTGAGACGCGGAGCGTAGGTTCGGCGGTGAATGTTTGAGCGTCCACGGTCAGATCGCTGTCCCACTTGCAATAGCGAGCGACATTCGCGTCGCCCCATGAGAGGGTGATGAGGATCGCGTACTTGACGGCCGGTGAGGTTTCTATAGCTGTCTGGGTCATATATCAAAGTCGAAAGTAAGAGCGCCTTGGACACTGATGCCGTTGATCTCGCCCGTGTCGATGGTCAGATCCGATGTAACATTCACTCCTGTCAGTACCGTATTTACGACGGCATCGGAAGAGTTATAGATGGTGTAGTGAAGAGATATCGAACAGGATGAATCGCTGTCGATTATCAGGAGTACGACACCGTAATTGCCGTTGCCCTCGTTTGTGTCTCCTCGCCATGTCAGTGTGACACTGGCCCCCACTGTAACTGCGTCAATGAAGAACAGATCGTGTGTGAAGTCAGGGTTGCTCTCGTGGATGACTTCCAGGTCGCCTTGAGAGAGTGCGTTGACGCTACAGACTGTGAAGCCTTCGCAGTTACCGATCGAATGAGCCGTCGCGAGATCGGACGAAGTCAGCTTGACGAGGTTGCTGATCGTGACGCTCTTTTCGTTCGTGAGTTCGATCACGTCGAAGGCCGTCCGCATGACGTGGTTGCTCGCCCAGAGTTCTTTCATCTCGTCGGACGCGAAGCGGCATTTGATCGCCGACGCCACGCGGCGGATGTCGCTTAGAGACAGACCCCCGATCGAGCTATCGAAAGTGACAGTATCCTGGCCCGCATTGCGGACAACCTCATCGACCCCTCGAACGTAGGTCGTGCCATCGTTCAACTCGATCGCGAGGAAGGGGCGGAAGGTCCAGTCGTAAGATAGCCCCACGGACGTAAGCACGATCCCCGACCCGCCGCCTGTGACGCCGGTAGCCGTGAACTCGGTCAAAGGATCGGGCAACCAGAACGGGTGCAGGCTGCCGCCGCGAGACTCGAAGAATCGCAACAGTGCGAAGGCTTCCGCCCGCGTCGAGGCGATGAACGGCAGGGATCGCGTGCGGCTGCCTCGGGTGCCGTGGGCCGTGGCGATCGATCCGAGGCCGGACGCCAGGAGCGACCCTTTGCGACTCGTGCCCCATCCCATCTCTTCGTAGTGGGGCAGGACGTTCAGAATCGGCAAGCTCGCGTGAGTCGGGAAGCTGGTCGGGTTCGTGCCGATGGCGTTGACGACGGGGAGCATCTTCCCGGTCGTCTCCAGAGCCTCGATGCTCATCCTCGCGGTGTTGTCCGTCAAAATGTCCCCGCTCGATGTGAGGATTAAACCCGCTTCGAATAAGGGGATAACTCCCGCGCCTGCGGGATAGTTGTTCGTCAGGTTCTCCGTCATCGAGATCGAGGTTCCGTCGAGGGAGTAGATTTCGGCGATCTCCCACGTTTCGATTTCCGGCTCGCTCGTCGGTGAGAACACGACGACGCGAATCCCCGCAGAGAAGCGGCGATCGGCCGTGTCGCACAGAACCGTGTCGGTCGAGGTCGCGGCTGCGGTCAGGAAGGAGATGTCGCTGGCAAGGGGGAAGAGGTTGCGACTGATGCCCGTACGAATCGAGAGCGATTGCAGGTTCGCGATCTGCTCTCGCGTGTGGGCGAGCAGACCGAAAGACACGGTTCGCTGCGGCGTCGATCGCAGACCGCGGCGTTGCTCGGCATCGCTGAGGGACTCTTCGATCGTCGTGCGGAACTCGTTCGTGACGAGAATCTCGGTGCCCCATTCGGCCTTAAACAGATACGCGATCGCCCACAGGTCATCGACCTGGGGAGTGCTGCCGCTGGCGATGAGCGTGCTGATGGGCATTAGCTTCGCTGTCCAAGGATGCTGTTGAGGGCGTCGGCGTTGTCCTCGAAGAATCGGAGCACTTCGGCGCGACCACCACGAAGCAACCGGCCGACGTTTTCTTCGCTCGGGGCGATGACGGCGAGGGTCGGGCCGGAAGGCGAGGACGCGGGCGAGGAGGCAGGGACGTTGATTCTGCCGCCGTCCGCGTAGCCGAGCCGTGGGGAGGACTTCGATTTCGAGGCCGAGGAGACGCTGGCGAGGGCCTGGAGGCTCGTCGGATCGATGAGGCCGTCGTTGATGGCTGACATCACGCCAGAGCCGTACATGCCCGCGCTGCTGCGACGGATGACCCATTCGCCGGGTGCCGTCCAGATCGGGATCGTGTCGCTCGGATGCAGCCCCGAGGGCCGTCCCCCGCGAGCGTAGCCCTTGGCCTTGGCGTGCGGCACGGGACCACCTCGGTTGAAGCCCTTGACCTCTCCGCCCGCGTTGAACCCGCCGAAGATGCCGCTGAGGCCCAGAGCGGCCTTGACCGCTGCCGCTTGGAAGAACATGCGGAGGATGTCTTGGCCGATGCCGACCAGGAGCAGGCGGAACCGTTCTCGGATGTCCACATCCTTGCTCGGGTCGAAAGCGTCGGCGATGGCAGAGCTCGCGAAGTCGGCAAAGGATGAGACAAGATTCTCCATCGTCCGTAGCGTGGCCTCGAACCGGGAGATGTCCAGATTCTCCAAGGCCACGAGGATGCCGGCTTGGACGGGTTTCTCGACGATCAGGCGGGCACGTTCAAGGTCGGCCAGGGCCTCTTGTTGCTGAATCCTTTCGATTTCGCGATGGATGTTGTTCTTCTGGAGCGTGACGTTCTGGAGTTCTTCGAGGTCGGTGAGGGTCCGGGCCTCAGACGCCATCTGCTGCAACAGCTTCGCGTTGAGGGAGAGTCCTCCACTCATCGCGACTTCGGCGGCGAGGGAGGCTTGGCGGGCCTGAGCTTCCTGAAGGGTCAGCTTCAGCTTATCCTCTTCGGTGCGACGCGACTGTTCGGCTTCGGACACGGCGAGTTGGAGCAGACGGACATCGGCCTTGCGGTCGGCAAGGTCCAGGGCTTCTCGCGGGGCGCCGGGCCGGCGAGCGGTCGAGATCTCGCGGAGGTTTTCCAGGTCCACCGTCGCGCGGCGGATTTCCTGCTGCGCCTCGAAAGCCTGCTGCCGTGCCAACAATGTGATCCGGCCGGCCAGTTGCTCGTTGACTTGCTTCTCGATGCCGACCCTGTCGCGGCGGATGGCGGCGAGGTGTTCGGCCTGAGCGACTTCCAGGCCCCCTAGCTGGACCCGTGCGGAGATCAGGTCCACGAGACTCGAAGCGTCGTCGAAGCCGTCGAGGATCGAGTCGGCGATACCTTGCTCGGTGACGAGCCGGGCCTTGAGGACGTGGTTGGTTGCTACTGCTGCGGAGTGACCCACCCACGCAGTCGCTACAGTTTCGTCGTTGCCTTCACGGGATGTCTTCTCAAGGGCTAGTTTTTTAATCTGCACTTCATTCTCGGATTCAGCGATCTGTCGCTGCACGTCCGCGAGACGACGAGCGGCTTCGACGCCACGCTGCACGGCCACTCGCTGTTCGGTCGTCAGTCGAGAGAGTCGGGATTCGATCGAGATTCGCTGGAGCGTTAGGTCGGCGGATTCTTTGAGAGACGCCTTCTCCTCATCGTCGAGGACTTTTGTGCGTTCGCGAATATCGACCATCGCATCGAAGGACGCACGCCGCAGTTCCAGCACGCCGCCCGTGAGGCCGAGGGAGTCGGTGCCGAAGCGGAGTGAGTCCTTTACCCTTTCAAGCTCGTCACGCATCTGCTTGACGATCTTGGCGTTCTGGGTCAGAGGCTCGCGACTCTGAGTGATGATGCCCGGCAGATTGAGAAGCGTTCGGCTGAGGGTCTGTGCCCCCTCATTACCCTCGTTGAGAAAATCGTTGGCCGCAGCCTTCGCTCCGAAGAGTTTATCGGTGACGCTCTCGATGTCCTTCCTGACAAAGTCTAAGAAGTTGCCGCCCTTACGGTCTTGGCCCTTGAAGTCTTTCTCGATCTCGATGAATCTTTTGGATAAATCATCGTTGATTTTGTCGAACTCGCTTTTGTGTTCGCTGAGGATTGCTGAGAAGTCATCTGCAATACCTCCCTCCCCTTCAGGAGCTTCCACGCCTACGATCTTACGAGCGATGGCCACTCCGACGACCACTCCCCCGAGATCGAAACCTTGAGCAACGACTTTCAGGGACTTGCCTGCAAGTTTGGCTCCCGTGATGATGGTAGTCCACAGCTTCTCGAACAGACTGATGGCAACGGCGGCGATCTCCTGAACGATCTTGAACTCGTCGAATAAGAAACGGCCGATCTCAAAACTGATGAAGGCGACGAGGATCGATCTGATAGCGACGATCAAAGGAGCGGTCGAGGCCACAAGAGCGTTGAAGGCCACGATCAGTTTGTTGATACCGAACAGGGCCTTAGGCAGCAGCGTGAACACGAAGAACTTGAACGGGGCCAGAACCAGCGACAAGCCCACGAGCAGCGTCGTGAATCGAACCAGCAGTATCACGGTGTCATTTAGCACGGCGTTGTCGAACAGCTTGATGCCGGTCAGGTCTTGGAACGTGCGGACGACTACCTTCACGATGCGGCTGACATCGCCCAGGCCCTTGACGGCCCCTTCGATGAACCTACCCGCGATGCGGCCGGCGAACCCGATCGCTTGTCCGAGTGCGCGGAACATCGTCAGCACATCATCGAACGTCAAAGCGATCCGCAAGCGACTGACTTCATCGACCACAACCCCGAGGCCGGACGCGAACGCTTGAATGATCTGGACGATGCGGGGGTTAGGCTCGATGACCCCGGTCAGAGGGTTCAGCGTCGCCATCGAATCCAGTACGTCTTTGAGTAACGCCTTCAGCTTGTTGAAGAAGTCCAGACCGCCCGAGGACAGGATCAGTTGGAACGTGTCTCGGATGTTGGACAGGATCGTGTTGAAGTTGTTCAGCGACTCATCGCCGGCTACTGAGAACGCCTCAAATCGCTTTTGCAGAAACTCGAACAAGACGCCGGCTTCGCGGGCGATGCGGATATCTTCGTTGTTGATGCCCAGGGCCGTCGCGATGCGGGTCGTGCGGGCGGCGATGGTGCCGGTGAGGATCGACCTGATTTCCTCGGCAAGCTGGTTCTGCTCCAGACCGATCGCCGACGCCGCCTGGCTGATCTGAACCGTGAAGCGGCGGATCTCGTCGATGTTCAGGCCCGATTCGATGCCGGGGGCGATGGCGACCTGGAACGTCGTGAGAAGGTCCGTGAACGTCGCCGCGGTGCGCACGGCGTCCTTGCGGAGAAGTTCGGTCTGACGACGGGCTTCGCCTTGGGCGATCGCGAGGCCCTGCGATGCGACGACCGTTTGTCCCGTGGCGTCACGAACCTCGCCCACGGCCAGCAGCACTGATGCGATGCCGAGTTGAGATTGCTCAAGCTGCGCGTTGAACTTGATCATGTCGCGGATGAGGCCGAACGTGCCGGCCGCGACCTGACGGGCGATCGTGAACGCCGCGAGGATGCCGAAGAGGCGACGGAATGTAAAAGCGATGCGGTTGACCGACCCCTCGGCCTGATCCGCGGACTTGGAAATCCCGAGGAAATCGGCGATTCGCTGTTTAAGCGTCTGCCTCGCGGGAGCGGAGTTGGGCAGGACCGCTTGCCCTCGATCACCCAGACCCACGCCAAGGGTACGGGCCTGTTGCTCTGTGAGCCGGACGCCCTTGGCATTGATGGCGTTGACCTTCTCCTGCAAGAGGGCCTGTTCGCCGAGCACGCGATTGATCTGGGTGAGGGCCTTCTGCTTGCGGAGATCGTCTTCGGTCGGTGCGAAGGTTCGCTTGGCCGCGTCGCGGTTCTGGCGGATGCGTGCCTGCTCTTCTTTCTGGGCCGCTTTCTGGGTGGAGATGGCTGCCCGTTCTCTCGCCCTGGCGATTTGCTGCTCCGCTTGTACCTGTGCCGCCTGCCGCTCCTGGATGTTTTTCTTGAGGCGACGGGCCGTTGCGGCTTGCTCTCGCTCCTCGCGACGACGAGCAGCGATAGCGACCCTCTCCCTGGCCCTGGCGATGTCGGTCTCTCCCCCGACCTCTAGACCCTTGCGGGCACGGAGGCTTTCCCTGAGACGCGAGATGCGGTTGCGGGCCTCTCGCTGCTCGACCTTGCCTAGCTCGACAGCGTTACGCTCCTTGGCCCTGGCGATGAGGGATTCGTTCGAGAGGGCTGCCCGCTGATCTGACGAGAGGCGACGTGAGGGAGAACCCGAACCGCGACCCTTGAGCGAGTCGAGGGATCGCTTGGCTTCCGAGATCCCGGAGCGAAACTCCTGAAGGCTCTTGCGGTAGTTGCCGTCGATGTTGATCGAGTATTGAAGACCGCCACGATCTACTGACACGTCGCTTCCTCCGTCAGATGCCCGAGCCGTATTTCCTCACGAACGCATCCGCTCCGCCGCCCGCGTCCTTGTATTCGTCAAGGTAGGGCTTCCACTGCTCGACCCACTTCTTCATGTCCTTGCCCTGGCCCTGAGCCGCCAGCATGGCCGTCCACGAGGTCTCCATGCGTTCCAGGGCGTGCAGACGCCGGCAGGTCTCGTGCAGGTCGTTGAAGGACGCGAGGTCGAGGCTCAGGACTTCGGGGGAAGGGTGGCCTCGTTCGACGACCCAGACGATTTGGTCCTGGAGGTCTCGCCATCCGTCTCGTTGAGCGTCTCGGCCAGCTTGCTTTCCATGACCTTTGCGACCTTGCTCCAGGTTGCTCCGGCCTTTCCCACTAAAGGGCCGAAGAGACCCTTATTGGCCTTGGCCACGCCCACGATCATGTCCACGAGGGCCGGGCCTTCGGTGGCGGTGATGAACTCCTTGGCGGGAGGCCACTCGCTGCGGGCTTCCTTGGGGAAGACATCGCGGAGGGAGTCGATGATGAGCTCGCCGAGCACGACGAGGTTCGCTTCGTCCATGAGCGTCTCGACGACGTTCTGGAACGCTTCGACTCGCTGCTCGTGGCGGAGTTTGATGACATCGGCGGCGACGGCCTCAACAACCGTCTCGGTGTCGAACGACTTGTGCTCGTTGGCGATCTGCCGGTGGACGGACCCGTTGTCCGAGGCGTTGCCGTTGAAGATGGTTGCCAGAGCCTTGGCGATGGACTTGGCCGCGCCTCGCAGCTTGAACATCGTCGCGAGGCTGACGGGGTAGAAATTGAACTCCTGCCCCTGCACGCGATGCGGAGTTGCCTGCGGGGCGATGAACGACATCTTTTCTTTCCAAGCCATGTTTGATCCTTTCGAGAGCGGGTTGGTAAAAAAGAGGGGCCGTCGTTAAACGGCCCCTCGATGTGATCTGGGGAGGGTCCGCGATTAGGCAGGGGCGGTGCCGACCGTGCGGATGGTCAGGGTCGGGGAGTCGGGCGAGGCCGTCTCGTTCTTCTCTGCCGCGGCGGTGAACGGCATCTGCGTCCAGTCGTCGCCGATCAGGCTGAAGTCGCCGTCGCCCTTGAGCGTGATCTTGTGGAAGTTGAACTCGGTCATCTTGTCGTTGTTGGCGGGGTTCTCGCTGACGAACTTCAGCGCACCCACGACGCCGGTCTGGGTCAGACCGCGAACCTCGTGAACTTCCTTGGCGCCGGCATCGGCGGTCAGGGTCAGGTCCACCGCCTCGCCGGCCACGATGCCCGTGGCATCGGAGTGGAAGAAGATCAGGCCCATGTCGAGGTTCAGGGTGTAGTCGGTGCCCTCAACGCAGTCCGTGTCGTCGGTGCCGTTGTCCACGTCCAGGTCGGCCGTGTCGATGTCGTAGGCACGGACGCCGTTGGAGTCCTTGATCTCGTACCAGCGACCGAGTTCGACGCTCTCGATGGCCTCGTATGAAGCGAACCCCGCGACGGCCGCGTTCGTGTACGACGCCTTCTCGCCGGAGAAGATCGCGGCCAGGTTCTCGTCGTTCACTTCGTCGAGCGTGAAGGTGCAAGTGAGCTTCTGCGAGATCGTGACTTCCTTGTCTACGACCTTGAGACCTTCGCGGCTGGATTGATGCTCCAGCGTCTCGACTTCGATCGAGAGGTTGAACTCGGGGCAGTTGCCCATGTCCCGCCATGCGCCGGGCAGGCTGGCCGTGAGCGCGCTGAAATACAGCTTGCCGCGACCGAGGTTGTAGTCTTCCGTGTTCGGGGTGCCGGTGGTGTTGGGGCCTGCCATGTTGGATCTCCTTATCCTCTGCCGGTAAAGGCTTCGAAATTGATCTTCGCTTCAGTTCCGTTTTCCGCGTTCTGCTGCACGGGATGAATTACGTCCATCCCGAGAATCTCAAGCAATGCGATCTGCTTTCCGTCGTCGTCCTGCACGACCGGGGGATTGTCTTGAAGACTTTCCTCGAACTCTTCGAGGGAGACTTCACACTCGAACCGCATGATGAGTTGGAAGACCCAACTCGTTTTCGTTCGCGTCAGACTGCGGCCGTCCCGCTTGTCTCTCTCGTACCGGGCCGTGATCTCGTTCGCGATGGCGATCCCAGGGCGAACGGTCGTCGAGTCCAGCGTGCTTGCCGTGCCGTCGTCTGCGTACTGAACCGGGTGGAAGTCCGTCGAGTTCGCGAGCGTCACGAGGGCGTTCTGGATCCGGGTTCTTCGTGTCAGACCCATTGCTTCAGACCCATTGCGTACTCGGGGTAATCGACTCGAACGGACTCGGTTGCGTTTCATCCGGGCCTATCAGGCTGACGGAGTTTTCTCCCTCCTCCGGGGTGCCGGTCTCCATGCCCGCGAGGGCGAGATCGACTTCCGTCATCAGCCGTTCCACTTCTCGGTTCAATTCGGACTGCCCTGCGTTGCGGGTCAGACCCTCTTCGTTCCATGCCTTCAAGGCCGCAGCCTGGGATCCGTCGATGAACAAACTCGGCATCGATCGTATGAGTAAGGCTCGGACCCACTTCACTTCCGTATTCGCAGCCTTGAGTCGAAGCAGGCCGTTCGTCGTGGTCGGGGCGTTGTCCAGGCCGTAGCCGACAATCTCGGCGATTCTGCTTGATCCGAGCCGATCGTAAAATCCGACTCGTGCGTCCTGGACGGCGGTCTCGATCAATGCCTGAGCGTCGTTCGACTTCGCGCCGCTGAGCCGAAGTTTGGACTTCAGCGATTCCATGTCAGCGTTGAAAAGCGGTGCGACGCTCATTGTTTTTCCTCAAGGCCGTCCCTGGCCCGGTTTGCTTCCTGCGGTTAGTCGGCAGTGGCGACACGGTTCTCGGTCTTCTCGCTGGTCGGGCCGGTCTGCGTGACGACCATGTCCCTGCCTTCCTTGCCCGTGTCCTGAGTCATAAACGCGAGTGCTTCTTCCTTCGTCTCGAAGGGCACGACCTTGTCGTCGCGTTCGAGGATCATCACGTTGAGTTCGTCCACGCCTTTCTTGGCGATCCGCTTCGGATCGAAGTTCCACAGCGTCTTAACCTGCTGAACTTTCTTCTCCGGGAGCGTCTCGATCTTCGTGATGCCCGACTCGACTTTCACTGCGTTGGTCCTGACCTGGTCCTTCTCGTCCTCGCTGCTCTTGAGCGGAGTCGGGGTCTGGACGCCGGGGGCGTTCTCGACGAGGAGGTTCGCATCTCCCGGCGTCGGGTCGGCGGCTTCGGCCACGGGGATCAGGTGTCCACTCTTGACGTGGCCTTCGCAGTCGGCCTTGGTCATGTGCTTGTCCGTGGTGATGAGCGAGCCGGCCTTGTGCAAGACGCGACCTCTATCGATGATCGAGCAACCTTTCGCTACCTTGAATCGCATGTTTGATCCTTTCGGTTTCGGGAACGGTCTGTGTGACTGCTGCAAGAAAAGGGAGGGCCTTTCGACCCTCCCTTCGAGGGTTACTTTTAGTGCCTACCGTTGCTTAGCCGCTGATGACCTTCATGCTCACGTTCGCGCCGGGGCGACGAGGCACGGGCAGGGGGCGGGAGTGGAGCAGGGCCATGAAGGCCGAGGGGTCTTCCTGCTCCCAGGACTTGCTGAAGCGTTCGCCGACGAACCGCTTGCCCTGGAGGGCCTTCATGTCGGGGATCGCGCCGTAGTAGAGGACGCGGTCGCTGTTGGCCGACGTGGAGAGGAACTCGACGTACTTCGTGCGGATCATCGCCGTGTCGGACCCGTTGAGTTCCGCCGTGCGGGAGTATTCCCAGAAGTCAACACCTGCGATGCGGCCGATGTAGATCACTCCGTCATCGTTGTATTGCGTGGTGAAGTCCACGTTGCCCATGTTCAGCGTGCGGTTGTCGAGAGTGATGTACCCTCCCTTGGCCAGGAGGCGAAGCTGCGTCGCGGCCGATTCGCCGCAGATCGCATCGGTCGGCGTCAGGCCCACTTCGTCGGCGAGCACCTTCTTGACCGTGTGAATATCTTCGAGCACCTTCACATCGCCTGCGGTGCCGTCGTTCCAGAAGGTCGTCAGAGTGATGTTGTTGCCGCTCGGCTTCGGGAAGGTGATCGTGAAGACTTCCTGATCGGCGACCTCGTAGGCGATCACGCCCTGGATGGCCTGGGCACACAGCCACTCTTCGGCGTTGGTGACGTAGTCACCCATCAGTTGCAGATCCTCGGCGATGTGCGACTGAACCGCATTGGCCTGGGCGCCCGAGTCGATGTAGATGTCCGTGCCTGGCTGCCGACCGAACAGGAGCTCGCTCGGCGTGAACGGCCGCTTGATGCGGATGTTCGGAGCGGAGACCGAGTAGCGGGTGGCCGAAGAGCCTTCGACCATGATGGCCTCGCCGTTCTTGCGAACGAACGGAGCGATCTGCCGACCCTTGGTCTTGAGGTCGATCTCGATGTCCTCGGTGTTGACCGGCTTGTGCCGAGAGAAGTACCGCTTCTTGAGGAATTGGTTGGGGGACTTGATCTCGTTGACCACGCGGGTCAGCGTCTTCCACTTGAGTTCGGTGAGTGAGGACATATCTCGTTCTCCGTCCGGGGAGTTGGGGGATTCCGTTCGTTGTTCCGCCGTGTTCGTTACGCTGCAAGTCCGATTAGCGGACCTGATCGAGTCCTTGGATCAGGAGGCCGCGGAGGCGGGGGCCTTCACGGAGAGCAGCCTTCAGGACGCTGGCCGTCTCGCCAGCAGGCAGGACGATGTCGTCGTAGTGGACCTCGCCGCGGAGCATGACCTGGCCGATGACTTCCTCGTCGGAGTCCAGCACGACCGCGTCGGGCCACACCAAGCCGTCCACGTCGCCTCCGTTGACGCCCGCCTGCTGCTCGGTGAGAACGTGGTCGTTGCCTGTGAGGGTGAAGTCGGCCGTGATGGTCAGGGCCTTGTTGCCCATGTCGCCCGTGAACTCGATATCCACGTAGCCATCAGCCGCGTCGAGACCGCCATCGGTTTCGGTGACGGTGACCTCGGTCGGGTTGGCGAGGCCTGCGGCGACGATGGCTTGCTTGATCGCCGCCACGGTCGCGTCGTGGTCGATAGCCCCGGTCACGACGCCGTTCACCGTGAGGGTGAAGGTGCCGTCCGAGGCAGGCGTGGTATCGGCGGTGAGGCGAGCGATTTCGTTCGCTTCGCCGGTCCAGACCTGCCACTTGGCGGTGACATCGTTGAAGGCGACGGGCGTCAGCTTGGCGAGCGTGCCTGTTCCTGCCGCAAAGGTCTTGGCCTGGACTTGATGAGGGAACGCACGCAGCCCCGAGCCGATGCCTGCGGTGGAGGCGAATTGTTCATTGGGGTTGTAAGCCATCGGGAAATCTCCCTTGAGTGTGTTCGGGGGTGTTCAGAATCCTGTCGCTGCGGCCGAGGGTGACTTACTTGCTGCTTTCGTAGCCACGAGAGGCGTTCGCGTGCTTGACCATCGCCGCCGCGGCTTCGGCGCACGCCTTGTCTTCCTTCTCGATTTCGCTGAGGTTCGCGTCCTTCGAGTCGGCCGAGGACTGGTTCGAGGACTTGCGGAGATCGGCGAGTTGCTTCTCCAGCTTCGCGATCTCAGGGTTGTCTTCCTTCTTCCCCTCCGCCCCGTCCTTCTCCAGGGCCGCGAGAGCCTCTTCGGACTTCTTCACCGACTCGGCGTCGTTGAAGTCCGTCTCGGAGATGATCTTGTGCTTCGCGACCGCGATGCGGTGCTTGCGGAGGTTCTCGACGGTCGCTTCGCCGGAGAACTTAGGCGCTTCGGTCTTCTGGACCTTGTCGTCCTTCTTGTCCGGCTCGGCGGGCTTCAGAGCCTCACCCACGGCCTTGGCGATTTCCTTGACCAGTTCGGCGTTGCTTTCGGCCAGAAGGGTCTTGAGGGCTTTCTCGTCCATCGGGATATCTCCATCCTTGGAAGTTGTGATTCGAGTCACGAGGGATTTGAGAATCCTCTCGACCATCTCGTCTGACTTTTCGGTTTCAACCGCGGCGTGGCCGGCCATCGAGACGCCGTTCCATTCGCCGTTCTTGAACGCCTTGCGGAGTTCGGGGTCTTCGATCTTGATGACCGTCGCCCATCCGCCTGCCACATCCACGGCCTTGCCGTCGTAGTCCTTGAAGCCTTCGAAGCGGCTGTCGCCTTTCTGGACGATGAAGGACTCGGCCACGTAAGCCTTGCTGCGATCCAGGGCCTTGCCGTCGTGGCGGATGTCGATCTGCGGGAGGCCCTTCTGAGCGGCTTCGTAGGCCATGTCCTTGATGACGGAGGCCGAAGCGATGTCGCCTTGAGAATCACGGAGCTCCGGGGCATACACCACGGCGAGCAATTCGCCTTTGTCATCAAACGCCGGTGCGGCCTTGATGAGCATGTCCATGTCGATCATGTCATCCGACTTGTAGATGACAGGCATTCGATTAGCTCCCCGCTTTACTAGCGAGATGAACCCGATCGTTGCCTTTTTAATTCGACGCATGGTTTTGACTCGGAGTGTCGATTCTTTCTACTCGCTATCCTAGACTACCTGGCAAGGCATAGTCAAACGGCTTAGGTCAATTGGCTACCTGTAGCAAATTGGGAAGATTACTATGACGGCACAGTTAACCCCCGTACCTGCCCCGGATTCCCTGGTGGAGTTGATTCACCGCGACGTGGTCCCTCTCTACAAGGACTACTTCGACAGCCAGGGCAACCACAACTGCCTCGCGACGGCGATCTTCAAAGCGGCGGGGTCGGCCAAGGAGGAAGCCTCGGGCCAGTCGGTATGGCACGGTCGCAAAGAGCATCCGTTCGACTGGCGGGCCGTGACCAACTTCCAGACTTCCAACGAGCACCACGCGGCATGTATCCACGCGAAGGTCTCCTCGACCGTGGGCCTGGGGTTCGGCCGGCCCAAGCCGCCGCAGATGGGACCGGACGGTGTGACGCCGCTTCCTCCGAAAGAGGACGACGAGATCTCGAAAGTGGACAAGGTGCTCAACCCGCTCTGCACCCACACCTTCCAGAACACCTTCTCGCCGGTGTGCGAGGACTTCTGGCAGGTCGGTACGGGATACATGGAAGTGGTGCGTCGCGGGACCGGCAAGACCACGTCGTCATCGGCGGGCAGTTCGAGGGTGCCTGCGGGGACCATCACGGGCCTCCATCATCTCTCGGCGCCGGACGTGCATGTGTATCTGGAGAACGAGTTCTACGAGCACCATTACGAGATCGACTCGCCCGAGGGTGGAGCGGTTCGGCGGTTCGCTCGTTTCGGTGATCGGGATGGATTCCTTGAGCGAGTCAAGGGCGGGGGTATCCAGATGACCGGCGAGAAGCCGAACCCCAACCACGTCTCGGAGGTCATCGAGTTTCGCCGACCTTCGACGCTGAGCCGGTGGTACGGCTTCCCCGACTGGCTGTCGGCCGTGGCGCTGATCGAACTCGTGCAATGCCTCCACCAGTGGAAATATGACTTTTTCCTCAACCGCGGCGTGCCGGAGTTTATGCTGTTCATCCTCGGGCAGAAGTTGCCGACTGCTGACTGGCTCAAGATCGAGACGGCACTGAAGGCGAACATCGGCAAGGGCAACAGCCACAAGTCCATCGCCGTGAACCTCTCCTCGCAGGACATCAAGATTCAGCTTGAGAAACTCGGCATGGATGCAAAGGCGGAAGACGAGTTCGTCGCCACGAAGCAAGAACTCGCGGTCGGGATTGTCACGGCCCACGGCGTACCGCCGCTGCTGGCGGGCATCCTCATCCCCGGCAAGCTCGGTGCGTCCAACGAACTGCCCAATGCCATCAAGGCGTTCCAGGCCCTCAAGATCGGCCCGGCTCAGCGCATCTTCACCCAGACCCTCACGGCCACACTCGGCACGGACACGGGCCTGGGTCTGACGGAGAAAGACTTTCTCCTCAAGACGATCAACGACGAGATCGACCTCGAACTAATGGACACGATGAGCCGGATGCGTGAGCCGGTGGCCAGTGCGCAGCAGAAGGGCCGCAACCTCAAAGACGGCGTGAAAGACTAACTCCCTCGAAAGGATCAACATGACTATTGTGGAAATTGTCGCGATTGCCTTGCTAGCCCTCAATTTTATCTATGCCTCGCACCTGGAAAAAAGGTGCGGACGCCTGAGAATGGAAATCAGAGAATTGAAGGACGATAAAAAGTCCTCCCTTGTCGATGTGTCGTGGGCGAGAGGGGAAATAGGGCATGAGATTGGAAGGTTGAAGGACTCGATCGAGAAACTGAAGGGGTTACACAGCGAACTTGGCTTCACCGAAAACAAACTCAACGACGAAGAATAGCGACGGCAGCGATCAGGGGTGAGAGATGCCGGCAACGATCGAACATCTGGCGAGCTTGATTAGAGTCGGCGACGAAACTCGGACCCACAGCGATCCCTACGACTTCGCCGTGACCATCCGGTGGACGAGTCCCGACACCGTCGAATTGCTCGGATTTTCGGACACGGAAAAATCGGATGAGAAGGACAACAAGAAGCAACTCCGCAAAATGATAAGGGCAGCCCGAGATATTCGCGATCTGCTCGAAACTCAAGGCGTGAAGGAGGCCGTATGGACGCGGAAAAATACACAAACGCAGAGAACGATAAGCAGAAGGCGAAGAAGCGGAACCCTCACTACGACGAGCGATCCCAAGCCTTCGCCGACGTGATCGAGGTTCTGGAACGGATGGTGAAGGAATGCACCCGCCGCAAGGAAACGAGAGAAGGCTTCGGCATCCACCTGGCCATCAAAGCGGTGCAGGACATGGACCTTGTTCACGATTTCTGTACGCCTGACGAGGCTGCTTGATGGACCGCTACGAGGAAACACTGAAGGAGGAATACCCTATGCCTATTCGCACAATTCATTTCCGAGGTCGTCCGCACTGGTATCTCGCGGAGTTCACGTCGCCGCGGCGTTACTTCGCGTGGGTGTCTTGCGGTCCTTGGGTTCGGACAATTCCTTGTTCCTCCTGAGACTTTATGGACCGCTACGAGGTTCATCTGATCTGGGAGGGAGGTCGTACCTCGCTCCTGGGATCGACCAATGACCCGGAAGCGACCGCGATAGCGGCGATGAAGCTCCGGGGAGTTGTCAGCGTCAAAATCTTCGATCTGGAGAAAGGCTGTGGCCGAGAAGGAAGAGACCTTTCTGAAGCGACTGGCGAAGGAACTGGCGCAGCAGGCCGTTAGCTTCGTGCGTCCGTCGATCCCCTCCAAGACCCTGCGAACCGCTCTGCGGGCACAGGTATTCTCCCCAGGCCATTCGAGCGCCTACATCCCTCACTATTGGGCTTTGTATGTCCACGATGGCCGGGGGCCGTTCGGGCCTTATCGTGCGAAGTTCCTTGTGTGGTTTCGAGACCCGAGAAATGATCCGCGGCTCGACAACGGCCATCAGGTCGAGAGGTTCTCGCAGGTCAAGCGGTTGACGAAGGAACAGTTCGCCTTCTGGCTCGATCAGAATCGCATCGCACGCGAGGCGGGGCAACCCGTACCGATGATCGTGACCAAGTTCGTGAAGACGCCGCAGCAGGCGTCTAAGTTCTTCGAGAACGAGCCGGGGGGAGGCATGGCGGGCTTCAGCCGCGTCGCGAACGATGTCGGGACACCGATGTGCCGGAAGCACTTCCTCGACTTTTTGAAGCCGATCCTCGACCTGAGAGGGTCGGTGACTATCTGAAGGTGTATACAAACACTTCTAACCCCTTGCGACGGGCTATGTCGATCATGTGCTTGGTGCCTCTGCTGGACCCGTCCCAAACGGCAACGAGAGCATCCGCATGATTTGCCATCTCTTCGTTTCTCAGATACCCCGCGGAACGACCGTGCTTGTCCCAATCAGCAGGGAACCGTTTGACGGGGATGTCCAAGGCGTTGGCCCAATGCTCTCCAGCAGAGTCAGCCCCTCTCGCGGTGCCTGATATAACTTCGGAGATGGACGACTCGAACGGGCAATCATTTAAGGCCCGGTAGACTTCCGGCAACCCTGCCGTGCGGCTGCCTGCGACGATTGTTCGCATCTAACTCTCCTATTACGCCGAGGATCGTTCCGCGTCGGAGATGTCATAAATCTCCGGCCACATGAGAGGCTTCTTGCTGATGTCGATCTTGCTGCCGTCCGTGGCGTCGAGGACTTCGAGGCCGAGCATCAAGGCCAGATCCAACTCCCATCGAGCTCCCGCACTCTGACCCCACATGGGCATGAGGGCGATGCCATCGCAGCCCGCGATCTCCTGAGCGTCGCGGGCGAAGCACTTGCGCATGAACTCCGGCGTGGCCGTGTCGGTGTGCTCGTTGAAGCCGACCTCGCGATCGATCTCGGCAGGCGACACAACCTCATGGCCGAGTCTGCGGAGGTAGGCCGCGTAGTTATCGAACGCGGGGAAGTTATAGAGCGGGAAACCTCTCATCGGTCCTGCTAGGTAAATCTTCATGCTGCGGCTCCTTGCCTTAGACCCACATACCGTCCGGGGATGTGCGTATTTGCTAAACACAAAGCGTCTGAGTGCCCGTAGGCTACGAGTACGGAAGGGCCTCCCGCGTTCGCGGCAGCACGTGTGCCGTCAACGCGGTGGAAGTGCAATCTGCCCTTCAAGAACAACAAAGCCGACGCCCTCTCCCAGATCTGACTGAAGAACATCTCGGTCTCTGTTCGAGCGAAGATTATGGCCATGCCTTCGCCGTGATCTGCCAGTTTCTTGAGCCATTTGCGAGTCTCCGGCCCGTAGGGAGGATTCAACCACACTCTCCCGTACCAAGGCAACGAGAGGCCGTCGTCTTCGGCGGTGTAGTGTCGTGTCGCGGTATCCCACGGACGGTCGATCGGAGAGCAAGGGTCAAGGTCGAACTTTCCGAGAAGGGCCAGCAAGTCGGGCGGTGTAAGCCACTGGTCGGTCTTGCCTTGAAAGCCTCTCTGATGTCCTCCGATCCCTAACTTCATGTGGCTCTCCTTGTCTTCTGTGCCTGCCTCACACGGAGGGTGTCGTAACCCACTTCGACACTTGTCGCTTTACAAATGCATCGATACGTTCGTATTCTTCCTTGGCCCAATACGCCAGGCCGATCGCGTCCATGACGTGCTTCCAGTCCGACTTTTTCAGGCCCTCGCATCGCGGCGCCGGGGTTATCCATGTGAGGGGGACTACGTAAGGATCCTTGCCGCCTTTCATCTCGTAGGTAGCTCCTCCCGCCTTAATGAATGTGCGAGCCTGATGAATCTTCTTCGGGACCGACCCCTTCCACTTCTGAGGCTTGGGCATCCAGACCCGATGGAAATACAACGCCGCGGCAGCCGCGCCGGTCACATACGCAAGGTCGAGCAAGTCGC
>Ga0214471_10000754_pt1 | contig 26372 bp, 19 predicted proteins | sample RVTome_5_FD_207665 | JGI IMG/M metagenome (GOLD analysis project Ga0214471, IMG submission 207665) | Soil microbial communities from uranium-contaminated site in the Upper Colorado River Basin, Wyoming, United States - RVT142D155 | ecosystem: Environmental > Terrestrial > Soil > Contaminated >... | reverse complement strand
CTTTCTCGGGCGCGAGACGGGCTTGAGCGGTTCCATGGGAATGGACAAAACAATCGCGCCCGGTGGCCGCGCGCGGCCGCGCCGGGCGCCCTTTGTTTCGCAGCGCTTACAGGAAGCGCAGGTCGACCATGTCCTGCGCCTTGGGCTCGACCTTGATGACGCGGTTGAACTTGAGCACCGTCACCGCGAACTTGATGAACGGCGTGTGCTCCTTGTCGTAGTACGCCTTGTTGGCGGCGCGGTCGGTCCAGGTGATGAACGAGGACGACTTGGCAAAGGCCTCGCCCGGCTGCTTCACGCTACTGCCCATCAACTCGTAGGACTTCGCGGGCTCGCGCTTGATCATTTCGAGCGCCTCGAAGAAGCTGTTCACGGTCGCCTTGACAACTTTCGGATTCTTCTCGAGGAAGTCTTTGCGGAACACCAGCACGTCGATCACCACCGGGTAGTCCTTGGTGGTGACCAAGATCTTGCCCTGGTCGGGCTTGGCGCGCACCGCGGACAGGTACGGCTCGTAGGTGACCGCGGCGTCGTTCGAGCCGGTGACAAAGGACTGGGCCGCGGGCTGCGCGCCCATGGTCACGCGGATCACGTCCTGGATCGACATGCCGTTCTTCTCCAGGATGTACGAGAGCATGAAATGCTGCACCGTGCCCGGGCCATCGACCGCAACCGATTTCCCCTTCAGGTCCTTGATGCTGTTCATGTGGTTGCGCACGGCGACGCCGTCGCCGCCGTTCGACTTGTCGATCAGCGCCACCTGCACCGTGGGAATGCCGGCCGAGGTCCACACGATGTGCTGGTCGACGGTGGTCGCCGCGGCGTTCAGCGCGCCCGCGGCAAGCGCCGCCGAGCGCTGCACCGGCGCGATGAAGCGGATCTCCATGTCGACGCCGTTCTTCTTGAAGATGCCGGCGAGTTCGGCAAGCTTGAGCGGCTGGAAGCCCGTCCACCCGCTCATGCCGAGGATGACTTTCTCCTGCGCGTGGGTCGCGGACGGCGCGCCGAGCGCCAAAATGACAGCAGCAGACATTGCAAACAGGTTCTTCATATCGGGTCCCCTCCGATCGCTTGAGCCCGCATTTTATGTGTAGCATCCCCCAATAGGCAACGAACCCGGCGCCCGCGGGCCGAAAAACCATGAGCGCGAACTCGTCCACCACGTTCAACGCCCGCGTCGACCATGTCGGCAGCCTGCTGCGCCCAGACTCGCTCAAGCGACTCTTCGGACGCCACGCCGCCGGGCTCGTCAGCCGCGAGGCTCTGCGCCAGGCGCAGGATGCGGCGATCAGAGAGGTGGTCGCCAAGCAGGAGCACCACGGCCTGCCGATTGTGACCGACGGCGAATACCGGCGCTTGAACTGGCAGGTGAGCTTTTCGGAGGTGGACGGCTGGGACCTGTGGAGCGGCTCCTGGGAGAACTTTCGCCGCAATCCCGAGAACCGCGCGCCCGGCGAGAAGCCACTTAGCAAGGGCGAGGACGCTGTGGTCTCGTTCCGCACCCCGGCCACGGCGAAGCTCACGCTGGCGAAGAATTTTCCGCTCGAAGAGTTCGGCTTCACGCGCGGCGTCGCCGCCAGGCCGGTCAAGATCACGCTCATGGGCCCGGATCGCGTGGCGCAGATGTGCGATATCGAGCATTCACGCGCGGTCTATGCAAACGCCGATGCGTTCCTCGCTGACGTCGTGGCGATCCAGCGGCAGATGGTCGCCGAGCTGGTGGCGGCGGGATGCAGCTATGTGCAGCTCGACGAGCCAAGCTATACCGGCTACGTCGATCCGCCGACGCTCGAGCGCACACGCGCACGCGGCGAGGATCCGATGACGGCGCTCGATCGAGCGATCGCCGCCGACAACTCGGTCATCGCGGACCTGAAAGGCAAGGCGAGCTTCGGCCTGCACATCTGCCGCGGCAACCGCGCCAGCATGTGGCACCGCGAGGGTAGCTACGATCCGATCGCCGAACGGCTCTTCGGTGGGCTCAGGTTCGACCGCCTGCTGCTTGAATACGACACTGAACGCGCCGGCGGCTTTGAGCCGCTGCGCTACGTGCCGAAGGGCCCGACCGTCGTACTCGGACTGATCACCACCAAGACCGGGCGCCTCGAGACCGTGGACGCGCTGCGCCGGCGTATCGACGAGGCGAGCCGCTTCATCGGCCTCGAGCAGCTTGCGCTCAGCCCGCAGTGCGGTTTTGCTTCGGGCATCGCCGGCAATCTGCTAAGCGAAGATGAGCAGTGGGCGAAGCTAGACGCGATGCTCGAGACAGCAAGAAGGGTATGGTCATGACGAATCGGACGATCCGCGCTTCGCGCGGCAGCACGCTCAGCGCGCGCAGCTGGCAGACCGAGGCGCCGCTGCGCATGCTGATGAACAACCTCGATCCGGAGGTCGCCGAGCGGCCCGAGGATCTCGTGGTCTACGGCGGCATCGGCAAGGCAGCGCGCAACTGGGAGTGCTTCGATCGCATCGTCGCCTCGCTCAAAGTACTCGGCGAGGACGAAAGCCTGCTGGTGCAATCGGGGAAGCCCGTGGGCGTGTTCAGGACCCATGCCGATGCGCCGCGCGTGCTGATCGCCAACTCGAACCTCGTGCCGCACTGGGCGACCTGGGAGCATTTCAACGAGCTCGATCGCAAGGGCCTCATGATGTACGGCCAGATGACTGCGGGGTCGTGGATCTACATCGGCAGCCAGGGCATCGTGCAAGGCACCTACGAGACTTTCGCCGAGGCCGGGCGCCAGCATTGCGGCGGCGACTGGACCGGCAAGTGGATTCTCACCGCAGGCCTGGGCGGGATGGGCGGCGCGCAGCCGCTCGCCGCCACCATGGCGGGCGCCACGATGCTCGCCATCGAGTGCGACCCGACGCGCATCGACATGCGCGTGAAAACCGGTTATCTCGATGCGCGCGCCAACACGCTTGACGAGGCCGTCGCGATGATCAAGCGCGCCCTCGAGGATCGGCGGGCCGTGTCGATCGGCCTGCTCGGCAACGCCGCCGAGCTCGTACCGCAGCTGCTCAAGCTTGCTCAGGAATCGCAGTTCCGCCCGGCGCTGGTGACCGACCAGACCTCGGCGCACGATCCGGCCAATGGCTACCTGCCCGAGCACTGGTCGCTCGAGCGCTGGAGAGATCTGCGCAAGAGGGAGCCCGAAGAAGTCGCGCTCTCGGCGCGCGAGGCGATCGCCAAGCACGTGCGCGCGATCCTCGGTTTCAAGGCACTCGGCGTCCCGTGCGTCGATTACGGCAACAACATCCGCCAGGAGGCGAAAAACGCCGGCGTAAAGAATGCGTTCGACTTCCCGGGATTCGTGCCGGCGTACGTGCGGCCGCTCTTTTGCGTCGGCAAGGGGCCGTTTCGCTGGGCGGCGCTCTCGGGCGATCCGCAGGACATCGAACGCACCGACGCCAAGATCCGCGAGCTGTTCCCGCGCGACAAGCAACTTAACCAGTGGCTCGACATGGCCGAGATGCGCATCAAGTTCCAGGGCCTGCCCGCCCGCATCTGCTGGTTGGGTCTGGGCGAGCGGCACAAAGCTGGGCTCGCCTTCAACGAGATGGTGCGCAAGGGCGAGCTCAAGGCGCCGGTGGTCATCGGCCGCGATCACCTCGACGCAGGCTCGGTGGCGAGCCCCAACCGCGAGACGGAGAGCATGAAGGACGGCTCCGACGCGGTCTCCGACTGGGCGCTGCTGAATCTTTTGCTCAACTGCGCGGGCGGCGCCACCTGGGTTTCGTTCCACCACGGCGGTGGCGTCGGCATGGGCTACTCGCAGCACGCCGGAATGGTGATCGTGTGCGATGGCACCGACGCCGCAGCAAAGCGCATCGAGCGCGTGCTGTGGAACGATCCGGCGAGCGGCGTCATGCGCCACGCCGACGCGGGCTACGAGGCGGCGATCGCCTGCGCCCGGGAAAAGCGGCTCAACCTGCCGATGCTTTCCGCCGCGCGTCGCAACGCTCATTGAGGCGAACTTGCCGCTCGCGCTCGGCCGGCAACCCCTGACACTCGCGCAACTGCGGCGTATCGCGCGCGAGGCGCCGCCGCTCGCGCTCGACCCGGCGTGCCTGCCGGCCCTTCGTGCCGGCGCGGCGGCGGTCGAGCGCATCGTCGAGCAAGGCGAAGCCGCCTACGGCATCAACACCGGCTTCGGCAAGCTCGCGCAGACGCGTATCGCGCGTGACGAGCTCGGCGCACTGCAACGAAATCTCGTGCTGTCGCACGCTGCCGGCACTGGGCCGCTGCTCGGTGACGACGCCGTGCGTCTGACGATCGCGCTCAAGATCGCAAGCCTTGCGCAGGGCCGCTCGGGCGTACGGCCGCAGACCGTCGAAGCGCTGGTGAAGCTCCACAACGCGGGCGTCGTGCCCTGCATCCCGTCAAAGGGCTCAGTCGGCGCCTCGGGCGATCTCGCGCCGCTCGCGCATCTCGCCGCCGCGCTGATCGGCGTGGGCGACGTGCGCATCGACCGCGAAACCCTCGGCGCGAGCGAAGGCCTGGCGCGCGCCGGCCTGGCGCCGCGCGAGCTCGCGCCCAAGGAGGGGCTGGCGCTGCTCAATGGCACGCAAGTCTCGACCGCGCTCGCACTGCTCGGGCTGTTTGCGATCGAGGACGTGTATGCAGCGGCGATCGTCGCCGGCGCGCTCTCGACCGACGCCGCGATGGGCAGCGACACGCCGTTCGATGCGCGCATCCACGCGCTGCGCGGCCAGCCCGGCCAGATCGACACTGCGGCACGCCTGCGAGAACTCCTCGCCGGCAGCGGCATCCGCGCATCTCACCTGAAAGGCGACGACCGCGTGCAAGATCCCTACTCGCTGCGCTGCCAGCCGCAGGTGATGGGGGCCTGCCTCGACCTGATGCGCGCCGCCGCGCGCACGATCGAGATCGAGGCGAATGGCGTGTCGGACAACCCGTTGGTGTTCGCCGAAAGCGGCGAAGTGCTCTCGGGAGGCAACTTTCACGGCGAGCCGGTCGCCTTTGCGGCCGATACGCTGGCGCTCGCCGCGGCGGAGATCGGCGCGCTCTCCGAGCGCCGCATCGCGCTCCTGATCGACGCGAGCATCTCGCGGCTGCCGCCGTTCCTAGTCGAGCACGGCGGATTGAATTCCGGCTTCATGGTGGCGCAGGTCACCGCTGCGGCGCTTGCGAGCGAGAACAAGTCGATTGCACATCCGGCGAGCGTCGACAGCCTGCCGACCTCGGCCAACCAGGAGGACCACGTGAGCATGGCCACCTTCGCCGCGCGGCGCCTCGCCGAGCTCGCCGACAACTGCGCCGGCATCGTCGCCATCGAGCTGCTCGCGGCGGCGCAGGGGGTCGACTTCCGCGCCCCGCTCAAGACCTCCGCCGCGCTGCAGGAGGCGCTTGGCGAGGTGCGCGCGGTCGCGCCCTTCTACGACAAGGACCGGCACTTCGCGCCCGACATCGAGGCGGTGAAGCGCCAGGTACTCGCCGGGCGCTTCAACCACCATGCCGAACGCCTGCTGCCCTCGCTCGGGAAGCGCTGAGGATGGAGCCGTTTCGCTTTCGCGACGATCTGCCAAAGAACATTCGCCCCCATCTGCGGGCGATGCTCGAGTCGATGCTCGACTGGGGGGCGCGCCGCTAGGCTTGGTGCACGATCTCCCCATTGCGCACCACGCTCACGCAGGGATTGGCGCCAATGGCGTAAGCGAGCTCCGCCGGCTGGCCGATCTCCCACAGCACGAAATCCGCCTGCTTACCTTCGTCGAGCGTGCCGTGCGTCGCCCCCATGCCCAGAGCTGCCGCGCCGTTGCGCGTCAACCCCACGAGCGCCTCCTCGGGCGTCATGCGAAACAGCGTGCAGGCGAAGTTCAAGACCAGCAGCGGTGAAGCGATCGGCGAAGAGCCGGGGTTGTTGTCGGTGGCGAGCGCCATGCGCACGCCGTGGCGGCGAAAGGCGTCGAGCGGCGGGCGCTGCTTTTCGCGCAGGAAATAGAACGCCCCCGGCAGCAGCACCGCTACCGTCTCGGCGCGCGCCATCGCCTCGACCCCCGCCTCATTGCTGTACTCGAGGTGGTCGGCCGAGAGCGCGCCGTAGTGCGCCGCCAGCGCCGCGCCATCGAGGTCGGAGAGCTGGTCCGCGTGCAGCTTGACCGGCAGAGCCTGCTGGCGCGCTGCTTCGAACACGCGCGCGGTCTGCGCCGGCGAAAAGCCGATCCCTTCGCAGAACGCGTCCACCGCGTCGACCAGCCGCTCCCGCGCCGCCGCCGGCAGCATTTCCTCGCACACCAAGGTGATGTACTCGTCGGGGCGCCCGCGATATTCCTCGGGCAGCGCGTGCGCGCCGAGAAACGTGGTTTTCACGGTCACCGGATAGGTCGCGCCTAGGCGCCGGCCCGCGCGCAGCATCTTCAACTCCGCCTCCTGCTCGAGCCCGTAGCCCGACTTGATCTCGATCGTGGTGACGCCTTCGCGCAACCATTGCCGCAGGCGCTTCGCCGCCCCCGCGGTCAGCTCGTCCTCGCTCGCGGCGCGCGTACTCTGCACGGTCGAAACGATGCCGCCGCCCGCTTTCGCGATGTCCTCGTAGCTCGCACCCTGCAGGCGCAACTCGAACTCGTCGGCGCGGTCGCCGCCGTACACGAGGTGAGTGTGGCAATCGACTAGCCCCGGCGTGATCCACGCGCCGTGCGCGTCGTGCACCTCGCGCGCCAGCCGTTCCGGCGCGCCGGGCAGCGCGATGCGCTCGCCGACCCAGCCAATTTTTCCGTTTCGGGTAGCGATTGCGCCGTCGTGCACCACGCCGTAGCGCGAGTCGGGCCGCATGGTCGCGAGCCTTGCGTTCACCCAAATCGCGTCGTACGGCATATCGGTATCATAACAACCGCATGCCGACCTATTTTGCCACCGAAGCACTGCTGCCCGAAGGCTGGGCCAAGAACGTGCGCATCGCAGTAAACGAGCTCGGCGAATTCGGCGAGGTGCGCGCCGGCGCCGAGCCGCACGGCAGCGAGCGTCTCGCCGGGCCCGCACTCCCCGGCATGGCCAACCTGCACTCGCATGCCTTCCAGCGCGCCATGGCCGGGTTTGCCGAATCGCGCGGCGAGACCGAGGATGACTTCTGGACCTGGCGCGAGCTGATGTATCGCTTCGTTTCGCGCCTCACTCCCGGCCACGCCTTCGTCATCGCGCAGCAGACCTACATCGAGTTGCTCAAGCACGGCTACACCGCGGTGGCCGAATTCCACTATGTGCACAACGACGCCGATGGTAAACCTTTCGCCAATCCGGCGCAGATGCTCCTGCGCCATCACGCCGCGGCGCATGAGACCGGCATCGCGATCACGCTGCTGCCCTCGATGTACCGTTGGTCGGATTTCGGCTCGCAGCCGCTCGCGCCGCGCCAGAAGCGCTTCGAGAGCGACCCGGCCACGATCCTCAAGATGGTCGAGGCGGCGCACAGTGCCGCCGGGCAGCACCCGGACGTACGGGTCGGTGTCGCACCGCATTCACTGCGCGCAGTCGAGACCGGCTCGTTTGACGAGCTGATTGCGGGCTTCAGCAAAATCGATCCGCAGGGCCCGATCCACATCCATGCTGCTGAGCAATCCAAGGAGGTGGACGCGTGCATCGCCTGGTGCGGCAAGCGACCAGTCGAGTGGTTGTTCGCGCGCATGCCGGTCAACGAGCGCTGGTGCATCGTGCACGCGACGCACATGACCAAAGAGGAGAGCGCGGCACTCGCACGCAGCGGCGCGGTAGCGGGCCTGTGCCCGAGTACCGAGGCCAACCTGGGCGACGGCGTGTTCCCACTGCTGCCCTATCGCGAGGCGGGCGGACGCTACGGCATCGGCGGCGACAGCCACGTCTCGCGCAGCCCGGCCGAAGAACTGCGACTGCTTGAGACGGTGCAGCGGCTGCGCATGCGGCGCCGCAATCTGGTGATTGGCGAGCGCTCGGGCGCGGTCGGCACGACCCTGTGGCTGGAAGCGGCCGCGGGCGGCGCTCAGGCGCTTGGGCGCCCCATGGGCGCAATCGCCATGGGCCTGCGCGCCGATCTCGTGGTGCTCGACCCGGAGCACCCGGACGTCATGGAGCGCTCGGGCGATGCGATCGCGAATGCGCTGGTGTTCTCGGCCAGCGGCAATCCGGTGCGTGACGTGATGGTCGGCGGCAAATGGGCCGTGCGCGAGACTCGCCACACGCGCGAAGAGATTGCCGCGCAGGACTACCGCCAGGCGCTCGCGGCGTTGCTGGCCGACTAGCTAGCTGACCTGCGAATACGGCGCGGCCGGGGCGCCGGGTGCGCCGCCGTCCAGAAATACCGAAGCTTTGCTAGTCGGTCGCGAGCTGTGGCCGATCGTGGCAGTACGCCGGAGGGCCGAGTTGTTCTGCTATTTCTGCTCCATTTTCTTCGCCCACTCGGTGTACTTCTTCGCCTTGTCGTGCGTCTCCTTGTAGTACCGCGCGTATTCGTCGCCCGTCATGATCCTCACCGCCAGGCCAGCGGTGTCCATCTTCTGGAGGTGGTCGGGGTCCTGCATCGCTTTCTGCAGCACGTCAGCGAGCTGCTTGACGACCGCCGCCGGAATGCCCTTCGGGCCCGCGATCCCGCGAGTCGAACTCGAGATCACCGTCGGATAGCCGAGCTCCTTGGTGGTCGGCACGTCGGGAAGAAATTTCGAGCGCTCGTGGTCGAGCACCACGATGGCGCGCACCTCGCCCGAGCGCACGCGCGGCACGATGCTGCCGACGTTGTCGAACGCGACATCGACGTTTCCGCCCATGATCTCCTTGAACTGCGCCGCTCCGCCTACCAGGTGCACGATACGGAACGTCGCGCCCGGCACCGCTTCCTCTACCATCAGAATGGCCAGGTGGTCATCGCTCAGGATCCCGGTGGTCGCGGCGCGGATCGTGCCCGGTGACTTCTTCGCGGCGTCGATCAGGTCCCCGAGCGTCTTGTAGGGGCTGTCGGCACGCACCCAGATCACGCCCGGATCGAGCACCTGGTTGATGATGGGCACGAAATCGTCGACATCGAAGTTCGCTTTTCTTTCGGGGTCGAGCACCACGGTGTTGGTCGCCGGCAGATTGATGTAGCCGATGAAGTAGCCGTCCGGCTTGCGCCGCGCCATGTCGGTCCATCCGACCTGGCCGCCCGCGCCCCCCTTGTTCACCACCACCATCGGCTGGCCGAGGATCTTCTCGGCGATCGAGGCCACGATGCGGGCGCCGATGTCGGTACTGCCGCCTGCGGGATAGGCAACCATCAGCTCGACGGGTCGCGTCGGAAACGACTGGGCGAAGGCCGTGCCGCCCGCGAGGGCGAGTACAGCGATCGTTGTTGCAACGCTTCTGACAAACAGTTTAATCATCGCAGTTCCTCCTGTTATCGTAGGACCAGACACTATACCTGCGCCTCGCTATCGCGAAGCTGCCGGGGCGCGAGCTTGAACGCCGCGCCCACGACGACGACACCCGCCGCGATCAGCAGCCCGAGACACAGGGGCCGCGTGGCGAAGATCGAGAAATCCCCCGCCGACATCTCCAGCGACGTGCGCATCGATTTCTCGAGCGCGGGGCCAAGAATGAGGCCGAGCACCAGGGGCGCAAGCGGCAGATCCAGCTTGCGCAGCAGGTAACCGACGACCCCGCAGCCGATCATCACCCAGACGTCGAAGGCGCTCTGCTGCAGGCTGTAGGCGCCCATGATGCACAAGAGGAGGATGCCGACAGCGAGGTACTTGAAAGGCACGTGCAGGATCTTCGCCCACAAGCCTACCAGCGGCAAATTGAGAATCAGCAGGAGGAGATTGCCGATGAAGAAGCTCGCGATCACGGTCCACACCAGGTCGGGCCGTTCCTGGAACAGGAAGGGTCCCGGCGTGAGCCCATTGATGATAAACGCGCCCATCAACACCGCAATGGTCGGCGAGCTCGGGATGCCGAGCGTCAGGAACGGGACCATTGCGGCATTCGCGTAGGCGTTGTTCGCCGTCTCGGGCGCCGCGACCCCCTCGATCGCGCCCTTGCCGAATCGCTCGGGGGTCTTCGATATGCGCTTTTCGGCGATATAGGCCATGAACGTGGGAACGATCGACCCGATGCCGGGGATCAGGCCAAGGAAGAAGCCGATTCCGGTTCCCCGTGCGATCGCGCCCCAGGAACGGCGCCACTCGTCCCGGCTCGGCAGCAGACCGCTGAACTTGGTGCGGATGATCTCTTGCACCGGCCGCTCGGCCGTGATGAGAATCTCCGCAATGCCGTACAGGCCCATCACCACAGGGACGATCCCCAGCCCGTCGTACAGGTCGGCGATGCCGAAAGCGAAGCGTGGCGCGCCGCGCACCGGATCGATGCCGATCATCGAGACGAGCAGCCCGAGCATCGTCATCATCAGCGCGGCCGAGAGCGAGCGCCCGGCCAGACCGCTGACCAGGCACAGGCCGAGCAGCATCAGCGCGAAGAATTCGGGCGGTCCGAACGACAGCGCGAATTTCGCGAGCGGTGGCGCGACCAGCACGAGCGCGATGGTTGCTGCCATCCCACCAATGAACGAGCCGATCGCGGCGATACCGAGTGCGGTTCCGCCGCGGCCTTGCTTGGCCATCTGATGGCCGTCGATGCACGTGATGACGGATGCCGCCTCGCCCGGAACGTTGATCAACACCGAGGTAATCGTGCCGCCGTACATCGCGCCGTAATAGATCGCGGCAAGCATGATGATCGCGCCGGTGGGATCAAGCTTGAAGGTGAGTGGAATCAGGATCGCCGTTCCGGCCGCCGGTCCGACCCCGGGCAGCACGCCGATGAGCGTGCCGAACAGGCAGCCCGCAAACGCGTAGGCGAGATTGGCCGGGCTCATCGCCGCGGCAAATCCCGAGAGAAGGTGAGGCAGGCTGTCCATGTCCTGGCCGCCTCAAAACCCGAGCGCGCCAAACGGTAGCGGTACTTTGAGCCAGTAATAGAACACGTGAAACAGGCCAAAGCCGCTGATCAGCGCGAACAACGCAATCACCACGGGCCGGCGCACGCCGAGCGCGACGAGCAACAGCGCCGTGAACGCGAACGCGGTCAACCGGAAACCGAGCGGCTCGAACACCAGCGCCGCAGCGACCAGCCCTGCGAAAAGCGTGACCGCCCGCACCGCCCCGGCGCGATTCGGCCACGCGGCCTCGCCGCCTTCGCCGATCGAGCCGCCGCGCAGGGAGAGGACCAGCAGGGAGACGGTAAGCACGGTGCCGATCACACCGAGCCAAAAGGGGAAAAATCCCGATCCGGGGCCGAGCCGGTCTTTCAGGCCGTAGCCGTACGCTGTCGCCGCCATCGCGGCGAACAGCACGCCGAGGCATCCCAGCACGATCCTTTCGACGATCCGATGCGATCCGGATACGGCTGTCACGACGACGTTTCCTCGCTCGGCAGTCACGGGACGGGTTGCCGGGGCGGACGATGCAGGCAATCCAGTGCGATTAGATCGTTGCACTACGCACTAGTCAATGCGCACCCGTATCGCCCAGGCGCAGCAGCTCGCGAACGCGTTCGTGTTCTCGGCTGGCGGCAATCCGGTGCGCGATGTGATGGTGGGCGGCAAATGGGCGGTGCACTAGGCGGCCACGACGCACGACAACCGGACACTTCAACACGGAGTGCGACAACAGTTCACGCGAACAGGTCAGACCGGCGCGGGGAAAACCTGATGAAGCTCGGCGGCCCACGTGGTGGGCAACACCAGGCCGACTAACGATCTAGGATCCCGTGTGCGGCTTGTATGAGGGCTAGAGCATCTTTGCTCACCAAACAGGCCGGTTATAGTGACGCAGTCCCGACCTCGTCGCGACGAACTCGAAACCCAACCCCAGTTGATCTGAAGAGGAAGTCCTTATAGTTCGGCTTCACGCCCGCGCCGCCCGTGGCGCGTCGTCCTGCAAGCCGTTGTTCGGGGTGGCACGCGCGCTTGAACTGCACCGCCTTGAGAGACTGCAAACGGCGAAGAGCGGTCGTTCGCCAACCTATCAGTGAATCACCTTATCCGCCCGCAGCAGCACCGATTGCGGGATGGTGAGGCCGATTGCCTTCGCGGCCCTGAGATTTACCACGAGCTCGAACTTGGTCGGCTGCGCAATCGGTAGATCGCCCGGCTTCGCCCCCTTGAGGATCTTGTCTACGTAAGTTGCGGCATCGCGGAACAATTCTTCACCGTTCGCGCCATAGCCGATCAGGCCGCCCTCCTCGGCATACTCTGGAACAGGATAAACCGCAGGCAGGCGCAGCCGCGTGGCCCAATCGTAGATCTGCGCGCGCAAGTTAGTGAGTGTGGGGTCGGTCGCCACTAACAGCGCCTCGCAGCCTCCCTTGCCGCACATTGAAGCGAGCTGCCCAAGGTCAACGGCCGTGCCAATGCGCACCTCGATAAACCTCAGTTTCAATACCTCAGCGGCCCCCATTACGTGACGCCTTTGCTCGTCGTAAATGAATGACTTTCCCGAGGTCAGGAAACCTACGCTCGAAATGCCGGGAGCGATCGTTTTGAGTAATTCCACCTGTTTTTGGGTCAGATCTTCGCCCTGATGGGTGACACCAGTTACATTGCCGCCCGGGTGCGCGAGGCTCTGTGCGATGCCGATCTGCACGGCGCCAGAGCCGGACGCGATCACAATCGGAACGGTACGTGTGTGCTTGTGCGCCGCTGCGGCGGAAAACACCGGCGCGGCAACCAATAGATCCGGCTTCTCGCGCAGAAGTTCCGCCGCCAGATCAGGGAGTCGCTCCGCACTGCCCTCGTTCCAGTGCACTGACAGCTTTAGATTTCTGCCTTCAATATAACCGAGTTCCCTGAGACCCGCGCGCAACGCCTCAACCCGCGCCCCATAGGTGCGCTCCGTGCCATGGATGAGTACGCCAATGCGGAATACCCGCTGCGCCTGAACGGCAAGCGGCGCAGCGCCAAGCGCAACAAGGGCAAGCACGGTGTCTCGCCTGTTCATCTGATCCCCCTCTGGTCGTCGCGAACCAGTACAAGCACCTGGATCGGTATGCGCAGAGCCCGGTCAATCCCAGTCGGAAGTCAGTCTACGCTCGAACGGCTGCCCAGGGTCGCATGCAGCCGTCGGCGTTGGCTTCACGTGAGCTACGTGAATCAAGCGCGATCATGTCCTCCGACGTTTTCGTTACCTATCTCCCCGGCCGGTCATGGCGCCGATAAACCATGCCCAGAATAAGAGGGCAACTGCGCCATTAGCGAACCACAACCAAGACTGCCTAAGAAAGGACTTGGCGTTACGCGTCTGCATTCTGGCAATCAAGATAAGTGCGAGCGCCGATGCAATGACGATCGCTCCGATCGTTGCCCACCAACCGAGGTATGTCGAAATACTCAGGAGAGATGGCACAGGTCCCCAGCGAGCGATTACGGCACCTAGACCACAAACAGCCATAAACACGGTGATGGCTATGTGGAATGCTAGCATGTCAGCCAACGTGAAGTAGGGAGCCGACAAAGCGGAGTGCGTTCCGCCTTCGGGACTCCGATTGCGTCAACCGGCCCCCAAATCATTGCGTTAGGCACCTCGCTGGGATTCCCGGTATCTGGATCAATGTTATTCGGGGAGGGACCCATGTGCGAGTAGCACACGCCGGAAGCCGTGGCGCCGCTAAGGCCGCTTGACCAAGTGCACGACGCAATTCGCCGCCGGCACTACAGCTATCGAACCGAGCAGACTTACCTGCAGTGGATCCGGCGATTTATCTTTTTCTTCTGCAACTGCTTTTCTGAAGAATCGGGCGTACCTAAGGAGATAGTCCTTCTCAAGTGCGTAACGGGAGCACATTCCCTCAGGCGCGGCGCGCAGCGCCCGCCGCAGAAGACGAGCGGACACCGTCAGGCGTTCGCGAGTCTTCGTCCCATTGCTAGAGATGGCACGGTGGTGATGAGGCGCAGCCGGCGCTCCGGCCAAGGGCCTTTGCCGCCGCGCCGCGCGTTTCGATGAAGCAAATCGGTGAGCCTGCGATGGCTGGAAGCCGGGGCGGGCTGGTCGTGGGTTGACCTGCCCGCCCCGGCAACTGAAGCGCGCGGCACGGGTGCGGCGCCGGGCCCCGGGCCGGGGCGCCGGCTGCGCCGTCCAACAATCCTAGTCCGTCTGCAACTGCGGCTGATTGCGATAAAACTCCAGCGCCTCCGGATTGGCGAGCGCCTCGAGGTTCCTCACCGGCCGGCCGTGCACCACGTTTCTCACCGCTAGCTCGACAATCTTGCCGCTCTTGGTACGCGGGATGTCCTCGACCTGCAGCACCTTGGCCGGCACATGCCGCGGCGTGGTGTTGGCGCGGATCTGCTGCCTGATCTTCGACGTGAGCGCCTCGTCGAGCTTCAGCCCTTCTTTCAGCTTGACGAACAGCACCACGCGCGCGTCGCCCTTCCAGTCCTGGCCGATGACGATCGACTCGAGCACCTCGTCGAGCTTCTCGACCTGGCGGTAGATCTCGGAGGTGCCGATGCGTACGCCTCCCGGGTTGAGCACCGCGTCGGAGCGGCCGTAGATGATGATCCCGCCGTGCGCGGTGATTTCGCACCAGTCGCCGTGGCACCAGACCTTCGGGAAGCGCTCGAAGTACGCGGCGCGGTATTTCGCACCGTCCGGGTCGTTCCAGAACCCGACCGGCATCGACGGGAAGGGCCGCGTGCACACCAGCTCACCCTTCTCGCCGCGGATCGGTTTGCCGTCGTCGTCAAAGACGTCCACCGCCAGCCCCAGTCCCTTGCACTGGATCTCGCCGCGCCACACCGGAAGTATTGGGCAGCCCAGGACAAAGCAGCTCACGATGTCGGTGCCGCCCGAGATCGAGGACAGGCACAGGTCGGCCTTGACCTCCCGGTACACGTAGTCGAAGCCCTCGGGCACCAGCGGCGAGCCGGTGGACATCATGGCGCGCAGCCGCTCGAGCTGGTGCGTCCTGGCGGGCTTCAACGCGACCTTGGCGATCGCGTCGATGAACTTCGCCGAGGTGCCGAAGTGCGTCATCGCCTCGGCGTCGGCGAAATCGAACAGGATGCGCCCGCGGCCGACGAAGGGCGAGCCGTCGTAGAGCAGCAGCGTCGCGCCCGAGGCGAGGCCGGACACGAGCCAGTTCCACATCATCCAGCCGAGCGTGGTGAAGTAGAACAGCCGGTCGCCGGGCCGCAGGTCAGTATGCAGCTGGTGCTCCTTGAGGTGCTGCAGCAGGGTGCCGCCGGTGCCGTGCACGATGCATTTGGGCACGCCGGTGGTGCCCGACGAAAACACGATGTAGAGCGGGTGGTTGAACTCCACCGGCTCGAAAGCGATCTCGTAGGGCTCGAATGGAGCGATGAAATCGGCGAGCGACACGCCGTTGCCGATCGCCGAGACGTCGATCTCGCCGCCCGCGTAGGACAGCATCACGCAACGCTCGACGCTCTTCAGCTCGACCAGGATCTCCTCCACCTTGTCGATCAGCTCGAAGCGCTTGCCGCCGTAGAGATAGCCGTCGGCGCAGAACAGCACCCTGGGCTCGATCTGGCCGAAGCGATCGAGCACGCCCTGCACGCCGAAATCCGGCGAGCACGAGGACCAGATCGCGCCCAGGCTGGCGGTGGCGAGCATTGCCGCGACTGATTCGGGCAGGTTCGGCAGGTAGCCCGCGACGCGGTCGCCTTTCCTCACGCCCGCCGCATGCAAGGCCTGCGCCAGCCGCGAGACGAGCTGGTAGAGCTCGTGGTGCGACAGGCGCCGCTTGACGCGGTCCTCGCCCCAGAACACGATCGCGTCGCTCGCGCCGCGGCTGCGCAGCAGGTTCTCGGCGAAATTGAGCCGCGCCTGCGGAAACCACTGCGCGCCCGGCATGCGCTCGCCGTCGACCAGCGCCGGGCCGCGGCGCGCGCCGCGCACCTCGCAGAATTCCCAGATGAGGCTCCAGAACTCCTCGCTGCGCTCCACCGACCAGGCGTGCAGCGCATCGTAATTGCCAAGCGGGCGGCCGCTGCGCGCCTGCGCCCGCTTGATGAACTCAGCGAGCCGCGACTGCGCGATGCGCTCCGGCGAGGGCGCCCACAGCGGCTTATCGCTCATGCGCCCGCCTGCGCGCCCGTGAGGCGCGCGCGAATCAGCGCCGGAATGCGCACCGGCTTCTGGCGCACCATGTCGATGAACACCACCATCGCCTCGCCGGTGGCGTAGAGCGCCGGGCCGGCGTCCACGCGCAGCTCGTAGAAGGTCGGCACGCTCGAGCCGCCCGGTGCGCCGACATAGAGCCTGACTTCCACGGTGCCCGGGTAGACCATCGGCAGGCGGAAATGGCACGAGGCATTGACGATCACGATGCCGGTGGCCTTCCACGCTTTGTCCTCGGGCACCAACGCGTCGAACCAGCTGATGCGCGTCTGCTCCATGTAACGGAAGTACACCGCGTTGTTGACGTGCCCCATCGCGTCCATGTCGCCCCAGCGGATGGGAATGCGCTCGACGTGCGCGAGCCTGCGTGCCGGATCCATTGCTGCGCTACTCGTTCGGGAAACCTGCATTCTATAATCCCACCCATGACGCGCGAATCGATGCAGTACGACGTGGTGGTCGTCGGCGGAGGCCCGGCGGGCCTGGCGGCGGCAATCCGGCTCAAGCAGCTCGCCGCAAAGAACGAAAGCGAGGTCTCGGTCTGCCTTCTCGAGAAGGGTTCCGAGATCGGCGCGCACATCCTCTCCGGCGCGGTGATGGACCCGCGCGCGCTCGCGGAATTGTTCCCAGACTGGAAGGATAAGGGCGCGCCGCTCAAGGCGCCGGTAAGCGAGGACCGGTTCCTGTTCCTCACCGAGCGCGTATCGATCCGCACGCCAAACTGGATGCTGCCTGCCTGCTTCAAAAACCACGGCAACTACGTCATCAGCTTGGGCAACCTCTGCCGCTGGCTCGGCCAGCAGGCCGAGGCGCTCGGCATCGAGCTCTTTCCGGGCTTTGCGGCTTCCGAAGTGCTCTACGACGAAGAGGGACATGTGAAAGGTGTTGCGACTGGCGACATGGGCGTTAATCGCAAGGGCGAAAAGACCGACGCCTTCCAGCCGGGCATCGAGCTGCACGCCAAGTACACCTTCTTCGCCGAGGGTTGCCGCGGCCACCTCGGTCTGCAGCTCGAGCAGAAGTTCGGGCTGCGCATAGGCGCCGATCCCCAGGTCTTCGGCATCGGCCTGAAGGAGCTCTGGGAGGTGAAGTCCGAGAAGCATCAGTCCGGTCTGGTGGTGCACACCGCGGGCTGGCCGCTCGCTGCTGACACCTACGGCGGCTCGTTCCTCTACCACCTCGAGGACAACCTGGTCGCGGTCGGATTCGTAGTCGGCCTGGGCTACTCGAATCCGTACCTGAGCCCCTTCGACGAGTTCCAGCGCTACAAGACGCATCCGGCAATCCGCGGTTTTTTCGAGGGCGGCAAGCGTATCGCCTACGGCGCGCGCGCCATCGCCGCGGGCGGCCTGCAGTCGCTGCCCAAGCTCGTGTTCCCGGGCGGCTGCCTGCTCGGTGACAACGCCGGCTTCCTCAACGCCTCGCGCATCAAGGGCAGCCACTGCGCGATCAAATCCGGGATGATGGCCGCCGAGGCCGCGTTCGAAGCGCTCGGCGCGGAGCGCGCGAACGACGAGCTTGCCGCGTATCCGGAGACGTTCCGCAAGAGCTGGCTCTACGACGAGCTGCACCAGGCCCGCAACTTCAAGCCGTGGATGTCGAAGGGTCTGTACATCGGCACCATGATGGTGGGCATCGACCAGGTTGTGTTCCGCGGCAAGGCGCCCTGGACGCTGCATCACGATCACGCCGACCACGAAACGCTGAAGAAGAAAACGGCAGTGCGGCCGATCCAGTACCCGAAGCCGGACGGCGTCATCAGCTTCGACAAGCTCTCCTCGGTGTTCATCTCGAACACCAACCACGGCGAGGACCAGCCGGTGCATCTCACGCTGAAGGACGCGAGCGTGCCAGTCAGAATCAATCTCGAGTTCTACGATGCGCCGGAGCAGCGCTACTGTCCGGCCGGGGTCTACGAGATCGTACGCGACGAGGACGGCTCGAACCCGCGCCTGCAGATCAACGCGCAGAACTGCGTGCACTGCAAGACCTGCGACATCAAAGACCCGAGGCAGAACATCGTCTGGGTGACGCCGGAAGGCGGCGGCGGGCCAAACTACCCCAACATGTAAGGCGGAACTGGTTCACGGATGCGCGCGAAGCGCTGACAGAAAGCGTGCGCGCCTCGCTACAATGTGCGGGCTGCGCGGCCAGGGCTCGGCCGCAGGGAGTACACCATGGCCACCGATGCCAAGCGCTACGCCACGTTCGCCGACTTTTATCCGTACTATCTTTCCGAGCACGCCAACCGCACCTGCCGGCGGCTGCACTTCGTCGGCACGACGCTCGCGCTGGGCCTGCTGCTGAGCGCCATTGTGACGACGAATCCGTGGTACGTGCTCGCGAGCCTGGTGACCGGGTACGCCTTCGCCTGGATCGGGCACGCCTTCTTCGAGAAAAACCGCCCCGCCACCTTCACCTACCCGGTTTTCAGCTTCATCGGCGACTGGGCGATGTGGCGCGACATCCTCGTCGGCAGGATGAAATTCTGAACACGGCCGCCCGCGCCAGTCAGACCGCCCGCGATCGCTAGAGATCCATGCGCAACGAATTCCTGAGCTCCGAAGGACCGTACCTCGCGATCATCGGGCTCGCGCTCACGGCCTGGCTGCTGCGCAAGCACCCCTGGGAGCGCACCACCTACCTCAACACGATGTGGCTGCTCGTGCTGGGCGTGGCCGGGCAGCTCGCCGGCCTCGCGCTTCAGGCCCTCGAATTCACGCGCGCGGGCGTGGGCATCCACGCCGCCTTCAGCATCGTCGCCGCCATCGCACTGATCCGCATCGGCGGCTTCGCCGTGTTCCGCCTGCTGTTGCCGCTCGCCGGCCGGCAGCTGCCGCGCATCATCGAAGACCTGACGATCATCGTCGCCTATGTCATCTACGCGCTGTCGCAGATGCGCTTCCTGGGGGTCGATCTCACGAGCATCATCGCTACCTCCGCGGTGATCACTGCGGTGCTCGCGTTCGCGATGCAGGACACGCTCGGCAACGTACTCGGCGGGCTCGCGCTGCAGCTCGACAATTCGGTGCAGGTCGGCGACTGGATCCGCGTCGACGATCTCACCGGCCGGGTGCGCGACATCCGCTGGCGTTCCACCCTGATCGAGACGCGTGCCTGGGAAACGGTGGTGATTCCGAACAGCGTGTTGATGAAGGCCAAGTTCTCGATCCTGGGACGGCGCGAGGGCGAGCCGCGCCTGTGGCGGCGCAGCCTGGTGTTCGCAGTGGATCCGCGCGTGCCGCCCGCGCGCGTCATTGCCACGGTGGAGTCGGCGCTCAACGAGACGGCGATCGCCAACGTCGCGCGCCGGCCTGAGCCGAGCTGCGTGCTCTACGCCTTCGAGCAGGGCAACCTGCGTTATGTGCTGCGCTACTGGCTCATCGACATGCTCGAGGACGACCTGACCGACTCGGCGGTGCGCGTGCACCTGTTCGCCGCCCTGCAGCGCGCCGGCATGCGCGTCGCCGAGCCGCAGGCGGTGGCGCACGTCGTGCCGCGCGACGAGGCGCACGCCGAGAACGTGCGCCAGCGCGACCTCGAACGCCGCCTGAATATGCTGCGCGCGGTCGACCTGTTCTCGCCCCTTACCGACAACGAGAGGGCGGTGATCGCCGAGCGCCTGCAGTACGCACCCTTCGCGCGCGGCGACTCCGTCACGCGCCAGGGCGACGCGGCGCACTGGCTGTACGTCATCGCCTTCGGCGAGGCCGAAGTGCGCTACGAGCCTGGCGCCGGGCAGCCGCGCATCGTCGGCACCCTGAGCGCGGGCCAGTTCTTCGGCGAGATGGGCCTGCTCACCGGCGAGCCGCGCAACGCGACCGTGGTGGCGAAGACCGACCTCGAGTGCTACCGGCTCGACAAGGCCTCGTTCCAGGGGCTGCTGCTCTCGCGCCCCGAGATCGCCGACGAGGTGAGCCGCGTGGTCAGCTCGCGCCGCCCCGACATCGAGCTCGCCCGCAGGGAAGCCGCGAGCGCCGCGCTGCATTTCGAGACGCTGTCCCAGCCCGATCTGGTCGAACGCATCCGGCGCTTCTTCGGCATGCGCCGCAATCGCTGAGCGCCATGCCGGGGTCGGCGCCCGAGTCGCTTGCCGAATCGTTCCAGCCGGTCATCGGCCAATCCGTTTCGCTGCGCCCGCTGCGGCCGGACGACGTCGACATCGAGCTCGCCTTCGTCACCGGGTTGTCGGAGGAGACGCGCGCCAATCGCCTGCTCGGCGGCGCGGTCAGAATCACCGACGAGTACATCCGGCGCCTGACGCGCATCGACTGGTCGCGTGAGGCGGCGCTCGCCGCGGTGGTGATGCTCGAGCGCACCGAAGTGCTGATCGGCGTTGCGCGCTACGTGGCCGACGCCGACGGCCGCGCCTGCGAGTTCGCAGTAGTGATCGCCGACGCCTGGCAGGGGCGCGGCATCGGCCGGCGCTTGCTCGAAAAGCTCATCGCGCTGGCGCGCACGCGCAGCTACGCGGCGATGTACGGCGAAATCCTCGCCACCAACGTCGGCATGCTGCACCTCGCGCGCAAGCTCGGATTCGGTGTCTCGCCGCACCCCGGGGACCGAACGCTCGTGCGCGCGAACCTCGTGCTTGTGTAGTCCGTCCGGGTGCCGGCTCGCTAGTATGATGCCGGAAGCGTCGGTTCAGAGAGGAGGTTGACCGATGGGGGCGAAAAAAAGCGGGCCGATGGCAAGGAAGACCAGGGCAGCGGCGCGCAAGAAAGCGCCGCGTAAATCGCATGGCCCCGACCAGACGAAGCTTGCACGGCTTGGCAAGGACCTGAGGGACGCGCTGGCGCAGCAAGCGGCGACCGCGAAGATCCTCGAGGTCATGAGCGGCTCGCCCACCGACGTGCAGCCGGTATTTGACGCGATTGCAGGAAGCGCCGCCCGACTATGCGAGGCCTCCGACGCAGTCATCCTGACACGCGAGGGCGATGTTCTTCGTTGGGCCGCGCATCACGGCACCATCCCCGGTCGAGACGTCGGCGGCGCCCTACCCGTCACCCGCGGCCTGGCGGCAGGTCGAGCCGTTCTAGAGGCGCGCCAGGTTCATATTCGCAACCTTCGGCGGGCGAAGAGAGAATTTCCCGAGTCGAGCGCACTTGCACAGGAGTTCGGCCACCTGACCATCGTTGCGACTCCGCTGCTTCGCGAGGGGGTGGCGATCGGGGTCATTACGATCCGCGGTAACAAGGCTGGACAGTTCGGCAACCGGCATCTCGCGCTGCTCAAGATTTTCGCCGACCAGGCGGTCATCGCGATCGAGAACGTGCGCCTGTTCAACGAGACCAAGGAGGCACTCGAGCGGCAGACGGCGACCTCCGAGATCCTCAAGGTCATCAGCAGCTCGCCAACGGATACACGGCCGGTGTTCGACGTCATCGCGCGCTGCGGCGTGCGGCTGTTCGACGGATTGAACGTCGCGATCCTGCTGCGCCAGGAGTCGCAGTTCGTCCTGGCGGGATACTCTGGACCAGGAATGGAAGATCTGCCCGCTCAGGTTCGGACGGCGCCGCTCGACCGGGAAAAGAATTTTCCGTCGCGCGCAATTCTGGATGGCAGGGTTCTGCACATCACCGACTGGGACGGGGAAGAAGTTCCCGAGCACGAGAAAGTCGTCGCCAAGGCATTTGGCATCAAGTCCGGATTGATGGTGCCGCTGCTCCGGAAGGGCGAGGGGATTGGCGCGATCACCGTGGTCCGGGCGACCGCGGGTCCGTTTTGCGACAAGGACATCGCGCTGCTGCAGGCGTTTGCCGACCAGGCGGTGATCGCGATCGAGAACGTGCGGCTGTTCAATGAGACCCGGGAGGCGCTTGAGCGGCAAACGGCGACCGCGGAGATCCTCAAGGTCATTAGCGAGTCGCCGACCGACGTGCAGCCGGTGTTCGATGCGATCGTCGAAAGCTGCACCCGTCTCCTGGCCTGCAACCATGCGACACTGCGGCTCGTGAAAGGAGATCGGGCCGAGTTCGCGGCGAGCAGTTCCACGCAGGGAGGGAAAACGGTCGTCGAATCTCCCATGTCGATCCACGATGACAGCCTTCCCGTTTCGCATGCGGTATTGCGGCGGGAGGTGGTGCAGATTCCGGACACGTCCGCGAACGGCGTCTCCGTGCAGATGAAACAACGTGGCGAGCAACGCGGCTTTCGCTCGCTCATGGTCGCGCCCCTGCTGCGGGACAACGATGTGATCGGCACGATCAACGTGCATCGAGCGACGCCCGGGCGCTTTACGGAAAAGGAAGTCGCGCTTCTCGAGACCTTCGCGAGCCAGGCGGTGATCGCAATCGAGAACGTGCGGCTGTTGAACGAAACCCGGGAGGCGCTCGAGCATCAGAAGGCTTCAGCCGACATCCTGCGCGTCATATCCGGTTCGCCAACCGATCTCACGCCGGTAATGGCGGCGCTCGCGGAAAGCGCCGCGCGACTGTGCGAGGCGACCGATGCGCATATCTGGCAGCGCGAGGGCGACAATCTGCAATTGGTGGCATCGCATGGCCCGCTTCCCATCAAGCGGCCGCGCCTTCGGATCGGGCGCGATTCGGTCGCTGGGCGAGCGGCCTTCGACTGCAAGCTCGTCCACGTTCACGACCTTGCGGCCGTCTTCAAGGACGAGTTCCCCAACTCCAGCGCGATGATGGAAGGCGGGTATCGGAGCGTTCTTGCGGTACCGCTGGTTCGCGAAGGAAGTGCCATCGGCGCGATCCTCATTCGCCGCGCCGAAGTCCGGCCGTTCGCGCCGCCGCAGCTCGCGCTGCTCCAGACCTTCGCCGACCAGGCGGTGATCGCGATCGAGAACGTGCGGCTGTTCAACGAGACGAAGGAAGCGCTCGAGCGCCAGACCGCCACCGCCGAGATCTTGAGAGTCATCAGCCGCTCGCCGACCGACGTGCAGCCGGTATTCGATGCGATCGTGCAGAGCGGACTCAAGCTGTTTCCCACCGCGGCTGTAGCCGTGGCGCTTCCGGAGGGCGATCAGGTGCGCGCGGCCGCAATTGCGACGCAGGATCCCGCGCTTGCCGCGGCCTGGAAGGCCCGGTTTCCCAATCCGCTGTCCCGGGAGTTCATGCACGGCGCCGCGATCCTCGACCGCCGGCTCATCGACGTGCCGGACGCCGAGGCCGCGGTGAACGGCCCCTATGGGCCCGGCGTCAAGAACTTCCTTGCGAGCGGCAATCGCGCCATCACCATCATGCCGATGATTCGGGGCGATTCGGCGATCGGCGCGATCAGCGTTATCCGGCTCGCGCCCGGGCCTTTGACGGATAACCAGATCGCGCTGCTCCAGACCTTCGCCGACCAGGCGGTGATCGCGATCGAGAACGTGCGCCTGTTCCACGAGACGAAGGAGGCGCTCGAGCGGCAGACCGCGACGGCGGAGATCCTCGAGGTCATGAGCGGCTCGCCCACCGATGTTCAGCCAGTGTTCGATGTCATCGTCGAGAGCGCGGTGCGGCTGTGCGGCGCGCGCTTCGGGCGCGTTTACCGGTACGACGGCTCGGTCATCCAAATGGTGGCGGGTCACGGGTTGAGCACAAACGGTCTCGCGCAGCTCCAGCGCGTGTTCCCGAGGCCCGCGGCGGACGACACGATTGTGGGGCGGGTCATCCTGACGCGGCGGCCGTTTTACGTCAGAGACATCGAGCGTGAGGAGACCGTGCCTGCGCTGTCCCGTCAAATGATCGAGGCGCTCCGCACGCGGAGCCAGGTAACGATCCCCATGTTGCGCGAGGGAGAGTCGATCGGGGCGATAACCATGGGCTGGGACGAGCCCGAGGCCTTCGATGAAGAGCAGATCGCGCTCCTTAAGACCTTCGCCGACCAGGCGGTGATCGCAATCGAGAACGTGCGGCTGTTCCGGGAGCTCGAGGCGCGCACGGAAGCCCTCACCCGGTCGGTCGGGCAGCTCACGGCGCTGGGCGAAGTCGGCCAGGCGATCAGCTCGACGCTCGACCTGGAGACGGTGCTGAAGACGATCGTTTCGCGCGCGGTGCAGCTCGCGGGGCTCGATGGCGGGGTGATCTACGAATACGACGAGCCGACGGAGCGCTTCGAGCTGCGCGCGTCAGAGAATTTCGACGAAGAGAGCGTCCTCGGATTACGCAGCGCGGGGCTGCGCAAGGGAGAGGGCGCGGTGGGCGCTGCCGTGGCGACCCGGGAGCCCGTGCAAGTACCCGACACGCACGCCCCGGATTACCCCGTCCGGTTGCGGGGGCTGCTGGACCGCTCGGGGTTCAGGGCACTCCTCGCGGTGCCGCTCGTGCGCGAAGACCAGATCATCGGCGCGCTGCTGGTGCTGCGCAAGGCGGCCGGGCCCTTCGCGCCGGAGGCGGTCGAGCTGCTCAAGACCTTCGCCACCCAGTCGGCGCTCGCGATCCAGAACGCGCGCCTGTTCCGCGAGATTGCCGAGAAGAGTCGCCAGCTCGAACTCGCGAGCCGCCACAAGTCGGACTTCCTCGCCAGCATGAGCCATGAGTTGAGGACACCGCTCAACGCGATTCTCGGCTTCAACGAGATGATCCTCGCCGAGGTCTACGGCGAAGTGCCGCAGGACATGCAGGTGCCGCTCGCCGACATCCAGTCGAGCGGCAAGCACCTGCTGCGGCTCATCAACAACGTGCTCGATCTCGCCAAGATCGAGGCCGGGCGCATGGAGCTCGCGCTCGCGGACTACGCGGTGCAGGACACGGTGGAGAGCGTGCGCTCGACGCTGCGGCCGCTGGCGGCCGAGAAGGGGCTGGAGTTTCTTGCCAGCGTGCCGGCCGACATCCCGCTCGCCTACGGCGACTCGGGGCGGATCACGCAGTGCCTGATGAACCTCGCCGGGAACTCGCTCAAGTTCACCAAGGCCGGACGCGTCGAGATCTCGGTCGAGCAGAAGGACGGCCTGCTGACTTACTGCGTTTCGGACACGGGGATCGGCATCCCGCCGGACAAGATCGGCAGCCTCTTTACCGAGTTCAAGCAGACCGACGCGACGATTGCGAACGAATATGGCGGCACGGGCCTGGGACTCTCGATCAGCAGGAAGTTCGTCGAGATGCACGGCGGGCGCATCTGGGTAGAGAGCGAGACCGGCAAGGGCTCGAAGTTCATCTTCGAGCTGCCGCTGCGCGTCAAAGGGCAGGCTGCGGAAGGAGCGGCGGCATGAGCGGCAAGACGATTCTCTACGTCGAAGACAACGAGCTGAACCGCAAGATCGTGCGCGACCTGCTCAAGCGCACCAGCTACCAGCTAATCGAGGCCTACGACGGCGAGGCGGGGGTGGCGATGGCCCTGGGGCGTCTTCCGGACCTGATCCTCATGGACATCCAGCTGCCGAAGATCTCCGGCATCGAAGCGATGCGCCGGCTGCGCGCGGAGGCCGCAACCGCGGCCACACCGATCGTCGCCATCACCTCCTTCGCGCTGAGCGGCGACGAGCAGAAGGCGAAGGACGCGGGCGCCACCGCCTACATGGCGAAGCCCTACAGCCCGGTCGACCTGCTCAAGCTGATCCGCCGGCTCCTGCCGGAGGCGTGAAGCGACGCGCCATCGCGGCGCAAGCTCGCCCCGCATTGCGCCGCATCTCGGGGACCGGGCGCTCGCGCGCGAACCCCCTGCTCGCTTAGGCAACCTCAGGCCGCGAGGAACTGCTCTTCGTCGAGTGCGAGCGCCCCGGCGCCGCCCGAGGTGACCGCGGTGGCGAGCCCCGGCGCCTGCGAAAGGACTTGATCGGCGAAAAAGCGCGCCGTGGAAATCTTGGCCTCGTAAAATGCCTTGTCGCCTTTGCCGCCGGCCAGGCGCTTCTCGGCGATCAGCGCCGAGCGCGCGAGCTGCCAGCCGCCGGCGACGATCCCCATCAGCTTGAGAAACGGCACGGCGCCCGCCGAGGCTGCCTTGACGTCCTTGCCGAACGTCGCGAGCAGATAATCGACCGCTTCGGCGAGCGCCTTCGCACCGGCTGAAAGCGCGCCGCGTACGCGCGCAAGATCGGCATGCTTCGCTTTCGCCAGCTCGGCGTCGAATTGCTTCAGGTGCTCGAGCCAGGCCTTCACTGTGGCGCCTCCCTCGCGTGCGATCTTGCGCCCGACCAGGTCGTTCGCCTGGATGCCGGTGGTGCCTTCGTAGATCGTCGTGATGCGCGCGTCGCGCAGGTGCTGCGCCGCGCCGGTCTCCTCGATGAAACCCATGCCGCCGTGTACCTGGATGCCGAGCGAGGCGACGTCGATCCCGGTTTCGGTCGACCAGCCCTTCACCACCGGGATCATCAGGTCGACGAAGGC
>Ga0214471_10000753_pt1 | contig 26373 bp, 21 predicted proteins | sample RVTome_5_FD_207665 | JGI IMG/M metagenome (GOLD analysis project Ga0214471, IMG submission 207665) | Soil microbial communities from uranium-contaminated site in the Upper Colorado River Basin, Wyoming, United States - RVT142D155 | ecosystem: Environmental > Terrestrial > Soil > Contaminated >... | reverse complement strand
AGCGCCAGCGCACGCTCGATGAACGCCGGAGGGCCGGAGGCGCAGTGCAGGACGCCCCGCACTCCGCCGGGAGATTCCCCCGCCAGGCGCAGGAGCTCCTCGTACGCGTCCCGGCAATGGATCGCGATGGGCTTGTCCGCGCGCCGGGCCATCGCCAGGAACGCGCGCAGGGCGCGCTCCTGCGCCGCAAGCGGCGCGCCCGCCTTGACGGGCGAGGCGCCGCCGGGTTGCTGCCCTGCCCCACCCGGCGCGCCCTTGCGGGAGAGGTCCAGCCCGACTTCCCCGATCGCCACGACTCGCGGGTGCGCGGCCAGCGCCTCGATGGCCTCGAGCGCGGCCGCATCGGCTTGCTCCGCGTCGTGCGGATGAATGCCGACCGCCGCCAGGACGCCGGGATGCCGCTCGGCGAGCGCGACGGCCTTCCGGCTCGATTCCACGGACGTCCCCATGGTCAGGCAGTACCGCACGCCGGCCGCCTGCGCCCGCGCCAGGGCGCCGCCGGCATCATCCGCGAGCGGCGGGTGGTCGAGGTGGGCGTGCGTATCCACTAATTCCATGGCCTCTAGAATCCTACGCGTGTTGCGAGCTTATTGCCAAATGCCGAATTGGGAATGTGGAATTCGGAATGAAAAACACGGCACCGCACATTCCGCATTCCGACTTTTGCACCACGCCTTCATCAAGCGGTCCTCACGGATCAGGAGCCAGGATCCAGGCGGCCGGGACGACGAAGGGACGCAGGGTCTCGGGCGCGAGCGCAAACGTCTTCACGTCCATCATGAGCACGACGGCGTCGCTCCGGTCCGCCGCGGCGTCCGCATGCGCGATGGTCGAGCGCGGCCGGCGCCGATGACTCAGCTGCGCGTGGGTCGTGCCGAGGAAGAGCGCGGCCGGACCGAGCACGATGCGCTGGCGGTGGCGCGTGATCCACGGCCGGTGCTCCCGGTACTCAAGCGCGGGCACGCGCAGGAACACCGTCCGCTCCTGGTGCGGCGTGCGGTACGTGACGTTGACCAGGAGCTCGCCCGTCCCCTCGACGATGTCCAGCGCGGTGTTCATCGTCCGGGCGACGGTCACGTTCGAGTGCGTGAAGATCTTGACGAGCGCCCACTCGAGGCCGTCCACGGCCCGCTCCGGCCCGCTCCAGGTGATGAGGCCCTGCGGGCGCCGGACGCTCCACCCAGCGAGGCGGTTGACGTCCCCCACGATGTTCTGCGTCCAGTCCACCAGCTTCGTGACGCGCATGACGGTGCCGCTGCCAGGCTGGGCCAACCCTCCCGTCGTCACGCTGTACGTCGCCGAGACGTCTCCGAAGCTGAGCTCGGGAATCTGCCAGGCGTCGACGAATTCGCCGAAGCGTCGCACCGGCAGCGCCTTCGGCAGGCGGCTGTAGCCGCCGCGCACTCCATGGTGCAGGCGCTGGAACGGATGCAGGGGGCGGCCCGGCAGCGGCAGGTCCACGATCCAGTCCGCGGTGCGCAACACCTCCAGCTCCGCGAAGCCAAACACCGTGTAGAACATCGCGTGCAGATCCCAGGCGTGCTCATCGGTGTGCAGTTCCCGATAGGCCCGGCCGGGACAGCGGCCGTAGAACGCGTCCACCGCCGAGGCCGCGCCGGCGTCCGCCTCCGCCGCCGGCACCGCGGCGAGCCCGGCGGCGAGCCCGGCGGCGAGCACCCACGCCGCCCTGGCGCTATTGCGCATAGATGTCCGCCATCGCGCGGCCGTCCATGGACTCCGGATCGTACGGCCGGCCGATCATCGAGAGGATGGTCGGGACCAGATCAATCACCCGCTGGGGAGCCTGCCAGACGCCGGGGGTGACGTTCGGGCCGCTGATCGCGCACACCATGCGCATGCTGTCCGCCAGGGGATAGCCGTGGTCGGTGCCCTCCTTCCCGTCGGACCGGAAGCTCCAGCCCTCCGCCGCCGTCACGACGAGATCGGGATCGCGCACCGCCGCCAGATCCTCCAGAAACGGCTGCCACGCGAAGAACTTGCTGAACGCCACTACCGCGTCGGGATACCGGGTCCGGTGCGTCGCCGCCAGCCAGGCACGGTCGTCATGGAACCCGCTCAGCCATGCCGGACCGCCGGTCCGCTCGAGAAACGCCGGGTCCTCGAGATAGCCCAAGGGGTCGAGCCCCGCCTCGGCCGGATCATAGCTCAGCGGCCCGCCGACCGGCCAGGCGAGCCGGCGGACCGGCTCATAGCGGAACGTGTCGCGCCCGTCGGGACCGCGCTGCCGGTGGATGACCGCCTGGTTGTCCTGGGTGCGGTGCACCAGGATGCGGACGCTGTCGAGCTTGACCAGCACCAGGTCGACGGGCCGCGCGTCCGCCACGCGCCATTCCGGACCGCCGAAATCCGTCAAGGACTTGATGAGATCCACGCGGCGGCGGCCGGACACCCCGTAGTCCGTCAGCTCCCGCAGACGGTTGCGCTCCCAGGGGCCGCTCGCGCAGTGCCCGCGCGGCAGGAAGATCTTCGCCTGCCCCGCCCCCTGATGGTCGAGGAAGACGAAGCGGTCATCCGGAATCCCCGGGTGGCTCCAGGAGTCCCCGACGACCCGCGCGTTGCAGCCGAGCTCCAGGTGCGCCCAGTCCCGGGCCAGATGGGCGCGCTTATTGACGGCGGTTTGGCCTCCGAGGTGGCCGTGGTCCGATATCAGGATGAGATAGGTCGAGTCGGCCCAGCCGACCTCGCGCAGCCGCTCGAGGATCCGTCCGACGGCGCGGTCCGCCAGCACGAGGTCCCGCCGCGCCGGCCCGAACTGGCCGCGGCCCTGATAGTGCGAGACCTTGTCGAGCATGGGGAACCACACCGTGAGCACGCGCGCGTCGGGATCGCCGATGAGCTCCTCGATTGCGTACTGCGCGTTCACGGTGTCGATCCGGCCCGGCAGCCGCACGGAGATCCCGAACGGGCCGATGGTGTTCACCGCCCGGTGGAACCAGTACGGCGGCGGATTGAGCGGGACGATCGGCATGGTCGTGAACTTATACGCCTTCCCCATCCGCGACGCGAGCGTCGGCACCCGGCGGCCGATGAGGAACGCGTGGGTGTTCTCCGGTGCGTACGTGTCGAGCAAGTCGATGACCTTGACGGCGGGTCGGAAGCGCTGATACCACCAGTTTGGCATCCATTCGCTCAAGACGCCCGTGGCCCGCTGGGTCAGGCGCTCGAACTGGTTCTGAGATTTGACGCCGGTGCCGTCCGGAAACCGCCCCGTGAGGAGCGAGGCGTTCGTGACGATGGTATTTGACGGAAAGACCGTGAACATGTGGGGGACCCGCAGGCCCGGATCGAGGAACGCCGCCTTCAGGTTGGGGAGGGAGCCCGACGCCGCGAGCTCCTCGAGGACATCGACCCGCAGTCCGTCGATGTAAATCACGAGCACGCGCGCGTCCGCCATCGGGCGTCCGGACACCCGCCCGGGCGCGACTGACGGCGGCGCCGCGGGCACCGGCGCCGGGCGCGCCGAGAGCTCGACCGTGACGTCGAACGCCCCGCCGTTGTCCTCCGGGTCGTCGTCGTTGACGCCGAGCCACAGCTCGCCCGAACGGCTGGCCGTGCCGTCGTAGCGCGCCCCGACGTAAAACGGCGGGCCGTCCGCGCCGATCTTCCCGATGAGGGCGTAGGCCGGCCAGGGGCCCCGGGTCACCGACGGCAGCGGAAAGCCCGCCCCCCCGTCATGCCCCGGACGGCTGAGCCGGCGGGGCCAGACATAGGTGCCCTCCGGCCCGACCTTGCGGTCGACCCGCAGGCCCGTGAGCCAGTCCCACAGGCGCATCCCGACCATGCGCGCGCGGCCCCGGGCCTCCACGTGCAGGGGAGTCCCCGGATCAAGGACAATGCCGGTTGCCGTCCAGGCGCGGTCCGCCGGCACCTCGACCCTGACGGGTTCGCCCGCGGCCACCGCCGGCGGCGTGGACACGGCCAGGAGCAGGGCCGGGCACAGCAGCCCGAGAAGGTGCTGACGAAGCATGACCAGGTATTATACAATGCAGCTTAAGCCATGACAGCGCCGCTCCATGACTTTCCGTACGACCCGTTCCAGCAGCGCGCCATCGATTCGGTGGACTGCGGCCATTCCCTGTTCGTGGCGGCTCCGACGGGCGCGGGCAAGACCGTGCTGGCGGACTACGTCATCGAGCGCACGATGGCGCGGGGCCAGCGCGTGATCTACACGGCGCCCATCAAGGCGCTCAGCAACCAAAAGTTCCGGGATTTCTCCGCGCGCCACGGCGAGCAGGTCGGCATCATGACCGGGGACGTGACCATCAATCCGGCGGCCCCGCTGGTCATCATGACGACCGAGATCTACCGGAACAGCCTCCTCGAGAACCCGGAGCGCTTCGCCCGCTACGCGTGGATCATCTTCGATGAGATCCATTACCTGGACGACCCGGAACGCGGCACGGTCTGGGAAGAAGCGATCATGTTCACGCCGGTCCACATCAACCTGCTGTGCCTGAGCGCCACGATCCCGAACGTGGCGGAACTGGCGCAGTGGATCCGCGACGTGCACCAGCGTCCGGTGGATGTCGTGGAGGAGACGGCCCGGCCGGTGCCTCTCTCGATCGTGTTCCAGAGCCAGAACGCGATCCTGCCCACCCTGAAGGACCTGAAGCGGGTGGGCTACCGGGGCGAGGAGGATTGGCGGCACATCCGGCGGCATGAGCGGCACCGGCTCCGGACGCACGCGCGGGGCAACCGCATCACGGACCTCGTGCAGCATCTCGCCGAGCAGCAGCACTTGCCTTCGATCTACTTCACGTTCGGGCGGCGCCGGGCCGAGGACCTCGCGTGGGAGCTCTCGGGGCTGGGGCTCCTGAGCGACCAGGAGCACGAACGCGCGCGCCGGACGTTCGCCGCGCTGTGCGCGCGCTTCCAGCTCTCGCACGACCGGACGGCGCAGGCGCTCGGCCATCTGATCGACCACGGGATCGCCTACCATCACGCGGGCGTGCTGCCGACCATGAAGGAAGTGATCGAGCGCTGCTTCAGCGAGCGGATCATCAAGGTGATCGTGACGACGGAGACGTTCGCGCTCGGGGTCAACATGCCGGCGCGCAGCGTCGTGCTGGACACGCTGAAGAAGCGCACCGACGGAGGGTTCGCGCTGCTCAGGCGGCGGGAGTTCCTGCAGATGGCCGGGCGCGCCGGCCGGCGCGGGATGGACGCGGAGGGCTTCGTGTATCTCAGGATCAACCCGCACCACGTGACGTATCCGGAGGTGCAGCACGTCCTGCAGGCGAGGCCCGAATCGGTGCGCAGCCGGTTCAACATGGCCTACGCGACGCTGCTCAACTTGTACCGGAAGCACGGCATGAACCTCCTGAACCTCTTCCCCAAGACCTTCTACGCGTTCCAGACGACCGGCGCCAGGCGCGAGGAGGGGCTCGACGTCATGCGGCGCAAGCTCGCGCTGCTGGACACGATGGGCTACCTGACGGCCGAGGGTCTCACGGCGCGGGGCGAGTTCGCCTCCTGGCTCTACGGGTATGAGCTCCTGCTGACGGAGCTGCACGCCGGAGGGCGGATGGCACCGCTGGACGTGACCGACCTGGCGGTGCTGCTCCTGGCGCTCGTGTACGAGCCGAAGCCGGGCGTGCGGCCGCCGAAGCTCGACGCGCGCAGCGAGCGCCTCGGGGAGCTCTGCCGCGAGCCGCTGCGGGCGATCCACCGCTTCGAGCACAAGTACCGGGCCGCCCCTGGCACGACGACGCCGGCGTTCCATCTCACCCGCGCCATGGAAGCGTGGCTGCGCAAGACGCCGTTCCCGCAGCTCTCGAAGTTCACCGACGTTGACGAAGGGGAGCTCGTGCGCTACTTTCGAATGACGGTGCAGCTCCTGCGGCAGCTCATCGAAACGCCGGCGGGCGACCCCGCGCTGCGGGCGACGGCGGCGGCGGCGCTGTCGCGCATCAACCGGGACGTCGTGGATGCGGAAGCGCAACTCAGGATGGGGTAAGGGTCGCGGCGGACTCGCCGCGGTCCTTGCGTGCGCCGGCTGCGCGACGACGCAGTACGCCGTGCGCCCGACGCCGGTGCCCGTGGAGACCCCCCAGGCGAGACAGATCGAGGAGTCGATCAGCGCCTACCAAGCGGAGGAGTTCGCCAAGCAGGGCGCGCGAGCGATCCGCCCGGGAGAATCCATCCGGGGCCTGGCGGTCCAGCGGGTCGTCGAGCGGCTCGCGAAGGTGACCGAGCGCTCCTCCCTGCCCTATCAGGCGTACGTGTACGAGGAGGACGACCCCAACGCCGCCGCGCTGGCCGACGGGCGCATCTACGTCAGCCGCGGCATGCTCGACTACCTGACGGACCGCGGCCCGCGGGAAGATGAGCTCGCGTTCGTCATCGCCCACGAGCTCGCGCACACGACGGCGCAGCACCTCGTGCAGCGCTACGAGCGCCTTCGCCAGCAGCAGTTCGTGATGACCCTGGTCGCCGCGGGCGCGGCGCTGGCCACGCAGAACGCCGCCTCGGGCGCGCAGCAGGCGGGGCGGCTCGCGGTCGATCTCGCCTCGCTCGTCAACGAGGTGGCGATCAGCGGCTACAGCCAGCAGCAGGAGCTCGAGGCGGACCAGCTGGGCATGCGCTACCTCATGCGCGCCGGCTACGACCCGCACGCGGCGCTGGCGCTCCTGGAAGACTTCACCCGCTTCGATTCCCCGATGCCGTTCCTGCGCACGCACCCGTACGTCCAGGTGCGCATCGAGCACCTGCGGCGCTACCTCAGCGAGGCGTCTCCCGCCGCCGGGCCGTCGGCCGCGTCTTTCCTTCCCGCCGAGTCACGGGCCGCTCCGGGCAGCTCGGATGCGGAAGCGATCCGCCGCCTGCGCGAGGTCCAGCAGCTTTACCCGGCCGGCTCGGTCAGCTGGAACAATCTCCAGCGGCAAATCGACGCCCTGCAGCGCCGCTAATCACGTTCGGGGCGCAGGGCGGGGGCGGGGCGTGGGGACATCGAGAGGCTGGAAGCTGGACGCTGGAAGCTGGAAGCTGGAACGGGGCAAGGGGCGGGGGCGACGGTTTCAAAGACCGCCAGTGGTCGGAAGCTCGAGGCTGGAAGCTGGAACAGGGATTTCCTTGTTGCTTGTCGCTTGTTGCTACGCGTCAATTCCGAATTTGGCACGGAGACTGATCATGGCGAACTGGCCGCTGGTGGCTGGTCGTTAGAGGGATCAGTCGAGGGGCATGCCGTGGCGGGAGGTGTTGACGCTGACGGTCTTCTGCCGGAGGAGCTGGAGCAGATAGTCGGGTCCGCCGGCCTTGGTGCCGAGGCCCGAGAGCCGATGGCCGCCGAAGGGCTGGCGCCCGACGATCGCGCCCGTGATAGGACGGTTGATATAAAGGTTGCCCACGTCGAACGCGCGGATCGCCTGCTCGATCCGCGCGGGTGAGCGAGAGTAGACGCCGCCCGTCAGCGCGTAGGGACTGTCGTTCGCGAGCTCCAGCGCCTCCCCGAACGACGCCGCTTCGAAGACGCACAGAAGCGGGCCGAAGAGCTCTTCCGCCGCAACCGGATGGTCCGGCGGAATGCCGGCCGCGAGCGCGGGGCTCACGAAGTACCCGGACTGCGGCAGGCGCGGCTCAGGATAGCGATACGCGATCCGTCCGGCCTCTTCGGCCTGCCGGAGGGCGCGCCGGAGGCGCTCCCGGGCGTCGGCATCGATCAGGGGCCCGAGGTCCACCTCCGGCTCCGCGGGATCGCCGATGACCAGCCGGTCCATGGCTTCAGACAGCCTGGCCACGAGCCGCTCCGCCACCGCCCGGTGCGCGATCAGGCGCGACGCCGCCGAGCACTTCTGCCCCGCGTACCCGAAGGCCGAGGCCAGGACGCCCGGCACGACCGCGTCGAGATCGGCCGTCTCATCTACGATGACGGCGTTCTTGCCGCCCAGTTCCGCGATGACGCGCTTGATGTGGCGCTGTCCCGCCGGCACCTGGGCGCAGGTCCGGATGATGGAGAGCCCGACGGCCCTGGAGCCGGTGAAGAGCACCTGGTGCACGCCCGGGTGCTCGACCAGCGCGCGGCCGACATCCTCCCCTCGTCCCGGCACGAACTGGACCACGCCGGGCGGAACCCCGGCCTCGCGGAGGAGCCGCGCCACGAGCGCGCCCGTGACGGAAGATTGCTCCGCCGGCTTGAGAATGACCGCGTTGCCCGCCGCGAGCGCAGCCGAGCTCATGCCGGTCAGAATCGCGACCGGAAAGTTCCACGGCGCGATGACCGCGGCGACGCCCGCGGCCTCATCCCGCAGGAGGTTGCGCTCCCCGGGCAGCTGCGGCAGACTCCGGCCGGCGGCGAGCTCCTCCATCCGGAGGCCGTAGTACTCCAGGTAATCGATCGCCTCGACGACGTCCGCGTCGGCCTCGCGCCAGGGCTTGCCGACTTCCAGGACTTCCCAGGCCGCCAGCGCGTCCCGGCGCCGGCGCATCAGCGCCGCGGCGCGCCTCAGGCAGGCGGCCCGCTCCGGGACCGGCAGGCGCTCCCACGCCGGCTGGGCCCGGCGGGCCTCATCGACGGCTTGCGCGACGTGGGACGGGCCGGCTTGCGACACGCGCCCCACCACGTCCTCGGGCCTGGCGGGGTTGCGCACGATGAGCGCCGACTCAAGCTCGATCTCGTCCCGGCCGATCAGGAGCGGATACGCCTTCCCCAGCGACCCGCGGACCTCCGACAGCGCCGCGCGCATCGCCTCCCGCGCGTCCTCGCGCGAGAAGTCCCGGCAGGGCTCGTTGGCCGCCCCGGGAGCCGAGCCGGCCGCCGGCTCGGTCTCGACGGGCGCGGCGAGCATCTCATCCGGATCGCGCTCGCGGAGGAGGTCCTGGCGCAGGAACGACTCGTTGGCCGTGTTCTCCAGCACCCGGCGCACGAGGTAGGCCATCCCGGGGATCAACTCCCCGATGGGCGCGTAGACGCGCACCGGATAGCCGCGGTCCCGCACAGCCTCGGCGATCGGATCGCCCATGCCGTAGAGAAACTGGAACTCCATCGCGTCCGGCGAGACGTCCAGCGCCTCCGCCGCCGCCATCGCGTGCGCGATCGAACGGATGTTGTGCGAGGCGATCGCTGTCCGCACGAGCGGGAACGCCGAGAGCAGCCGCGCCGTGAGCCGTTCGAACGCCGCGTCCGTGCCGGCCTTGCGCTCCCGCACCGGCACGGGCCAGGCGCGCTGCCGGGCGTTGGCCACTTCGTAGTCCCAGTACGCGCCTTTCACCAGGCGGATGGTCAGCGCGCGCTCATGCGATTCCAGCCAGCTCAAGAGCGCCTCGAGCACCGGGTCCGCGTCGCGCAGATAGGCCTGCAGCACGATGCCGAGCTCGCCCCGGCGCCCGGCGAACGCAGGATGGACGAGCATCCGCTTCGCCAGCTCGAGGGTCAGGCCGCGAAGCTCGACGTGTTCCATGTCGAGATTCACGAGCGCCCCGTGCCCGGCCGCGGCCTCAAGGACCGGCAGCAGCCTCGCCGCGGCGAGATCGACGCTGCGCTCGGGAGTGATGGGGTCGAAGCGGGGCGTCAGGGCGGAGGGCTTGACCGACAGATTGATCCTGGGCCCGCAGGAGCGGGGAGCGTCCCCGCCCGGCAGCGCGCCGTAGGCGGCGGCGAGCTCCTGCACCAGACGGAGGTAGCGGCCGGCGTACGCGTCGGCTTCGCGCTCGCTGAGCACCTGCTCGCCCAGCACGTCGAGGCTGCAGGTCATCCCCCGCCCCGCCAGCCGCCCGACGACCTGCGGGACCTCGCCGACGTCCGCGGCGGCGATGAACTGCCGCGCCAGGCGCTCGGTCAGGATCCGCACCAGCGCGGCGACAGCCGGCGCCGTGACGAGGCCCGGCCGGGCCAGCGCCGCGCCGAGACGCAGCGGAGCGGGCAGGCGCTGTGACGCGGACGGAAAGTACTCGCGCACCAGTCTCGCGCATGCGCGCGCGCTGCGCACGGACGGCAGGACGTCCACGAAGCGCAGGACCCGCCGCTTGATCTCCGGGTCGTCCATGCACCAGCGCAGGACCTCCCCGGCCCAGCGGTCGGTGGCCGAGAGGTGCGCGTGCCGCTGGTGCACGGCCTCGAACAGCTCCCGGCCGATCGCCAGGGTGCGCCGCTCGACCGCAGCGGAGTCCATCGGGGGCGCGTCCCTCATCTCACTGCGTACTATACCACCAGCATGGCAACCAGGGAAAAGCGTGACATGTGACACGTGACAAGTGACAGGTTTACGGACACGGAACTTGTTACCTGTCACGCGTTACCTTGATGGCTGACGAATACGGTATACTGATGTTGCGCAGTCACGAGGAGGAGAGGATGGCATCCGAGCACGTGGAAGTCCGCGGCCACATCATCGACTCCCTCATTTTGCCGAAGATCCTCGATGAGATCATGGACCTCGGGGGCCGCTTCGAGATCCTCGACATCGCCATCGGCAAGCGCCCCGCCGACGTCTCGCACGCGCGCCTGAACATCACCGCGGACTCGGCCAGGCGGCTGCGCGCGATCCTGACGCGTCTCGCGCGCCTCGGGGCCGCTCCCGTCGAGCAGCGCGACGTCCGGCTCGTGCGCGCGCCCGAGCACGGCGTGTTCCCACTCGACTTCTACTCCACGACGAACCTGCCGACGGAGATCCGGTTTCGGGGCCGGTGGCGCAAGGTCGACCGGATCGAGATGGATTGCGGCGTGGTCGTGGCCATCCGGCGGGGGCGGGCGCGGTGCGTCCCCATCGCGCGGGTGCGCCGCGGGGACTGGGTCGTCTGCGGCTCGGAGGGCGTGCGCGTCACTCCGCTCGAGCGCGCGCGCCAGGCGCAGGTCTTTCAGTTCATGGGGAGCGCGATCTCATCCGAAAAGCCGAAGGCGCGGCTCATCCAGTCGCTGGCGAACGAGATGCGCGCCCTCACGCGCGGCGGCAAGCGGATTGTGCTGGTGGGCGGGCCGGCGATCATCCACACGGGCGGCGGCCCGATGCTGAGCCGCCTCATCGCGGCGGGCTACGTCCACGTCCTGTTCGCGGGCAACGGCCTGGCGACCCACGACATCGAGTCGGCGCTCTTCGGCACCTCGCTCGGCGTCTCCCTGGACCGGGGCGTGCCCACGCGCGACGGGCACGACCACCACATGCGGGCGATCAACACCATCCGGGCGCTGGGCGGCATCGTCCCCGCGGTGCGCCGCCGCGTGCTCACCCGGGGCGTCATGCACGCCTGCGTCATGCACCGGGTGCCCTATGTGCTCGCCGGCTCGATCCGCGACGACGGCCCGCTGCCGGACGTCATCACCGACACCATCAAGGCGCAGGAGGCCATGCGCCGGCACCTGCCCGGCGTGGCGCTGGCGCTGATGGTGGGATCGACCCTGCACGCCATCGCCACCGGCAACATGCTTCCCGCCACCGTGAAGACGGTGTGCGTCGACGTCAATCCCTCCGCCGTGACGAAGCTGTCGGACCGCGGCACCTTCCAGGGAATCGGCATCGTCGCCGACGCGGAGTCCTTCCTCCGGGAGCTGGTGCGGGCGCTGCGCCTCTGAGCTCAGCGACCAGCAACCAGAACGGGGCGCGGGGAACGAGGCATAAGGCGAGGGGGCTTGGGTAGTGTCATGAGAGGATGGAAGGTGGAACGAAACGATCGTATTACTTTTTCTACCTTCTACCTTCTATCGTCTACCTTCTCATGGTCATCCCCACGCCGTGCCCCACGCCCGCCCCCCGTCCCAGAACCCACGTGACGCGTTTCACGTTACGCGATCTGGATGAACGCTGATCATTCTAAATGCGCCCACGATTGCATCTAAACATTGGGCGCATGTACCCTGAGCGAAGTCGAAGGGGACCCCCCTCGACTCGCTTTGCTCGCTCGGGGTACATGGAACCCCTTCGAATGTTAACATGCAATGCGGGTTCCATTTAGCTTCCAGCGTCCAGCTTCCAGCCTCTCGATGTCCCCACGCCCCGCGCCCCCCACCCCGGCATTCCTGATGTGCCGCCCGACGTACTACCGCATCGCCTATGAGATCAATCCCTGGATGCGCATCCGGCGCCCGGTCGCGCAGGAGCGCGCGCGCCGGCAGTGGTCGGCGCTGTATGCGCTCCTGACGCGGACCCTCAAGGTGCCGGTCGCGCTGCTGCCCGCCACGCCGGGCGTGCCGGATCTCGTGTTCACGGCGAATGCGGGGCTGGCGACGGAGCGGCTCTTCATCCGGAGCAATTTCCGGTTCGCGGAGCGGCAGAAGGAGGAGCCGATCATCGATCGCTACGTCCGGAACGTGCTCGGGCTTCGGCTCATCCGGCTCCCCAGGCGGCATTCTTTCGAGGGAGAGGGGGACGCGCTCTGGATGGGCCGGACGCTGCTCTACGGCTTCCGGTTCAGGTCGGACGCGCGGGTGCACGAGCGTCTGAGCCGGCTGCTCGGAGTCCGCGTGCTCCCGGTCGAGCTCGCCGACCGCCGGTTCTACCATCTCGACACCTGCTTCGCGCCGCTGGACGCGCGCACGGCGCTGTGGTACCCGGGCGCGTTCGACCGCTACGGGCGGCGCGTCATCGAACGGATGGCCGAAGACGCGATCGCGGTGCCGGAGCGGGACGCCGCGCGCTTCGTCTGCAACACCATCGCCGCGGGGCGCGAACTCATCGTGCCGGCGGGCGCCTCGCGCGGGGTGCTCGCGGCGCTCGAGCGGCGCCGCTTCGGCGTGCACGAAGCCGAGCTGTCGGAGTTCATGAAGGCGGGCGGGTCGGCGAAGTGCCTCGTGCTTCGTCTGCCGCCGCGAGCAGCAGAATCTGATGACACGGATTGACCATGGATTGGCCGGATGGTCTATTGGAGAAAATTCGCGAACGCGAATTTTCTACGGGCTTTGGAGGTGCGCCACCATGCGGTCGAGTTTCGCGGCGAGAATGAAGTCGTTCTCCGAGAGCCCGCCGATGGCATGCGTCGAGAGCTCGATCGTCAGATGTTTGTAGTCCGTCAGGTGCAGGTCAGGATGATGGTCGTTGGATTCGGCGACGGGCACAAGGCGCTGAATGAGGCTCGCCGCGTCGACGAAGTTCTTGCACACGATCGTTTTGCGCAGCGACTTGTTGCCGCCGACGATTTCCCACCCTTCGAGCTCGTTGAGCCGCTGCGCGGCCGCCTCCGGCGCGATCGGCGGGGTCCCCGCCCGACAAGGCTCGCAATGCCGTTCCGCCAACGGTCCATCGGCCATCGTGTCTCCCTTCGAGGCCGGCGCTACGACGGCGTCCGCTCGATGCGAACGACCCGGTAGGCCGCCATGCCGTTCGGCAACGTGACGCTCACGCGCTCTCCCTCCGTCTTGCCCAAGAGCGCCTTCCCCAGCGGCGACGCGATGGACAATTTGCCGGACACCGGGTCCGCTTCGTCCGGACCCACCAGCTGATAGCTGAATTCCTCCTTCGCGCGCTCCTCGTGCAGCGTGACGGTCGTGCCGACGCGCGCCTCGCCGTCCTTGATGTCCAAATCGTCGATGAGCACCACGTGCTGGAGCTTGCCATCCAGCTCCGCGATGCGCGAGGCGACGTGCTGCAGACGCTCCCGCGCGGCGTGATACTCGGCGTTTTCCCGCAGGTCGCCCATGGCCGCGGCCGCGCTGACCTCCTCGGTCAGCTCGCGCTTCTGGCGCAGGAGCGCCTGCTGCTCCCCCTGGAGCTTCTTGAGCCCTTCGCGGGTGAGATAGGTCTGTTTCATGACGCCTGGCCGCCGTGGCGGCGGCGTGCCGAGCGAACCAGCAGCATGCCGATGCCGCCGATGAGCGCGTACGGCACCGCCAGCAGCACCGCAATGCTGAGGGCATAGCCCTTGGCCGTGCCCACGCGCTGCGCGACGGCGCCCGGCTCGATCAGGGCGTCCTTGCACATCGGGCATGCCTCGGCCGCGCCCGCGACGGCGAGGAGGGCCGCGCCGGCGAGCGCCGCCGCGAGCGCCATCCGGCGCCACGGCGCTCGCGTGACGGCCGTGAACGGTCCGGTGAGGTTCATGCCGCGTTCCCCTGCCAGTGATAGAGCATCCAGTACACGAGCACGCCGGTGACGGACACGTACAGCCACAGCGGCAGTGTCCACCGGGCGATCCGCCGGTGCGCATCGAACCGGCGCCGGACGGCCAGCCAGACCGTGCGCGCCACCAGCGGCACGATGATGACGGCGAGCGCGCTGTGGCTCACGAGCACCGCGAGGTAGACCGCCCGGGGCCATCCTTCGCCCGCAAACCGCACCGCCCCGGCCTCGAGATGGTACCCCACATACGATACCAGGAACGCCCCCGAGACCGCAACCGCTCCGGCCATGCAGGCCGCGTGCAGCCGGGTCTTGCGCCGCCAAATGGCCGCCGCGCCCGCCGTGATCAGGAGTGCGCTCGCGGCGTTCAGCGAAGCGTTGAAGGCCGGCCACGCGGGCGCCATGCGCGGGTCCCGGGAGGCCCCTACCGGCCCAGGAGCGCCGCCGCGTCCCGGCGGAGACGCGCGAGGGCCTTCGGATCCATCCCATCGTAATAGCCGCGGATTTCGCCGCCGCGGTCGATCAGGACCAGGCGCGTGCTGTGGGTGGCCGCCTCATCGGCGTCGGCGCTCAGCCGAAATCCCTCCCGCGAGAGCGCGACGATGTCCTCCGCCCGCCCGGTCAGGAAATGCCAGCGCGCCGGATCGGCCCGGAACCGCCGGGCGTAGGCCGCCAGGACCTCGGGCGTGTCGTACGCGGGATCCACGCTGATCGAGACGAGCGCGAAGTCAGGCCCGGGGAACGCCGCCTGCAGCTCGGCCATACGGGTGCTCAGGATCGGGCACGGACCCGCGCAGCGGGTGAAGATGAAGCCCGCCACCCACACGCGGCCCGCGAGCGACGCGGACTCGACGGGCGCTCCGGTCTGCCCCGTGAGGGTGAACGCGGGAGCCGCGCCGTACCCGCCGGGAGGACGCGTCTCGGGCGAGGTGCTCGACGCGAGGATGGCGCCGCCGGCCAGCAGCGCGAGCGCGGCCGCGGCGAGCGCCGCGGCCATCGCGGCCCTCATCACGGCCCGCCTTTCGCAGCCGCGAGCACGCAGAAGAGGAGCGGCAAATACAGGATCGAGGACCGGAACAGGAGCCGCGCAGACTCGATCGTCCGCGCGAGCGACGCGGCGACGGCCACGGCGAGGAACGCGACGCTCAGCGCCAGCGCCGACAGCGCATAGCGGGTATCGCCCAGGCCGATCACCGCCGGGAACAGGCTGACCGGAACGAGCAGGAGGCCGTAGAGCGCCGTCTGCCTCGCCGTCGCGGCGGCCCCGCCGTCCATGAGCGGCAGCATCCGGAACCCGGCGCGCGCGTAATCCTCCCGGTACAGCACGGCGATGCCGAGGAAGTGCGGCAGCTGCCAGACGAACATGACGAGGAACAGCGCCCACGCCTCAAGCCCCAGCTCGCCGCGGGCCGCGGCCCATCCGATCACGGGCGGGAGGGCGCCCGGCACGGCACCCGCGAGCGTGCACAGCGGACTCACCCGCTTGAGGGGGGTATACACGAGCAGATAGCTTGCCGCGCTCGCCGCGGCCACCGCCGCCGCGAGCGGGTTCGCCCGGACGGCGAGGACCGCGACGCCCGAGACCATGAGCGCCCAGCCGAACCGGTGCGCCGCCGCCGGCGTCAGCCGGCCGGTCGGGAGCGGCCGCGAGGCGGTCCGGCGCATCCTCGCGTCGTGCTCGCGCTCCGCCCACTGGTTGAGCGCGTTGGCGCCTCCGGCGACGAGGGCCGTGGCTCCGACCACAACCGGAAGCTCAAGCAGCGCCTCGAGGCTCCGGAGGCCGAGCCAGTACCCGATGCCCGTTGTGACGAGGACCAGCGACGTGAGGCGCGGCTTTGTCAGCTCGACGAACGCGCCCAGCGACCGCCCCCCTAAGACCGCGGTCTCCCGGAACACGCGCGCCGCGAGCACGACCGCCTGCGCCAGCACGAGCGCCCCGACTGCGACGTGGGCGGTCCTGAATCCCACGTGCCGTCCGCCCAACCAGGCCGCGATCCCCAGGCCCAGCTGCAGCGCGACGAGCGCCGCGAGCCGCCACGCGTGCCGGCGCAGCGAGGGAGGAATCGAGACGCCGCGCAGGGCATGGACGACGCCCGCCGCCAGCGCCGCCACGACCGCGGCGCCTGCCGCGTGCAACGCGAAACCCAGCCCCGTATGCCGGATGATCGCGCCCAGCAGCAGCTGGGCCGCGACCGACGCGGCGAGGGCCGCCGCGCCGGGACGCAGCAACCCGCTGACGGGCACCGTCAACGGCAGCTCGCCCTGGCTCATCCGCCCCGCCGACGTCGCCCAGGCCACGCACACCACCAGGCAGAAGACGCCCTGCCCGAGCAGGGCGTGGCTGATGGACACCGGCGGAGGCAGGAGCCACAGCACCGTCAGCCCGCCGAGCAGCGCCTGGATCACGACCGATGCCAGCGCCGCGTATCCCAGGTTCCGGACCCAGCGGCGCGGCTCCGCGTTCGCGAGCCAGACGGCCAACCCGAGGATGAGCAGGCCCACGGCCGCGGCGATCATCCGGTGGCCGTGCTCGTAGAGGATGCCGCCGACCATCGGCGGGAACCACAGGCCGTAGGAGAGCGGCCAGTCGGGGACCGCGAGCCCCGAATCGGTGCTGGTGACGAGGCCGCCGGCGATGAGGAGGAGCCAGGTGCATGCCGCGGTGAACACCGCATAGCGGTGCAGCCCGCGCCGGGAAGCCGGACACGACGGCCCGCCGGCGCTGGGGTGGGGCGACGCGCTCATGGGCGCACCGAAGGCGGAGGCTGCATGAGATGCGATTGAACGGGTATCGTCTTCATCCGGCGTACGAATCCGCGTCATCCATTGTCAATCCGTGTCATCACGATGCGGACGTTTAGGACTTCGCGTCCTGCGGCCACCAGTCCTCTTCGCGGCCGGGCACGCTGTACTCATAGGGGCCGCGGTAGACGGTGGGCGGCTCATCGAAGTTTCCGTGCGGCGGGGGGGACGCGGTCGCCCACTCCAGCGTGGTCGCCTGCCAGGGGTTCTTCCCCGCGCGCCGGCCCCGCCACAGGCTCCAGAAGAAGTTGGCGATAAAGAGCGCCTGCGCGCCGACCAAACACAAGGCCGAGACGCTCATCATCCGGTTCAGGCCGCCGACATCCTGCAGGAAGCCGTATTGCGTGTAGTCGTAAATGCGGCGGGGCATTCCGTGGACGCCCAGGATGAACATCGGGAACATGACCGCGTTGAAGAACAAGAACGTCAGGAAGAAGTGCGCCTTGCCCAGCCGCTCGTTGAGCATGCGGCCGAACATCTTCGGATACCAGAACGTGATGCCCGCGAAGATGCCGAAGAGGCTGCCGCCGAAGAGCACGTAATGCAGATGCCCGACGATGAAATACGTATCGTGCAGGTACAAATCGACGGGGCTCGCCGCCGAGAAGATGCCCGTCAAGCCCCCGATGATGAACATCGAGACGAACGCGAGCGCGTGCAGCATGGGAGTCTGAAAGCTGATGGTGCCCCGCCACAGCGTCGCCAGCCAGTTGAACGTCTTGATCGCCGACGGCAGGGCGATGATCATCGTCGAGACCATGAAACTCGTGCCCAGCGCCGGGTTCATCCCGCTGGCGAACATGTGGTGCGCCCACACCAGGAAGCCCAGAGCGGCAATCGCGATGATCGCGTACACCATCGAATGGTACCCGAACAGCGGCTTTCGGGCGAACACCGGGATGATCTCGGAGGCGATCCCCATCGCCGGCAGGATCATGATGTACACCGCCGGGTGGGAATAGAACCAGAAGAGATGCTGCCACAGGAGCACCTGCCCGCCGCTGTTGGCCTGCGCGACGCCGTCGATGACGAGCCCCGCCGGCAGGAAGAAGCTCGTGCCCATCGTCGAATCGAGCAGCAGCAGGATCAGCGCCGAGGCCAGCACCGGGGTCGCCAAGAGCGTGATGATCGCGGTGATGAAGAGCGCCCAGATCGAGAGCGGCAGGCGGAAGAAGCCCATCCCGGACGCGCGGAGGTTGATGATCGTCGTGACGTAATTCACCGCGCCCATGATGGAGGAGCTGCCGATCATGATGACCCCGATGATCCAGCAGAGCTGCCCCGCCCCGAGTGTCGTGCTTAAGGGGGCGTAGGCGGTCCATCCCGACGCGGCCGCTCCGCCCTCCACGAAGAACCCGGCGACGACGACAGCGATGCCCGGGAGAAACGTCCAGTAGGAGAGCATGTTGAGCCGGGGGAACGCCATGTCGCCGGCGCCGATCTTGATCGGGATGAGATAGTTGCCGAAGACCCCGACGAGCAGCGGGATGATCGCCATGAAGATCATCACCGAGCCGTGCATCGTGAAGAGCATGTTGAAGTACTCCGGCAGCATGATGCCGCCGGGCATCCCGTCCGGGGCCAGCTTCTCCATGAACGGCAGCGCGCGGCCCGGCCAGCCGAGCTGCCAGCGGATGAGCAGCGCCAGCAGCCCCCCGAAGAACAGCATGACGAGGCTGGTGAACATGAACTGGATGCCGATCACCTTGTGATCGGTCGAGAACACGTACCGGCGGAGCAATCCGCGCGGGGCCCCGTGTGTGTCCATCACTCGAACTCCTCCGCCGTCTTCGCCAGCCAGGCCTGGAATTCCTCCGGCGTCTCCACCGTCAGGAACCCGCGCATCCGGTAATGGCCCAGCCCGCACAGCTCGGCGCACGCGATGTCGGAGGTCCCGGGGCGGGTGGCCTGCACCCACAGCCGGCTGGTGATGCCCGGCACCGCGTCCCGCTTCACCCTGAACTGCGGCACGAAGAAGCTGTGGATCACGTCTTTGGAGATGAGGCGGATCATGACCACCTTGCCCAGCGGCAGGTGCATCTGGTTGATGGTCGTCAGGTCATCCTCGGAGCCCAGCTTCCCGTCGGGACCCGGATACCGGATGTTCCAGGCGAACTGCTCGGCGGTGACCTCCAGCTCCAGGTCGATCGTGGGCGGCGTCCCGTGAATGACGGCCCAGACCCGTTGGCTCGTCACCGTCAGAAACACCAGGATGACGGCGGGAATGACGGTCCAGATGATCTCGACCAGGTGGCTGCCGTGGATGTACGTCGCCTTCCGGCCCGGCCGCCTCCGGTAGAGGATGAGGAACGCGATGAGGGTGCCCTGCACGAGCACGAACACGACGCCCGTGATGATGAGGACGATGTAGAAGAGCCGGTCGATCTCCGGTGCGACCGAGCTTGAGCCCTCCGGCAGCCAGATCTTCGCGCCGGAGCCGCCGAACGCCCAGGCCGCCGTCTGGCCTATGAGCCAGACGGCGGCGCCGAGCGCGAATTGCAGAGCCGTCAAGGTGCGCGTGTGAACTCCCGCCGCGTCAGTTGGCCGAAAACGCGAACTCGACCGATGCGCTGCCGCTCGCCGGCACGGACACGGGCTGGGTCTTCGTCCCGTACTCCTCGTGCCAGGCTTCCAGCACGTAGTCGCCCGCCGGCAGGCCGGAGATCGTGAAGGCGCCGTCCTCGCCCGTGACGCCGAAGAACGGGTGGGCCACCACGCCGGCATAGGCGCTCATCCAGGGGTGCACGTTGCACTTGAACGGCACCATGATCTCCGGCTCGGTGAAGGTCTTGGTGGTCTTCATGCCCAGCACGGGCTGCGCGAGGTTGAACGGCCGGTTCCCGCTCGGCTTCGCGTTGACATTGTGGAGCGTGGCGTCGCTGTTGCGGATCTCCAGCGGCTGGTTCACCCGGACGCCGAATACGTGCGGGGTATAGCCGCAGCCCGACTGATCCAGGACCACCGGCTCCGACGGAGCCGGATGGGAGCCCTGCACGCCTTCCTTGACGTACACGAACACGTTACGCAGCGTCCCGTTGTCGTTCACGACCACGTTCTCCTTGTACACGGCGCTCTGGTGCTTCTGCTCGCAGACGGGATCCGCGCTCATGCGGATGCGCTCGCGCTCGGGCGGGGTGCCCTCGAAGCGCACGCTCCCGGTCACGGACGCGCCGCCCTCGGGAGCCGAGTCTCCCCCCGTCGCCTGCGCGATCACGATCGGCTCTCCGGCGCGCTCATCGGGGCCGGTCGCCTGCGCGTCCTGCGGCGTGCCGCTTCCGCAGCCGATCGCCACCGCGATCACGGCGAGCATCGACAGCAGTCTTTGACGTCCCATCGAACACCTCCTCTTGTTGCGGGATACCAATGACGGGCGACAAGATCTCAATGGGTGGCGGCATGCGCCGCGCCGGAGGCCGGCTCCTCCAGGCGCACATCCAGCCAAGGCGACACCGCGCGCGCGCCGGGATTGCCGCCGTCCCACACCGCGAACGCGAGCGGGGCGAACGGCTCCTCGCCGAGGACGGCCGCGTGTTCCAGCCCGCGCTGGACGAGCGGCCGGCGCAGAACGAGCCGCCAGCGGCCGTCCTCGTAGGCCGCCTGCGCGGTCAATGGCGCGGCCGACACCCTGGAGGCATCCACCGCATCGAACCGGTCCGCGACGATCTCCCGGGCGCGCCCGTCGGACGCGCGCCAGGCGCACACATCAAGCGGCGGCGCGCCGCGGTACGGCCAGGCCTGCAGGCTCACCTGATCCCCGCGCACGCCGTGCGGACGCAAGAGCATGGCGAACCGGTCAGCGGCCTGCGGGTCCCGGTCTTCGGTCGGGTCGTCCCACACCACGCGCACGAGCAGTTCCTCCTCCGTGCGGGCCGTCTGCACCTGCACGAGATTGACCGTCGCGGGCTGCGCCCACACCCCGTCGGAATCGACGGCGTTGCGCAGCCGGACGCCGACCGCGGGCACGCCGTCCCAGCGCGCGTCATCCGGCATCGCGGGCGGCGCACCCCCCAGGCGAACCGCCCGGACGATCGGGTTCCACTCGATGGGCTCCTGCAGCGAGGCCACGTAATAGGCCATCTGCCAGACGTCTTCGGGCTCGGCCGCCCCGGTGTAGGACGGCATGCCGGAACCGTCGATGCCGGCCAGCACGCGCATCACGATATCGCGCGGAGCGCCGCCGCCGCGGTAGTTCCAGCCCTGAGTCAGATTCGCCGGCCTGATGGGCATGCCCCAGTCGTCCATGAACGCCGACGCCGAGGGCCCGTTGGCCCGGCCCTGTTCCCCGTGGCACGACGCGCAGCCGAGCTTCGTATAGACCTCGCGTCCCTGGGCGAGATCGGCGCGGGCTTGGCCCGGATCGGACGCCAGGATGACCGGTTCCGGCGGAATGGTCCCGAACACGGGGGACAGCGTCTTCAGATACGCGACGATGTCCCACTTCGCCTGCTCATCCAGGATGCGCCAGTCCGGCATGTTCGTGCCCGGGAGCCCGTGAGCGATCGCGCGGTGGAGGTCCTCATCGGTGGGCGCGGTGCCGCTGACGGTCGAGCGGAATTTATAGATGCCGGAAGTCAGATCGCGCGGACGCGGGTAGAACCGGCGCGCGTAGGGGCCGTCGCCTGCGCCCTCGGCCCCGTGGCAGACGGCGCAGGAGCGCACGTAAGTCTCGCGGCCGGCCCGGACATCCCCTTCGGGGTGCCCGGCCCAGACGGAGCCGGCCCCGCCGCAGAGCACAAGAACGGCGGTGACACGGACGGCATTGGAGACAGGGTGCCGAACCATGGGAGGCCGCTATTCTAGCGAATCAGCCACAGGTCGTCAATGCAGGGGCGTGCCGCGCCGGAGGGGATGCTAAATTTCGGAATGCGGAGCGCGGAGTGGCGAGCGGGGAGTCCATGACGAGGATGGGCCGGAAGCCGGAAGCTAGAGGCTGGAAGCTGGAATGATCAGGCAATCATGCTGTCGATCCGCCGTCGGCCGTTTCAATCCGCAATCCGCAATCGACAATCCGCAATTCACAGCGGCGAGGGATCGAGGAGGCGCTGGAGGAAGGCCGAGGCTTTGTCATAGACGCCGGGACGGAGGCGCTCGCGGGGGCCGGCGACGTTGAGCGTGCGGATGCCCGCGTCTTCGATCCACGCGCGGACGCGCGCGGGGGCCGGCTCGGCGTCCAGGTCCACCGTCAGGCACGGCTTGCTGAGCCGGGCGGCCAGGAGGCGGGTCAGCCCCGTCCCCCCGCTCATCGGCGGCACATAGAGAACCAGCGTGCCGTCCGAGTCCCGGACGTTCCACTCCGTCCGCTCCTCGTAATCCACGTTTGGCGTTTCCCGCAGCGGGTACCGGGCCGGGATCGTGCCGTCGTCCGCCCGGCGTCCTCGGGGGCACCAGCCCCCGCACGGCCGCCCGAGCGCCAGCGCCGCGTCCAGCGCGGCCCGGTCCACGCCGGTCTGCCCTCCGGAAACGATCTGCTCGATCATCAGCGCCGGTCCTCAGTCCACGGTCCACAGACCACCGCGAGCCTCTCGTCCATCGTCCATGGTCCACCGTCCATCGTTCGCCATCCTTCGTCAGGTGAAGGTAGAAGATGGATGAGGGAAGGTAGAAGGTGGAGCGGACTGATCATGCGTTGAGGATCGTTCCATCTTCCATCTTCTATTTTCTATCTTCTACCTTCCCCTGATGATCGGCGATGGACGATGGACGAACCGCGGACGACGCGGGGGACATGTCCGGGGAGGGGTCACGGGAATTGCAGCGTGCCGAGGAGACGGTCGAACGCGCCGGCGTGCCGCTCGTACTCCCGCGCGTCGGCCGAATAGACGAGCTCCACGAGTTCCGAACCGCGCTGCAGGACGACCGTGCGCTGGCGCACCGGGATCGGCAGCGACTTGAGCCCCGTCTTGTGCATCGGAGGAATGACGTAGGAGAGCGTGATGTCCCGCGCGGGGGTGTCGGCGATGTCGCGGGCGGAGCCTTCATCGGCGCTCGCGCCCTCCGGCACCGTGCCGGTCAGGTTGGCGATGAGCTCTCCGGGACCGGAGAAGCGCCCGCCGGCCTCCTTGGTCGGTGAGCTGCGCACGACGAGCTGGGCGCGGAACGTCTCCTCGGCGTTGCGCGGGCCGAGGATGAGCAGCTGGCGGTACGCCTGGATTTGGCCCGCGTCGAATTGCACCGTCCATTGGGAGGGATACTGGAAGCGCACCGGCCGGCCCAGGTCATCGCCCGCATACGATTCATAGGAAGGTTCGGTGGACATGGCGGACTCCGACTGCTCCTGTGTCTGCGCGATGGGCGCGCCCCGCTCCTGCGGGGCGGCGTCGTGCTCGGAGGCGCGGGCGGGCGACGCCCAGCCGGCCAGCGCCAGGACACCCGCGGCCACCCCTCTCATCCGGCATCCCGTGCGGCCCATCGGCTCCTCAGGTGTACAGCGAGGCGATCAGCGCCCGGAGCGCCGCCTCGCCCTGCAGCGCCGTCCGGTAGCCGAATTCGGCTTCCTGCTCCAGGCGGGTGTCTAACGGGCTGGCCTGGGCCCTGACCTCGTGCCAGAACACCGCCGCGTTCCACCAGGCCCTGAACTCGATGTCGATGACCGTCTGCGTCGGGTTGAAGATCTGCCCGTCCAGGTACTGCTGGAAATGCGTGCCCTCGTGCACCAGCGTCGCCGCTATCGCTTCGACCGAATCGTGCAGGAACGCCGGGTTGAACAGGAGAAACGGAGCCGGGACGGGCGTGTTCGGAAACGCGGCCGTGCCCTGCACGCGGAAATACGCGATCGCGTTGGCGGTCGGCCCCGAGAAGTCCTGGGCCGTGCCGAAGGCGATACTGATGCCCTTCGCGATGAGGTCCGCGGTGATGGCGTTGAACGGCGAGAGGCTCGCGACCAGATTGAACGCCGACGTCAGCAGCGCGACGCCTTGCGTGCCCGTGATGTTGAGCGCGTCGACGTCCGTCCAGCCGGTCCAGATGCTCGTGCCGCGCGAGATGAACGTGAAGCCCTCCGGAGCCGGCGGCAGGGGCGGAAACGTGAACGACGGAAACGGCGCGGCATCCGGCGCGGGGCTGATGGCGATGCCGGATCCTCCGAAGCCCGCGCCCGGAGGAGCCGTGCTCGGAGCGCCGGCCCTCGCGGGCCCGGAGCCGAACGCATCCCCCCCCGCCTCCCCTGCCGGGCCCAGGCCGGAGCCGCCGGGCAAGCCGGTATTCGGGGGCAGCCACGGGCCTCCGGAGAGGATGATCGGGTCATCCTCCGCCTCCGCAGGCAACGGCTCGGGCAGCTCGCCCAGCGCCGGCGGAACTCCCTGCTCCCGCCCGCTCAATGCGGCCAGGAGCGTCCCTTCCATGACCCGGGAGGTCTCCTCGATCGACTCGCCGCTGCGGCCGATCACGTCGCCCATGCTCTGGCCGAACGGCCCGAGAAACGCCATGGCCGCCACGACCAGCGCCGCCAAGAGCGCCAAATACTCGATGACGCCCTGAGCCCGCCGCCGGGCACGACGCGCCTTGCTTTGATGTCCCGCGTGCACCTGTTTCATGCTCCTCTCAGTATACCCGATGGGGGCGAACCATCGCCGTCAGACGGGATGCTCACGCTCCGTGAGGAGACTCGCCACTTCGCGCCGGAGGGCGCCGTCACGGCTCTCCGGGCTGTCCAGCCATGCGCGCCAGGCTTCCGGGGCATCGTCCGCGCGCGTCAATGGATTGCGATACAGCCCGCCATCGAGCAGGATCAGCGGATGGACCGCCATCGTTTCGAGCAGCCGCTCCGCGCCGAAGCAGCGCCGGTCATATTGGCACAACAGCAGCGCGTGTGCGTTGATGTCGACGGCGTTGATCAGGCTCTCGTATTCGATGAGGCGGTCCGCGCCGGCCGCCGCGCGAAGCGACCAGCTCATCTCGCCGGTGCCGCGGAACGTGTGGTAGCCCTCGCCCACCGCCCGCCTGACCTCATCGCGAAAGAGCGCGATCATCCGCTCGGGATCGAAGCGCCCCTGCCGAAGATAGGTGCCGTCGGCGGTCACGAGGCCGAATTGCTCGCGCGCAAGCGGCTGTTCGAGCTCGACGCCGGCGTCCTGGAGGGAAGTGACGATATCGAGGGGGTTGTGCTGTTCGACGATGTAGAGGATTTTCTCTCCGCGCGCGAGCCCGTCGCGGATGAAGGCGGTGAGGAAGCGGCGGTGATCGTCTTCGGTCGCGTACACACAGCAGGCGTGGTCCCCGGGACGGAGGTCAGCCAGCGTCCCTGAAGACGGCCGAGGAGCGAAGGTCTCCATCGTCTCACACCGCCCTGTTCGAGCCGCCCAATGCCCGGCAGCGCCTCTGTAAGCCCACGCAGCCGATTCCCGGACACCTATCAGTCTACGTCCGCGCCGAACGAGACGTCAAGTAAGGACCGTTGCGGGCCCCGTGATTGATGCCCGGCCCCCGCCGCTTCGCGACGTGACTTCGCAGCTTTGCATCATCCGGTTTGCGCGCGATTACACGCTGAAGCGGAAGTGCATGAGGTCGCCGTCCTGGACGACGTACTCCTTGCCCTCGATGCGCAGCGTGCCCTGCGTCCGGGCCGCGGCCTCGCTGCCGGCTGTGATGAAGTCGTCGTACGCGATCACCTCAGCCCTGATAAACCCGCGCGCCATGTCGCTGTGGATCTTCCCCGCCGCCTCCGGAGCTGCGGCCCCGCGCCGGACGGTCCAGGCGCGGTCCTCCTTCGGCCCCACCGTGAAGAACGTAATGAGCCCGAGCAGCGCGTGGCCCTCGCGGATCAGCCGGTTGAGTCCCGGCTCCGACAGGCCCTCCGCCTGGAGGAATTCCCGCCGCTCGTCCTCGCTCTCCAGCGCCGCGATCTGGGCCTCGATGGCGCCGCAGATCGGCACCACCGCCGCGCCTTCCTCCGCGGCGAGCCCGCGCACCACCGCGAGATGAGGATTGTCGCCGCCGTGCTCGCTCACGTTCGCCACGTACAGGAGCGGCTTCGCGGTCAGCAGATTCATCGGCCTCAGGATGTCCTGCGCCGCCGCGCCCAGCGTCCCCAGGATGCCGCGCACGGGGCGGGCGTCATTGAGCGGCTCCGCGGCCGCGCGCAGCGCCTCCAGCATCGCCCGCGAGTCCTTGTCCCCGGAGTTGGCGAGCTTCTCCACGCGCGAGATCGCCGAGCTCACGACGGCCAGGTCCCTGAGCGCCAGCTCCGTCGCGATGATCTCGAGGTCCCGGCGCGGATCGACCGACCCGCTCACGTGCACCACCTGATCGTCCTCGAAGCAGCGCACGACGTGCGCGACCGCGTCCACCTGCTGGATGTGGGACAGGAACTGGTTGCCGAGCCCTTCCCCCTCGCTGGCGCCCTTGACGAGGCCGGCGATGTCGACGAATTCCATCATGGTCGGCACCACGCGCTCCGTCGGCACGAGGCGCGCGAGCGCCGCGAGGCGCGAGTCCGGCACCGGCACGGCGCCGACGTTCGGATCGATGGTGCAGAAGGGGTAGTTCGCCGCCGGCACGCTGGTGCGCGTCAGGGCGTTGAAGATGGTCGATTTCCCGACGTTGGGCAGGCCGACGATGCCGCAGCTGAATC
>Ga0214471_10000752_pt1 | contig 26426 bp, 26 predicted proteins | sample RVTome_5_FD_207665 | JGI IMG/M metagenome (GOLD analysis project Ga0214471, IMG submission 207665) | Soil microbial communities from uranium-contaminated site in the Upper Colorado River Basin, Wyoming, United States - RVT142D155 | ecosystem: Environmental > Terrestrial > Soil > Contaminated >... | reverse complement strand
CGGCCCCGGGCGGGCGCCGCACCGGCCCCGGCCCCGATGGCCACGGCCGGAGCGGTCCGCGGGGTCCCTGGCAAAGGTGTGGAACGCGGCCGGACAGTCATTGTAGGATAGACCCACGGCACGTCGACGCGGCCCGCCCGCCGCCCGGCCGCACAACTCCGCGAATAACGAAACCGGGACAAGGAGTTGTCACGCACGACCACTTGGAGGAGCACCCTTATGCGAAACTATCGTGGGTATCGTTTCACGTTGAGCGCCTGCACGCTCGCGGTGGCGGCCACCCTCGCCGCCGCCCCGGCGCGGGCCTTCGAGTTCAGCAGCCCGTCCGGCGAGCTGCGCGGCAGCTTCGACACCACCGTGTCGCTGGGCGCGTCGTGGCGCCTGCAGGATCTCGATCCGGAGCTGGTCGGCATCACCAACGGCGGCACGGCGCGCTCGGTCAACGAGGACGACGGCAACCTCAACTATGAGAAGAAGGACACGATCTCCGCGGCGGTCAAAGTCACCCACGACATCTCGCTCGATTACCAGAACTACGGTGCCTTCGTTCGCGGCACCTATTTCTACGATCACGCTGCGGCGCACAAGAAGGACGAGTTCGGCCCGCAGGCCGAGGACCGGCTGATCTCGGATGCCGACCTGCTCGATGCATACGTTCACGGCGCCTTCGACATCGCCGGCCGCAATCTGAGTCTCAGGCTCGGACGCCAGGTGGTCAGCTGGGGCGAGAGCACCTTCATCCTCAACGGCATCAACGTGATCAATGCCATCGACGTGCGCAAGCTGCGCGTTCCGGGGGCGGAATTGAAGGAGGCGCTCGTGGCATCGCCGATGGTGTGGGCCTCGCAGGGGATCACTCGCACCACGTCGGTCGAGGCACTCTATATCGCCTCCTGGGACAAGACCGATCTCGATCCACGCGGCAGTTTCTTCAGCACCAATGATTTCGTCAGCGAGGACGGCGACAAGGTATACGTCGGTTTCGGCCGGCGCGTGGACCAGCATGATCCGCCGGGCGTTTTCGGCGTTACTCCGGATGCCGCCGGTTGGGCGCCGCGCGCCGCCGACCGTGACCCGGACGACTCGGGACAGTACGGTTTCGCATTGCGGCAGTTCCTCCCGTGGCTGAACAACACGGAGATCGGGCTTTTCTACGTCAACTATCACAGCCGAACCCCGTTCATAACCGGCACTCGCGGCGGGCTGACGGCCGTTACGCCCGTCCCCGGCTGCTCGGTATTCGATCTCCCCACGCTGCTCGGCGGCGGCGGCTTCCCGGCCGCCTGCGCGGCGGCCGCCGGACGCGCGGGTGTTTACTTCCTCGAATACCCCGAAGACATCCGCATGACCGGCCTCAGTTTCAACACTTCCGGACCGTTCGGCATTGCGCTTCAGGGCGAATTCTCCTATCGCCCGAACCAGCCGGTTCAGCTTGCGTCCACCGAGTTACTGCTCGCCGCGCTCGGGGCAGCCAACAATATCACCGGCAATGCCGCTCAGGCCTTCGCCGTGCCTTATGGAACGGAATTGACCGGCTACCGCCGGCTCAAAATGAACCAGGCGCAGATGACCGCGACGAAGGCGTTCGGGCCGACACTCGGGGCCGACCAATTCGTTGTGCTGGGCGAAGTCGGGTTCACCTATCTCGATCTGCCGAACGACCTGTTGTTCAATGGTCCCGCGACACACCTGCCGGCTCCCGGTTCCAGCACTGCGGCATCGGGTGGCTCGGCGCAACCGGGTGGAGAAGGCTACGCCACCAACAACTCCTGGGGCTACCGCCTGTTGGCGCGCTGGGATTTCGAAAATGCCCTCGGCGCCGCCAGCCTGTCGCCGCGCATTGTCTACGCTCACGATGTGCACGGCGTGAGTCCGACATTTAATCAGGGAGCCAAGGCGGTGACGGTCGGGCTCAGCTACAACCTGCGCCAGGTCTGGACCGCCGACGTCGCCTACACCGGCTACTGGGGCGGCCGCACCTACGCCGGCACCGATCCGGCCGGCGCGCCGGCCGGAACCACGCAGAGCGCCAGCTACGCCAGCAGCGCCAACCCCAACAAGGACCGCGACTTCCTGTCGGTCAGCGTGAGTTATGCGTTTTGACCGCGCACCCGCCATCCCGACGCGAACGAATGAGGAGACCGACCATGTTTGACCGCAAGCTTACCGTTCTGGGCGCCGCGCTGGCGCTGACGCTGACCGCGCTGCCGGCATCGAGCGCCGTGACCGCCGAGCAGGCCGCCGCGCTCGGCACGACCCTGACGCCGATGGGCGCGGAAAAGGCCGGCAATAGCGCCGGCACCATCCCGGCCTGGGACGGCGGCATCACCCGGCCGGTCGCCGGCTACCAGCCCGGCGGCCACTACCCCGACCCTTACGCCGACGACCAGCCGCTGTTCACCATCGACGCGTCCAATGTCGACAAGTACGCCGAGAATCTCTCGCCCGGCCAGGTCGCAATGCTGCGCAAGTACAAGACCTGGAAGCTGAAGGTCTACCCGACGCGGCGCAGCGCCGCCTTCCCGCAGGGCCATTACGACGAGACCCTGGCGAACGCCACCAAGGTGACGCTGGTGCGCGGCGGCAACGGCTTCCAGGGCACCAAGGGCGGCATCCCCTTCCCGATCCCGCAGGACGGCCTGGAGGTGGTGTGGAATCACCTGACCCGCTACCGCGGCGACACCTATGCGATGTCCTGGAGCCAGGCGCCGGTGACGCGCACCGGCAGCTACACCCTGGTGCGCTTCGAGTACGAGTACGACTTCCACTACGGCAACTTGAGCAAGCCGCTGAACCAGCGCCAGGACAACAAGCTGTTCAACTTCCTGCAGATCGTCACCGCCCCGGCGCGGCTCGCCGGCCAGATACTGCTGGTGCACGACTTCGCCGACCAGGTGCGGCAGCCGCGCCAGGCCTGGACCTACAACCCGGGCCAGCGGCGCGTGCGGCTGGCACCGAACGTCGCCTACGACAACCCCGGCACCGCCGCCGACGGCCTGCGCACCAACGACGACTTCTCGATGTTCAACGGCGCCACCGACCGCTACGACTGGAAGCTGGTCGGCAAGAAGGAGATTTACATCCCTTACAACTCCTACAAACTGAGCGGCAACAGCCTGAAGTACCGCGACGTGCTTCGGGCCGGCCACGTCAACCCGGAGCACGCGCGCTACGAGCTGCACCGCGTCTGGGTGGTGGAGGCGACCCTCAAGCGGGGCGTGAGCCATCTCTACAAGCGTCGTACCTTCTACGTCGACGAGGATTCCTGGGCGATCGTGGTCGCGGACAAGTACGACAACCGCGATCAGCTGTGGCGCGTCTCGGAGCAGCACAACATCAATTTCTACAACGTGCCGATGTGGTACCCGGTGCTGGAAGTGCACCACGACCTGCAGTCCGGCCGCTACATCGCCATGGGCCTGCGCAACGAGGAGCCGAAGCTCTACGAGGTGGTGCAGCGCCGCGAGGCCGACTTCACGCCGGCCGGGCTGCGCGCGATCGGCACGCGTTGACGCGGAGGAGGCTTGCCGCCGGCCCGGAAACGAAGCCGACGCGAAGACGCGAAGACGCAAAGAAAGTCGTCGATGCTGGAGACGGAGCTACCAGTAGAACGTAGGGTGGGGCCCTGCCCCACCCTGGCGCGCGCGTGAAGAAGCAATGGCCGTTTCGGCGGGGCAAGGCCCCGCCCTACGATAAACGTTGCGAATTCTGCTAACCTGACCGACCATGAAGACAACCACCGCGGCCGCCCTGCTCCTTGCCGGCATCGCCATCCTGCCGACAGTGCAAGGCGCGCCGCCGGCCGGCGCGCCGATCGACAAGCTGCTGATCCTGGACGCGCAGCGCATCGGCGAGCGCATCGTCTGCGTGGGCGAGCGCGGCTATATCCTCTACTCCGACGACGACGGCCACAGCTGGCAGGCCGCCCGCAGCCCGACCGACGCCACCCTCACCGCGCTGCACTTCCCCGACCCCGGCCACGGCTATGCCGTCGGCCACGACGCCGTGATCCTGCGTTCCACCGACCGCGGCGCGAGCTGGACCCCGGTGCACGCCGCGCCCGAGAAGGAGGCGCCGCTGCTCGACGTCTGGTTCGCCGATACGCGCCACGGTTACGCGGTCGGCGCCTACGGCGCGTTCTACGAGACCCGCGACGGCGGCGATTCCTGGCAGGCACGCGCGGTGCTCGACACTGACCGCCACTTCAACGCCGTCACCGGCGCGCCGGACGGCCAGCTGTACCTGGCGGGCGAGTCCGGCACGCTGGCGCACTCGCCCGACCGCGGCGCCAGCTGGCGGCCGCTGCCTTCCCCCTACCGCGGCTCGCTGTTCGGCATCCTGCGCGTCGCCGACGGTGGCCTGCTGACCTACGGCCTGCGCGGGCGCGTCTACCGCTCCGCCGACGGCGGCCGCGGCTGGCAGCAGATCGACGCGCCCAACACGGCGAGCCTCATGGGCGGCACGGTGCTGGCCGACGGCACGGTCGTGCTGCTCGGCCACGACGGCGCGGTGCTGGTGAGCCGCGACCACGGCCGGCGCTTCGCCCCCCAGGCCAGCCACACCCGCCGCGCGCTGATCGCGGCGGTGCCGGCCGGCGGCGACCGCGGCCTGCTGCTGTTCGGCGAGGCCGAGCCCGGCGCGGCGCGCGCCTTCCTCGAGCACGAGCGCTTCTAGATGCAGGCCACGGTCGACAGGCTGATGCAGGCCGCGGCGCGGCTGATCTTCGACCACCCGCGCTTCTGGCTCGCGGTGTTCGCGGTCGTCACCGTGCTGCTCGGCATCTCGGCGAGCGGGCTCCGGGTGGACGCTGCCTTCAACAAGATGATCCCGCTCGAGCATCCCTACATGCGGGTGTTCACCGAGTACCGCGACACCTTCGGCGGCGCCAACCGCGTGATCGTCGCGCTCAAGCAGCGCGACGGCGACATCTTCAACAAGCCGTTCTTCGACACGCTCAAGCAGGTCACCGACGAGGTGTTTTTCATCCCCGGCGTCGACCGGCCGACGGTGACTTCGCTGTTCACGCCGAACGTGCGCTACATCGAGGTGATCGAGGAGGGCTTCAGCGGCGGCAACGTGATCCCGGCCGACTTCCAGGGCACGCCCGAGGACCTGGAGCGGGTGCGGCGCAACGTGCTCAAATCCGGCGGCGTCGGGCGGCTGGTGGCGAACGACTTCAGCGCCGCGCTGGTGCGCGCCGAGCTGCTGGAGGTCGATCCGGTGTCGGGCGAGAAGCTCGACTACCAGCAGGTCGCCGAGCGGCTCGAGGCGATCCGCGCCAAGTACCAGACCGACGACGTCAGCGTGCACATCATCGGCTTCGCCAAGGCGGTCGGCGACATCGCCGACGGCGCGCGCGGCGTGATCGCCTTCTTCTTCGTCGCCTTCTTCATCACCGCGCTGCTGCTCTACTGGTATTCGAGCTCCTGGAAGCTCACCGCCCTGGCGCTGGTCTGCGCGCTGATGCCGGTGGCCTGGCTGCTGGGGCTGCTGCCGCTGATCGGCTACGGCATCGACCCGATGTCCATCCTGGTGCCGTTTCTGATCTTCGCGATCGGCGTGAGCCACGCCGTGCAGATGACCAACGCCTGGAAGCTCGAGACCCTGCACGGCGCCGACGGCGTCACCGCCTCGAAGCGCTCTTTCCTCAAGCTGTTCATCCCCGGCGCGGTGGCGCTGCTCGCCAACGCGCTCGGCTTCATGGTGATCCTGCACATCAAGATCGCCATGGTGCAGGAGCTGGCGATCACCGCCAGCCTCGGCGTGCTGTTGATGATCATCACCAACAAGATGCTGCTGCCCATCCTGCTGTCCTATATCCGTCTCCGGCCCGGCGAGGTCGAGCGCGCCAGCGGCAAGGAGACCCGCGGCGACGCGCTGTGGCGGCGCATCAGCCTGTTCGCGCAGACCCGCACGGCGCGCTGGGTGATCCCGGCGGCGCTCGCGCTGCTGGCGCTCGGCGCCTGGCAGGCCCACGACCTCAAGACCGGTGACCTGGGCGTGGGCACCCCGGAGCTGCGCGAGGACTCGCGCTACAACCTCGACGTGCGCGCGATCACCGGGAGCTTCTCGATCGGCGTCGACGTTCTGTCGGTCATCGCCCAGACCTACGACGTGCCGGGCGCCTGCACCGACTACGGGATCATGCGCAGCATCGACGATTTCGTCTGGCACATGACCAATACCGCGGGCGTGCACTCGGTGCTGGCGCTGACCGATTTCGCCAAGACCATCAACGCCGGCTGGAACGAGGGCAACATCAAGTGGCGGGTGCTGTCGCGCAACCCCGACGTGCTGGCGCAGTCGGTCACGCCGGTCGACACCGGCAGCGGCCTGCTCAACTCCGACTGCAGCGCCATGCAGGTCCTGATCTTCACCCGCGACCACCAGGGCGAGACCATCGCCCATATCGCCGACGCGGTACGGGACTTCAAGCGCGAGCACGACTCGGAGCAGCTCCGGTTCCTGCTGGCCAGCGGCAACGTCGGCGTCATGGTCGCGACCAACGAGGCGGTCGACGCCGCCGAGATCACCATGCTGATCTCGCTGTTCGGCGCCATCTCGGCGCTGTGCCTGGTGACCTTCCGCTCCTGGCGCGCGACGCTGTGCATCGTTCTCCCGCTCGGCCTGGTATCGGTGCTGTGCAACGCGCTCATGGCGCTGCTCGACATCGGCCTCAAGGTCTCGACCCTGCCGGTGATCGCGCTCGGCGTCGGCGTCGGCGTGGACTACGGCATTTACCTCTTCGAGCGCATGAAGCACGAGATGGAGGAACGGGGCTTGAGGCTGGCGGACGCCTTCCACGAGGCGCTGCGCCAGCGCGGCACGGCGGCGGTGTTCACCGCCGTCACCATGACCATCGGCGTCGGCAGCTGGGCGTTCTCGGCGCTCAAGTTCCAGGCGGACATGGGGCTGTTGCTGGCCTTCATGTTCCTGGTGAACATGCTCGGCGCGATCTTCCTGCTGCCGGCGCTCGCCGCCTACCTGGTGCGGCCGGCGGCGCGGAGCGCGGCATGACCGCCGCCCCCGGACGGCTGCTGCACGTGGCGCGCCTGGCGGTGCGCTGGGGCGACATGGACGCGCTCGGGCACGTGAACAACGCCTGGTATTTTAAATACATGGAGCAGGCGCGTATCGCCTGGTTCGACGCGCTCGGCATACCGATGATCCAGGACGATCAGGGGCCGGTGCTGGTCACCGCGTCCTGCACCTTCCTGCGGCCGATCGTCTATCCGGCCGAGATCGAGGTCGCGATCTACGGCGACACGCCCGGACGCTCCAGCTTCAACGTCCACCACGTGATCCACAAGGCCGACGACCCGGACACGCGCTACGCGGAAGGCGACACCAAGGTGGTGTGGTTCGATCACACCGCCGGCAGGTCGGTGCCGGTGCCGGAGCATATCCGGCGGCACCTGCCGGAGTAACGACGCGGGTTGTCATTGCGAGGGTGCGTCAGCGCCCTCGCAATGACAGATGTTACGGACTGGACCCGATCAGCTTGCACTCGGCAATTTCGGCGGCACCGACATCGGCAGGAACGACGGCAAGGTGCGGCCGCCCGACCAGCGCCCCGATGCGAATTCCGCCCTTGACGTAGTAGGTCTGCCCGGCCTTGACGTCCAGGGTCACCGAGCTCTTGGCCTCGGTCTTCGCCCAGATCTCGATCTCGCCGGGATCCGCGAAGTACGGATAGTAGCCGCCGTTGGTGAGATTCGTAATGACGGTGTCTTTCGCCTTGACGCCGTAAGAAACCGCCGCGCCTTTGAACGACGCAGGCCGGTAGACGTATACGAGCCCCTTGTCCGCCGGTATGCTCTCGACCTGCTGGAACGCCGCACCCTTGGTTGCACAACCGGACATCATCGCCAGACCGGCAACGGCGACTGCACCGAACAACAACGACCTGATTCCGTTTTTCACAGCGATCACCTCCCCAAACGTTGAAACCCATGCCCTGGCCTGCGCCACGGCTCCTACGACACCTATTGCAGACGTACGAGCTGCTCGAGATGCGCCTCGTCGTGAATCATCTGCGTCTCGATATTGTCGCGCACGGCCAGCAGTCCGTCGCGCCGCAGCTCGGTCGCGGTTCGGAACGTCCAGAGGTTGGTGGTCTGCACCACGAAGCCGACCGCCCGATAGGACTTCAGCAGCGCGCCGTCGCGCGACACCTTCAGCTCGGCGACGATGGTCAGGGTGTTCTGGCCGGTGGGGAATCCGACGATGGTCAAGGGATTGTACAGCGCGATCGCGTCCAAGTCGGTGTTGCCGTACGCGACTTCGTGCTGGTAATGCGCGGTGATCCCGGCGTTCGTCGACGTCTCGTGCCGGAGGGTGCGCGGGAGATAATCGCGGTTGCCGTCGAAGACGACGTTGGCGGCGAGCCGGAACGTGCCGAGCGGCGCCGGCGCCAGCTCCGGACGCACCTGCAGATCCGGCGCACAGGCCGACACGAGCAGCGCCGCTACGGCATTGACCAGGACGTGCAGGACGCGACGCATATCCGGATTCCCTCCCCCAAATTATGCAGCCTTTTTTCCACAGTCGGTGAAACCTGTCAAGCTGAATCGTGTGGCTGGACCGATCAACAGCCGGATGTACGAACGTTCAATAAATTGAACAGGCAACGCCGGCCGAGGCCGGTCAGGCCGTCCAGGCCCGCCACGTCGGCCACTGCGCGACGAGTTCCGCGAGCGCCGCGTAGCCGTCGGCCCCCGGATGCGCGCCGTCGCCGGCGCGCAGCTCGGCCGTCCAGGCCGGCAGGCCGCGCAACGCGTCGAACACCTCGAGATACGGCACGTCGAGCTCCGCGGCGAGCCCGGCGAAATGCCGCGACAGCACCTTGATGCGCAGATTGTGGGCGTCGTCCAGCAGCGGCGTCGGGCCGATCCACAGCAGCGGCCAGCGCCCACGACAGGCGCCGAGCATGGCGCGCGCGTTGTCGAGCGTGGCGCCGGTGGTGACGCGCATCGCGCCGTCCTCCAGCACGGTGTCGTTGACTCCGAAGGCGAACACCACGCGGCCGTCGATCCCCTCCGGCAGCCGCGCGCTGACCTCGTCCAGCCAGCGCGCGGCGATGTCGGCGCTGGTGTCGCGGCGGATGCCGAGGTTGTAGTACGTCACGTCGTGCCCGGCTTGGCGCGCCCGCGCGCACAGCCGCCCGGCCCAGCCGAGACAATCCGGGTCGCCGGTGCCGTTGACCAGCGAGTCGCCGACGAAACAGATGCGGGTGTCCTTCCGGCTCATCGCAAGGCCTACACGCAGACTGCCGTCTTGCCCGGCGCCCCGGCGACCTCGCGCACCAGGCGTGGCACCAGGTAGCCCGGCAGACGGGCATTGAGCTCGGACAGGATGGTGCGCGCCCGGTCCTCCGGCACGTCGAAGTGCGCCGCACCCTGGACCTTGTCGAGCAGGTGCAGGTAATACGGCAGCACGCCGGCGTCGAACAGCGCCGCGCTCAAGTCGGCGAGCGCCCCGGCCGAGTCGTTGACGCCGGCCAGCAACACCGACTGGTTGAGCAGGGTTACACCGGCCTCCTTGAGCCGGGCGAGCGCGGCACGCACCCCGGCGTCGATCTCATTGGCATGGTTGGCGTGCGCCACCATGACTACCGCGAGCCGGGTGGCGCCGAGCCAGGCGAGCAGCGCGGCGTCGATGCGCTCCGGCAGCACGATCGGCAGGCGCGTGTGCAGGCGCAGGCGGCGGACATGCGGGATGCGCCCGGCCGCCTCCGCGAACTCGGCGAGCCGGCGGTCGGAGAGCGTCAGCGGATCGCCGCCGCTCAGGATCACCTCCTCGATACCCGGATCGGCGGCGATGTAGTCCAGCGCCGCACGCCAGCGGTCGGCGCTGGCGATGGCGTCGCCGTAGGGAAAGTGCCGGCGGAAGCAGTAGCGGCAGTGCACCGCGCAGGCGCCGGTGGCGGTCAGCAACACCCGGCCGCGGTATTTGTGCAGCACCCCGGGCGCGGCCAGCGCGGCGAGGTCACCCACCGGGTCGGGCCCAAAGCCCTCCGCCACCGCGCATTCCTGCTTCAAGGGCAGCACCTGGCGCAGCAGCGGGTCCTGCGGGTCGCGCCGGGCCATGCGCGCGACATATCCCCGGGGCACGCGCAGCGGGAACAGCCGGGCGGCGGCGCGCGCCCCGGGCAGCCATTCCGGGCCCAGTTCCAGCGCCGCCAGCAGCGTCTCGGGGTCGGTCACGGCCGCCGCCAGCAGTGCCTGCCAGCGGGGAGTCTGCCTTATTGCCTCGGTTCCGGTTATCATAGCGCGCGATTTTGTCCCCAGCTCCACGTATACAGGTGTTCCATGGCGAACTACAGCACCAATGAATTCAAGCCCGGCCTCAAGGTGATGCTGGACGGCGATCCCGGCTCCATCATTGAAAACGAGTTCGTCAAGCCGGGCAAGGGCCAGGCCTTCAACCGCGTGAAGATCCGCAACCTCAAGACCGGGCGCGTCATCGAGCGCACCTTCAAGTCCGGCGACACCATCGAGGGCGCCGACGTCATCGACACCGAGATGCAGTATCTCTACAGCGACGGCGAATTCTGGCATTTCATGAACCCCGAGAGCTACGAGCAGCTCGCCGCCGACGCCAAGGCGATCGGCGACTCGGCCAAGTGGCTGAAGGAACAGGACACCTGCCTGGTCACGCTGTGGAACGGCGTGCCGCTGTCGGTCGATCCACCGCATACCGTGGTCCTGAAGATCGTCGAGACCGATCCGGGCGTGCGCGGCGACACCTCGGGCGGCGGCGGCAAGCCGGCCAAGCTCGAGACCGGCGCGGTGGTGCGCGTGCCGCTGTTCGTCCAGACCGGCGAGTCGGTCAAGGTCAACACCCGCACCGGTGAGTACATCGCCCGCGCCAAGGAGTGAGCCGGCGCGTCGCGGCGCGACACGATGAGCGGCCCGCCCTCCCCCGATAACGACGACTGGCGCCCGACGGCGGCGCGCGCGCGTCTGGAACTGCGCGCCAAGCTCCTGGCCGCGGTGCGCGCGTTCTTCGCCGCGCGCGGCGTGCTCGAGATCGAGACGCCGGTGCTCTCGACGGCCGCCGCGACCGATCCCCAGCTCGCAAGCCTCACGACCCGCTACACCGGCCCGGCCGCCCCCGCCGGCCGCCCGCTGTACCTGCACACCTCGCCGGAATTTCCGATGAAGCGCCTGCTGGCGGCCGGCAGCGGGGACATTTACCAGGTCTGCAAGGTGTTCCGCGACGGCGAGGCCGGGCGCCGCCACAACCCCGAGTTCACCCTGCTCGAATGGTATCGCGTCGGCTGGGATCACCGCCGGCTGATGGACGAGGTCGAGGCGCTGGTCACGACGCTGCTCGCACCGACCCGGCGGCTCGAGGCGCCGGAGCGGCTGACGTACGGCGACGCCTTCCAGCGCCATTTAGGCGTCGATCCGCACCGGGCCGACGGCGCGGCGCTCGCCGAACGCGCCGCCGCCCTCGGGATCGGCGCGCCGCGTGGACTCGGCACCGACGACCTCGACGGCTGGCGCGATCTCTTGTGGACCGCGTGCGTCGAACCGCGGCTGGGGCGCGCGCGACTGACGTTCGTCGACGACTATCCCGCCTCGCAGGCGGCACTGGCGCGCGTGCAGCCCGGCGAGCCTGCGATCGCCGAGCGTTTCGAGCTGTATCTGGACGGCGTCGAGCTGGCCAACGGTTTTCACGAGCTCGCCGACCCCGGACAGCAGGCCGCACGCTTCGAGCGCGACCTGAAGCGCCGCCGCGCGGCGGGGCTCGCGGAACCGCCGCAGGATGCGCGCCTGCTCGCGGCGCTCGTCCACGGCCTGCCGGACTGCGCCGGCGTGGCACTCGGCGTCGACCGGCTGGTCATGCTCGCGGCCGGCGTCGACGACATCCGCGCGGTGCTTGCCTTCCCGATCGACCGCGCGTGAGCCGTGCCTGGTGCGCGGTGAGCGGGGCAAGATGCCCCGCCTACAAATCCAATTATTGTAGGCGGGGCATCTTGCCCCGCCGGTTGTGGCCGCGCCCGGGCGTCGCCGCGGGGCTGGAAGCCCCGCCTACAGTTATTTAAGGCAAGGTCCCGCCGTAAAAGCCGCGATGGCGCTCCATCAGGTAACACAGGCAATCCTGGCGGATGGCGCGGCTGTCCCAGGTAAGCATCGACGGCATCACCGGCAGCCGGGTGCGGATCTCGCCGTCGCGCACGACGAAGAAGCGCTCGTGCGCGTCGAGGCCGCGTTCGTCGTGCACCGTGAGACGCGCCGCGCTGCCCGGCCGCAACCGGGCGAGCGCGGTGCCGGCCGGCAGCTCGCGGAAATTCAAGTGGTCGAGGTCCGGCGCGAATTGCAGATCGGCGTCACCCGGCACGAAATCGAAACTCACCTCGGGCGGCACTTTCACGATCGCGACCGTGTGGAACAGATCGATATCGTGGGGCGGCACGGCATGCGCCGGAATCGCCGACAGGTTCAGGCAGGCGTGCAGATACTCGGCGGCATGCGCGATGCCGGCGGCGTCGCCGGCGCGGCCGCACTCGACCGTCACCGCCGGACACAGATCCGAGAACGGCTCGACCAGCACGCCGTCGGGCTTGAGAAAGTGCACCACCGTGCGCTGAAACAGCGACGCCAGGTGCAGGCCACCGGCATCCAGCCGGCGCACGCAGGCGTAGTGCGGATTGATGCCGGTGTTGTTGTGGATATCGACGCAGGCGAACGGGCGGCGCTCCGCCGTCGCCGCGACCACCTGGCGCGCCATCGCCGCCTCGGGGCCGTCGCCGATGCCCCAGATGCGGTTGTAATCCGGCTGGCCGGGGAGAAAACGCTCGCCGGCGCGCGCGGCGGCGACATTGCCGATGAAGATCGACAGCGCGCGCGGCAACTCGCGCCCGGCATAGTCGCCGAGCGCCCGTCGCAGCGCCTCCCAACCGGTGTCCTCGTTGCCGTGCAGCAGCACTGACACGAACAAGGGCTCCGGCCGGCGCCCGGGCAGATGTATCAGCGTCGGGCCGCTCAACCGCTCGTGCAGGCGCGCGGCCTCGCGCTCGACGAGCCCCGGCGGCAGACGGTCGAGCACCGTCAGCATTCCATCCCCCATTCGTGCACCGGCGCGCCCTCGCGCTGGCGCGCGTTGTAGCTGCGCGTGAGCCGCGCCATGTCGGGGCCGTGCTTCTCGACGAAGGCGCGCTGCCAGGCGGCGCCGTTGCGTCCGCGCTTGACGCGTGCCGCGATCACGCCGAGATAACGGTCGATGTCGCCCGCGTCGATGCCGAGCGCCGTGAGCCCCGCGGCCGCCTGCGGCAACAGCACGTCGGCGAGCAGGCCGCGCACCGGCGCCGGCCTGCCGTCCAGCCAGGTGAGGTTGGCGCGCAGGCCGTCGCGCGCCGCCGCGTAGAAATTGGCCTTGGCCTCGGCGAAACCGAGGCGCGTCTCGGGCGCCGGCTGCGCGCCCGCCAGGGCGTGCACCAGGCCGTAGTACAGCGCGGCGTTGGCCACCGTGTCGATCAGGCTCGGGCCGGCCGGCACCACGCGGTGCTCGATGCGCAGATGCGCGACGCCGTCGTCGTCGAGGCCGATCAGCGGCCGGTTCCAGCGCCAGATGGTGCCGTTGTGCATGCGCAGGTGCTCGAAGCGCCCGGGCGGCGCGTCGAACAGCTCGGGGAGCAGGATGCGGTAGTCGTGCAGGTTCTCCTGAAAGCATTCGAGCAGCGAGTCCTGGAGGTAGCGGTGGCCGAAGGTCACGCGGCCCGCGCCGCACGCCGCCTCGCCCGGCGCGCATACCGACACCGCCTGCTCGAACAGCGGGATGCGCGTCTCGTCCCAGAGATCCCGGCCGAACAGATAGGGCGAGTTGGCGCTGACCGCGACCATCGGCGCCGACAGGATCAGCGCCGCGTTGTAGAAGCGCACCGCCGCTTCCGGCGCCACCTGCAAGTGGATCTGGAACGAGGTCGCGGCCGCCTCCAGCATGACGTCGCCGTGGAAGGTACGCAGGCGCTGGCGCCCCTGGATGTCGAGCGTCAGCGGGCGTCCGGCGCGCAGCCTCAGAATCTGCTCGTTGAGCGCGCGGTAGCGCGTCATGTCCGACATGTGGTCGAGGGTGAAATCCTGCTCGGTGGCGGTCGGCAGAATGCCGATCATGAGCAGCCCGGCGCCGAGCGGCGCGGCCGTGGCATTGCAGCGCGCCCAGGTGTCGACGAGCGCCGCGTGCATCGCGCCCAGCATGTCGCCGGTGAGCGGCCGGGCGCGACCGTTGATCTCGACGTTGAAGCGCGCCAGCTCCGGCACCACCAGCGGATCGTCGAGCGCGGCGAGGAACGCGGCGTTGACCGGCGCCGCCCGTCCGCCGGCGTCGATCAGCCAGCTCTCGAGCTCGAAGCCGCCGACCGCCTGGCGCGCCGAGAGCCGCCCACCGGCGAAGTACGCGGCCAACAGCTCGGTCTCTTCGCGCAGCCTGGATTCGAAGGCGGCGAAGTCGCGCTTCTGGTAACGGCTGCTGCTGACTTCCTTTCCCATGATCGGCCCCCGCGGATCGGCCGTGGTGCACGCGACCGGGTCATGCTCCTAGCATAGCGCGTGGCCCGAGGGGGCGCCGCCACGAGGCGGCCCGAACCGGCCTCAGGCCTCGATCCAGAACGTCACCGGCCCATCGTTCACCAGGCCCACCTGCATATCGGCACCGAACTCGCCGGCCGCCACGCGCGCGTGCCGCGCGCGCGCCCGCGCGACCAGGTGCTCGAACAGCCGCCGGCCCTCCTCCGGAGCGGCGGCCGGCGTGAAGCTCGGACGCATGCCCTTGCCGGTATCCGCGGCGAGCGTGAACTGCGGCACCAGCAGCAGCCCGCCACCGGTGTCGGTGACGCTCAGATTCATGCGCCCGCCGGCGTCGGCGAACACACGATAGCCGAGCAGGCGGTCCAGCAGCCGCTCGGCGCGCGCCGGACCGTCGCCGCGCTCGACGCCGACCAGCACCAGCAGACCGGCGTCTATCGCGCCGACCTCGCGGCCCGCCACGACGACCTGCGCCCGGCTCACGCGCTGCAGCAGGCCGATCATGGCACGGGCGGCGGCGGCGCGGCGGTGGCGCCGGCGGCGTGGGCATCGAGGAAGGCCTTGATGTCGGCGTGGACCGGCGCCGCGGCGCGGCGCGGCGACCACAGCGCGGAGACGATGTTGAAATGGCCGAGCCCGGGGTAGACGCGCCATTCGGCGCTGCCGCCGCGTTCGCGCACGCGCTCCGCGAGCCGCCGGCTGTTGCCGGTCTCGACGAGACGGTCGTGATCGCCGGTCATCAGCAACAACGGCGGGCCGTCGGCGCCGGCGAAGGTGATCGGCTGCGTCGCCTCCGGGTCCGGCGCAGCGGCGAAGATCTCGCGCAGGCGTCGCGTTTCGAGCGGCTGGAAGTCATAGAGACCGGCCAACCCGATCATGCCGCGCAGCCACCCGCGCGGGATCCCCTCGGCGGCGAGGTAACGCGCATCGAGCGCCAGCAGGGCGGCGATGTGCGCGCCCGCCGAGTGTCCCATGACGAACACCCGCCGGGGATCGCCGCCGTAACCGGCGATATGCCTCCGGGCCCAGGCGAGGGCGCGCGCGCCGTCCTCGACGAAATCCGGAAAACGCGCCTGCGGATACACGCGGTAATCGGGCACCACCGCCACCGCGCCGAGCGCGGTGAGCGCCTCGGCGAGGAATTCGTAGTCCGCCTTGTCGCCGCTGCGCCAACCGCCGCCGTAGAAGAACACGACCACGGGCGCGCCGAAGGCGGCGCGCGGCGTGTAGACGTCGAGCTTGAGACGCGGTGCGTCACCGAACGCGATGTCGCGCACCGCCGAGTGCCGCGACCGGTCGGTGAGCGCATTGATCGCCCACAGGGGCGAACAGCCGACCAGCGCCAGCAGCACGGCCAGCACCGCCCAACGACGCATTCCGAGCGATTCACGCATCGCCGCCTATTGTTGTCGACGGCGGAATCGAACGCAATTCGGGTCGGTCGCGGCGTTCTGCTATAGTGGGCGGGTCGCGCGTTCGTGAAGGAAGCCGGCATGCCCCAGGACCCCGTCACGTTGTACACCCTCGGCCACGGCGACCGCAGCCTGGAGGAAGCGCTCGAACTGTTGCGGCGCGCCGGCATCCAGTGCCTGGTCGACATCCGCGCCTACCCGCGTTCGCGCCGCCACCCGCAGTTCAACGACGATCCGCTGCGCGCCGCCCTCGACGAGGCCGGGCTCGTCTACCACTGGGCCGGCCGCCAGCTCGGCGGACTGCGCCGCGGCCGCGCCGACTCTCCCCATCATGCGCTGACCGACGAGGGTCTGCGGGCCTTCGCCGACCACATGGATACCGCGGAATTCGAGCGCGGCGTGGCCCAGCTCACGCGCCTGGCGCTGAAATCGCCGTGCGCAGTGCTGTGCGCCGAGCGCGCGCCGGAGCGCTGCCACCGATCGCTGCTGGCCGACTACCTGACGCTGAACGGCCTGCGCGTCGTGCACCTGCTCGAGGAGGGGGAGAGCCGCGAGCACCTGCTGAGCCCGCTGGCACGGCGTGAATCCGGGCGCCTGATCTACGACCGCAACAGCCAGCACTCGCTGGGGCTCGACAGCTAGCGACGCGCCGGATTCGGGCGCCGAAACGAACCCAACGCAGCGGCGCGGAGAAATGTCCACCACGGTAGGCGGGGCATCTTGCCCCACCGGTCCGTCGCCAAGCCATGCCGGCGGGGCTGGAAGCCCCGCCTACAATATTCTTTTCGAGAAGCGCGCCTTCATGTCGGCGATGGCCGCGTCCAGGCCGGCGCCGGTCTTGCGGTTGTACGCCTCGAGCAGCGGCAGGACGCGCGGCACCAGACCCTCCAGCCACGGCTCGATGCGCGCGGCCTCGCCGTTCATGAGCATCAGGAGGGCGCGGTCGATGCTGAGCAGCTCGACGACGTTGCCCTGGTCGGCGGACGCCGCGGTCATCGGCTCGCGCGGCGGCACGATCTCGCGCAACGGCTGCGGGCGCGCCGGCCTGGCCGCGGGCGCGGGCACCTCCCCGGACGGCTCCGCGGGAGAGGCCAGGGTGACCTCTTCGAGCGCCGCCGCCGCGGACTGTCGGTCTTCGGTCGCGACGCGATCGCCACCGTCGGCCTTGGCGTAACGCAGGCGGCGCTCGGCGATCGCGATCAGCCCCTCGATGTCCTCGGCGTCGTCGTCGGGCAGGCTGGCCAACCCTAAGCTGACGGTGATCGGAATGGCGAACGCGCCCTGGGCGAACGGCTGCGCGCGCAGCGCCGCGAGGATGCGCTGACACAGCACGTCGGCCTCGGCGCGGTCGGTGACCGGCGCGAGGATCGCGAACTCCGCGCCACCGATGCGCGCCACGGTGTCCTCGGTGCGCGTCGCGCCCACCAGCAGCTTGCCGAGCCATACCAGCACCTGATCGACCACGTCGTCGCCGTGCTGCCGGTAGATCGCCTTGAGCTGGTCGATGTCGAGGCGCAGGACCGTGAGATCCTCGCCGTGGCGCAGCGCGTGCGCCAGGTCCTGCTCGCCGCGCTGCAGGAAATAGCGCCGGCTGCTGAGCAGGGTCAGCGGATCGGTGGTCGCCTGGTCCTCGAGCGCCGCCTCGGTTTCGGCCAGCAGCCGGGTGGTCTGGGTGAATCTCACCTGCGCGTGGACGCGCGCCTTGAGCTGGATCTGATCGATCGGCTTGACGATGAAATCGGTCGCGCCGCAGGCGAGCGCGCGCGCCTTGGTCTCCTCGTCCTCGGCGCCGGTGATGGCGATCACCGGCAGGTCGCGGACGCGCGGGTCGTCGGCGGCGCGGATGCGGCAGATCAGGCCGTAGCCGTCGAGCCCCGGCATCTCGATATCGGTGATCAGCACCTTGACCTGCTCGTCGGCCGCGAGCGCGTTCCAGCCGGCCTCGCCGTCGCCGGCCAGCACCACGTCGAATTCGCCGTGCAGCATCTTCTGGATGGCCTTGCGGATCACGAGCGAATCGTCGGTCACCACAATCCGCGCGGCGCCGTCGGGCGCCTGCCCTGTTTTTTCTGCCATGCGTTGGACCTTGTGTCGCCGCCAGGGCGCTCCTGCCCCGGACTCCGCCCGATGTGATGGTGAATGGACCGGGCAGCCCCCGCGGCCCGTCCTAGTTAAGTCTAGCAGGCTTTGCAGTTTCAATAGGGTCCGGGCTTGATTAGAATGAGGCCCCGAGCCGCAAGGGATTGAGCCATGTCCACGACAAGAACGGCCGGCGCCCCCCGCCCGCACCCGGCCTCACCGCCCCAGGCCCCGTCGCGCACGGCGCGCTACCGTGCCGTGCGGCGGCGCAGCGAGGCGCTGTGCGACCCGCTCGCGGCGGACGACTACGGCATCCAGACGATCCCCGAGGTGAGCCCGCCGAAGTGGCACCTGGCGCATACCAGCTGGTTCTTCGAGACCTTCCTGCTGCGGCCCCACCTCGCCGGCTACCGCGACTTTCACCCGCAGTACGCCAGGCTGTTCAACTCCTATTACGAGACCGTCGGTCGTTATCATCCGCGCGCGCAGCGCGGCTGGCTGTCGCGCCCCACGGTCACGGAGATCTATCGTTACCGCGCGCATGTCGACGAATGTATGACGGCCCTGCTCGACGACGAGACTCATCCGGCGCGCGCCGAGATCGACGCGCGCCTGCTGCTCGGCCTGCACCATGAGCAACAGCATCAGGAGCTGCTGCTCATGGACATCAAGCACGTGTTTGCCAGCAACCCCCTGCATCCGGTGTATCGTGCGCCGGACGCGCCCGGGCCGGGTGTCGCGCCGGCCGACGGCTGGATCGACTATGCCGGCGGCAGGCAGATGCTCGGTCACAACGGCGCGGACTTCGCCTTCGACAACGAGCTGCCGCGCCACCCGGTGATCACGCCGGATTTCCGCCTCGCGCGCCGGCCGGTCAGCAACGCCGACTACCTGGAGTTCATCGAGGCCGGCGGCTACCGGCGCGCCGAGTACTGGCTGTCCGACGGCTGGCGCAGCGTGCAGGAACAGGGCTGGCAGGCGCCATTGTATTGGGAGGCCGACGACGGACAGTGGTCGATCGCCACGCTCGCCGGCCTTCAGCCGCTCGACCCCGCGGCCCCGGTGTGCCACGTGAGCTTTTTCGAGGCCGATGCCTATGCGCGTTTCCGCCGAGCGCGCCTGCCGACCGAGGCCGAGTGGGAGCAGGCCGCGCAGGGCCACCCGGTGCGCGGCAACTTCTACGAATCGGGCTGCCTGCAGCCGCAGGCCGACGCCGGCTCCGAAGCGCCGGCGCAGCTGTTCGGTGACGTCTGGGAATGGACCCGCAGCGCCTATCTGCCCTATCCCGGCTACCGCGCCCCGGCCGGCGCGCTCGGCGAGTACAACGGCAAGTTCATGTCGGGCCAGATGGTGCTGCGCGGCGGCTCCTGCCTGACGCCGGCCGACCACGTGCGCGCCAGCTACCGTAACTTTTACCATCCCGCCGACCGCTGGGTATGCGCCGGCATCCGGCTGGCGTGCGACGCATGAACGCACCGGAGGTGCATTTCCACGACCAGCGGGTCGAGACCCTGAGCTTCCTCGAGGAGGTGCTGCTGGGCCTGAGCACCGACCCCAAGTCCATCCCGCCGAAGTTCTTTTACGATGCCACCGGCTCGCGACTGTTCGATCGCATCTGCGAGCTGCCCGAGTACTACCTGACGCGCACCGAGACCGCCATCCTCGCGGCCTGCGGCGCGGAGCTCGCCGGGCTCGTGGGCCCCGACTGCCTGCTGGTCGAATTCGGCAGTGGCAGCAGCCGCAAGGTGCGCGTCCTGCTCGAGGCGCTGCAACCGGCCGCCTATCTGCCGATCGACATCTCGCGCGAGCACCTGCTCGCCACCGCGCGCGGCCTGGCCCGCGACTACCCGTGGCTGCGCGTGCACGCCACCTGCGCCGATTATTCGAACGGCGTGACGCTGCCCGTCGACGCCGACGGCCGGCACTTGCTCGGGTTTTTCCCCGGATCGAGCATCGGCAACTTCGACCCCGCCGACGCGCTGGCCTTTCTGCGGTCGGTCGCCGGCCTGCTCGGGCCGGACGGCGCCCTGCTGATCGGCGTCGATCTGAAAAAGGACGCGGCCGTGCTCCAGGCCGCCTACAACGACGCCCAGGGCGTCACCGCCGAGTTCAATCTCAACCTGCTGGCGCACATCAACCGCGAGCTCGGCGCCGACTTCGATCTTCAGGCCTTCGAACATTGCGCCTGGTACGATCCGCGCCGCGGACGCATCGAGATGCATCTGCGCAGCCGGCACGACCAGAGCGTGCGCCTGGCCGGCCATGAGTTCCGGTTCGGCGCCGGCGAGAGCCTGCACACCGAGAATTCCTATAAGTACGACGCCGGGGAATTCCAGTCCCTGGCGCGCGCCGCCGGTTTCAAGCCGGTCCGGCTGTGGACCGATCCCGAGCGGCTGTTCAGCCTGCACTATCTGCGCGTCGACGCCGCGCCCTGACCCCGGCGGCATTTGCACTGCACCGGCAAATAGGGTGTAATCCCGGTACTTTGGAGCGTCCCAACACCGTCCGGCCGTAGAACCCGTCCAGCCAGCCTTGCAACCCAGACCCCGACGCCATGCCACCGCGCCCCTTGCACCCCACAGCGCATGACGCGGGGCCCGCGGCGGCGGAATGCCCTCACTTTTCGACGACCTGAGACCATGCCGAAGAAGAACAGCTATACGCGCGAAGAACTCCTGGCCTGCGGTCGCGGCGAGATGTTCGGCGCGGGCAACGCCCAGCTGCCGCTGCCGCCGATGCTGATGTTCGACCGCATCGTGCGCATCAGCGAGGAGGGCGGCGCCAACGACAAGGGGCAGATCGTCGCCGAGCTCGATATCCGCCCCGACCTGTGGTTCTTCACCTGCCACTTCGAGGGCGACCCGGTGATGCCGGGCTGCCTGGGCCTGGACGCGATGTGGCAGCTGCTGGGCTTTTACCTGGGCTGGAGGGGCGGCCCCGGCCACGGCCGCGCGCTCGGCGCCGGCGAGGTCAAGTTCACCGGCCAGGTCACGCCCAAGAACAAACTCATCACCTACCGCGTCGACATCCGGCGCATCATTATGCGCAAGCTGGTGATGGGCATCGCCGACGCGGCCATGGAGGTCGACGGCCGGGTGATTTACACTGCCAATGATCTGCGTGTGGGCCTGTTCACGTCCACCGACAATTTCTAGGGATTCGCATGCGCCGCGTCGTCGTCACCGGAATGGGTATCGTTTCGAGCATCGGCCTCGACAAGCAGGAGGTGCTGGCGGCGCTGCGCGCCGGGCGTTCCGGCATCGAGCGCTGCCAGGAATACGTCGATCTCGGATTCCGCACCGCGGTGCACGGGCCGGTGCGCCTCAACCCCGAGGAGCACATCGACCGCAAGATCGTGCGCTTCATGGGCAACGGCGCGGCCTACAACTACCTGGCCATGCAGCAGGCGATCGCCGATTCCGGGCTGGGCGCCGAGCAGGTCTCGCATCCGCGCACCGGCCTGATCGTCGGCTCCGGCGGCGCCTCGACCGAGAACGTGGTGCGCGCGGTGGACCTGCTGCGCACCAAGGGCCTGCGCAAGGTCGGCCCGTACATGGTCACGCGCACCATGTCCAGCACCAACTCCGCCTGCCTGGCGACGCCGTTCAGGATCCAGGGCGTCAATTACTCGATCAGCTCGGCGTGCTCGACCAGCGCGCACTGCATCGGCAACGGCGCCGAGCTGATCCAGCTCGGCAAGCAGGACATCGTGTTCGCCGGCGGCGGCGAGGAAGTGCACTGGTCCATGACGCTGATGTTCGACGCCATGGGCGCGCTGTCGTCGAAGTACAACGACGCGCCGGCGCGCGCCTCGCGCACCTACGACGCCGAGCGCGACGGCTTCGTCATCTCCGGCGGCGGCGGCGTACTGGTGCTGGAGGAATTGGAGCACGCCCGCGCGCGCGGCGCGCGGATCTACGCCGAGCTGGTCGGCTACGGCGCGACCTCCGACGGCTACGACATGGTGCAGCCCTCGGGCGAGGGCGCGGTGCGCTGCATGCGCCTGGCGCTGGACGGCATCGACGGCCCGGTCGACTATATCAACACCCACGGCACCAGCACGCCGGTCGGCGACATCCGCGAGCTGGAGGCGATCCGCGAGGTGTTCGGCGCCGAGGTGCCGGCGCTGTCCGCCACCAAGTCACTGACCGGCCACGCGCTCGGCGCCGCCGGCGTCAACGAGGCGGTGTATTCGCTGTTGATGATGGAGCACGGCTTCATCTCGCCGTCCATCAACATCGACACCCTCGACCCCGCCGCCGAAGGACTCCCGATCGTGCGCACGACCCGCGAGCCCGTCGCGCTCGAGCGCGTCATGTCCAACAGCTTCGGATTCGGCGGCACCAACGCCTGCCTGGTGTTTCAGCGCTACCGCGACTGATCACCGGCCGCCGGGCTTGGCATAGCCGCGCGGACGGATGGCGACGGTGTTGTGCACCTGGGTGCAGAGCCTGCCGTCGGCGAGGTAGAACCCGAACTCGAACTCCGGCGTGCTGCGGCCGCGCGCGGCGAGCTCGGCGCGGATCGCCGCCTCCTGAGCGGGCGGGAAATCGAAGCGCAGCTCCAGGTCGCCGCGCCCCTCGTGGCGGAAATCCAGTTTCAGCGCACGGGTCCATACCGAATAACCGGGGAACACGCGGCTGCAGGCGAGCGCCGCGATCGGGTCGGCGAGCGCCGCCTGGAAGCCGCCGAACATGCCGCCACCCATGTTGCGCGACACCGCGGTCAGCGGCAGGCGGATGCGCACGCGCCGCCACCCGGGCCCAAGCTCCAGGACCTTGACGCGCATCAGCCAGAACGGCGGGTACCACTCCAGGCGCCGCCGGTCGGACAACGGCAGCCGGCGCATCAGCCGCAACAGATTCATCACCCCTCCCCGGCGACCGGGCGCGACGCCGGCCGGCGATCCGCGGATCCATCGACCGATTGTGCATCCTGCCGGGACACCGTGCAAAAACGCCCCGGCCGCGCCGCGCTCAATTCAGCCGCGCGCCGCGGCGCTTGAGGTCGGTCATGCTGGCATACACCTCGCGCGCGTCGGGCGCCGCCGGCGCGATCTCCAGGTAACGCTCGTAGTCCTCGGCCGCGGCGCGGAAGCATTCGAGACGCTCGTAGATCCGCGCGCGGTCGCGCAGCTCCTCGGCGTTGTCGGGCACGATGAGCATGATGCGATGCACGACCATCAGCGCCTTGTTGAGGGACTGATGGTGCAGATGGATGCCCTTGAGGTTGCGCAGCACGCGCAGCAGGATCTCGCGCTTGCCGGCGGCGCCGAGCCAGCGCGCCGGATCCGGATCGATCGCGGGCTCGTCCTGCAGGACGCGCGCGAGACGCCCGCGCAGCGCCTCCTCGTCGAGCGCGACGCCGCCGTCGAACGGATCGACGATGCGCGGGCCATTCGCCGCCTCCGCCCGCACCAGGAAATGACCGGGGAAGGACACGCCGGACAAGGGCAGCCCCAGGCGCCAACCCACCTCCAGGTAGACGATGGACAGGGTGATCGGGATGCCGAGCTTGCGATCCAGCACCTCGTTCAGATAGCTGTTGCGGGGATCGTAGTAGTCGTCGCTGTTGCCGCGAAAGCCCTGCTCGCGGAACAGACAGTCATTGAGCCGCTCGAGGCCGGCCTCGGTGTCGCCGGACAGGGCCCGGCCGGCCGCCTCGGCCAGCGCGTCGAGACGCTTCAGGTAGCGGCCGGCGTCCAGTTCCGGGTACTCGTCCTTGGCGATCAGCAGCGCCGCCTCGGCGAGGTCGAGCACCTCGTCCGGCATCGCCAGCATGCTGGCCCAACGTTCCGTCACCGACCCGTCCACATCGCCCCCGACCCGTTCGTTCTTTACATCCAGCCGCCCGAAAACGTCCAAGCCCTCCGTAACTTTTCTCTTTTTTCTTTACTCTTTTCTCTGCCTGTCCCGCCCCGCCGCGGGGCCGGACGGGCATCTCACAAGCATAGCAAAGCCGATCCGGACGGACGGCTTAAGCCCCGCGCCGGGCGATCAGGGCCAGTTTGCGCCGGCGCGTCAGGCGCTTGATCGCCGCCTCGCGCTTGAGCGCCGCCGAGCGGCCCGCGCAGGCCTCGCGGTAGACCAGGCGCAGCGGGGCGCGCCCGCGGGTGTAGCGTGCCCCACGGCCATCGGCATGGGCCCGCAGCCGGCCGTCGAGGTCGTTGGTGGCGCCGGTGTACAGGCTGCCGTCCCGGCACGTCAGGATGTACACCCACCAGGGCGAGGTGACCGCTATGCGTGCCGTCATCGGCCGTCAGCCTAACGGAATCCGGCGCGACGCCCAAGCCCGTCAGCCGGCGGCGGCGCTGGCCGGCGGCGGACCGCCGATCGCATCCGGCAGCTCGGGCGGCTCGTCCCGGGGCGGCTCGTGGATGCTCAACTCGAGGCGCGGCGCGGCCTTCTCGCCCTGGGCGGTCTTGCTGTTGAGCTTGATGTTGAGCTTGAGCTCGCTCACCGAATCGGCGTTGCGCAACGCGTCCTCGTAGCTGATCTGGCCGGACTCGTAGAGCTCGAACAGCGCCTGGTCGAAGGTCTGCATGCCGAGCTCGCGCGACTTGGCCATGGTCTCCTTGAGCGCATGCACCTCGCCCTTGAAGATCAGGTCGGAGACGAACGGCGAGTTCAGCAGGATCTCGATGGCCGCGCAGCGCCCGCCGCCGTCCTTCTTCGGCACCAGGCGTTGCGAGACGACCGCCTTGAGATTGAGCGACAGGTCCATCAACAGCTGGGCGCGCCGTTCCTCGGGAAAGAAGTTGATGATGCGGTCGAGCGCCTGGTTGGCGCTGTTGGCGTGCAGCGTCGCCATGCACAGGTGGCCGGTCTCGGCGAAGGCGATGGCGAACTCCATGGTGTCGCGGTCGCGGATCTCGCCGATGAGGATCACGTCCGGCGCCTGGCGCAGGGTGTTCTTGAGCGCCGCGAACCAGCTGTTGGTGTCGGCGCCGACCTCGCGGTGGGTGATGAGGCAGTTCTTGTTCTTATGGACGTATTCGACCGGGTCCTCGATCGTGATGATATGCCCGTGGCTGTTCTCATTGCGGTAGTCGATCATCCCCGCCAGCGACGTCGACTTGCCGGAGCCGGTGCCGCCGACCAGTATGACCAGCCCGCGCTTGGCCAGCGCGACGTCCTTCAGCACCACGGGCAGCCTGAGCTCGCCGAACTTGGGGATCTGGGTGGTGATGGTGCGCAGCACCATGCCGACATGGTTCTGCTGCATGAAGACATTGACGCGGAACCGCCCGATGCCCTCGGGGCTGATCGCGAAATTGCACTCCTTCTCGGCCTCGAACTCCGCCTTCTGTTTGTCGTTCATGATGGCATGGGCGAGCGCCCGGGTGTGCACCGGATTGAGGCGCTGGGCGGTGACCGGCGTCATCTTGCCGTCGATCTTCATGGACGGCGGAAAATCGTTGGAGATGAACAGGTCCGAGGCCTTCTTGCCGATCATTGCCTTGAGCAGGCTGTGCAGGTAATTGACTGCTTGTTCATGATTCATGTGCTACGACTCTCCCGTACTCGATCGAAAAAAATCCGCCCCGCGGATGTCACCGCGATGTCGTCCGCCCGGGGGGGGGCGGCGGGTTCCGGCTTGTTGCGGGGCTGGTCCTGCTGGCGTTCTGGATCCGGCGGCTCGTCGGTTTTGCCCGGGCCGGATACCGTTCGCGGCTCGTCGGTCGCCGGACGATGGCCCGTCCTGCTCAAAGTTTGGGCAACGCGGCCGGCGCGACCGAAAAAAAAGTATAGGTCAGTAATCCGCCGATACCAGCGCGCCGCGGATCAAATTGCGCCGAATCTGGTATGATGCGCGGCGCGCGGCAGCAAAATCAGCATACTGGGCAAACCTCCTGCCGCGTTCCCTGAACTGGCCGGCCGCCGGGATCCGGCGGCCGGCCGCGAACACCGCGATGCCCGGAGACATCCATGGCCGAAATGATCAGCGATACCGGTCTCAAATACGAAGACCTCGCGACCGGAGACGGCGACACGGCGCGCGCCGGCCAGAACGTGTCGGTGCACTACACCGGCTGGCTCACCGACGGTGCGAAATTCGATTCGAGCCGCGACCGCAACGACCCGTTCCAGTTCCAGCTCGGCGCCGGCCGCGTCATACGCGGCTGGGACGAAGGCGTGCAGGGAATGAAGGTCGGCGGCGTGCGCAAGCTCACCATCCCGCCGCAGCTCGCCTACGGCACGCGCGGCGCCGGCGGCGTGATCCCGCCGAACGCCACGCTGGTCTTCGAGGTCGAGCTGCTCGGGATACTTTAATACCCGGCCCGGGCCCGGCTTGCGCACGGCAGAGGAAGTCGCTAGCGTTAGACCCCAAGCCAAGATGACGCACTCCCTTTCCCCCGCCGATCGACCGCGACGCCTGCTTGGCGCGACGCTCGTCGCTATCG
>Ga0214471_10000750_pt1 | contig 26449 bp, 24 predicted proteins | sample RVTome_5_FD_207665 | JGI IMG/M metagenome (GOLD analysis project Ga0214471, IMG submission 207665) | Soil microbial communities from uranium-contaminated site in the Upper Colorado River Basin, Wyoming, United States - RVT142D155 | ecosystem: Environmental > Terrestrial > Soil > Contaminated >... | reverse complement strand
ACGGCCAGCATATCCTGCTCGGCGCCTATTCGAGTTTTCTGTCCATGCTCGATACCCTCGAATTGCCGGAGGCGCGGGTCGTGCGGCGCCTGCCGCTGGCGCTTGCGTGGCGCGACCGCGGGCGGCGCATCGGTCTCACCGCGCCGCGGCTGCCGGCGCCGCTGCACCTCGCCTGGGCGCTCGCGACGGCGCGCGGGCTGCCGCGCGCGGAACGGCGCGCGGCCGTGCGCCTGGCGCTGCGGCTGCGGCGCGACGGATTCAGCGTCGAGCCGGACCTGCCGCTCGCGGAATTCCTGCGCCGCCATCGCCAGGGACCGGCGGTGACGCGCGCGCTGTGGGAGCCGCTGTGCCTGGCGGCGCTCAACACGCCGGCCGCCGAGGCCTCCAGCCGGTTGTTCGTCGCCGTGCTGCGCGACGCCTTCTTCGGCCGGCGCGCCGACTCGGATCTGCTGCTGCCGATCGTCGATCTCGGCTCCTGCCTGCCGGAGCCGGCGCGCGACTATATCGAACGCCACGGCGGCAGCGTGCGCCTCGGCAGCCGCGTGCTCGGCATGCAGGTCCATGGCGGGCGAGTGCGCGGCGTGGCGCTCAAGCACCACACGCTGATCGCGGACCAGGTGGTCGTCGCCACCCCGGCACCCGCCTGCCGGCGGCTGCTGGCGCCGCACGCGCCGCTCGCCGAGCTGTATCAGCGCGTCGCGCGGCTGACCGACGCGCCGATCTGCACGCTGTACCTGCAATATCCGCCGGCCGTGCGCCTGCCGCGCCCGATGCTCGGCCTGCTCGGCACCACCGCCCAGTGGCTGTTCGACCGCGGCCAGCTCGGCGGCCCGGCGGGGCTGATCGCGGCCGTGATCAGCGGCCCGGGCGAGCACATGCAGGAGACGCCCGAGGCGCTGACGGCGCGCGTCGCGCGCGAGATCGCCGCCGAGTTCCCGGACTGGCCGGCGCCGCTCGAGACCCGGCTGATCCGCGAGCGGCACGCCACGTTCCGCGCCCGGGCCGACATCGACGCCCTGCGCCCGGAGGCCGCCACACCGGTCGAAAACCTGTGGCTGGCCGGCGACTACACCGCCACCGGCTATCCGGCGACACTCGAAGGCGCGCTGCGAAGTGGACTGGAATGCGCGCGCCGGATATTGGCATCGTGAGACGCTGACGGAAGGGACCGTAGGGTGGGGCCCTGCCCCACCGGACCTTCTGTCCGTCGCTCGCGCGAACGGTGGGCCAAACGTTCCGCCCTTCGCCTGGACAGGCGGTGGGCCAAGGCCCACCCTACCTTGATACAATCACCCGATGGCTGACTTGAGCGACTATCATCCGCCCGCCGACCTGCTCGCCGGGCGCACCATATTAATCACCGGTGCCGGCGACGGGCTGGGCCGCGCCGCCGCGCTTGCTTACGCCCGCCACGGCGCCACCGTGGTCCTGCTCGGCCGCACCGTCAAGAAGCTCGAAGCGGTCTACGACGCGATCGTCGCCGCCGGCGGCCCGCAGCCGGCGATCACGCCGCTCGATCTGGCCAAGGCCGGCTACGCGCAGCTCGCGGAGATCGCCGAGCGCATCGGCGAGAGTTTCGGCCGTCTCGACGGCCTGCTGCACAGCGCCGCCGAGCTCGGCGCGCTGGCGCCGCTCGAGCTGTACGACATGGAGCAATGGATGAAGGTGTTCCAGGTCAATCTGCACGCGCCCACCCTGCTGACGCGTCTGTGCCTGCCGCTGCTCAAGACATCGCCGGACGCGTCGGTGATCTTCACCACGTCCGAGGTCGCGGCCCGCGGCCGCCCCTACTGGGGCGCGTACGCGGCGGCCGGCGCGGCCGTGGAGAACCTGGTACGCATCTGGGCCGCAGAGCTGGAAGGCAGCAGCGTGCGCGTCAACGCCCTCGACCCCGGCGCGGTGCGCACCAATCTCAGGGCGCGCGCCTATCCGGGCGAGGATCCCAAGGCGCTGCCGGCGCCGGAGACGCGGGTCGGGGCGTATCTCTACCTCATGGGGCCGGACAGCGCCGGCACCCGCGGCGAGTTCGTGCGCGCCTGAGCGCCGGCGTCATTGAAAGTAGACGATGACCTGCGCGCGCACCACGTCCATCTCGCTCTCGGGCTGCACCACGAAGGAGCCCGCCAGGAACTCGGGATCCGATTCGCTGAAGCGGAAGCTGTCGTAGTCCAGGGCCAGCCCCCAGTGGAAGCCGCGGCTGCGTCCGATGTCGGCACGAAAGCCGGCGAACAGCGACACCCGGCGACCCGGTGACAAATCGACGCCGCCGGCCAGATCCACATACTCATAGGTGTAGATCGGATACTTGAAGCCGATGTCCCAGCGGCCGTACCAGGCCGGCTGACTGACGCTGAGCCCGAGACCGGCCTTGGTATAAAAGATGATGTACGTCTCGCTATAGCCGTAAGCCGGGAGGCCGTCGGCGGCGATGCTGTCGTCGATATCGCGGATCCAGTCGTCGAATCCGACCCCGCCGAAGAAGTCGACGCCGACGCCGCGGCCCACGCGCCAGCCGGCCAGGCCCTCGACGCGCAGCCCGAAGTAATCGGAGTCGCTCATGACCGGTACGCCGCCCTGGGTCTGCCCGTCGTAATCCACCGACCCGAGATACAGGGCGCCGGCCACGCTGTAGACGAATCCCGGCTGGGTACGGCGAAACCCGTCGTAGCTCGCGCCGACGACCAAGCGCGGGCCGGTCTCCTCGAGCAGCCGCGAGCCGGCGGAATCGAACTCCTGCCAACGAAAACTCTCGATGCCGAAACGCATTCCGACCTGTCCGGATTCGACGGCGCCGGCGGTTGCCGTCACGAACAACGACATACCGATCAGAATCCGTGCACCACCGATCAAACCAAACCGCCTGCCGGGCATGGCACTCCTCCCCGATTGAAGTTCGGCCTCATTGTACCGCCGCACACGCCGGCGGAAATTCCTGCCGATCGCACCGCAGAGGTGCAGTATTGCAACACGACTGGCTGCCCGCAAATGTGCATTGCCCTCATCGGATGCACTTGCCTGGTGCAGCGAAACCGCCAACACAGCTACCCTGCATGGGGGAACCTGGTCATTTTAGTATGGATATCATCATCTTGGCACGAGTCCGCCGCGGCCAGGTAATTTGGCATGACGGTTGCTAACCCGAGGGCGAAGCGGCAGTTCGCGAACCAACCACGGAGGAGCGGCGTGCGGGAAAAACTGGTAGTCATCGGCAACGGCATGGCCGGCATGCGCGCGGTCGAGGAACTGCTGGCGCTGGCGCCTGACCTCTACGACATCACGGTGTTCGGCGCCGAGCCGCACGGCAATTACAACCGCATCCTGCTGTCGCCGGTGCTGGCCGGCGAAAAGAACATCGACGATATCCTGCTCAACGGCGACACCTGGTACGCCGAGCGCGGCATCACGCTGCACAAGGGCCGCAAGGTCATCAAGCTCGATCGGCGCTTGAGGCGCGTGATCACCGACGACGGCACGGTCGCCGACTACGACCGGCTGTTGCTCGCGACCGGCTCGACCCCCGTGATCCTGCCGCTGCCCGGCAAGGACCTGCCGGGCGTGATCGGCTTCCGCGACATCGGCGATGTCGACGCCATGATCGGCGCATCGAAGGAATTCCGCCACGCGGTCGTGATCGGCGGCGGGCTGCTGGGCCTGGAGGCCGCCAACGGCCTCATGCAGCGCGGCATGAAGGTCACGGTCGTGCACCTCACGGACACGCTCATGGAACGCCAGCTCGACGCCACCGCCGGCGAGATGCTCAAGCAGTCTCTGATCGGGCGCGGCCTGGAATTCATGATGGGCGCCGCCACCGCCGAGATCGTCGGCAAAAAGCGCGTGCAGGGCGTGCGCCTCCAGGACGGCAGCGAGCTCACCGCCGACCTGGTGGTAATGGCGGTCGGCATCCGGCCGAACGTCGAGCTCGCCCGGTCCGCCGGGCTCCACTGCGGGCGCGGTATCGTCGTCAACGACACCTTGCAGACCTTCGACCCGCGCGTCTACGCGGTCGGCGAATGCGTCGAGCACCGCAAGCAAAGCTACGGCCTGGTCGCGCCGCTGTTCGAGATGGCCAAGGTCTGCGCGAACCACCTGGCCGAGCTCGGCTGGGCGCGCTACGAAGGCTCGATGACCTCCACCAAGCTCAAGGTGACGGGCATCGACCTGTTCTCGGCCGGCGACTTCCACGGCGACGCGGGCAGCGACGAGATCGTGCTGGCCGACGCGGCGCGCGGCGTCTACAAGAAGCTGGTGCTCCAGGACAACCGGATCCGCGGCGCAGTCCTCTACGGCGACACCGTCGACGGCGCCTGGTACTTTCAGCTGATGCGCGACGGCCAGGACGTCAAGGACATCCGCGGCGACCTGCTGTTCGGCCAGGCGCATCTCGGCGACTCCGGCCACGGCGGCCAGAACGCCGCGGCCGCCCTGCCGGACGGCGCCGAGGTCTGCGGCTGCAACGGCGTCAGCAAGGGCGCGATCTGCAAGGCGATCGTCGACAAGAAGCTGTTCACGCTCGAGGAGGTGCGCGCCCACACCAAGGCCTCGTCGTCCTGCGGCTCCTGCACCGGCCTGGTGGAACAGCTGCTCGCCGCCACGCTCGGCGGCGACTACTCGGCGCCGACCAAGGTCAAGCCGATGTGCCCGTGCACGCGCCACACCCACGACGAGGTGCGCGAGGCGATCCGCGCGCAGCACCTGACGGCCATCCCCGCCGTCATGCAGGCGCTCGAATGGACCACGCCCAACGGCTGCGCGTCCTGCCGGCCGGCGCTGAACTATTACCTGATCTCGACCTGGCCGCACGAGGCGCGCGACGACGCGCAATCGCGCTTCATCAACGAGCGCGCCCACGCCAACATCCAGAAGGACGGCACCTATTCGGTGGTGCCGCGCATGTGGGGCGGCATCACCACGCCCGACGAGCTGCGCACCATCGCCGACGTCGTCGACAAGTTCAAGATCCCGACGGTGAAGATCACCGGCGGCCAGCGCATCGACCTGCTCGGCGTGAAGAAGGAGGACCTGCCCAAGGTCTGGGCCGATCTCAACCGGGGCGGCCTGGTGTCGGGCCACGCCTACGGCAAGGCGCTGCGCACCGTCAAGACCTGCGTCGGCAAGGAATGGTGCCGCTTCGGCGTGCAGGACTCGACGCAAATGGGCATCGATCTGGAAAAGATGACCTGGGGCTCGTGGACGCCGCACAAATTCAAAATGGCCGTGAGCGGCTGCCCGCGCAATTGCGCCGAGGCGACCATCAAGGACTTCGGCGTCGTGGCGGTCGAATCCGGCTGGGAGCTGCACGTCGGCGGCAACGGCGGCGTGAAGGTACGCGTCACCGACCTCTTGTGCAAGGTCGAGACCGAGGCCGAGGTGCTCGAGTACTGCGGCGCCTTCATGCAGATCTACCGCGAGGAGGCGCGCTACCTGGAACGCACCGCGCCCTGGGTCGAGCGCGTCGGCCTGAGCTACGTCAAGGAAAAGGTGGTCGAGGACGCCGCGAATCGCCGCGCGCTGTACGCGCGCTTCCTCGACTCGCAGCGCGACGCCCAGGTCGATCCCTGGGAGCAGCGCGCCAGCCGCGGCTTCGACCGGCACGAGTTCGAGCCGATCAAGCGCGCCGGTTGACGGTGCCGGGAAGCGCGCCCTTTGTTGATTTCGAACGCTGAGGTTTGATGATGACGGATTGGCTGGAAGTCTGTTCGCTCGACGATATCCCGCGCCTCGGCGCACGGGTGGTGCGGCTGCCGGAGGGCGACATCGCGGTGTTCCGCACCGCCGACGACGAGGTCTTCGCCCTGCTCGACCGTTGCCCGCACAAGGGCGGGCCGCTGTCGCAGGGCATCGTGCACGGCCGGCAGGTCGCCTGCCCGCTGCACAACTGGAACATCGCGCTCGACTGCGGCCAGGCGGTCGCGCCGGACCAGGGCTGCGTGCCGTCCTACCCGGTGCGGGTCGACGGCGAGCGCGTGTTTCTGTCGCGCCTGGCGCTGCGCGCCGCCGGCTGAGCCGCGCTGCCCTGACGGAATAGCTGGAAACCGGGAGTCTAGGCGCAAAGACCTGGCGCAGCGGGAAATTTGTTCATTGTAGGCGGGGCTTCCAGCCCCGCCTTGCACGGCCCTGATTAAACTACGGCGTCGCGCGTCTATGGCCCCGGCTTCGACGGCGGGGCAGGATGCCCCGCCTACATAAATAATGGTTTCGCGGCCCCGTCTGGGATGGTTACCGCAACCAGCCGCCTGCAGGCGAGCAGACGACTGCCACGCATCCAGCCCGTTGATATACCGATAAAATCCCCGCGGTGGACGCCCGCGGCGCGATGTGTGATGATTTTCGGCGATGGACAGCCCCACCCTCATCGACCCGTTCCAGCGCCGCATCGACTACATCCGGCTGTCGGTGACCGACCGCTGCGACCTGCGCTGCAGCTACTGCATACCCAAGGGCTTCAAGGATTTCGAGGAGCCGGAGAATTGGCTGAGCTTCGACGAGATCGAGCGCGTGGTGCGCGCCTTTACCGAGCTCGGCGTGCGGCGCGTGCGCGTGACCGGCGGCGAGCCGCTGTCGCGCGGCCGGATCAATGAGCTTATCGGGCGCCTCGGCCGCCTGCCGCGGCTCGATGACCTGTCGCTCAGCACCAACGCCACGCGGCTCGCCAAACACGCGACCGCGCTCAAACACGCCGGCGTGTCGCGCATCAACGTGAGCCTCGATTCGCTCGATCCGGCGCGCTTCGCCGAGATCACCGGCGGCGGCCGGCTGGAGAACGTCCTCGACGGCCTCATGGCCGCCAGGGCCGCCGGCTTCGCGCCGATCAAGATCAACATGGTGGTGATGAAGGACGTGAACGAGGCCGAGATCGGCGACATGGTCGCGTTCTGCGTCGAGCACGGCTTCACGCTGCGCTTCATCGAGACCATGCCCATGGGCGACACCGGCCGCGCGGCCGGCGATCGCTACGTGGACCTGCAAGCGGTGCGGCGCAAGCTCGCCGAGCGCTTCGAGCTGATCCCGGCGGTGATGACGGGCGGCGGGCCGGCGCGCTACGTGCAGGTCCAGGGCACCGATCTCAAGATCGGCTTCATCACGCCGATCTCCCAGCACTTCTGCGCGACCTGCAACCGGGTGCGCATCGGCGTCGACGGCACGCTCTACACCTGCCTGGGCCAGGAGCACAACACCGCGCTGCGGCCGCTGCTGCGCGCCGGGGTATCGGACGAGGAGCTGAAGGCAGCGATACGCGCCGCGATCGCGCGCAAGCCGGAGCGCCACGAGTTCACGACCCGGCCGGAGAAGATCATCCGCTTCATGTCGACCACCGGCGGCTGAGCGCCGGCGCGGCTCGCTAGCGGCCGATCATCCCCGCCAGCAGCCGGTCCTCGAGCTCGATGCGCAGGGCGAGTTGCTCGCCGAGGCGCGACAGGTCGCTCGACAGGCCGTCCAACGCCTCGCAGTGGTCCTCGCAGTCGTACTTGTCGTTGAAATCGAGGGCGGTGTCGGTGGTTTCCGCGATGCGCGGATAGAGTTTCCCGGCGAGCTCCGAGATTTCGCGCCGCCGTTCGGTGCCTTCGACGATGCGCTCGTACAGCACGAAGTGGCCGGCGGCGATATAATCCACCAGTATCTGGCAGAACTCCTGCAGCAGCTTCTGCACCGGTTTGCTCTCCGGCGCGTAGGACTCCACTCCCGCCAGACGGCAAAACAGCGCGAGCATTTCCGTACGCTCGGAGACGAGCTTGGCGACCATCTCCTGGCCGCGACTGCGACGTTCCTGGGAAGCCTGTTTGACCTTGGACATGACCGGTTTCCTTCCGTTAGTCGTTGTGGGGGCAGACAAAATTCAGTATTAACCAGTCAACTGTTTTTTGCAATCGTCATGCCAAGGGCCGCGCCGATGCTCAGCCCCCGGTCAGCTCTCGTTAGTAAATTAGCGATTGCTGTTGTTCTGATCTCTTCCGCGCTTCCGCGCCGCATAAGACGCAGGCGGCGGCCGCGCCCAGTGGAACGCGCCCTGTCAGAACGGCATGCCCGGAAACCGCCCCTTCATCCCCCGCAGCATGTTCTTCATGCCGCCCTGGCCCATGCGCTTCATCATCTTCTGCATCTCCATGAACTGCTTGAGCAGGCGGTTGACGTCCTGCACCTGGGTGCCGGAGCCGGCGGCGATGCGGCGCTTGCGCGAGCCGCGGATGACGTCCGGGAAGCGCCGCTCCTGCGGCGTCATGGAATTGATGATCGCCACCAGCCGGCCGAATTGCTTGTCGCTGACCTGGGCCCTGGCGGCGGCGGGGATCTGGCCCATGCCGGGCAGCTTGTCCATCAGGCCGGCGACGCCGCCCATGCCCTCCATCTGCACCAGTTGATCGCGGAAGTCCTCGAGGTCGAAGCCCTTGCCCTTGCTGAGCTTCTTGGCGAGCCGCTCGGCCTTTTCCTGGTCGACCTCGCGCGCCGCCTGCTCCACCAGGCTCAGCACGTCGCCCATGCCGAGGATGCGCGAGGCGACGCGGTCCGGGTGGAAGGGCTCGAGCGCGTCGGTCTTCTCGCCGACGCCGAGGAACTTGATCGGCTTGCCGGTGACGGCGCGCACCGACAGCGCCGCGCCGCCGCGCGCGTCGCCGTCGGCCTTGGTGAGGATCACGCCGGTGAGCGGCAGCGCCGCGTCGAAGGCCTTGGCGGTGTTGACCGCGTCCTGGCCGGTCATGCTGTCGACCACGAACAGGGTCTCGATGGGATCGATCGCGGCGTGCAGCGCCTTGATCTCGTCCATCATCGCGCTGTCGATGTGCAGGCGCCCGGCGCTGTCGACGATCACCACGTCGGCGCCGGACTTGCGCGCCTGCTCGACCGCGGCGCGCGCGATGTCGACCGGCTTCTGGTCCGCGCGGCTCGGGAAGAACTGCGCGCCGACCGATGCGGCGAGCGTCTCCAGCTGCTGGATCGCCGCCGGCCGGTAGACATCGGCGCTCGCCACCAGGCAGGTCTTGTCCTCGCGTTCCTGGAGGAAGCGCGCGAGCTTGGCGACGCTGGTGGTCTTGCCGGCGCCCTGCAGGCCGGCGACCAGGATCACCGCCGGCGGGCGGGTGGCGAGATGCAACCGGTCGTTGGCCGCGCCCATGAGCTCGACCAGCGCGTCGTGCACGATCTTGATCACCGCCTGGCCGGGCGTGAGGCTGGTCAGCACCTCCTGGCCGACCGCGCGCGAGCGCACCGTGTCGATGAACTGCTTGACCACCGGCAGCGCCACGTCGGCCTCGAGCAGCGCCATGCGCACCTCGCGCAGCGCCTCGGCGACGTTGTCCTCGGTCAGCCGGCCGGCGCCGCGCAGGCGCTTGAGCGTGGCCTGGAGACGATTGCTGAGATTGTCGAACATGGTCGGATTTCGGCGTCAGTACATTGAACGCGGCATTATGCGTGAACACCGGAGAGTTTATCCGAAAACCCCGGGAATTGCGCGGCAGCGGAAAAGAAACGGCCGTCATTGCGAGGAGCGCAGCGACGAAGCAAGCTCCATGCGCTCCCTGAGCGGTGGATCGTTGCGAGGCGCGCGTAGCGGGCCGTGGCAATCTCCTTAGCGCACCTAACAAAATGAGAAACGGGTGTAGGGTGCGTCCCACGCACCGCTTAATATTTCGGTGCGCAGGGCGCACCCTACGGTTCTACGGTTCGGCGTTGAATGCGAGGTCATTTTGTTAGGCACTCTTAGCGCTCAGAGCGTTCATGGAGATTGCCGCGGGCGTTGCGCGCCCTCGCAACGACCGTCAGAGCTCGAACACCATCCCGCGCTTGAGTGCCCGCGGCGGATTGCCGGGAAGATGCGCGCGAATCTCGGCCATGATCTGGTCCTCGCGGTCGGGCATCAGATGGGTGATGTAGATCTCCGCCGGGCGCTTGAGCTTGGCCAGCTCGGACTTGAGCATCTTCGGGCACAGGTGCTTGGACAGCCGGCTCAATTCCTCGTCGGCGTCGGTGAACGAAGTCTCGATGATGACCTGGCGCAGATCCCGGCAGGCGTTCAAGGCCTGCCAGAAGCCGTCGTTCTCGGTGGTGTCGCCGCTGAAGGCCAGGCTGCCGCGCGCGCCGCTGACGAGGTAGCCGACCGCCGGCACGGCGTGCTCGACCGGCACGCTGGTCAGCCGCCGGCCGCCGAGCTCGCGCCCGGCGCCCGGCGCCAGCGCCTCGAAGCGCAGGTACGGCCGCTGCTTGTTGGGGATCTGCGTGAAGTCCGGCCACACGTGCCAGTTGAAGATGTTCTGCCACAGGGTGGAAAGCGTCGCCTCCTGGGCGTGCACCGTGAGCGGCCGGTCGCGCTGCGCGCCGACCGTGTCGACCAGGAACGGTACCGACACCACGTGATCGAGATGGGCATGGGTGAGGAACACGTGGTCGATGGCGCGCAGCGCGGCGACGTCGAGATCGCCGACGCCGGTGCCGGCATCGATCAGGATATCGTCATCCACCAGCAACGCGGTGGTGCGGGTATCGGCGCCGATACCGCCGCTGCAGCCCAGGACGCGGATGCGCATGTGTCAGCCTGCCCTCGAGATCGGCGCCACCGGCGCCGGGAACCGTGATCTCATCAGAATACCCGCTCGCCGCGCTGTGATAAAGCGCACGTTTTCCGTGGCGCTGGGCGTCCGGTGGCACAATGATGGATTCCCCCACTATCGGCGCGCAGGTTTCTCCCTGTCCCTCCGGGAGAGGGCCGGGGTGAGGGCCGATAAGGGAGAAGGACCCGTGGAATAGCGCCGTACCCTATTCCCGTTCTCTTCAGTGACCCGGAGACCAGGCCGGCTCCGTGGACCGGCACACCGCGCTCATCCCCCCGGCGGGCTTCATCCCCGCGTCGAGCTGTGCCATGATGCGCCCGGACACGGCATCATGACCCATACCCTCCTCACTCTGCTCGGCGCGGCGCTCTATCTGGCGGCTGCCTTATTGTTGTGGCGCGGCCTCACGCGCGCGCCGCTCGCCGGCGCGGCACGGCTCGGGCTGCTGAGCCTGGCCCTCGGCGCCGTGCTGCTGCACGGGCTCATCCTGTATCACGGTCTGGTGCGCCCCGGCGGGCTCGACCTCGGGCTCAGCAACGCCCTGTCGCTGGTGGCCTGGACGGTTTCGCTGCTGTTCGTGCTGGCCGCCCTCAACCGGCCGATCGAGAGCCTCGGCGTGCTGATCCTGCCGCTGGCGGCGGCCATCCTGGTGCTGGGCTGGTTGTGGCCGGGCGGTCGGACCGGCACCCTGCCGGCCTCGCCGCTGCTGTCGGCGCATATCGTGATCTCGCTGCTCGCCTACAGCCTGCTGTCCATCGCCGTCATCCAGAGCCTGATGCTGGCGGTCCAGGAGCGCGCGCTGCGCAGCCATCAGCCGCACGGGATGCTGCGCGCCTTGCCGCCGCTCGAGACCATGGAAGGCCTGATGTTCCAGATGATCGCGGTCGGCTTCCTGCTGCTGACCCTGACCCTGATCTCGGGCGTGGTGTTCTCCGAGGAGCTGTTCGGCCGGCCGCTGCGCTTCACCCACCATGTGGTCCTGTCGCTGACCGCCTGGGTGGTGTTCGGCGTGCTGCTGCTCGGCCACTGGCGCTTCGGCTGGCGCGGCCGCATAGCGCTGCGCTGGACCCTGAGCGGCTTCATCCTGCTGGTGCTGGCCTATTTCGGCAGCAAGTTCGTGCTGGAAGTCCTGCTCGGACGGGCCTGAAACCGTTTTGAAACCGGGAAAAGAAAAATTGAAACATGACTCACCAACCAATTAAGGGGGCTTTACATGACTGACTCAAACATGCACGCCGCTGGGACGACGATGACGCGCGCCACCCGCTACGGGATCGCGTCCCTGGCCCTCTATTTCCTGCTGTACTTTTTTGAGGATTCCGTCCTCGAGTTCACCTCGCGCGGCGGTTGGTACTTCATCGCCCCCGTGGTAATTGCCTTCGTGTTTTCTTATTTCCACGGGGCATTCACCTCCTATTTCTGGGATACCCTCGGCATCAAGGCGAAAAAATAAGGAGGGCGGCGTGGAACTGACGACAGCGACGAATTTCATTCCGCTCGACGCGCTCGACGTCACCTATCTGCTGGTCGTCGGCTTCATCGGCGGGCTGGTCAGCGGTTTCATCGGATCCGGCGGCGCCTTCGTGCTGACGCCGGCCATGATGAGCATGGGCGTGCCGGGCATTGTGGCGGTGGCGTCGAACATATGCCACAAGTTTCCCAAGGCGCTGGTCGGCGCCATCAAGCGCGCCAAATACGGCCAGGTGGACGTGAGGCTCGGTATCGTGGTCGGCGTCTCGGCCGAGGCCGGGGTGCTTTATGGCGCGCACATCCAGGAAATCATTCATAGCAGCTTCGGCGACGCCGGTTCCAACCTTTACGTCAGTCTTGCCTTCGTCATCGTGCTCGGCATTATCGGCAGTTACGTGCTGTGGGATGCAATGAAGACGCGTCGCGCTACCGGCGACGAACCGGAAAAAGTCTCGCGTATCGCCCGCTGGGTGCAATCCGTACATATTCCCGGGACAATGGTTTACTTCAAGAGCCTCGATGCCCGCGTGTCGGTCTTGTTCACGATTCCGCTCGGCTTCGCCACCGGCATGCTCGCGGCGACCATCGCCGTGGGCGGTTTCATCGGCGTGCCCGCCATGCATTACATCCTCGGGGCGCCCGCCCTCATGGCCTCCGCCACCGAGCTCGTCACCGCCTTTGTCATGGGTCTCGGCGGCACGATCAAGTTCTCCTGGAGCGGGCTCGTGGACATCCGTCTGGCGATGATCATCCTCGCCGGCTCCCTCTTCGGCGTCCAGCTCGGCGCGATCGGCACGACCTACGTCAAGGCGCACATGATCAAGCTGGTCATGGGGACGATCATGGTGCTGGTGCTGTTCTCGCGCGCGCTTGCCATCCCCGTCTACCTCTCCGAACTCGAACTTATCGACACGCTCGATCCTCATCTTTCCAGCGCCCTGCTGAACATCAGCTTCGTGGTGCTGATCGCGGCGCTCGCGAGCGGCGCCGCGATCGTGTTCGCGGCGCTGTGGCGCGGCATCAGCGCCTCCCGCCGCGAAATCGCGCTCGCCGGCACGGCGTTCGCGCCCGACGTGGTGGCCACGCCGGCCAGCCCTCAACTATCGCCGCTCGGCCGGTTCGAGCGTTTTCTGCTCGCCACCGACGGCTCCGAATACAGCGCCGGCGCGGTGCGCGAGGCGCTGCGCATGGCGGGCAAATGCGGCGCCCGCGTGCGCGCGATCAGCGTGGTGACCGGCGGCGACACCGAGCTGTACGCGATGGGCGAGCAGTTGATCACCAAGGAGCTGAATACCGCCCGTGCCCACCTCGACGACGTGCAGCGACAGGCCTCGGCCGCCGGGGTAGCCTGCGAGAGCGAGGCCACGCAGAGCAACCAGGTTTATCAGGAAATCGCCGCTCAGGCCGAGAAGATGCAGGCCGATCTGATCGTGATGGGCCGGCGCGGCCGCCATGGGCTGGCGCGGCTGATGGTCGGCCCGTCGACCGTGCGCGTCATCGGCCACGCGCGCTGCAATGTACTCGTGGTGCCGCGCGCGGCGGAGCTGGTCGGCCGGCGCTTCATTGTCGCCTCCGACGGCTCGCGTTACGGCGATGCCGCCGCCGTCACCGCCGCACGGCTCGCCAAACTCTGCCACACCCCCATCACGGTCGTCTCGGTCACCAGGCCGGAACACAGCAAGGAGCGCAAGCGCGAAGCGCACCAGATCGTGGGCCGCATCGTCTCATTCCTCAAGCAGGAGGGAGTGGTGGTCGAGGGCATCGTCCCCCATGGCCGGCCGGACGAAGTGATTGTCCAGACGGCGAACGCCAAAAACAGCGATCTGATCATACTGGGCAGTCGTGGTCGCACCGGCCTGGAGCGCGTTTTGCTCGGCGGCACTTCCGAACGCGTGATCGACCAGGCCCGCTGCGCCGTGCTTGCCGTCAAGTCGGCATAAAGACCCGGGTAAGTTCGTGCAGTCTGTCGCGCGCCGTCTTGTCTACAGTCTGCCACGGAAGATGACGCATTGACGAAGATAATGGGCATGAATCGGATATCGCATCCTCCGGGCCGCTTGCAGCGTTTCCTGCCGTTTTTGGCCTGGATCGGCGAGCTTCGCAACGGCCGGATGCTGCGTGCCGATCTTGTCGCCGGGATCACCGTAGCGCTGGTTCTTGTCCCGCAATCCATGGCGTACGCGCAGCTTGCCGGGCTGCCGGCGTATTACGGGCTCTATGCGGCGTTCATGCCGCCCATGGTCGCCGCGCTGTTCGGGTCCTCGCGCCAGCTCGCGACCGGCCCGGTGGCGGTGGTCTCGCTCCTGACCGCGGCCGCGCTCCAGCCGATCGCCGCCAGCGGCTCGCCCGGCTACATCGCCTACGCGGTGATGCTGTCGCTCATGGTCGGGCTGTTCCAGTTCGGTCTCGGGCTGCTGCGCCTCGGCGTGCTGGTCAACTTCCTGTCGCATCCGGTGGTCATCGGCTTCACCAACGCCGCGGCCATCATCATCGCCACCTCGCAACTCGACAAGATCTTCGGCGTGCGCGCCATGAAGGCCGATCATCACTACGAGACCGTGTGGAACACGGTGGTGGCCACCGGCCAGTATATCCATTGGCCGACCCTGGCCATCGCGGTGCTGGCGTTCACGACGATGATCGTGCTGAAACGCACCAACCCGCGTATTCCCAACGTGCTGATCGCGGTCGCCGCCACCACGCTGATTTCCTACGCGATCGGCTTCGAGAAACTCACGACGATCCAGATCGCGCAGATCGGCAACGAGAGCGCGCGCCAGGTGGCCGCCGAGCGCATCAAGACCGGGTACGAGCTGTTGGCGCTGCAAACGCAGCTCGCGGCGGCCGAGGGACGGCTCGCGACCGCGATCGACCAATACGGTCACGACGCATCGCACACCCTCGCTGTCCGCCACGAGGTCGACAGGCTCCGGCAGAGCTACGAACGCCGGATGAACACCCACAAGGTCGATTTGGAGGAGCTGCGTTCCGTGATGTTCGAGCGCGTACACAGCGACGCGACCGGGGAGATCTTCTATCTGCGCGGCCGGGTCCCCGAGGGCCTCGAAAGTGACGGCCATGTCTGGCGCGTCACGCATATCGACGACGACGGCCGGCTGCACTTCAGCGGGGGTGGCCGCGTCGTCGGCGCGGTCCCCCGGGGACTGCCGTCCTTCCGGCTGCCGGCGTTCGATCTCGACGTAATATTGAAGTTGTTCGCGGCCGCGATAACGATCTCGTTGATCGGATTCATGGAGGCGATTTCGATCGCCAAGTCGATGGCGGCGCGCACGCGGCAGCGTCTCGATCCCAATCAGGAGCTGATCGGCCAGGGAGTGGGCAACATCGTCGGCAGCCTGTTCCAGAGCTATCCCACCTCCGGCTCCTTCTCGCGCAGCGCGGTGAACATCAGCGCCGGGGCGGTCACCGGTTTCGCGTCGGTGGTGACCGGCATCATCGTAGTCGTCACCTTGCTGTTCCTGACTCCCCTGCTCTACCACCTGCCGCAGGCGACGCTGGCCGCGGTGATCATGATGGCGGTCATCGGTCTGGTGAACGTCGCCTCGGTCTATCACGCCTGGAAGGCCCAGCGGCAGGACGGCATCGTCGCGGTCGTCACCTTCTTCCTGACGCTGGCCTTCGCGCCGCACCTCGACAAGGGCATCATGATCGGCGCCGGCCTGGCCCTGATCCTGTACCTGTACCGGACCATGCAGCCGCGCGTCGCGGTCCTGGCACGCCACAGCGACGGCACGCTGCGCGACGCCGAGATGTTCGGGCTCGAGACCTGCAAGCAGATCAGCATGATCCGTTTCGACGGCACGCTGTACTTCGCCAACGTCAGCTACTTCGAGGACAAGGTCCTGGAGCGCGTCTCGGCCAAGCCGGAGCTGAAATACGTCATCGTCGTCGGCGACGGCATCAACCAGATCGACGCCTCCGGCGAGGAGGTGGTGGCCTCGCTGGTGCAGCGCCTGGAGGAGAACGGCGTCCTCATGCTGTTCAGCGGCCTCAAGAAGCAGGTGCTGGACGTGTTCGGCCGCACCGGCCTCGGCGACAAGCTCGGGCCGAACCGCTTCTTCCGCACCGAGGACCAGGCCCTGGAGTACGCCTGGAACCAGCTCGGCGACAACCACGAGGCCGACTGCCCGTTGAACGTGGTCTGTCCCGTGCAGCCGGTGAAGTGACCGGCCGCGCCGGGCCCGCGCATGACGCCCGCGCCGGACCTGTGCTAAAGTTGCGCCTTCCCCGAACCGTGAGGCAGATCCGCACTTGGACGATCCCCATCTAGGCGCGCTGGTCGGCGCGCTGATCGGTTTGATTCTGCTGTCCGCCTTCTTCTCGGCCTCCGAGATCGGCATGCTCACCCTCAACCGCTACCGCCTGCGGCACCTGGCCGACTCGGGCCATCGCGGCGCGCGCATCGCCCAGCGCCTGCTGGCGCGGCCCGACCGGCTGCTCGGCATCATCCTGCTCGGCAACAACGCCGCCAACATCGGTGCCTCCTCGGTCGCCACCGTCATCGCGCTGGAACTCTATGGCGAGCCGGCGATCGCGGTCGCCGCCTTCCTGCTCACCCTGGTGATCCTGGTGTTCGCCGAGGTCGCGCCCAAGACGCTCGCCGCGCTGCATCCCGAGTGGATCGCCTTCCCCGCCGCCTACGCGCTGCAGCTGCTGCTATGGGTCAGTTACCCGCTGGTGTGGATGGTCAATGTCGTCGCGAACTGGTTTCTGCGGCTGTTCGGCGTATCCGTCCACGGGCGCCGCAAGGAGGGCGTAACCAGCGAAGAGCTGCGCACGGTCGTGATGGAGGCCGGCACCTTCATCCCCGAGACCCACCAGGCGATGTTGCTCGCGATCCTCGACCTCGAAAAGCTCGCGGTCGAGGACGTGATGGTTCCGCGCGGCGAGATCGAGGGCATCGACCTCGACGCCGACTGGGACGACATCGTCGAGCAGCTCACCACCGGGCGTTACACGCGCCTGCCGGTCTACCACGGCAGCCTCGACCAGGTCGTCGGCCTGGTGCATTTGCGCAAGGTGCTCAACCTGATCCGCGGCGGCAGCTTCGACCGCGACGCCCTGATGAAGATCATCGTCGAGCCCTATTTCGTGCCGGAGGGCACGCCGCTCAGCACCCAGCTCATCAACTTCCGCAACACCAAGCGGCGCGTGGCGCTGGTGGTCGACGAGTACGGCGACCTGCTCGGGCTGGTGACGCTGGAGGAGATCCTCGAGGAGATCGTCGGCGACTTCACCGCGCCGTCCTCGGCGCTCGCCGACGAGATCCAGCCGCAGGACGACGGCAGCTATCTGATCAGCGGCGGCATCACCATCCGCGACCTGAACCGCGCGCTCGGCTGGCATCTGCCGACCGACGGGCCGAAGACCCTGAACGGCCTGATCACCGAGTACCTGGAGGCCATTCCCGAGAGCGGCACCAGCCTGATGCTCAACGGTTACAACGTCGAGATCGTCCGTACACGCGGCACCGGCGTGCACACCGCGCGCATGCGCGTCCGGCAGAGCGCCGCCGAAGACGATTCCGAGCAGCCGGCGTCGTGAGCGCCATGAAACGGGAAAATCAAAACCGCGTAGGGCGGGGCCCTGCCCCGCCGAAATGATCATTATCGCTTTATGCGCCGTTACGGTGGGGCTGGGCCCCACCCTACACCGCTTGTTGGGACTTTACCCGGGCGCTCAACCGCGCCGCGCCGGCCGGGCGACGTCGTCGCGCAGGTAAACCGGCAAGGCCTGCTCGGCCGGGACGCCCGCACCGGCGGCGAAGCCGGCGGCGCCCAGCACCGCCACCTGGGCGGCATGCGGCCAGGCGTTCGGCGTGTAGCCTTCGAGCACCGGCCCGAGGCGGTCGCGCAGGGCCTCGCCGTAGGCGTCCCAGCCGCGACCCACGCCCCACCAGCGGCCGGGCGGCGGCGTCAGCGTCGCCGGCGTGACCAGGCCCTCGGCGCCGGCCGGTCGCATCAGCCCGCCGGCGTCGCGCTCGAACGCACCCCAGTAGACCTGGCCCATGCGCGCGTCCAGGGCCGCCAGCACGCGCGGCGCCGACTCGCCCTGGGCGAGCGCGGCCAGCGACGACACCGGCACCACCGGCAGCCCGGCGCCGAAGGCCAGCCCCTGCACCACCCCGGTGCCGATGCGCAGGCCGGTGAAGGCGCCGGGGCCGCGGCCAAAGGCGAGCGCGTCGAGCTGCTTGAGCGCGATTCCGGCCTCGGCCAGCAGTTCGGCGATCATGGCGAGGAGCTGGCTGGAATGCTGCCGGCCGAGCAGGAAGCGCTCGCTGATCCGCCCGTCGAGCGTCAGGGCCGCGCTGCACGCCTCGGTGGACGTGTCGAGGGCGAGGAGCCGCATGCGCGCGCGGCCGCCGTCAGGCGGCGACCCCGATCGGGCGCCGGTCATAGAGATACAGGCCGCCCTTCACCACCCGATAGACCAGCCACACCCAGACGCCGACCAGGATGACGTAGCCGATGAAGATCCACGAGGTGAGCGTGCCGAGGCTCACGCCCAGCAGGCCGAACCAGAAACTGCGGATCTGCCAGCGGAAGTGGCTGGCGAGCCAGGAGCCGTTGGCATCGTCGCGCTTCACGTAGGCGGCCACCACCGCCGCCAGAAAGAACAGCGGCAGCAACAGGCCCAAGGCCTGCAGCCCGTAGCCGAGCGCGGCCACGTTGAACAGCGCCTCGGGGTCGCGGGCGCGTGCCGCGCGGTTTTCGGTTTCCGGTGTCGACATGTCCTTGGGGTTCTCGTTCATGTGAGCGGGCTCAGGCGCCGCGTCGCCACACCAGGGTGCGGTTGTTGGCCGGCATCGCGTAGTCCTGCACCAACGCGAGCCCCTGGGCGCGCGCCAGCGCGTCGACCGCCTCGAAGTCGCGGATGGCGCTGGCCGGGTCGCGCTGCTTCAACCACAGGTCGAAGCTGGCATTGCTGTCGCTGGTGCAGCGGCCACCGTAATTGAACGGCCCGTAGAGGCATAGGATACCATCCGCGCCCAGCACCTGTCCGATGCCGGCGAACATCTCCGCGACCAGCGGCCAGGCCAGGATATGCGCGGTGTTGGCCGAGAACACCGCGTCGACCGCCGGCACCGGCCACGGCCGCGCGGCAACATCGAGGTGAATCGGCGGCCGCACGTTGGGCGGTTTCTCCTCGTCGAGCCAGGCGCGGATGCCGGCGTGGTTGGCCGGCAGGTCGCTGGTGAGCCAGGTGAGATGCGGCAGATGGCCGGCGAAGTACACCGCGTGCTGGCCGGTGCCGCTGCCGATCTCCAGCACCGTGCGCCGGTCGGCCAGCACCGCGCGCAGCACGTTGAGCAGCGGGTCCTTGTTGCGTTCGCAGGCTTCCGAAAATGGCTTCATGGTTGTCATCGGATATCGCCGGCGGCCGCGGGCGGCCGGGCCGTCGGGCCGGAACCGGCCAATCCATTGTCGCCGCCGGTGCCGCCGGCGTCCAGCCCGCGGCGCCTCAGGAAAAGCGTTCGCGCAGGCGCTCCACCCGCTTGCGGTTGACCCCGAGGTCGGAGCGGCCGACGCGCGAGGCCGAGCGCACGTGGATCAGACCGGCCTGGTCGTCGACCCAGAACTCGACGTCGTCGACGAAGCGGAAGATCAGGGAGGTGAACTCGTAGTGCAGATACCCGTCGCGCTCGGCGACCAACCGCGTGCGCGGCATGGCGGCGACCACCTGCTTGAGCCGTTCGCGCGCCGCGTCCGGTGACCCGGCGTAGCGCAGCGGCGCGATGGCGTGCCCGGCGTCGGCCGCCTGACTGGACACGCAGTTGGGTGTCTGCGGGCAGGGCGCGAGCCGGCCGTCGCGCACGCCGAGCCCGGCGCCGCGCGCGCCGCTCACGACGAGCAGCGCCAGGCCGGCGGCCAGCACCCCGGCCGCGATGCCGGCGGCACGCGCACGCACGGCATCTACGGGCCGGTGTCGCGCGCGGTCTGGCGCGCGCACTCGTCGCGCTCCGGGCAGACCGCGCAGCCGGCCCGCAAAAACGGGAATCCGCGCAGATAGACCGCCAGCAACACCGGCAGCAGCAGGAGCCAGAACAGCTCCCCGCCGCCCAGCGAAACGATCCGGCCCTGCCACCAGCCGACCGCGATGGCGATGGACTGGAACAGGGTCAGCATGAGCACGACCGCACCGATAAATACCGCAACGACACGCAGCATCCCTCTGCCTCCTAGCACCGTTTGCGAATCGCCGCCGTGCCTGCCCGTGGAGCGGGGCCGGCGGCTTGTTATGTTTCAGCGCGACATCCTGCCACGGGCACGGCCTGGGATGCAATCCATACCGCCCCATTTTCCACCGTCATTGCGAGGAGCGAGGCGACGAAGCGAACTCCATGAACGCCCCGAGCCCAACCCGTGTCATTGCGAGGAGCCGAAGGCGACGAAGCAAGCTCCGTGAGCGCCCTGAGCCTCCAAACGGAGATTGCAGCGGCCCGCTTCGCGGGCCTCGCAATGACAGTCGGGGGTTCCGCCCCGGGCGCTTCGCACTCCCGCAATGACAGTAGTTGTAGGCTGGGCTTCCAGCCCAGCGCCGCACCGCTCGACGGAGATTCGGCGGGGCAGGACGCCCCGCACCGGGTTACTGCGGTTTCTGATTGGCCGACGGATTCGGCGCGGGGCGCTTGCGGCAGTCCGGGTCCTCGCGGTTCTTGGCGCAGAACCCGGCGATCGCGTCCGCGAGATCGACGCTCGCCACGCGCTCCTTGTCCTTCACGATGGTCATCGTCGTCATCGCCCCGTCGAACGGGACGATGACCACGGTTTCGGCCGACTCGGCCAGGTCCACGAAGTCGCGATCCTTGTCCTCGCTCCAGACGAAGGTCCAGCGCGGGTCCCACAGCGGCACCGAGACGATGGCGCCGCCGGCGCGATTCAGCAGCTGCGCGGTGAACATCGGCGGATTGCCGGTCTGGTTGGGCGGCTCGCCGTACTGGACGCGCGGGTTCTTGAGCTGCACCGCGCCCTGCTTGTCGACGCTCATGTCGACGGCCAGCACCTTGACGAACGGCCGCGGCGCCGGGACCGGCTCGTCGGCCGGCACCGCGGTCATGGCGCCGCCGTCGATGCGCTGCGTCACCGGCGCCTCGTCCGCCTGCTGCGCCACGACGCGGTTGCGGTCGCCGTCGGTGGGCTCGGCGCAGCCGGCGAGCAGCAGCGGCAGCATCCACAGGATATTTCGCCAGATGATATTGCGGTAGTGCGTAGTCATCGTGTCATGGCCTCGGCTACACCATTCTCCATTCCGTGCCCGCGGTCAAGGCAGGGCATTGATGATCGCCTGGATGCGGCGCTCGTCGGCGGCGCGCGGCAGCTTGTTGTCCACCATGCGGTCGTTCTCCACGTCCTCGTCGCCGGGCGCCGGCGCGTGGTCGAGTCGGAAGAACCGGCTGCCGCTGCTCACCCGCGTCGACGTGAAACCGATGCAGGAACTGCGCAGCCCGGCCAGCGCGTCGGCCTGGCAGGCCGCCAGCGCCGTGGTGCTGCCGGCCGGATCCGGCCCGTACAGGTTCGGGTTGGCCCCGGTCTGGAAATAACCGCCGTCGCAGCAATACTCGTCGGCCAGGCCGAACGGGCTGTGCCCGGTCTCGTGGCGCACGGTGGCGGTCGAGCCCGGCTCGGTGCTGAAGATCCCGCCGCTCGCGCAGTCGCGCAGGTTGTCGGTGTGCAGCAGCACGCCGCTGTCCGCGAAGGTATAGTCGGTCGCCCAGTTGGCCGGCGCGGTCTGGCACGGCGACGGCGGATTGAAGCCGTGCGCGTCGCCCAGGTCCTGGGCGATCCAGAAGTTGAACCGCCCCTGGTTGCGCAGGAACAGCTCGTCCGACAGGTAGGCGTCGCGGATCACCCTGTGCACGTCGTTGCTGAAGGTCGCCGCGTTGGCGCTGGCGTAGTTGTCGCTGTCGGCGATGAACACCAGGTCCATGGCCCGGTCCGTGGTCTGGTGCTGCACGACCGGCACCGCGCGGCCGGTGGCCGGCGGGCCGATGATCGAGGTGCGGCGCCCGGTCGTGGCCGCCACGCCGCGCTCGTCGGCGCGGCACTGGTAGCTGAAGGTCATGTTGCTCGGGGCGTTCAGGCGGATCTCGCAGGTCGAGGCGTTGGTGCAGGTGCGCACGTTGCCGGTGCCGGTCGACGGCTGCAGGAGCTCGATGCGGTCGGCGACGATCGGCCGCATGTTGGCGTCCAGCGTGTCGGCGGTGAAGGTCACGGTGTCGCCCGGCTGCGGCCAGATCGGCGAGTGCAGGCAGCGCACGTAGAGCCGCGGCTGGTCGTAGACCCGCACGCGCATCTGCAGGCGCGCGCGGTCGCTCTGGTTGCCGCTGACGTCGATGCGCGAGCCGACGTCGAGGATGTCGCCGCAGCGCCCGGTGGCCTCGCCGCTGATCGTGCAGCGCGCCGGATCGAGATCGAGCTCCAGCACCCGCCCGCCGCCGGGCTGCACGTCCACGGTGTCGTCGGCGTTGAGAAAGCCGTCGGAGTCCATGATGCGCACGTCGATCGGGATCGAGGCGCGATTGAGGTTCACCCAGCGCGTGAAGCGCCAGTAGGCGGCGGCGTCGTCCTGGTTGCCGAACTGGGTGCTCTCGCCGCGGGTTTCGTTGTTCTGCTCGACGCCGTCGATGCCGATGCGCCCGTAGTAGTCCGCCGACGAGCCGCACCACCAGAGGAAATCGTCCACGCATTCGAGCGTCGTCAGCCGCTCGACGATCACTTCGACCTCGCCGAGCCGCACCGGCGTCACGTCGATGCGGAAGCGCACCCGCGCGCGGTCGTCGCTGGTGCCGCTGGTGGTGGCCGTCGCCCCGCAACTGCCCGAGACGCCGCCGCTGAGGGTGCAGCTGTCGAGATTCAAGGTGAGATTGAGGTTGCGGCCGCTGCCCGAGGTGATGTCGACATGGTCGTCGCCGAAGCGCAGCACGCCGTCCGAGTCCCAGATCTCGATGCGGATGCCGATGCTGCGCGAGGTCACGGTGCGCCGGAAGGTCCAGCCAGGCGAGATGTCGGCATCGTTGTCGATCGGGCTGCTCTCGAAGTTGCCGCCGTCGATCACGACCTTGGCGTAGAAATCCCCGTCCGATCCGCACCACCACAGGGTTTCATCGACGCACTCGAGCTGCTCGACGCGCTCGATGGTGACAGTCACCTCGTCGTCCGCCAGCGCCGGCGGCACGGCGCAGACGAACATCAGCAGGAGTACCGCAACGCCCAGGGCACGTTCGAAGACCGCCCCGGCCACCTGGCTCGACTGCCGTGCGATTACCATTTGCCCCCTTCCCTCCCAGCACGCGAAGTGGCAACAGTGAACCGCAACCGCACGTCCCTGTCTGTGACCAACTTCACAAGATAACCCGGGTCAGAGAGGAATTGTTGCTAATATTTAGAGAAAAATCCTCTCGGACCCGGGTTTTAGGGCCTCGCTCGACTATTGCCGGCACGCCTTGGTGCTGGTATCGAACCATGGACCCTGATTCACCCCCGTGCCGGTGCATTCCGCGCGATAAACCATGATGTGCGGAAAGTTGCCTCCCGCGCTGCAGTGCCCGTTCAGCGGGCAATCGGTCTCCGTGTACATGTCCGCACCGCTCCGCGACGTGACCGGAGGCGGCGCGGTGCGCGGCCCCCACTGATACGGCGCATCGATCATCCCTTGACCCGCCAGCCGGGTTACGGAGCCGCTGCCGTCGATGTGGATGTGGTAGGCGGACTGGTTGGCATGGAACTGCGAGCTGGCATCGGCGTCCAGCATTTTGACATTGCCGGAGCCAGCATGGATGACATCCAGGCCGGTTCCGTGGATGTGGACCTCGCTGCCCTTTGACGCGTTTTCCTGCATCGAACGGATAAGGCTGACGTTGCCCGCGTTCGCTCCAGATGCGATCTTCACGCTGACATTGGAACCGTAAAGGTGCACCTCCGCCCCCAAGGCCTTCAAAGCAAATGAATCTGCGGCGGAGAGACTGGTCGGAACGATCGCAGAAATTTCGCTCCCCCAGAACCAACTCTGGGCGCATACCGCCTGGTAAGCACGCGAAGTATCGCCATTCGCACCAGTCGAACGAATGCGGCTGCTGAACCAGAAGTGACGTGCGGACGGCGAACACGTCGGACCACTTTCCGTCCAGCCGTAACTACTGCTCTCAATGTCGACATTCGTCCAGGCGGTTATGAGGTCGGCCGTCAAGGTAACGACACCCCATAGCGAACCGCCCACCACCTTAAGATCCTGCACATTAAGGTTGGTGCAGCCGGCATTGATGAGTATGCCTTGCAGCGAACCGAACAACTGCCCCGATATCGTCGTCTGATCGCGCCCCGACCCGCGCAGCGTGACGTTACTCACCTGGCAAGTCCATGACCCGAAGGTTCCGGGTCCGATCTGCACGAGCGTGGGCTTGGTGGGTCCCGCCTGCCGCACGTTGCGCAGCCAGTTGTCCATGGCGCTGATGGAGGTGAAACAGTTTGTAACCTCCACCCCGCCCTCCGTGCAGTTCGTGCGCACGTTGACCACCGCCGCATCCGCCGGCGCATTGTTGACGGCAAACGCCGGATTCAATGCGGAGAACATCAGAATTGTCGACAACCGGGTGAGATACTTCGATTTGCCTTGCATGAGGCCTCCTCTGTTCTTCTTCCGTTTATGGACAAACTTCATGACGAGGCGACGCGGGCGGCAGTGCTTGCTCCTGCCTGCTCCCTGGTGCTGAGCGCCACCCGGCAACCAGATTAACTACGGCGCGACTGAAAGTCTACCCGGCAAGTTATCGTGGAGAAGGGTGAAGGCCATGAGCAGAAAACCCGGGTCAGAGGCTCTGACCCGGGTTTTCTGAACTAGAACGTCCCGCTGCAATTGATTCCCTTGCCGCCTCGATCGCCGACGCTTCCCGGCGTGCACGGCGGACTCCGGTCCTTGATGGTATCGACGGGATTTGGATGGCTGGCCTTCGGTAAATGACACGATGAGCCGCGTCAATGTTTTAGCGGCTCGGCGCCGGGCGTCACGGGCACGGCCAGGAATTGGGTCTGATCCAATTCGCCGCGCGCCAGCATTCCCATGACCTCGATCGTCAACTCCTGCCGTAATGGCGGCGGCAGGCTGATCACCTCCCGCATGGCGAGCAATTTCGTGGCCGTCAAAAACCGTGTAAAGCCCGGATCGCGTAGCCGGTACTTAATCGCTTCCAGCGTCTGACGTTGCTCCGCCGTTACCGCGACCGGTTGTTTCGGCGTGTCAACCGATCCCGGGCTGCGCCCCAGAAACACGGTCCGGTTGAGCTCGCCTCGCGCCAGCACTGTACCTGCGCCGCCGGCGCGCGTACCATCAATGGTCCCACGCAACACGTTCATCTACACCGGAGGCCCGCTATGAACGAGAGCAGGCAGACGAGACACTCCATCACGATACTGCTGGCGCTGTCGGTGCCGCTCGCCCTGGCGGCCTGCGTGCACCCCGGCCACTGGCGGACCGGCATGGCGCCGCCGCCGGCCGCCGAGGCGCCGGCGCCCGTGCCGGTCCCCGCCGCCGCGCCGGGGGCGCTCGCCCGGGTCGTCTGGCACGTCGACTTCGCCGATCCGCGCCGGCTGAGCGCCATGATCCAGAACGTCAACAACATGGTGACGACCTACCAGAATGACTTCGAGGACTACGACGTGCGCATCGTGTTCCTGGCCGGCGGCATCCGCTTCCTGACCGAGGACCCGCTCAAGAACACGCCGTTCGCCGAGGACCGCGCCTACCGCGAGCAGCGCCCCGCCCTGCTGCAGCGCCTCACCCAGCTGCGCGAGCTGCACGGCGTCAAGCTCGAGCTGTGCGAGATCACCCGCGAGCAGCTGCAACTGCCGAAGGAAAAAATCATCGACGGCGTCGACCCGGTACGCTCCGGCGTCGTGCGCATCGCCGAGCTCCAGCGCCAGGGCTTCGCCTACCTAAAAGTCGAATAAAGCAAAACCCGGCTCAACCTTCGTCGATCATGTCGTCGGTCGGATTGTCCAAGTTCAGCGTATGCTCGGTGGCCGGATGCTCGACCGGTATCGCGAGGTAGGCGTGTTTATTGGCCTCGGACTCGAAGTAGATCGTCAGGTTGTTCTCCTGGTCGCCTTCCACGACCTTGGGCAGGTTGCCGATGTTGTGCAGGTCTCTACCGCTGATGGGGTCGGTGGTGCAGATGTCGTGGCGCATGACGGTTACCTCCGTGTGCAAGCTCCGTGAGAGGAGTCTTTTACTATACCCTCCTGAGTGGTCCGCTCAACTCTACAAAAAGTAGAGGTTCCCCCGCGAAATCCGCGCTTCGCAAAACCCGTGCTTTCAGGCTACGGAAGCTTGACGGCCTCGATGTCCGCCTTGACCCCCAGCCCCAGCGTCTTGACGAACGAGACCTGGTGCCCGCGCGTGGTGATGTTGTCGTCATGCACCGC
>Ga0214471_10000749_pt1 | contig 26491 bp, 23 predicted proteins | sample RVTome_5_FD_207665 | JGI IMG/M metagenome (GOLD analysis project Ga0214471, IMG submission 207665) | Soil microbial communities from uranium-contaminated site in the Upper Colorado River Basin, Wyoming, United States - RVT142D155 | ecosystem: Environmental > Terrestrial > Soil > Contaminated >... | reverse complement strand
GAGGCACTGGCGCCGTCGACGTATCGCTGCAGCTGGCTCGACACGATGCTCCAGGTGACCCGCTCGCCCGCCGAGTCCGGGCCGGCGCCGTTGCCATCGAGATCGATCCACACCTCGACGCTGTTGGGGCTCGCCGCGGTGAGCAGGCCGTCGGCGAATCGCAACTCCCGCTCGATCTGCGACTTGGCGAAGCGAAGCTCGTTCAACGCGTCGAAGTCGGCCTCCTGGTTCATGTCGACGCCACTCGTCGTCGAGATCCACGTGACCACGAGCGCCAGGGTGGCAACGGCAATCGACGCTCCCATGAGCAGCTCGGCAAGCGATATCCCTCGTTCGCCGCCCACGATGCGCCGGAGGGCTCCTCTCATTGCGCAACCTCGGCGACTTGCGTAGAAGCCACGTACGAGTGCGCCGTCCTGTACGTCGTCCATTCGATCACGACGATGACCCGTCTGAGGTCGGTGCCCGCGTCCGTGACGAACTGCCTCACGTCGAACGACTGGGCGTCGACCACTTCAGCGCCGGCGACGAACGGATCGATCTGGCCGGGGTCCGGGTCTTCAGCCGTGTAGGTACCGGGATCCACGACGAGCTGCTCGTCTCCGTTCGGCAGGTTGAAGGCGCTCGCGTAGACCAGCGATCCATCCGTGCGGACCCCATCGGGAGCGGGCGCCGTCGTCAGCTCGACCTCGGTCCACATCAACCCGCGAGCGTCTTCGAGTGCCTGAGTGGCGATGGCGACGGCCTGCTGGCGGGCCCGCACGTCGCGCTGATTGCGAATCGAGAGCTGCATCGTGGTCGCCGCGGTCACGAAGAGGAGCACGAAGATGACCAGGCCGACGATCGACTCGACGATCGTGAACCCGCCCTCGCCGGACCAGCGCGGAACTTCCGCCGAGCCACCAGTGGTCGGCTTCGTCTTGCCCATCGTCGTCTCCCGGACGGTCGCGTGCCGCCTCGGCTGGTATCGACCGACCGGGCTCAGGGCTTGAGTCGCCGGACGGCGCACGCCCGCCAACCGGATGGAACGGCGCTCAGCCCTGCGGAACCAGGCGGTAGGCGTCGAACACGCCGTCGACGGCCCTCAGGTCCCCGATCGCCCTGTCGAGCAGCTTCGGGTCGGACAGCTCGACCTCGTAGCGCAGGATGGCGATGCGGTCCCTTCCGGTGGCCGACGAGGAGGCGTGGATGTTGGCGCCCAGATCCGAGAGGGCGGAGGTCACGTCCCGCAGCAGCCGCGGCCTGTCGAGGGCCTCGACCTGGAGCCAGACGAAGAACGAGCCGACGTTGCCGTCCGCCCAGCTCACGTCGACCATGCGCTCTGCCTTGGCGCCGAGCGCCCCGATGTTGGCGCAGTCGTCGCGATGCACGGACACACCGCGACCGACGGTGACGAAACCGACGATGTCGTCACCCGGCACCGGAGCGCAGCACCTGGCGATGCGAACCATCATGTCGCCCATCCCCTCGACCATGATGCCGCGCGTCGGGCGCCTGCTCCCCGGGACGGCGGGAGGTTCGAGGAGGTCCTGCTCGTCCTCATCGGTGTCGGGCGAGAGCAGCCTGGCGAGCCTGTTCGTCACGGTCTGGGGGCTCAACCTGCTGTCGCCGACGGCGACGTACATCGCCTCGACGTCCTCGTAGCCCAAGTCGGTCGCCACTTGGGCGAGCATCTTGTCGCGACCCGTCGAGCCGCCCCCGAGCGACTCGCGTCTCATCGACTTGATGACGAGATCCCGGCCGTCGGAGAGGGCGATGTCACGCCGCTCCTTGGTGTACCACTGCCGGATCTTGGCTGCCGCCCTGCTCGACTTGACGAAGTCGAGCCAATCGCGACTCGGGTGGGCGTCCTGAGCCCGCGATGTGATGATCTCGACGATGTCTCCCGACTCGAGCTCGGTCGCCAGCGGCACGAGTCTGGCGTTGACCTTGGCCCCGACGCAGCGGTGCCCGACGTCGGTGTGTATCCGGTAGGCGAAGTCGACCGGTGTCGAGCCGCGCGGCAAGGTGATCACGTCGCCGCGCGGGGTGAGGGCGAAGACCTCGTCCTGGTAGAGATCGAGCTTCAGGTTGGCGAGGAACTCGGCAGGGTCCGTCGCCTCCTCCTGCAGGAAGCGGAGGTCGGCGATGAATGGGATGTCTGCCGGCCCGACGCCCTCCTTGTACCGCCAATGAGCTGCGATGCCGAACTCGGCTCGCTCGTGCATCTCATACGTCCTGATCTGCACCTCGAGGGCCTTCCCGTCGGGGCCGACGACGGTCGTGTGCAGGCTCTGGTAGAGGTTGAACTTGGGCATGGCGATGTAGTCCTTGAAGCGGCCGTGGATCGGCGGCCACATCGTGTGCACCAGTCCGAGGACGGCGTAGCAGTCGCGTACGTCGTTCACGAGCACCCTGATGCCGATGAGGTCGTGGATGTCGTCGAAGTTGAGCCCGCTGGTCACCATCTTCTTGTAGATCGAGTACAGGTGCTTCGGGCGGCCGGTGACTTCGGCTGCGATGCCGGCATCGGAGAGCGCTGTGTCGACCTCGGCGGTGACCTTCTCGAGATAGCTCTCGCGCTCGCCTGTGCGCCGCCTGACCAGCTCCTCGAGCTCGGCGTTCGGCTTCGGGTAGAGGGCGGCGAAGCAGCGCTCCTCCATCTCGTGCTTGATCTCCTGCACGCCGAGCCGATGGGCGAGCGGCGCGTAGATCTCCAGAGTCTCGGCGGCGACTCGCTGGCGCTTCTCGTCGGAGAGCGGGCCGAGCGTCCTGACATTGTGGAGCCGGTCGGCCAGCTTGAGCAACAGCACGCGGATGTCCTTGGCCATCGCGATCGCCATCTTCCTGATGGTGGCGGCGTGCTGCTCCTCACGCGACGAGAAGCGGATGCGGTCGAGCTTCGTCACGCCGTCGATGAGCCCGGCGACCTCGGCGCCGAACTGCGCTTCGAGTGCCTCGAGCGCCACCTCCGTGTCTTCGACGAGGTCGTGAAGCAGGGCGGCGATGAGCGTCGCCTCGTCCATCCCGTATCCGGCCAGGATCTCGGTGACGATGAGCGGGTGGATGATGAAGTCCTCGCCCGTCTGTCGCGTCTGACCTTGATGGCCCGACCTGGCCACGCCGAAGGCCTCGATGATCCGGGCCGTGTCCGCCTCCGGGTAGTTGGCGCGATACATCGTGAGGATCGACTCGAGGATCTCCTCGGGCGACCGGGCTACCGCCGACTCAGTCGCCGCCATAGTGCACCACCGTGTGCACCTCGACCCCGTCGAGCCTCGACCGGCCGTTGAGGAACCCGAGCTCGATGAGCACGGCGACGCCCGCCACCCCGGCGCCGAGTTTGCGAACCAGGTCGACGGTCGCCCTGGCGGTACCCCCGGTCGCCAGCACGTCGTCGACGATGAGCACGCTGTCGCCTGCCTGAACCGAGTCGCGATGCACCTCGAGTGTCCCACTTCCGTACTCGAGGCTGTAGGTCTGCGTCTCGACGATCCACGGGAGCTTCCCCGGCTTGCGAACCGGAACGAAGCCGGCCCCGAGGCGGTCGGCGGCCGGAGCCCCGAAGATGAACCCCCGGGCTTCGATCCCGACGACCTTGGTGACGCCGGTGTCGTGGAAAGGGCCCGTCAGCTCGTCGAGCGCCGCCTCCAGGCCCTCGGGATCGGCGAGGAGTGGCGTGATGTCCTTGAAGACGATGCCTGCCTCCGGAAAGTCGGCGACGTCACGGATGAGGGACGCGAAGTCGAAACCCATGTCGCGACGAGCTTAGAGAGCCAATGGTGCAGGGCATACGTTCTCGTAGGCCCTTCCCGCGACGAAGCCGACGACTTGCGGGTCGCCGGCGGCTGCTCAACGGCGCTTCTTGCGCTGCCGGGGCGGCCGCGGGACGGCGCCGGACGCCGCCGGCGACCGCGGCTCGACGGCGACGTCCTGGCGTGCCGGGGATGCGACTGCGGCCTGCTCCAACAGCTCGGGTACCCGCCGCTCGGCACGGCGCTCCATGCGCCGCCACTGAGGCTCCCGCTCCTTCCAGAGCGTGAGCAGGGGCGTCGCGATGAAGATCGACGAGTAGGTCCCGGCGGCGACCCCGACGAACAGGGCGAGGGCGAACTCCCGCAGGGTGTCGGCACCGAGAGCGTATGAGCCGACGAAGAGCAGGCTTCCGATCGGGAGGAGCGTCGTGAGCGACGTGTTGATCGAGCGCATCAGGACCTGGTTCATCGAGAGGTTGGCGATCTCGCCGTACGTCTGCTTGTTGGCGAGCTCGCGAGCGTTCTCGATGATCTTGTCGAACACGACGACCGTGTCGTAGAGGCTGTATCCGAGGATCGTGAGCACGGCGATGACGGTCGACGGCGTCACCTCGAAGCCGACGACCGAGTAGAAGCCCGCCGTGATCAACAGGTCGTGGAAGAGAGCCGCCATCGCCGCCATGGCCATCTTCCACTCGAACCGCCAGGTGATGAACAGGGCGACGACGCCGAGGAAGATGACGAGCGCCTCGACGGCTCTTCTGGTGATCTCGGCGCCGAACGTCGGACCGACGGCATCGACGTTGGTGTCGTCCACGGACGCCCCGGCGATCGCCGCCACTGCGGAGACGAGCTCGTCTTGGTGCTGAACCGAGAGCGCCCGTGTCTGCACCAGGATGAGGTCGTCGTTGTCGCCGACGAGCTGAACTCGCGCACCGCCCTCGCCGATCGCCGAGAGGGCGCTGCGCACTTCGCCGATCGTGACCCCGGCCTCGTTCGGCGCCTCGACGATCGTGCCGCCTGTGAAGTCGACGGACCCGTCGAGCTTTCGGGTGGCCAGCGAGATGATCGAGATGGCGATGAGGACGCCCGAGATGACGAAGAACGTCCGCCGCCTGCCCACGAAGTCATAGCCGGTCTCTCCCCTGTATAGGGTGCCGAGGACGCTCACGCGGTGGCCTCGGTCACCGAGTGGCGGTCTCTGCCCATGGCGCCACGCATCGAGATGGCCCCGCCCTCGCCGAACCCCGTCCGCACGAGCAGCGTGACGGCGGGCCTGGTGTAGAAGTAGGCGACGAGCACGTCGACGACGGTGGCCACGCCGAGCGTGACCGCGAAGCCCTTGACGGGGCCGATGGCGAGCAGCCACAAGAGGATCGAACCGGCGAACGTCACCGTGTCCGCCGTGATGATCGTGTGGAAGGCGCGCTTGAACCCCGTGTCGACGGATGGCCGCAACGCCTTGCCGCGCCTGTGCTCCTCCTTGATCCTCTCGAAAAACACGATGTACGAGTCGCTCGTGATCCCGACGGACACGATCACGCCGGTGACCCCGGCGAGCGTCAGCGTCGTCCCCTGGTACCGGCTGAGCAGGGTGATCATCAGCAGCAGCAGCGAGCCGAAGACAGCCAGGCCGACGACGGCGACGAGCCCGAGCACCCGGTAGTAGAGGACGAGGGCGAGTGCGACCAGGGCGAGGCCGCCGATCCCGGCGATGAGGCCGGCACGCAGCGAGTCGTCGCCGAGGGTCGCCGAGACCGACTCGACCCGCTCCCTCTCGAACACCGTCGGCAGAGCGCCATAGCGCAGGATCGTCGCCAGGTCCTCGGCCTCCGCCTGGGCGTTCTCCGACGAGCCGATCGTGATGAACACCTCGTCGGGTTCGAGCCCTTCACCGGCCGCCACGTCGTCGGCGACCTGGGGTGCGGAGTTGACCACTCCGTCCACGACGATCGCCATGGATCGCCTCGGGTCCGCCGTCGAGTAGGTGGACAGCAGGGCAGTGGCGTCGCGGAACTTGTCGCCGCCGGGGCCTGTGAACGTCGGATCGACCACCCAACCGCTGCCGCCGCCGAGGCTGCCGCCGATGAAGCCGGCGTCGGCCCCGGTGATGTCGGCGCCCGTCAGGAAGGCGGGCCCCACCTTGTAGATGAACCCGTCCTCGGCTGCGAGGTAGGCAGCTTCGAGGTCGGGCGAGTCCTCGATCGTGATCCCCGTATCCGGGTCGATGTTCTCGGGCGGAGGCGCCGGCACCGTCGTCGTCGTCGTCGTGGAATCGCCCGGTGCCGCCGTCGTCGTCGTGGAATCGCCCGGTGCCGCCGTCGTCGTCGTGGCCCCTGTCGTCGTCGTCGTGGCCCCTGTCGTCGTCGTCGTGACCCCTGTGGTCGTCGTCGTGACCCCTGTGGTCGTCGTCGAATCGTCGGGGGCGCCGGTCGTGGTCGCACCGTCAACGGTCGTGGTCGTCGATCCCGACACCTCGTCCGGTGTCCCCGTCGTGGTCGTGGTGTCGTCCGGCTGGAGCTCCTCCGGCGGCTCGAGCGTCCCGTCGGTGAACGCCGGCGAGATGAAGTTGCGGTCGATGACGGGACGGAACGACAGGATCCCCGTCGTCCCGACAGCCTCGAGCGCCCGCTGACGGTCCTGGACACCCGGCAGCTGGACGAGGATCCGGTCGGAGCCCTGCACAGAGATCTCGGGCTCCTGGACGCTGCCCAGGTTCTCGATGCGGCGCCGCATGATCTCGACCGCCACCTCGAGCACCTCGGCGTCTGCTCCCTCCGGAGCCTTCAATGTGACGGCGAAGCCGCCCTGGAGGTCGAGTCCGAGCTTCGGGGTCCAGCCGACCGCCAGAGACGATCCGAGTGATCCGAATGCGATCGCCATCGTCACGAGGAGCATGACGAGCATCCGACCGCGGCTCATGCATCCCCCGACGTGAGCCGCTCGGCGATCGCCCGCTTGGCGACCCGCAGAGTGGTACCACCCCCGACGTCGAGGTGCACCTCGTCTGCGTCGAGCTGGCGCACCGTTCCGAAGATGCCGCCGATCGTCCTCACGTCGTCACCGACGGCGATCGAGGTGCGCATCGTCTCGGCGGCCTTCATGCGCCTGCGCTGCGGTGCGATGAAGAAGAGATACATGAAGACCCCGAGCACGAGGAAGGTCACGAGCAGGCTCGCCGGGGAGCCGCCGGTGGACTCCTGCGCAAGTAGCAGGTCCTGTGGGGCGATCGGGAACACGGATCCTCCAGTGGGACGCGTCACCGCGGGTCGGTGATGGGGCGAGATTAGTTGTGGCCGCTCGATTCGGAGAACCCGCGCCCCGCCCTGATGGCGGCGGCGACAGATGCGAACGTCCCCTCGTGGATGGCGGCCCGTAGGCGTGCCACCAGGTCGAGCGTGTATCGGAGGTTGTGCAGCGTCAGCAGCCGCATGCCGAGAGCCTCGCCCGTGGTGAGCAGATGCCTGATGTGCCCTCTCGTGTACCTGGCGCACGTCGGGCAGGGGCATTCCTCGTCGATCGGGGCGCCGTCTGCCGCCCACTCGGCCCGCTTCATCGAGAAATCCCCCACGCGGGTGAGGGCCTTGCCGTGCCGGGCCAGGCGGGTCGGGAGCACGCAATCGAACATGTCGACCCCCCTGGCGATGGCGTCGACGAGGCCATCGGTGTCGCCGAGGCCCATGACGTATCGAGGCTTGTCCGGCGGCAAGGCCGCCGTCGTGATCTCGATGGCGTCATTGCGCTCAGCCGACCCTTCCCCGACGGACAGGCCTCCGATGCCGAATCCGGACACGTCCAGCCCGGCTGTGAGCTCGGCGGACCGTGCCCGCAGCTCGGGGTCGACGCCCCCCTGGACGATCCCGAACAGGGCGCGGTCGTCGCGGCGCTTGGCTGCGATCGCCCTCTGCGACCACCGCAGCGTTCGCTCCATCGCCTCGGCGACTTGATGGCGCGGGCTCGGCAACCCGATCAGGACGTCGAGCACCATGGCGATGTCGGCTCCGAGGGTCTCCTGGATGGCGACGGCGCGCTCCGGCGTGAGGCGCACGAGCGTTCCGTCATAGGTCGACTTGAAGGAGACACCGTCCTCGTCGAGGGCGGCGCCCAGCGACCACACCTGGTATCCCCCCGAGTCGGTCAACACCGGTCCGCGCCACGCCATGAAGCGCTGGAGGCCCCCGAGCGAGGCGATCGTGTCTGCCCCGGGCCGCAACATGAGGTGATACGTGTTCGCCAGCAGGATCTGGGCACCGCTCCGCTCCAGGTCGACGGCGTCGACGAGCTTCACGAATCCCCGGGTGCCGACCGGCATGAAGGCCGGCGTGGCCACATCGCCGTGCGGCGTCGTCAGCACGCCTGCACGCGCCCCGGCGTCGTGCGCCGTGCCCGTCCAGGTGACCGCTTGGCTCACGACCTGCCGGTTCTCGGGATGAGCATGGCGTCACCGAAGGAAAGGAATCGGTACCCGCGCAGCAACGCCGTCTCGTAGACGTCTCGCCATCGGGACCCGAGGATGGATGCGACGAGGACGATGAGCGTCGTACGGGGCGCGTGGAAGTTCGTGACAAGGGCGTCGGTGACGTTCAGGTCGCGGCCCGGCACGATGAATAGGTCACTCTCACCCTCGCCCGGCCCGTCCCAGAGCTCGGCCGCCGTTTCCAGTGCCCGAACGACGGTGGTGCCGACCGCCACGACGCGGCCTCCCCGCGACCTGGTCGCTTCCACCGCCTCCCAGGTGGCTGCCGGGACCTCGAACCGCTCACGATGGATGACGTGCCCCTCGACGTCCTCCGCGGTGATGGGGCGAAACGTGTCGAGCCCGACGTCCAACTCGACCTCTGCGATGGCGATACCCCGGTCGCGCAGTCCGGCGACGATCGCCGAGGTGAAGTGGAGCCCGGCCGTGGGCGCCGCGGCCGAGCCGACGCTCTTGGCGAACATCGTCTGGTACCTCTCGTCGGAGACGAGCCTCCCCCGGAAATAGGGTGGGAGAGGAACGGAGCCGATCGTCGGCAGGATGTCGTCAACGTCGACGATGACGTTGGCGTCGAGGTCGACGACGCCGTCATCGGCCACGGCCACCGTGACGACGCCTTCCCGTACCTCACCGTCGATCGTCGCCGTGAGTCCTTCGAAGACGATCTCGACTCCGTGTCGCAGCCGGCGCGCCGGGCGAGCCAGTGCCGTCCACCGCCCCCCACCGATGGGCCGGAGCAACAAGAGCTCGACTGTGCCCCCGGTGTCTCGCCTGGTTCCGACGACTCGAGCGGAGCGAACCCTCGTCCTGTTCACGACGACCAGGTCGCCTGGGGTCAAGAGGCCGGGCAGGTCGTGAAACCGCGCATCGCGGAGCGTGTCCGTGACGAGCAGGCGCGCCGAGTCGCGAGGCTCGATGGCCTCCTGAGCGATCGCCTCGGCGGGCAGGTCGTAGTCGAAGTCTGCGAGCCGCACCGGGCGACAGTACCGAGCGCACCGGCGGAACCGTCCGTGTCACCGCGCCACCGGTCAGATCAGAGACGTCTGCCCCCCGCCCGGCTCGGGCGGGAGCAGGCCGAGATGGTCGTAGGCCCTGCGTGTGGCGATGCGGCCGCGCGGGGTCCGCTGCAGGAGGCCCTCTTGGAGGAGGTACGGCTCGTAGGCGTCCTCCACGGTCTCGGGCTCCTCGGCAACGGCGATCGCCAAGGTCGAGAGGCCGACCGGCCCCCCTCCGAACTTCTCCACCACGGCGCTGAGGATCGCCCGGTCGACCTTGTCGAGCCCGAGGTCGTCCACCTCGAACACCGTGAGCGCCTCAACGGCGGTCGCCTCGTCGACGATGTTGTCCGCCCTGACCGCGGCGAAGTCTCTGACGCGCCTCAGCAAGCGATTGGCGATCCGGGGCGTGCCCCTGCTCCTCGAGGCGATCGCCTCGGCTCCTCCGTCTCCCACCTCGACCTCGAGTATCACGGCGGAGCGTTCGACGATCGCCCGTAGGTCTTGCGACGAGTAGTAGTCGATGCGAGCGACGTATCCGAAGCGATCGCGCAACGGAGGAGCGACCCGCCCCACCCGCGTCGTCGCCCCGATCAGCGTGAAGGAGGGGAGCTCGAGCCGGATCGACCTGGCGGCCGGTCCCTTGCCGACGACGATGTCGAGCCTGCGATCTTCCATCGCCGGGTAGAGCACCTCTTCGACCTGACGCGGCAGCCGATGGATCTCGTCGATGAAGAGCACGTCGGATGCGTCGAGGTTCGTGAGCACGGCGGCCAGGTCGCCCGGCCTCTCCAGCGCCGGGCCGGAGGTGGTCTGCATCCTGGCGTCCATCTCGGCGGCGACGATCCCGGCGAGCGATGTCTTCCCGAGGCCCGGGGGACCGCTGAAGAGGATGTGGTCGACGGGCTCGCCGCGATGGCGGGCGGCGTCCACCAGGATGGCCAGACGCTCCTTGAGGTCGTCTTGGCCGATGAACTCGTCCATCCGCTTCGGTCGGAGGCCGACTTCGAGCTGGATCTCCTCGGGAAGCGGCGATCGGGTGAGCATCCCCTCTTCCCTCATCGACCTCTCGCTTTCCGGCCGAGCTCACGCAGCGACTCCCTGAGCAGGTCCTCCACCTCGCCTTCCTGCGGGAGCCCGGCGAGCGCTTCGCGGATCTCGGCAGCCTGGTAGCCGAGGCCTTCGAGGGCGAGCCTGACCTCGGCCGCCGGGCTGCCGCTGTGGAGTAGCTCACCATCCGGGAGCTCGAGCCTGGGCCGCAACTCGAGGAGCAGCTTCTGAGCGCTCCGTTTGCCGATCCCCGGCACGGCGGTGAGGGCGTCTGCGTCCTCGGACACGACGGCGCGCCGCAGCTCGTCCGGCGACATCGTCGAGAGGATGGCGAGGGCCACCTTCGGTCCGACACCGGCAACCCCGAGGAGGAGCCGGAACAGCTCGCGCTGATCCTCCGAGGCGAACCCGTACAACGCCAGCGCGTCTTCGCGTACGTATGTGTGGGTGTGGAGCACTGCCTCGTCGCCGATGCCGGGGAGCGCCGCGAGGTCGCGCGCCGACACCGCGATCTCGTACCCGACACCGCTCACTTCGAGCACGACTCGATCGATCGACTTGACGACGAGCGTTCCGCGCAGCCGGCCGATCACCCGATCTCCCCCGCCAAGGCCCTCATCCGGTGCGACTGCAGATGGCACAGGGCGATCGCGAGCGCGTCTGCTGCGTCCGGCGGCTCGGGAAGCCCCTCCATGCTGAACCTCATGGCCACCACCCTCTGCACCTGCTGCTTGACGGCGTCACCGTACCCAGTGAGCGCCATCTTGACCGCCGACGGGGTGTACTCGAAGACTTCGACGCCGGCCTGGGCCGCCGCCAGCAAGGCGACTCCGGAGGCCCGCGCCACGGATGTCGCCGTCTGCAGGTTGCGGTTCACGAAGACCTGCTCGATGGCGACGGCGTCAGGGCCGTGCTCCCCGATGACCGCCACCAAGTCTCGATGCAGCTCGTCGAGCCTCGTGGCGACGGGATCGCTCGGCGACGTGCGGATCACTCCGGCAGCGATCGCCTGCGGGCCGGCCCGACCGTCGCAAACGACGCCGTAACCCGTGACGGACAAGCCGGGGTCGATTCCGAGTACGAACATGTGTTTGGGGAGGGTAGCCCAACTCGGGGCTGCGACCGCGGATCGGGAGGTTCCGTCGAGCGTGGCAGCGGACCAGGCTCGGCGTCAGGGAACGCGCTCGTACTCCGGTTCGGACGCCTCGTCCTCCACCTCGACCTGCCCCAGACCTGCGAGCGTCTCGATCGTCTCGTAGAGCTTCTCGGGGCGGAACGGCTTGGCGAGATACTCGTCCATGCCCGCGTTGAGGCACCGTGCCCTGTCGCTGTCCATGGCGTGGGCGGTCAGGGCAACGATCGGTGTGTGGATGCCATGGACCGCCTCGTGCGAGCGGATGTGCCCGGTCGCCTGCAGGCCGTCCATCACGGGCATCTGGACGTCCATGAGGATCACGTCGTACCGGGCCTCCTGCGCCGCCGTCACGGCGTCCCTGCCGTTCTCGACGCCGACTGCGGTGTGCCCCCTGCGCTCGAGGAGGCGCAGCGCAACCTGGCGATTCGTCGGGTTGTCGTCGGCAACGAGGACGTGCAGCGCCCTGCGGCGCTCCCTCAGCCAGTGCCGGGTGATCACCGTGTCCTGCTGGGCGGCGCTCGACTCCGGGGCCAGGACGGTCCTCATGACGTCATGGAGGTCGGCGGCCGTGTAAGGCTCGGTCAGATAGCCGGCGACGCCGATCCTCCTGCATTGCGCGGCGTCGCCTCGCTGGCCGGAGCGTACGACGAGGATCACTGGGATCTCGTTGCCGGTCTCCTCGATGAGCCGCTCGGCGATGGCGAACCGGTCGACGTCATCTGCGATGACCATCGCTTGCGGCTTGGCGCCACGCTCCTGTGCGAACGTGACGGTGGCGGCCGCCAGCCCTGCGTCGGCCATGGTGATCGGGGCGAGGTCGACCTGCTGCAGCAGCTCGGAGAGGCGCTGTCGGTCCTGGGTGGTCGCCGCGATGACGAGCACGGGACGCGGCGACACGTCGTCCACGGTCGCCTGGAGCTCAGGCTCGTCGGCCAGCACCCCGAGGGTGGCGGTGAAGTGGAACGTGCTGCCCTCGCCGATCTCGCTGCTCACCCACATCCTGCCATCCATGAGCGCCACGATCTCCGAGGCGATGGCGAGTCCGAGCCCCGTCCCGCCGTGCCTCCTCGTCGACGTCCCGTCCGCCTGTGTGAACTTGCTGAAGATCACGGCCTGCTGATCAGGCGGGATACCGATCCCCGTATCGGCCACCGCGAATCGGAGCACGACGGAGTCGTCGCCCACCGACTCCGGCGAGATGCTGATCCTGATGGTGCCCTGCGACGTGAACTTGACGGCGTTCCCCACGAGGTTCGTGAGAACCTGGCGGAGCCGGCCGGGATCCCCGACCAGCGTCTCCGGAATCGAGAGCGGCACCTCGTGGCTGATGTCGACGCCCTTCTCGGACGCGCTGCTCGTGAAGGACCGCACCACGTCGCTGACGAGGTCGCGCACGCTGAACGCCGCCTCGTCGAGCTCCATCCTCCCGGCCTCGATCTTCGACAGGTCGAGGATGTCGTTCACCAAGGTGAGGAGTGCCTGGGCGGAGATCTCGATGATCTCCAGGTACTCGCGCTGCTCGACGTCGAGGTCGGTTCCGAGTGCCAGCTCGGTCATGCCGATGATGGCGCTCATCGGGGTGCGGATCTCGTGGCTCATGTTCGCCAGGAAGAGCGATTTGGCGACCGTCGCCGACTCGGCAGTCCTGTTCGAGGCGACCAGCTCGTCGACGACCCTGGCCCGACCGACGGCATACCGAACCGCTCGATGGAGGGTCTCGACGTCGAAGTGTCCCGTCGTCAGGTAATCGACGGCGCCGGCGGCCATGGCCGCCTCCTCGGCGCCGTCTTCGTGGTCCGTCAGCAGGATGATCGGCGTCGCAGTGCCGGCGGCAGTGGCCTCGTGAACCAACTCGATGCCCGATCGGGTCCCCAGCCCGGAGGCGACGAGCGCCACGTCGTGGTCGCGGTGGAGCAGCTCCTCGAGCGCTTCGTCGTAGGTGGCGACCCAGGTGATCTCGTATTCAGGCTTCTCGCGGCTCTTCAGCAGCCCGGCTGTGTTCTCGTAGTCGTCTCTGTCGTTCTCGACGAGCAACACACGCAGCGTCGCCGCGGCCACCATGAATCTCCCGTTGTTCGAGTCGCCGTGGGCCGAGAATGGCCCGACCCCCAATACATCCACTAGATCGGCCCCAGGCCCTCGCGTCTTGAGTAGTCATCTTGGAATCGACCGGGGTAGTCACTCCTCGGGTCGCTCCCGCGGCGTGTCGAGCGCCCGTCGCTCCGGTCGAGATGGATCCGGAGGCCAACTCAGCCTGCTTCGGCCATGACCTCGTCCGGGATGTCGAAGTTGGCGAACACCTCTTGGACGTCTTCGAGGTCCTCGAGGGCATCGACCAATCTCAGCACCTTCCTGGCGTTCTCATCGGCGACGGGGACGGTGGTCATCGGCAGTTGCGTCACCTCGGCCTGTTCGACCGAGATGCCGGCGGCATCGAGGGCTCGCCGAACGGCGGCGACGTCGCCGGCCTCCGAGATGATCTCCCACATGCCGTCGGCGGGCCTGACATCCTCGGCGCCGGCCTCGATGGCGGCGAGCATGACGGCGTCCTCGTCACCCTCGGCCAAGACGTAGCCCTTCTGCTCGAAGAGGTAGCTGACGCTGCCCGGCTCGCCGAGGCTGCCGTTGTGCTTGTTGAAGGCGGCCCGCACGTCGGCGGCTGCCCGATTGCGGTTGTCGGTCAGCACGTGAACGAGCAGCGCCACCCCGCCGGGCGCGTAGCCCTCATAGAAGACCTCCTCGTAGTCGACCCCATCGATCTCTCCGGCTCCTCGGGCGACCGCCCGGTCGATGGTGTCCTTGGGAACGGAGGCATCCCTCGCCTTCTGGATCGCAGTGGCGAGGGTGGCGTTGGCGGCAGGATCGGACCCGCCGTTGCGAGCGGCTGCCTCGATCGCCCTGATCAGCTTGGCGAACAGCTTGCCGCGCTTGGAGTCCTGGCGCCCTTTGCGGTGCTTGATGTTCGCCCATTTCGAGTGACCCGCCATGGTCACGCCCTCGCCATGTCGGCCAACATCTCATGGATCCTGGTCTCGGCCGTGAGCTCGGGGTGGAAGGAGACGGCGATGACGGTGCCCTGCCGCACGAACACGGGATGGCGCACCTCCGTCCCCGGCTGCGTCACCTCGGCGAGCACGTCGACGCCCGCACCCACCTTCTCGATCCACGGTGCCCTTATGAACACGGCGTGGACGGGCTCGCCGAAGCCGGCGACATCGAGGTCCGCCTCGAACGAGTCGACCTGCCTGCCGAAGGCGTTTCTCTCGACGACGACGTCGAGCACGCCGACCTGCGGCTGCTCGTCGCCGGTGGTGGCCGCCCCCAAGAAGATCATGCCTGCGCAGGTCCCGAGCACGGGTAGGCCGCCTTCGACGGCTTCACGGATCGGGTCGATGAGCCCGTAGATGCTGGCGAGCTTCCCGATGGTCGTGGACTCGCCTCCCGGGACGATGAGGGCGTCGACCGAGGAGAGCTCTTGCGGGGTGCGCACTTCCCGGCCATCGAGGCCGAGAGACCGGACGACGGCAAGGTGCTCGCGGAAGTCACCCTGCAGGGCGAGCACCCCGATCGTCGGCTCAGTCGCCACGGTCCTGCATGCGTTCGGGAGCCGGGATGTCGGGGATGTTGATACCGACCATGGCCTCCCCGAGGTTGCGGGACACCTTGGCGATCTTCTCGGGATCCCTGTAGAAGGTCGTTGCCTCGACGATGGCACGGGCTCGAACGTCCGGATTGCCCGACTTGAAGATCCCCGAGCCGACGAAGACGCCGTCGCACCCGAGCTGCATCATGAGGGCTGCGTCTGCCGGCGTGGCGATGCCGCCCGCCGCGAAGTTGACCACGGGGAGCTTGCCGGTGTCGGCAACCTCGAGCACGAGATCGTACGGTGCCCGCAGCTCCTTGGCGGCCACCATGAGCTCGTCGGGCGACTTCGTCGTCAGCTCTCGGATCTGGCGGTTCATCTTCCTCATGTGCCGCACGGCCTCCACGACGTTGCCGGTTCCCGGCTCTCCTTTCGTCCTGATCATGGCGGCGCCCTCGCCGATGCGGCGCAGCGCCTCCCCCAGGTCCTTGGCGCCGCACACGAAGGGGACCGTGAACGCCCGCTTGTCGATGTGGTGCTCGTCGACGGGAGTGAGCACCTCGCTCTCGTCGATGTAGTCGACGCCGAGCGACTCGAGGACTTGGGCCTCGACGAAGTGGCCGATGCGCGCCTTCGCCATCACCGGGATCGACACGGCGCCGACGATCTCCTCGACCCGGGCCGGATCCGCCATGCGGGCGACTCCGCCGTGGGCGCGGATGTCGGCGGGGACCCGCTCGAGTGCCATCACGGCCACGGCGCCGGCGGCCTCGGCGATCTTCGCCTGATCGGCGGTGACGACATCCATGATGACGCCGCCCTTCAACATCTCTGCGAGGCCGCGCTTCACGGTGTCGGTGCCGGTGCGTCTTTCGGTGTCGCCCATGTGCGGACTCCTGGGGTCGAGCGGGATGAGACGGAGTCTAGAGCCCAGGCCGGGTGCGCCTGGCGGCGTGCCGCCTCACGACACCCCGTCCGACCAGACCGGCCGGCGCTTCTCCAGGAAGGCGGCGAAGCCTTCCTGGGCGTGTGGCGTCGCCGCCGCGGTCGCCATCAAAGGTTCTGTGACCTGGTACGCCTCGTCTTCGTCCAGCCCGACCTGCCGATAGAAGGCGTGCTTGCCGTCGGCGATGACGGCTCCGCTGTAACGAGTGATCGAGTCGACGAGATCGAGCACCGCCTCACGCAACTCGCCGGCCGGGGACACCCGGTTGACGAGCCCCCACGCCATGGCGGTCGGCGCGTCGATCGTGTCGCCGGTGAGGAGCATCTCCATCGCCCGCTTGCGGCCGATCGCCCGAGTGACCGGCACCATCGGCGTCGTGCAGAACAGGCCGATCTTGACGCCCGGTGTCCCGAAACGGGCGTCGTCGGCGGCGACGACGAGGTCGCACGACGCCGCCAGCTGGCATCCTGCTGCCGTGGCGACCCCGTGCACCTGTGCTATGACCGGCTGCGGCGTCCGATGGATGGCCTGCATCGCCCTGGTGCACGCTCGGAACAGCTCGTCGTAGAACTGCGGGGTTCGATCGAGCATCTCTGCCAAGTCGTGGCCGGCCGAGAACGCCTTTCCTGCGCCCTCGACGACGATGGCCCGCACCCGGCTGTCGGAGGCGAGCGCCGCCAGCGCCGCTTCGATCTCCTCGAGCATTGCCAGGCTCATGGCGTTGCGGCGCTCCGGCCGGTTGAGGACGACCCGGCCGACCGGGTCCTGGATCTCGACGATCACATGGTCCATGAGATGCCCCTCGCGCCGTGCCGGCCGAGTGTACCGAAAGGAAGGTGCACGCCCGGTCAGGCCGACCTCGCTCGCTGGTACGCATCGAGGTAGCGGAAGAGCACGACCGGCCGGTCGTAGGCGGCGACCGTGGATGCCGCCCTGGCACGCAATGCCGCCGCAGCGGCATCGTCGGTGAGCAGCCGGGCGATCGCCCGGCCGAGCGCCCCGGCATCGCCGGGAGGGACGAACTGGGCGCCGTCGCGGGCGACGGCCACGAAGGCGCGCAGCCCGGAGGCGACGACGGCGCAGCCGGCGGCCATTCCTTCGGCGACGGTGATGCCGAAGCTCTCTCCTCCGAGGTTCGGCAGCGCCATCACGGCAGCCGACCGGAGCACCTCCCGCTTCTCGTCCTCGCCGATCCTGCCGAGGAACTGCACGCCCTCCGCGTCGTTCCCCGACGCGCCTGCCACGACGAGCTCCGCATCGGGGACCGTGCTTCGCACGATCGGCCACGCCTCGAGCAGGACCCCCAGGCCCTTGCGCGGCTCGTCCCTCCCGAGGAACACCACCCTGGCGGCGTGCCGCTCGACGCGTCCTGAGCGATACGCCGCGACGTCGATGGCGTTCGGGATGATCTCGGCGGCGATGAGCGACGCCACGGCCTCCGCGGCCAGGTCACTCACGGCCGTGGCGACGTCGATGCGCCCGGCGGTCGCTCGCAGTGCCCTGCCCGACAGTCTGAGCGCCCGCCTCACGAGGCGGGACGGGTCGGCGTGGAACGTGCCCACGACGCGGCCGGATGCTCGGACCGCCGCCAGGCCGACGACCGGCATGAACGGCTCGTGCACGTGGACGACGTCGGCGCCGGCGACCGCCTCCCGCACGGCGGCGACGACCCTCGGGTCGATGGCGATGGGGGCGATGGATCCGTTGGCGCGCACCGGCAGCGTCCTCCCCACGAGCCGCGCATCGTTGGGGCCCTCGACGCCGGGTCCGACGAGCCACGCATGGTGGCCCGCTTCCTCGAGCCACGCCACGAGCTTGATCGCTTGGTCCTGGACGCCCCCCGGCCTCCCGAGGTCGTACGGGCACACCACGGCGACCCTCATCCAGGCTCCTCGTCGCTCGGCCAGTTCGGCACGAAGAGATGCCACTGCTCCGGGGCGACCCGGATGATGCCCTCGAGCGCTGAGGCGAACGCCTTGACACCGCCGGCGATCCGCTCCTCTCGGGTCGGGGCGTCCGGTATCACGATCGGCTCGTGGATCACGAAATCGTGGCCCTTGCCCTCCTTGAAGTACGACCCGACGGGAAACAGCGCCGCACCGGTCCGCTCGGCGAGCGCCACCGGCCCGGCCGGCATGGTGGTCTTCTCGCCGAAGAACTCGACCTCGACCCCTCTACCCGTCACGTCGCGATCGGCGACGAGAGCCACCGTCCCTCCGTCACCGAGGCGCCGCATGAGGGCTGCGGTGACCTTGGCGCCGGTCGATGCCACCACGACGTCGATGCCGACGGCCCTCCTGCACTCCACGAACCAGTCGACGATCCGCTGGTTCGAGAGAGCTTCGGCGGCGGCGAGGACCGGGAAGCCGATCGCCTCTGCCTTGGCCCCTGCCGCCTCCCAGTTGCCGATGTGCGGCAAGGCGAAGATGACGCCGCGGCCGGCGTCTCTGGCGGCCGTGGCGTGCTCGACGCCCTCGACGTCGGCGTGCTCGACGAACTCCGCCTTGCGCCGAGGAGTGATCCAGAACAGCTCGGCCCAATACCTCCCGTAGCTGGCGAACATGCGCCTCGACAGCGCGACGACGTCCGCCGACTCGCCGACGACGCGCCTCAGGTGGCGTTGCACGAGCGCTCTCCGTTTCGGGGCGAGATGCCACAGCAGCCGTCCGAGGGCCTCGCCGCTCCTGCGCATGGCGGGCTCCGGCAGCCTGCTGAACACGCCGGCGATCGCACGGTACGCCAGGTAGCCGGGAAGATCGCTCACGACGAGAGCTGCTGCCAGGTGTGGATGACCCGTTGGGCGACGGTGAACGCAGAGAGCACCGCGAAGATCCACAGCATCGGCAGGAGCACGGGCACATCGAGGCCGAAGAGCCCGATGCCGACAAGAGCCAGGATCATGCGCTCCGCCCGGCCCATCCAACCGCCCCGGCCTTCGGCGCCCCAGCTCTCAGCTTTGGCGCGAACGTACGGGGTGAGGAGCGAGAAGGCCAAGGCGAACATGGTGAGCATGAGCGCCGTCTCGTCCGTTCGCTGCGAGAACGCCAGGCCGGTCCAGATGGCGGTCTCGCCGAAGCGGTCGGACATCGTGTCCACGAACGCCCCCCGGATCGATGCCGTCCCTTGGAGCCTGGCCAGCGGGCCGTCGAGGGCGTCGAGCAGAGTCCCGACGCCGGCCACGATCGCCCCTGAGAAGAACCGCCCGGCCGCGATGAGGACCGCCCCCGAGACGGCCACGATGAGGCCGGCGAACGTCACCATGGTCGGGGTGAGCTTGGCCCTTGCCAGCCAGGAAGCGACGGGATCGAGTATCGGTGCGAGCCGGCTGCGGCCCCTCAGGTCGAGCACACGGCCCTCCTTCCGAGGCGGAAACCTACCACGGGCGCACCAGGCGCCTTCGCCCGACCCGCCCGCCGGCGCCCGATTCGGGCAGGCTCCCCGCAGTCCCGCGCGACCGCCGTGTATACAATCGGCTCAGCACGTTGTCGAGCTGGAGGGAGCGTCACCCGGCGATGGATCAGGCAAAGGTCACGTTGCAGCTCCCTGACGGCGAACACGACCTCCCCGTCGTCGAGGCCTCCGTGGGCAGTGACGCCATCGACATCTCGCGGTTGCGCTCGGACACGGGCCTCATCACCTACGACCCGGGCTTCGCCAACACGGCGGAGACCCTCAGCTCGATCACGTACGTGGACGGCGACGCCGGGACGCTTCGGCACCGCGGCTACGAGATCGAAGACCTGGCGGTGAGCTGCACCTTCCTGGAGGTGGCGTATCTGCTCCTGTTCGGCGAGCTGCCGAACCGGGCGCAGCTCGACGAGTGGACGAGGAGCATCCGCAGCCACACGCTCCTCTCCGAGGAGATGAAGCGCTTCTTCGATGCTTTCCCGCGGAGCGCCCACCCGATGGCGATCCTGTCGTCGGCGACGAACGCCATCTCGACGTTCTACGAGTCGTACCACGACCCGAAGAATCCCGACGGCGTGGGTGAGAGCGCCAAGCGCCTCATCGCCAAGATGCCGACGATCGCAGCCTGGGCATACAAGAAGTCGATCGGCCAGCCGTACGTCTATCCGCGCAACGACCTGACGTACGTCGAGAACTTCCTCCACATGATGTTCGCCCTCCCCGTCGAAGACTTCAAGGTCGACCCGGTCGTCGCCAAGGCCCTCAACGTCCTGCTCATCCTGCACGCCGATCATGGCCAGAACTGCTCGACCGCGACGGTGCGGTTCGTAGGGTCGAGCCAGGCGAACCTGTTCGCCTCGGTCGCGGCGGGCATGAACGCCTTGTGGGGACCGCTCCATGGCGGCGCCAACCAAGCCGTCGTCGAGATGCTCGAAGAGATCCACCTCGACCCCGCCGCCACGGTCGAGAGCGCCATCACCCGGGCCAAGGACAAGGACGACCCGTTCCGCCTGATGGGCTTCGGTCACAGGGTCTACAAGAACTACGACCCGAGGGCGAAGATCCTCAAGAAGTTCGCCGACGACGTGCTCGCCACCGTCGGCGAAGACGACCCGCTCCTCGAGATCGCCAAGAAGCTCGAGTCGACAGCACTCGAGGACGAGTACTTCCACGAGCGGAACCTCTACCCGAACGTCGACTTCTACTCGGGTCTCATCTTTCGGGCGCTCGGCTTCCCGATGCGCATGTTCACGGTGCTCTTCGCCATCGGGAGACTCCCCGGCTGGATCGCCAACTGGAAGGAGATGAGCGCCAACCCGGGCAACCGCATCGGCCGTCCCCGCCAGGTGTACACCGGGCCTGTGCAGCGGGACTTCGTTCCGATCGCGGACAGGTAGCCGACGGCGCCGGTCAGTCGTCGGCTCGCTCGACGATCGCCTCCGTGTACGTCTCGACGACCTCGCCCGACAAGGCGTCGACGCGGACCAGCCCCCGCTTCGTCGGCGGATCGTCCGCCGAGAACACGAGCACGTTCCACACCGGTCTTGCTCGCCAGCCTTCGAAGCTCATCGCAGCCGAGGCATGCCCGACAGGAAACTCGGTCGCCCGGTTGGCCGTCTCGAGCGCTCGGTCCTCTCTCACGGCGAGGTGCCATGCGGTGATCGCGTGGTACGCCGCCAGGGCCCCGAGGCCGGCGGCTGCCACCCCCATCCCGCCGGGGAGCCCCACGGCGATCCCCACCGCGACGAGCAGAGCAGCCCCGAGGTACACCAGGCCTGCGCTTCGCCTCCTGGCAGGCTCGGGGACTGCGTACGGTCCGTAGACGTCCGAGTCGAGATCCTCCGGCACGGCGGCATCCGCCGCCACGTCGTTCGGGATCTCGAGCCGCGGGATGCGCTTGTCGGTCACGACGCCTCTCGCTGGGGCTCCATCGCCTCGCGGTAGGCGACCTCGTCGAAGGAGCGGGAGCCCTTCTTCTCGTGCCAGCGGTCCCATGTGAAGAGCATGGCTGGCAGGACCAGGACGGCGGCGAGCAGCGCCAGCAGGATGGTGTAGGCGGTGACGAACCCGAACTGCCGGAACGGGATCGTCGTCGACGTCACCAGGATCCCGAAGCCGGCGATGGTCGTGACCGCCGACCCGGCGAGCGCCCCGCCTGTATGGGTCAACGTCGACTTGATCGCATCCGCCGACGACTCGAACCGCACCCGCTCCTCCAGGTAGCGGTGCGTGATGTGGATCATGTACGGGATGCCGATGCCGATGGCGAGCGCCGCGATCGTGGCAGTGACCGGCCCGAACGGGATGCCGAACAGCACCATGAGGGTGAACGACAGGACGACGACGAGCACGACGGGAAGCGTCGTGATCACTCCCAGCATGGGCCTGCGGGCCTCGTACCAGAAGTTGGCGACGAGGAGCACGAGGGCGGCCAACAGGGTGAGCAGCAGCGACGACACCTGAGAGTCCCGCAGCGTGGTGACGACGACGTCGCCGATGATCTCGTCGGACGTCGCCACGACCGAGAGGCCCTCGCCGGACATCGGAGCGAAGTCTGCGAGCACGTCGTCTCGCAACTGTCCGGCTCCGGCCTCCCCCGCCTGTGTGGTGACGTCGAAGAGGAGCCCGTCATACGAGTCTCCCGAGCGATTGAGCACGGCAGCCATCCCGTCGGGCGCCGCGGTGTAGGCCGCGTCGTATATCGCGGCCACGTCGGCCCCATCGCCGACCGTGAGGTCCTCACCGGCGCCGGCGGCCTCGAGCGCAGCGCCGACGCCCTGGTCGAACGTCGGGGATCCGTCGGCGGCGAGCGGAGCGATCGCCGCCAGCGGCGAGCTCGCATCCGGCTGTCCCCCGAAGGTCACGACGTTCGGGGTGTCGAGCAGGTTGCCGTTGGCGACGACCATGGCGTTCCAGGCATCCACCGTCGCGACGTCGCCCTCGACGAGGACCTGGGTGCTCTCGCCGAAGCCGCCCCCGAAGTCGATGAGGAGGGCCTCGAACGTCTGCCGCAATGGTGACGTGGTCGGGATGAAGTCGATGAAGCTGAACCTCGTCTCGAGCTGGGTGACCCCGTACGACCCGATGACCCCGAGGACCAGGGCAACGACGAGCGTCGGCACTGCCAATCTGGTCGCCAGCCCCGACGTGCTACCGATGACCCGCGGCAAGGTCTTCGACTCACCGCCGACGAGGCTGGCCCGGTCGAGCCTGTCGCCACGCTCGGCACGCCTGTCGAGCAGCTGGCGGACCGCCGGGACGAACGTGAGCATGAGCAGGAACGAGAACACGATCCCGACTGCGGCCAGGAGCCCGAACTCCCGGAGCGCCGGCAGGTCGTTGGCGACGTTCGTGAGGAAGCCGACGGCTGTTGTGATCGTGGCAAGGACCAGGGCCACCCCGACCGTACGCACCGCGGTGGACATGGCGGCGTCGACCGACGCCCCTCTCGATACCTCGTCCCGGTACCGGGTCGTGACGTGGATCGAGTAGTCGACGCCGAGACCGATGAGCAGGATCGGCAGGATCTGGGTCATCGGGCTGGCGTCCGTGAACATCAGATAACCGACGCCGTTCATCCACTGGATGGCGATCACGATCGTCACGAACGTCACCACCGTGTCGGCGACCGTTCTACGGAGGCGGTTCGAGGCGACCGACCACACGATGAACGTGGCGACGACGATGAGCGCCACGGAGCCGAGCAGGGCGTTCGAGTTCCAGTCCTTCCATGCGTCCGGGAATGCGCTGTCGAGCACCGTCGCCAGCGTCGGCAGGATCGAGACGATGGTGGCGGCCACCATGGCGACGATTCCGATCCTGATGAGCCACACGTTGCGGGCCCGCCGTGGCGTCACGAGGAAGACGAGGGCGAGGACGAGGAGGATGATGAGGGCGGCGGTCGCGAAGAGCCGAAGGATCTCCGTCTGGAACTCGTCCTCGTCGGCGAACAGCAACTCGAACGAGAACGGCTGGGCGGAGAAGCCGTCGGGGACCTCCACCGCCTCTATGTCGGCGGCGACCTCGGCCGACAGGTCCACGAACGGCTCGATCTCGAGGCGAGCTGCCGCGTTGTGGAAGAGGAGGACGAGACCCGTGTCGCCGGTCGGCGCCCTGGGGTCGGAGGATGCCGAGAGCAGCTGCGTCATCAGCCCTGCCTGCTCACCCGGCAGCTCTGCGACTGCCGACAGATACGCCTCACGCAACTCGTCATCGCTTTCCGGAGCCGGGGACCCCTGGGCGATCGCCTGCTCGACCGGTGAGAGGAAGCTGACGATTCCCGGCTGCTGCGGATCCTGCACGAGGTGTTCGGCGAGCGGCCCGGATTCGACTGCCTCTCGGACCGCTCGAACGGTTGCGAACCCCTCCGTGGAGAACAGGTCGGCGCCGTCGGGTGCGCTGACGATCACCTGCATCACCCCGACCGACGAATCCTCTCCGAAGAGCTCGGAGATCCGGTCGACGGCCGCCAACTCCGGCGCATCGGGGGCGAACGAGTCGTTCGAGTCCTCTTCGGGCTGGAACTGGCCTGCAAAGCCTCCGAGAACGGCGGTGAGCACGAGCGTCACCGCGATGACGATCCAGGGGAACTTCCTCACTGCCGTGGCCAGTCCGTTGACGAGCGTCTTCAAGAGTCGATTCCTCCGGTTCAGCGGGTGATGAGCCGGGCAGGTTAACGGTGCCTCGGGGTCTACCGGCTCACCGGGGCGGCTTGCACAGCTCGGTCAGCTCGGCGATGGCTTCGTCGAGCGGAACGCCACGCCGCTCGCTGTCGTCGCCCCGCACACGAACGCCCACCGTGCCCGCTTCGACGTCCCTGTCGCCGACGACGATCACGGCTGGGTGCTTGGAGGTGATGGCCCGGCGGATCTTCTCACCGACCGTCTCGTCCGACTCGTCGACCTCGGTGCGAAGCCCGGCGTCGATCATCCCGGCGGCCACCTCGGAGGCGTACCCGTGGTGGCGGTCGGCGACCGGGACGATCGTCGCCTGGACGGGGGCGAGCCAGCCCGGGAGGGCGCCTGCATAGTGCTCGATGAGGATCCCGATGAAGCGCTCCAGCGACCCCATCAGGGCGCGGTGGATCATCACCGGTCGCTCCCGCGAGTTCTCGCCGGTTGCGTACAGCAGGTCGAAGTTGTCCGGCTGCCCGAAGTCGACCTGCAATGTCGAGAGCTGCCAGCGCCGCCCGATGGCGTCGCGGATGTGAACGTCGATCTTCGGCCCGTAGAAGGCCGCCTCGCCCTCGGCCAACTCATGAGGGATGTCGGCTTTGACGAGCGACTCGCGCAGAGCCTCGGTTGCCCTGTCCCACATCGCCAGGTCGCCCATCCACTTGTCCGGGTCGCGAGTCGACAGGTCGGCTTCGAATTGGTTGAAGCCGAAGTCCCGCAACACCATGAGCGTGAAGTCGAGGAGGTTCTGGAGCTCGTCCGGCACCTGCGCCTCCTCGACGAAGATGTGGGCGTCGTCCTGGGTGAAACCGCGCGCCCGCAGCAGCCCGTGGAGCACACCCGAGCGCTCGTAGCGGTACACGGTGCCCAGCTCGAAGAGGCGGAGCGGCAACTCGCGGTAGCTCCTGCTGCGGCTCCGGTAGATGAGGATGTGGAACGGGCAGTTCATCGGCTTCATCCGGTACTCGGTCTGCTCGTCGAGCGTCATCCCCGGGTACATGCCATCCGCGTAGAAGTCGAGGTGGCGGGATGTGTTCCACAGCTCGGCCTTGGCGACGTGGGGCGACGCCACGATCTGGTAGCCGTGAGCGAGGTGGGTCCGCCTGCTGTAGTCCTCGACGGCCTTGCGCAGCAGCCCGCCCTTTGGATGCCACACGGCCAGTCCTGCGCCGAGCTCGGCCGGGAACGAGAAGAGCTCCTGCTCCACGCCGATCCGCCTGTGGTCGCGTCGCTCCGCTTCCTCGAGCCGGGCCAGGTGGTCGGCCAGGGCCGCTTGCGACTCCCAGGCCGTGCCATAGATGCGCTGCAGTTGCGGTTTGTTCTCGTCCCCTCGCCAGTAGGCGCCGGCCGTGCGCAAGAGCTTGACGGCTTCGATGCGTCCGGTGGACGGAAGGTGCGGGCCCCGGCAGAGGTCTACGAAACCGAGGTTTCGGTACACGGAGACCTCGGAGCTTCCGGCGCCCTCGTCCTCGTCGACGCCTTCGATGATCTCGGTCTTGAACGGCTGGTCGGCGAACACCGCCAGGGCCTCGTCCTTGGAAAGGACCTGCCGGTGGAACGGCTGGTCCTCCTCGATGATCTCGGCCATGCGACCCTCGATCGCCTCGACGTCCTCGGGTGTGAACGGGCGGCCGATGTCGAAGTCGTAGTAGAACCCGTCCGTGATCGGCGGCCCGATGGCGAACTTGGCGCCGGGATGAAGATCGAGCACGGCCTGCGCCAGCACATGCGCGGCCGAATGCCGGATGACGTGGCGGCCTTCTTCGGAGGACTCGGTGATCACCTCGAATCGGCCGCCGGAAGCGATCTCTGCGGCGAGGTCGAGCAGGGCGCCGTCGACGGACACCGCCACGGCCGCATCGGCGAGGCGGGGGCCGATGCTGCGCGCCACCGTCAGACCCGTGACACCGTCATCGAAGGCGTGAACGGATTCGTCCGGGAACGTGAGGTGCACGGGCAACAATTCATCCTTCCGGTGAGGCGTCGGCGGCGGCCGGGTCGCTCACAGCCCTTCCGTCGGTGCGGCCGAGCCGTCTCGCCAAGGCTAGTTGGGGCGGCAGTCGCCCAGGACAAATGCCGCCGCGCCCGACCGGGCCGTGACACAATGAAAACGGAATCGACGAGAGGGACTTCACTCCGTGGAACCGTTGGAGCTCGCCGACAGACTCGCAGGTGGTGGACGCGTCCAGGAGCTGACGAGCATCGACCGCGTCCTGGGAGTGAATCGAATCTACCGGCTGTGGACCGATCAGGAGAGCCGGATCGTGAAGATCTACGGCACGCCTGCCCGGGAGCGCAGGGAACGGCACGCCTTGGATGCCCTCGGGCACCTCGACGGTATGCCGACCGTGCTCGACCGGGGCGCCGAAGGCGACCTCCAATGGGTCATCTTCGAGGACGCCGGCCGGTGGAACATCGGGTCACTGCCCGAGAACATCGGCATCGCCAGGAGGGCGGGCGAGATCTTGGCGAGGATCCACGAGTCGGAGT
>Ga0214471_10000748_pt1 | contig 26507 bp, 13 predicted proteins | sample RVTome_5_FD_207665 | JGI IMG/M metagenome (GOLD analysis project Ga0214471, IMG submission 207665) | Soil microbial communities from uranium-contaminated site in the Upper Colorado River Basin, Wyoming, United States - RVT142D155 | ecosystem: Environmental > Terrestrial > Soil > Contaminated >... | reverse complement strand
CGGCGAGCCATGACGTAGAGGGGGACGGTGGGCAGCATGACGGCAATGGTGCCGGCGGCGGCCAGCGCCGCGGTGGCCTCCGGGGTCACGAAGTCGAGGTGGTCCGCCGAGACGGCCTGCAGCTCGGCGGCCAGCAACGCGCCGCCGCAATCGGAGAGCTGGTCGGCGTGGAGCTTGATGCCGAGCCCGGCGCGGCGGCCGCGCTCGAGGATCTTGCGGCACTCGCGCACGGTGAAGGCGCCGATCTCGCAAAAGACGTCGATGAAGGCGGCCCGGTCGGCGAGGGTCTCGATCATCTCGAGCACCAGATCGACGTAGCCGTCGCGGTCGTCGCGATACTCCGCCGGCAGCGCGTGGGCGCCGAGCAGGGTCGGGACCAGGTCCCAGGGGCCGGTGCCGTCGAGGCGGCGGACGACGCGCAGGATCTTGGCCTCGTCGGCGAGCGTCAGGCCGTAGCCGCTCTTGGCCTCGATCGTCGTCGTGCCGGCGACCAGCATCCGCTCGAGGCGCGCCCGGGTGGCGTCGACGAGCTCTTCCTCGTCGGCGGCGCGGGTGGCGGCGACGGTGCGGAGGATGCCGCCGCCGGCCTCGAGGATCTGCTGGTAGCTGGCCCCGACGACCCGTTGAGCGAACTCCCCGGCCCGCCAGCCGGCAAACACGACGTGGGTGTGGCAGTCGACGAAGCCGGGGAGGGCGATGCCGCCGGCGGCATCGACACGCAGGGCGTCGGGCGCCACGCGAACCGCGGCCGGCAGGCCGCTCGCCGGGCCCACGTAGACGAGCTTGTCGCCGGCGGCGGCGATCGCCGCGTCTCTTAGAACGGTGGTCTCTCCTTGCCGTTCCCCGGCCAGCGGCCCCGGCTTGCCCCCGGCCATCGTCAGGCAGGCGCGGATGTTGGTGACCACCAGCGTCGCCGCCGGCTTCTCGCCGCCGGCGCGCCGCTTGGGGCCGTCCTCAGGGCGGTCGGCCATCACGTGTTCGCGACGCGGCAGACGCGGGCCTCGCCGCGCCCACGGCCGAACGGCGGCGAGAGGAGCTGCGGGCTCGTTTCCCACCTCACGGGCGCAATCACGCCCGCACGCCGCCTCACGGAGCAGATCACGGCGCGGCGGACCTCGGCTCTTGCCGCGACGGCAGCTTCAGGCCGTGGCGCTCGGCGGTGGCGATGGCCTGCGGGTAGCCGGCGTCGGCGTGGCGGGCGACGCCGCTGCCGGGATCGACGGTCAGCACCCGCTCGAGGCGCTCGGCGCGCTCCTCGGTGCCGTCGGCGACGATCACCATGCCGGCGTGCAGCGAGTAGCCCATGCCGACGCCACCGCCCTGGTGGAACGAGACCCACGAGGCCCCGGAGACCGCGTTGAGGCCGAAGTTCAGCAGCGGCCAGTCGCCGACCGCGTCGGAGCCGTCGCGCATCGCCTCGGTCTCGCGGTTGGGCGAGGCCACCGAGCCGCAATCGAGGTGGTCGCGGCCGATGGCCACCGGCGCCGAGACCGCACCGTCGGCGATCAGCCGGTTGATGGCGGCGCCGAAGCGGGCCCGATCGCCGTAGCCCAGCCAGCAGATGCGCGCCGGCAGGCCGAGCTGCGGCACCCGCCGGCGGGCCAGCCGCACCCAGCGGTGCAGGACCGCGTCGTCGGGGAACACCGCCAGCAGCTCGTCGTCGAGCGCCGCCAGGTCGGCCGCATCGCCCGACAGGCAGGCCCAGCGGAACGGCCCCTTGCCCTCGCAGAACAGCGGCCGGATGTAGGCGGGGACGAACCCGGGGTAGCGGAAGGCGCCGCGCTCGTCGCGCACCGCCAGGCCGCCGCGCTCCGCCTGCCCGCGCAGGTTGTTGCCGTAGTCGAAGCAGACCGCTCCCTGGGCCTGCAGGTCGAGAATCGCCTGGGTGTGGGCGACGATGCTGGCGGTGCTGCGCCGCTTGTACTCGCCCGCGTCGGCGTTACGCAGCGCCTCGAGCGCGTCGAGGTCGCCCTGCGGCACGTAGGCGAGCAGGTCGTGGGCCGAGGTCTGGTCGGTGACCACGTCGGGGACGACGCCGCGCGCCGCCAGCTCGGCGAAGACGTCGGCGGCGTTGCCCACCAGCCCCACCGACAGCGGCTCGCCGTTGCTCTTGGCCGCGTCGATCCAGCCCAGCGCCTCGTCGAGCTCCGTGGTCATCCGGTCGCAGTACCCCTCGTCGACCTTGCGGGCGATGCGCTCGCCGCGCACCTCGACGATCAGGATCGCCGCCTCGTTCATGGTGCCGGCGAGGGGCTGGGCGCCGCTCATGCCGCCCATCCCGGCGGTCAACACGAAGCGGCCGCGCAGGCTGTCGGCGGCGAACTCCTGGCGGGCCAGCGACGCCAGCGTCTCGTAGGTTCCCTGCAGGATGCCCTGCGTGCCGATGTAGATCCACGAGCCGGCGGTCATCTGCCCGTACATCATCAGGCCCAGCGCGTCGAGCCGGTCGAAGTCGTCCTGGGTCGCCCAGTGCGGCACCAGGTTGGAGTTGGCGATCAGCACCCGCGGCGCCCGCTCGAAGGTGCGGGCGACGTAGACGGGCTTGCCGGACTGGACGCAGAGGGTCTCGTCGGGGGCGAGCGCCTCGAGGGCGGCGACGACCTGCCGGTAGCAGCGCCAGTCGCGGGCGGCCCGACCGGCGCCGCCGTAGACGATCAGGCTCTCCCAGTCGACGGCGACCTGCGGATCAAGGTTGTTCATCAGCATCCGCAGGGCCGCCTCGGCGTCCCAGGTGGAGCAGCGCCGCCGGCTTCCCCGCGGCGCCCGGACCGGCTCCGACGGGCGATACTCGGAATACATCGGCCGGCCCTTCACCGCTCGCTGCACCCCTTCCGGCAACACCTCGCCTCCTTCTCCCCCGCGGCGCATTTCTCCGAGCCCGCCACCGTCTCCGTCCGCCGGATCCGCAAGACCCGCTCAGCCTTTGATGACGCCCATCGGCCGCAGGCGGAAGACCTTGTCCGAGACCCCGGCGCCGGCCATCACGTCGACGACCTCGGCGACATCCTTGTACGCGTACGGCATCTCCTCCGCAACCGTGCGCTTGCCGGCGGCCCGCACCACGACGCCCCGCTCGCGCATCTCGCCGAACAGATCGCGGCCTTGGCTCTCGCGCTTGGCGCGGGCCCGGCTCATCACCCGGCCGGCGCCGTGGCAGGTGGATCCGAAGGTGCGGCGCATGGCGCCTTCGGCGCCGACCAGGACGTACGAGTAGCGGCCCATGTCGCCGGGCACCAGCACCGGTTGGCCGATGTCGCGGAGGCTCTCGGGGATGCGCGGGTCGCCGGCGGGGAAGGCGCGCGTCGCCCCCTTGCGGTGGACGCACAGCCGGCGACTGACGCCGTCGACCTCGTGCTCCTCGAACTTGGCGACGTTGTGGCAGACGTCGTAGATCAGCCGCATGCCGAGGTCGTCGGGACCCATCCCCAGCACCCGCATGAAGCAATCACGGGCAAGGTGGGTGATCGTCTGCCGATTGGCCCAGGCGTAGTTGGCGGCGGCCGCCATCGCCCCCAGATAGGCGCGCCCTTCGTCCGAATCGACCGGGGCGCAGCACAGCTGGCGGTCGGGGAGCTCGATGCCGTACTTGACCACCGCCCGGTGCATGACCCCCAGAAAGTCGTCGCAGACCTGGTAGCCGAGGCCGCGCGAGCCGCAGTGGATCAGCACGCAGACGGTCCCCTCCTCGACGCCGAGCGCCGCGGCCTGCTCCGGCATGTAGACCTCGTCGGTGTAGCCGACCTCGAGGAAATGGTTGCCCGAGCCCAGGGTGCCGACCTGGCGCCTGCCGCGGTCGATGGCCCGCTCGGAGACCGCGTCGGGGTCGGCGCCCTCCAGACAGCCGTTCTCCTCGGTGTGGGGCAGGTCGCCGCGCTCGCCCATGCCGCGCTCCTCGACGGCGTAGCGGGCGCCGCCGGCCAGCAGCTTGCGCATCTCGGGCACCGACAGCGCCTTGATGGCGTTCGACGAACCCACCCCCGTCGGCACCGCCTGAAACAGCGCGTCCATCAGCTCGGCGATGCGTCCCTCGACGTCGGCGCGCCGCAGGTTGCTGGACAGCACCCGCACGCCGCAGTTGATGTCGTAGCCGACGCCGCCGGGGGAGATCACGCCACCGGCGGCGGGATCGGTGGCGGCGACGCCGCCGATCGGAAAGCCATAGCCCCAGTGAATGTCGGGCATGGCCAGCGAGAAGCCGACGATCCCCGGCAGGCAGGCGACGTTGGCGACCTGCTGGGTCGAAGCGTCGGACTCGATGTCGGCGATCAGCTCGTCGCTGGCGAAGATCCGCCCGGGGACCCGCATGCCGCCCTGCCGGGGGATCTCCCAGCAGAACTCGTCGACCCGCTGCAGCTCCACCGGCGGCGGCGAGATCGTCGGGAAGGGGGTCTTCGCGCCGGCCTTGGCGCCACGGCCGCGGCCGTCCCGCCGGCGGCGCTCGCCCTTCGGACGCTTCGGGCGCCCGCCTCGCTCTCCTCGTCGATGGCCGGTGTTTCGCATGCTTCCAGCTGCGGGTCCTCTTCGCCCATTCAGACCGCCGGGGCGTCCGCCACGGGGACGTGTCCAGTGGCGTTGGCCCCGGTGCCCCTGAAGCAGCCCGTGGTGAAACTGTGCAACCAGCCGTTCACCGCGGCCTCCTAGACGTCGACGACGACGGTGGCGCGCCAGAGCCCGTCCTCCTCGCGGATGTCTAGGCCATGATAGGTGATCGCCTTGATCTCGGTGTGCAGGGTGTGCCGTTGCGGGTCGTAGGGCTCGCCGCTGAGCGTCCCGGCCACCTCGTCGCCGGCGAGCGACATGTCGGAGGCAGCCGCCGCCAGCCAGGTGTCGATCTCGAGCTGCAGGTACACCTCCTGTAACCAGCGTACCAGCCGCTCCTCGGGCGACGCACCGCGGACGCTCAAGCGCCTCTCCTGCACCGGGCGGACCGAAGGCAGGTCGTAGCAGATCTCGGCCAGCGCCCGCACGGCCTCGGCGTACAGGCCGGGGAGCCGCGGCGCCCAGACTTCGAAGCCGACGTCGGCCGTGTGGTCGATCTCGAGGTGGCCGGCGCCGCTCAACGCCGTGGTCCCGGCTCCCCCATGGAGCCAGTGGCCTCAGGCAGCCGGTATACCGTGATCCCGGCGATGAACGCCTCCTCGACCGGCATGTCGCGGAGCGGCTCGAAGTAGCCGCCGAGCAGCCGGTCCCACGAGTTGAGCAAGCCGTCGCCGCCGCCCCCCGGCCCGCGGTCCTCGTACAGGACGCCGACGTGGTCCTCGATGCTGAGCAGATCGCCCGGCTGCACCTCATCGAAGGTCACCGGCCGCAGCGGCTCGGCGGTGTGATAGTAGGTGCCGTCAGCGGCGAGGAACATCTCCTCGACGATGACCGCGGCTCGCTCGGGGAGCTCCTGCCAGCCGAAGAACGGCAGCTCGCCGGCCCCCAGCCGCCGTTGGGTGGCGATCCAGAAGTCGAGGATCGTGCCGCCGATGAAGCGCTCCGCCGGATGCGCGGCCGGCGCCAGCCCGTCCGGCAGCGGCACGTACGGCAGCCCCGAGTAGCCCTGGATCATCCCCAGCAGTCGGTCGCCGGCCCGCACCGTGACGCGGTGCGGTTGCGCCGCCATCGTCTCGGCATGGACGCCCTCGGCCCCCGGCGAGGAAGCCTCGTCGAGCACGCGGTCGCGGTGGTCGCGGACGACCGCCTGCGCCTTGAACCTCATGGTGCCGATCTCGACCCGCGGAAAGGCGTCGCCGGTCGGCATGATGTCGGCGGCGTGACGGTCGCGAAACCCCCAGGCGAGCATGAAGTTGTCGCCGTACCCGATGCCGGCGGGGTCGAAGTCGGGATCGAACGTCTCGTTGTCGAACCCATAGAACGGCTCGACCTTGAACCAGAGGATCTCGAGGGCGTCCCACCACGAGCTCCAGGGCTCGACCTCGACGACCTCGGCGCCGGGGCCGCCGAGGCGAACCCGATCGACGGGGCCGAAGAAGCGTCGCCGGCCGCGCAGCTCGGCCTCGGCGACCGCGTACAGCGTTACCGCGGTGCCCGCCAGGACCTCCTTGGGAGCGACCGACGCCAGCTCGTCGCCCAAGCTGCTGGAGGCCACCCATACCCGCTGCAGCCGCGGCGTGCTCCAGGTCTGCAGGCGCGGCAATCCGAACCAGATCGACAGGGCGGCGGCGATCACCGTGGAGGCGATCAACAGGCTGCGAAGATCCCGGGGGCGGGACACCGTCAGTCGTGAACGTCGAACCGGATCGTGACCTGCCGACCGGCGCTCTCGGGCAAGACGGTCAGGGTGACCGGGGTGCCCGACGGCAGCCGGGAAAAGGCGTCGTACCAGGCTCGCTGCTCCTCCCCCGTTATCGCCAGCGACACGCCGTCGGCGGCGACGATCAGGTCGCCGGCGCGCAGCCCGGCGCGCGCCGCCGCGGAGGCTGCATCGAGGTTGATGACGACCACGCCCCGCCCGACCAGGTAGCCAACCCCGAAGCCGAGGTTCCTGACCCCAGCCTCGGCCGGCGGCCGAGAGGCCGCTAGCTGCAGCGCGACGACGCGGCGTACCTCTTCCACCGGGATGGCGTAGCTGCGCCGGACGCCGGTCTCGAGGATGGCGCGCTCGGAATCACGCCCGACGAGGACGCCGACGACCCGGCCGTCCTCGCCCAATAGCGGGCCGCCGGAGTCGCCCGGCTCGGTGTTCACGGTGGTCTCGATCAGCCGGGCGAGCGGCGCCGCCCACTTGCCCTCGACGTCCAGGCCGGTGACGGTTCCCGCCAGCTCGCCGTCGCGGCGGGCGCCGAAGGCCCGGATGTGGTCGCCAACCTCGAGCTCCTCGAAGCCTCCCAGCCGCAGCGACGGCAAGTTCGAGTCGCTGTGGAAGACGATGACCGCCAGGTCGAAGCCGGCGTCGACGTACGCAACCGAGCCGATCAGCGGCGACCGCCGCGGCAAGTGGATCTCGACGCTCACGGCGTCGCGCACCACGTGCTCGTTGGTGATCAGCACCTGGCGGCCGGCGACGCCGACGACAAATCCGGAGCCCGACGCCAGCGGGTTGCCGCCGGCATCGAAGGGCAGAACACGGGCGACGGCGTCGGCGGGAGAGCCGCTCTCCGCGACGGCCGGCCCTTCGCGGCCGGGCGCCCTGCCGGCGCCGGGGCTCTCGTCGCCGCTGGCGCCGCCCGTGGCAACGCCGCCAGCGACCAGGCTCGCCGCCTCAGGGGTCAAGCCGCCGTCACCGATGAGCCTCTGGGCGACGGCGCGCGCCACGTTGATCGGGATCGCGAAGCCCACGCCCGCGAAGCCGCCGGGCCCATTGCCGCCGTCCTCGCCGGCGATGATCGCCGTGTTGATGCCGATGACCTCGCCCCTGAGGTTGACCAGGGGGCCGCCGGAGTTGCCGCGGTTGATCGGGGCGTCGGTGATGATGAAGTCCTCGTAGGGCGCGATCCCGAGGCCACGGCGATGCAATCCGCTGATGATCCCCGCCGTCGCCGTGGCCTCGAGACCGAACGGCGCGCCGATGGCGAGGACGAACTCACCGACCTGGAGCTGGTCGGAGTCGCCGAGCGCCGCCACCGGGATCGGCCGGTCGGTAAGCACCTTGACCACCGCAACGTCGGTGGCACGGTGGATGCCGTAGACCTCCGCCGGCATGTCGAGGCCGCCGCCGACGGCGACCCGCAACCGCTCGACGCCGTCCACGACATGGGCGTTGGTCAGCACGAAACCGGCCTCGTGGACGACTACGCCGGAGCCGCTGCGCCCGGCCTCGGGGATGGTCAGGAACGCCACCGTCGGACTCACCAGGTCGAGGACGCGCGGGATCGCGTCGACGGCGGCTCCGGTCGACAGGCTCACCGGCGTCGCTCGGCCGAGCTGCAGGGTGACTCTGGGCGCGCCGTCCGGCCGCCAGTAGGCGCTGCCGGCGATCGAGACCACGATCAATCCGACGACGATCGCTCCGACCAGGGCCGGAGCCCGCAGCCCCATGCGCGAGTCGCCAACCTGCTCCGGATTCGTAAAGGAATCCACCGAATCAGCTCCAGCCTTCATGAAACTCGGGGGGAAGCGGCTTCACCGCCGCGGCACAGGCGCTCGCCGCACGATGATCTTAGCATGCAAGATACGCGCCCCGGCTACCGCGAACCCAAGCATATCGGGGGTTGCCTGATCATTTCGAGGCGCTGCCGCCGGGGCTGCCGATCATGACGCGCCGCGGCCTGCGGCCGGCTAACGGACGGGCGCCGCCTGATAATGACGAAGGCGGGCCACCGGGGCGGGCTCGCGGCGCAGCGCCCGGATCCCTTCCACCGCCGCCGCCGCCCCCGAGATGTTGGTGATGCAAGGGACGCGGTGGTCCAGCGCGGTGGCGCGGATCGCCGACTCGTCGAAGCGGGACTCGCGGCCCAGCGGCGTGTTGATGACCAGCTGCACCTCGCCGTTGACGATGTGGTCGGCGATGCTCGGGCGGCCCTCGTTGACCTTGAAGACGACATCGGCCGCAACCCCCTGGCCGGCGAGGAAGTCGGCGGTTCCCTTTGTGGCGAGCAGCCGGAAGCCGCACTCGGCGAGGCCGCGGGCGATCGCCACCGCCGCCTTCTTGTCGGCATCGTGGACGGAGATGAACGCCGTCCCCTCGGTGGGCAGCGGCGCCCCGGCGCCGGCCGCCGCCTTGGCGAAGGCGATGCCGAAGGTCGGCCCGGCCCCCATGACCTCGCCGGTCGACCGCATCTCCGGCCCCAGCAGCGGGTCGTAGCCCGGGAAGCGGTCGAAGGGGAACACCGGCGCCTTGACGAACACCGAGTTCACGGCGGGATCCTCGGTCACCCCCAGCTCCGCCAGCGTCGCCCCCAGCAGCAGCCGGGTGGCGATGCCGGCCAGCGGCACGCCGGTGGCCTTGGCCACGAACGGCACCGTGCGGCTGGCGCGCGGGTTGACCTCCAGGACGTAGACCTCGTCGCCGACGATCGCGAACTGGGCGTTCATCAGGCCGACCACGCCGAGGTCGATTGCCAGCCTGCGGCTCCATTCGCGCACCCGCTCGAGGGCCGCCGGCCGCACGCCGATCGGCGGCAACACGCAGGCCGAGTCTCCGGAGTGCACGCCCGCCTCCTCGATGTGCTGGAGGATGCCTCCGATCACGACGTTCTCGCCGTCGCACAGGACGTCGACGTCGAGCTCCTGGGCCGCCTCCAGGAACTTGTCGATCAGCACCGGGTGGTCGGGAGAGGCGTCGACCGCCTCCTCGATGTAGCCGCGCAGGCTGTGCGACTCGTAGACGATCGCCATCGCCCGGCCGCCGAGGACGTACGAGGGCCGCACCAGCACCGGGTAGCCGAGCTCACCGGCGACCTCGAGGGCTCCGGCGACGTCGCTGGCGGTGCCGAACGGCGGCTGGGCGATGTCGCGCTGGCGCAGGAAGGCGCTGAAGCGCTGGCGGTCCTCGGCCAGATCGATCGCCTCCGGCGGCGTGCCGAGGATCCGGACGCCGGCGCGGTGCAGCGGCAGGGCGAGCTTCAGCGGCGTCTGGCCGCCGAACTGCAGAATGGCGCCGACCGGCTGCTCGCGCTCGACGATGGCCAGCACCTCCTCGAGGGCGACGGGCTCGAAGTAGAGCCGCCCGGCGGTGTCGTAGTCGGTCGACACGGTCTCCGGGTTGCAGTTGACCATGATGCTCTCGTAGCCGGCCTCGTGGGCGGCGAAGGCGGCGTGGCAGCAGCAGTAGTCGAACTCGATGCCCTGGCCGATGCGATTGGGCCCGCCGCCGAGCACCAGGACCTTGGGCGCCGCCGTCGGCGCCGCCTCGTCGGGGCCTGCGGAGCCGGCCAGGACGCTGCCGTCGGGGCGCACCCGCAGGCCGCCGGCGTCGAAGCTCGAGTACAGGTACGGGGTGTGGGCCTCGAACTCGGCGGCGCAGGTATCGACCCGCCGGAAGCTCGGCCGCACGCCGAGGCGCTCGCGGCGGGCCCGCACCAGCTCGGCGTCGCTGCCGGTGAGCCGGGCGAGCTGCTCGTCGCCGTAGCCGGCGCGCTTGGCGGCGCGCAGGCTGTCGGCGTCGAGGTCGGCGAGCGACTGGGCGCGCAGCGCCTTCTCGTGGTGATACAGGCTCTCGAACTGGTCGACGAACCAGGGGTCGTAGCCGGTGAGCGCCGCCAGCTCGCTGGCCGGCAGGCCGGCGGCGAAACCCTCCCAGAGCGTATCGAGACGATCACTCAGCGGCCTCCGCAGCCGCTCGCGGAGCGCCGCCCGGTAGGGGTCCATCGACCCGGCGGGCGCCGGCGCCGTGCCGGCCTCGGCGCGGCGCGCCGCGGCGGCCGCCGCCTCGCCGCGCCTGGCGGGCGGCTGCCCCCAGCCCTGGCGGCCGGTCTCCAGCGACCGGAAGGCCTTCTGGACGGCCTCGCGGAAGGTGCGGCCGATGGCCATGACCTCGCCGACCGAGCGCATCTGGGTGTTGAGCGTCGGATCGACGCCCGGGAACTTCTCGAAGGTGAAGCGCGGGATCTTGACGACCACGTAGTCGATGCTCGGCTCGAACGACGCCGGCGTCTCGCGGGTGATGTCGTTGGGGATCTCGTCGAGCGTGTAGCCGACCGCCAGCTTGGCGGCGATCTTGGCGATCGGGAAGCCGGTGGCCTTCGAGGCCAGCGCCGAGGAGCGCGACACCCGCGGGTTCATCTCGATCACCACCATGCGGCCGTCGCCGGGATCGACCGCGAACTGGATGTTGCTGCCGCCGGTCTCGACGCCGACCGCCGAGATGATCCGCCGCGCCCAGTCGCGCATGCGCTGATACTCCCGGTCGGAGAGGGTGAGCGCCGGGGCGACGGTGATCGAATCGCCGGTGTGAACGCCCATCGGGTCGAGGTTCTCGATCGAGCAGATGACTACGAAGTTGTCGGCGCAATCGCGCATCACCTCGAGCTCGTACTCCTTCCACCCCAGGACCGACTCCTCGACCTGCACGGCGCCGACCGGCGAGGCGCGCAGGCCGGCTTCGACGATGCGCTTGAGCTCCTCGACGTTGTAGGCGATGCCGGCGCCGCCGCCGCCGAGCGTGTAGGAGGCGCGGACGATCGCCGGGTAGCCGATCGAGCGCACCAGCTCGATGGCCTCGGCGAGGCTGTGCGCGTAGCCGGCCCGCGGCACCGGCAGGCCCTCGCGCTCCATCGCCTGGCGGAAGCTCTGCCGGTTCTCGGCGATCTCGACCGCCTCGCGGCTGGCGCCGATCATCTCCACGCCGTAGCGCTCCAGGATGCCGCGGTCGTGGAGCTGCACCGCCAAGTTCAGGGCGGTCTGGCCGCCCACCGTCGGCAGCACCGCGTCGGGGCGCTCGCTGGCGATCACCTGCTCGAGCACCTCGGGCACCAGCGGCTCGATGTAGGCGTCCGGGGCCACCTCGGGGTCGGTCATGATGGTCGCCGGGTTGGAGTTGACCAGCACCACCCGGTAGCCCTCCTGGCGGAGCGCCTTGACCGCCTGGGTGCCCGAGTAGTCGAACTCGCAGGCCTGGCCGATGACGATCGGCCCCGAGCCGATCACCAGAATCGTCTCGATGTCGGTGCGTTTGGGCATCGCGGCGGCGCGTCAGGGGGCGGGATCGAGGCTCGGGCGACTCGCCCGGCACAGTAGCAACGCCCCCGGGGGCGGTCAAACACGCGCTCCGCAGCCACCGCTGGGGCGCCCATCCCGGCCGCTCGCGACCGCATGTGTCCGCCTGGACGGCGGTGTTTGCAGAGCAACCGGAGGCGAATGACGATGGGCTCGAACGGCCGGGCGACGGCGGCGACGGCGGACCAGGGCTTTCCCGCAGATTGACGGCGGCGGCGGCAAAGGGTTCAGCAGATGCGACACGATGCTAGAATCACAACGTCTCATGGCGCCCGCAGCGCTCCCCGTGGCGCGAGTGTTCCGTCCGCTGCGGCCCGCCCAGTGCGTCCCCCCACGTGCCTCGCGCGGCAGCCCCGCGCCCTCTAGCCCCAGGAATAGCGCATGTCCGCCAAGAAGCTGCTCATCGGCCTGCTGATCGCCGGCGTCGCCGGCGCCGGGATCGCCGCCAACGTCTGGTGGCGCGAGGCCCCGACGCCCGAGGTCCAGGTCGAGGCGGCGGCGCTCCGCGATCTCACCGCCACGGTCTCGGGCTCCGGCTCGATCCGCCCCGCCCGCGAGGTCGACATCTCGTCCAACGTCATGGGGCGGGTTACCCGGCTGGCGGTCGAGGAGGGGGCGGTCGTCGAGGCCGGCGACATGCTCGTCGAGGTCGACCCGCAGCGGCTGCAGAGCACCGTCGACCAGATGCAGGCGAGCCTGCAGTCGGCGCGCACCCAGGTGGATCAGGCGCAACAGGAGCTCGAGTACGCCCGCGAGGTCCTCGACCGCCGCGAGGGCCTCTACCGCCAGGACCTGCTGTCGCGCGAGCTCTACGAGCAGGCGCTGCAGGACGTGCAGCGCGCCGAGCGCACCGTCGAGATGCGCGACCAGGACGTCCTGCGCCTGCAGGCCCAGCTCGCCCAGTCGCGTTACGACCTCACCCAGGTGACCATCGACGCGCCGATGGCGGGCATTATCACCAAGCTCAACATCGAGGAGGGCGAGAACGTCGTCACCGGGACGATGAACAACGCCGGCACCGTGCTGCTGACGATCGCCGACCTGTCGGTGGTCGAGGCCGAGATCCAGGTCGACGAGACCGACGTCGTCCACGTCGAGGTCGGCCAGCCGGCCACCGTGCGCATCGACGCCTTCCCCGACGCCGGCTTCCAGGCCGTGGTCACCGAGGTCGGCAAGAGCCCGATCGGCAGCGGCAGCGCCGCGCCGACCGCCGCCAACCAGGCGATCAACTTCAAGGTCGTGGTCCGGCTGACCGAGACCGTCCCGGGGGCGCGGCCGGGGCTGTCGGCGACCGCCGACATCGTCACCGCCACCCGCGAGAAGGCCCTGGCGGTGCCGATCCAGGCGCTGATCCTCCGCGAGGTCCAGGTCGACGAGAAGGGCGAGATCATCGGCGGCGACGATCCGCTCGCCCGCGCCGACGCCGCCGCGCTGCCGGCGGCCGACGACGCCGGAGAGCGGGTCGAGATGGAGGGGGCGTTCGTGGTCCGTGAGAGACGTGCTCTCTTCTTGCCGATCGAGATCGGCATCGCCGGCGAGCGCCACTTCGAGGTGCTCGAGGGCGTAAAAGAGGGCGACCTGATCATCACCGGCCCCTTCGAGGTCATCCGCACGCTGGTCGACGGCGAGCGCGTCGAGGTGCAGGAGCGGCCGGCGTCGCGATGAACCCACCGAGCAAGCAGGAGCGACGCCGGGCGCGGCGCAAGCACGCTCTCGGCGTCTGGGAGGGGATCGGGATCGCGCTGGAGGCGATCTGGGGCAACAAGCTGCGCTCGTTCCTGACCGTCCTCGGCAACATCATCGCGGTCACCTCGATCATCCTGGTGGTCTCGATCATCCAGGGGCTCGACGCCGAGGTCACCGACATCTTCTCGTCGCAGGGGACCGACGTGTTCAGCGTCGTCCGCTCCGGGATCGCCTTCTCCGAGGAGGAGATGCGCGCCAACCGCAACAACCCGCCGCTCGAGCGCGCCGACGCCGAGATGCTGCGCGCCGAGGGGGAGACGTTCGGAGCCGTCGTCGAGCAGGCACAGCGACGGGCCCGCGTCGAGCACGGCGCCACCAGCCTCGATTCCGTCGGCGTTGCCGGTTTGTCGCACGAGTACAGCCGCACCGACACCTACGGGATCGAAGCCGGGCGCTACTTCTCGCTGCTGGAGGGACGCCGCAACCGTGCCGTCGCCGTGCTCGGCGCCGCCACCGCCGAGCAGCTCTTCCCCGCCCTGCCGCCCTCCGGCGCCCTCGACAAGCGGGTGCGGATCAACGGCATCCACTTCACGGTGATCGGCGTTCACGCGGCGCGCGGCTCGCTGCTCGGAAGGAGCCAGGACGAGTTCATCAACATCCCGATCGGCGCCTTCGAGCGCATCTTCGGGCGCCGCTCCATCGACTCGATCGGCATCCGGCCGCGCGGCCCCGAGCTGATGGACGACGCCCTCGCCGAGGCCCGCCTGCTGATGCGCATCCGCCACCGGCTGCGCCCCGGCGAGCGCGACGACTTCGCCCTCACCAGCGCCGATACCTTCATCGACATCTACCGGCAGGCCACCACCGGCATCTACTCGGTGCTGGTCTCGGTGGTCGCCATGTCGCTTGTGGTCGGCGGCATCGTGATCATGAACATCATGCTGATGGTGGTCACCGAGCGCACCCGCGAGATCGGCATCCGCAAGGCGGTGGGGGCCAGCTACCGGGCGGTCCTCTGGCAGTTCCTGGTCGAGGCCGTGACGCTGTCGCTCGTCGGCGGCGTCCTCGGCCTGCTGCTCGGCTACGCCGCCGCGTCTCTCGTGGGCGCGTACACGCCGTTGCCCTACACCCTGGCGGTGTGGTCGGTGGTGCTGGCGCTGGTGGTGGTGACCGGGGTCGGCGTCGTGTTCGGCATCTACCCGGCGTCGCGGGCCGCCAAGATGGACCCGATCACCGCGCTCGGCTACGAGACCTGAGGATGGAGGGCGGAAATGGCGATGCGTAGCGGCCTGGCCGGCGAGATCCTGGCGATGGCCTGGGACAGCCTGCGCGCCTACAAGATGCGCTCGGCGCTCACCGTGCTGGGCATCGTCATCGGCATCACGATGGTCGTCGGGGTCACCAGCCTGATCCGCGGCTTCGACTCGACGATCACCGGGCAGATCCAGGGGATGGGCCCCGACACGGTCTTCATCGCCAAGTTCTCGATCCAGTCGCTGACCTCCGGCGCGGACTTCCGCGAGCTGTTCTCCCGCCCCGACATCACCGCCGATGACGCCCGCGCCATCCGCGAGTCGGTGCCGGCGGCCAGGAAGGTGTCGATGGTCTACCAGTCGCAGGGCACCCAGGCCTGGTACCGGGGCAAGCGGACCTCCGCCTCGATGATCCTGCAGGGCGTCTCGGCGGAGTTCCTCGAGGCCTCCGACATCACCCTCGCCGCCGGTCGCATGCTCTCCCAGGTCGACGAGATGCAACGGAGCGACGTCGTGCTGCTTGGCGCCGGGCCGGCGGAGGCGCTGTTCGGCGCCAGCCAGGGCGTCGGCCGCCACATCCGCATCGCCGGGCGCGAGTACCGGGTCATCGGCGTGACCGAGCCGCGCGCCATCGCCGGCGCGGTGGGCCCCGGCGCCGACAACTTCGCCCTGGTACCGTCGACCAACTTCCGCAAGCTGTACGGCCCCGACGCCGGCCAGCCCAACATGGTGATCAAGGCCGCCGACGGCGTGCCGGTCGAGACCCTGGTGCGCGAGGTCGAGGCGCTGATGCGGATCCGCCACGGCCTCCGCGCCCACCAGCCCAACGACTTCGACGTCCTCACCCAGGAGTCGGTCATGGAGCTGTGGCGGCAGATCTCCACGGCGATCTTCATGGTGCTGGTGGCGCTCTCCTCGGTGGCGCTGATGGTCGGCGGCATCGGGGTGATGGCGATCATGCTGGTCTCGGTGACCGAGCGCACCCGCGAGATCGGCATCCGCAAGGCGATCGGGGCGCGACGCGGCGACATCCTCTGGCAGTTTCTCGCCGAGGCCGCGGCGCTGGCTGCCGCCGGCGGCGCCATCGGCGTGGCGCTCGGCTCGGGCATCGGTTACGTGATCTACCTGGCGACCGGCTTCCCGGTCTCGCTCCCCTGGTGGTCCTTCGCGGTCCCGGTAGCGTTTTCCTCGCTGATCGGGATATTCTTTGGCATCTATCCGGCCAGCCGCGCCGCCGGGCTCGACCCGGTGGACGCTTTGCGGTACGAATGAGCGGCCGCTGGCCGCCTCCCCAGGTGAGCAGGACGAGGTCATATGTGTGCCTGGCAGTTGCAAGCCCAGCAAGCACGCCCACCGCGGCGGGGGCTGCGGTGAGCGCCGGCGATGTGGAATCGCTAGCCCAGGACGTTTTCATCCCATTCGAACCGGCTCCCCCAGGATCAGGTTAGAAAAATCCCGTCTTTCTCCGTCGTAATCAACAGAGCCGACCTTTCACCCGTGCGCCCTGAAGGGCGAGCTTCCGTACCTCGCTCCCGAGGAGGTTACCTAGTCATGTCGAACCACACTCTCGTTCCGAATCTCGCCCGCCGGCTGGCGCCGGCGGCGCTTGCCCTTTGGATCGCGATCCTGCCCGCGGCTGCCTTCGCGGCGCCGCAAGGGCAGGATGCCCAGCAGCCGCGCCAGGCCGCCCAGCAGCCGACGCAGGCCGCCCAGCAGCCGCGCCAGGCGGCCCAGCAGCCGACGCGGGCGGAGAAGGCGCTGGCCGACTCGCTCCGCGAGCTCGCCGCCCACGACGGCGAGATCGTCACCAGCCTGGTGTACGACGCCGCCCAGGAGCAGGCGCCAGGCCAGCGCCAGCCCTACGAGCTGTCGCTGCTGGACGCCGTCGAGATGGCGTTACGCAACAACCTCGGCGTGCAGGTGAGTCGCTACGGCCCGCAAAATACCTACGAGGGCATCACCCAAGCAAGGGCGCAGTTCGATCCCACCCTGCAGTTCAACGCCCCGACCTTTTCGCGGGGCTCGTCGCCGACGACGACCCAGTTGCTGGGCGCCGACGTCGTCACCAGCACGGGGCTGAGCGGCACGGGCTTCACGTGGCAGGAGAACCTCGAGTGGGGAGCCTCGTACTCGCTTGGCTGGACGGCCAGCCGCAACTCGAACAACAACGAGTTCAATACCTTCAACCCCAGCATCAGCTCCAACTTCCAAGGCAACATCACCCAACCGCTGCTGCGCGGCTTCGGCGAGGTGAATCGCATCGGCCTCAGGGTTTCGCGAATCAGCTACGAATCGAGCCTCGAGGGGTTCCGGTCATCGGTGCAGAACGTCGTCCTGCAGACGATCAACGCCTACTGGAGTCTGCGCGCCGCAGTCGCCGCGCTGGGCGTCGCTCAAGAGTCGCTCGGGCTCGCCGAGCAGCAGTTCGAGCGCAACCGCATCCAGGTCGAGATCGGCACGCTGGCCCCCATCGAGATGGTGCAGGCCGAAACCCAGCGCGAGAACTCCCGTCTGAGCTTGATCGGCGCCCAGCTCAGCGTCGAGGACGCGCAGGAGCAGCTCAAGCAGCTCTTGAACTTCGACACCATCGTCGACGACTCACAGGTGTACGACATCGTGCCGACCGACGAGCCCGAGACCACCGTTCCCCCGATGAGCGTCGACGAGGCGATCCAGACCGCCCTCGCCAACGATCCTTCGATCCGCCAGCAGCGCTTCAACCTGCAAAGCGCGCAGCTCAACCTCGACAGCGCCCGCAACAATCTCCTGCCGAACTTGAGCCTGAACGCCCGGTTCAACCTGCAGGGCCGCGCGGGAGACCGGTTCGTCCGCGGCGTCGACGAGCTCGGAGCTCCGGTCACCGAGGTCCTGCAGACCAGCTTCTGGACCTCACAGGCGCAGATCCTGTCGGGCGACTTCAACACCTGGTCGGTGGGCGCCAGCATCAGCTTCCCGCTGCACAACTACGCGGCCAAAGCCGGTCACGCCCGCGCCTCGATCGGCGAGCGGCAGTCGGTGACCCAGCTCGCCCAGGCCGAGCAAAACATCATCTATGCGGTGCGGCAGAACGTGCGGCAGGTCGAAAACCTCGCCCGCCAGGTCGAAACGGCGACGCTCAGGTCGGAGCTGACCCGGCAACAGCTCAACGCGGAGCAGCGCAAGTTCGACGTCGGAACGAGCACCAACTTCGAGGTGCTGAACTTCCAGAATCAGCTCAGCGGCGCCCTGCAGGCGGAGCTGAATACGATCCTGAACCTGCAGCGCGCCATCGCCCAGCTCGAGGCCTCCAAGGGCACCTTGCTGGAGACCTACGGCGTCTCGATCGAGCAAGCCGGCGTCGGCGGCGGGATCCGGCGCTGAGGAAAGGGCGCCCATCCGCCGCCCACCGGAACCGTCCGAGGGGCGCGTCGACGGCTGCGGACGGGCGACGCAGATCGAATGAACGGGGCGGGCGTCCGAAAGGGGGCGGCCGCTTCATTGTTGCCGGCCTACTCGATCCGCGCCGCGATCAGGGCGTCGAGCTCGGCCCGCAGGCGCGGCAGGATCTCGGCGTAGGTGTAGGCGCCGACCAGCTCGGGGCCGCGCTTGAGGTTGACGTGGGTGGGGCCGCACCAGAGGCCGAGGTCGGCGTCGTCGGTCTCGCCGGGGCCGTTGACCCGGCAGCCCATGACCGCGATCGTCAGGGCATGGGACTCGGCGTAGCGGGAGAGCTCGCGGACGTCCTCGGCCAGCTCGACGAAGGCCTCGTTCTCGACCCGCGAGCAGGACGGGCAGGAGATGATGTTGAGGCGGTCGTTGCCGAAGTCGGGCACCGAGCGGAAGCGGCCGGCGGCGATGTCGTCGAGGATCTCGCGGCCGATGCGGATCTCCTCGGGCTTGCGATCGTTGGAGAGCGTCAGCGAAACGCGGATGGTGTCGCCGATGCCCTGGGTCAATAGCTGTTCGAAGGCGATGCGGGTCTTGATGGCGCCGTCGGGCAACAGGCCGGCCTCGGTGACGCCCAGGTGCAGGGGCACGTCGGGGCGCTCGGCGGCGAAGCGCTCGTTGCCCTCGATGACCTTGCGGGGATCGGAGTCCTTCAGCGAGACGACGTAGCGGTGGAAGCCGGCGTCGTCGAGGTAGCCGCAATGCTCGAGCGCCGAGGCCACCATGGCGCCTACCGAGTCGCCGTCGAACTTCTCCGAGATGGCAGGATCAACAGACCCGCAGTTGACGCCGATCCGCACCGCGCAGTCGTGCTCGCCGGCGGTCTCGGCGATGAAGCGGGCCTTGTCGCGGGCGCTCTTGTCCTTCTCGTGGTGGTGGAGGTGGCCGGGGTTGTAGCGCAGCTTGGCGACCCAGGGGGCGACGTCGGTGGCCAGCCGGTAGCTCTCCTGCAGGTCGATGCACAGCGTCGCCGGCGAGCGGCGGGCGATCTCGGCGACCGCCTCGGCGTCCTTTTTCGAGTCCACCGCCAGCCGTACGACGCCGGCACCGGCGCCGTGCAGGGCCCCGGCCTGCTCGACGCTGGCCTCGACGTCCTGGGTGCGGGTGGCGCACATCGACTGCACCACCACCGGGTGGCCGCCGCCGATGACGAGCGGGCCGACCGGCACGGCGCGGGTCGGATTGCGTCGCATTGGAGAGAGACTGGATGCGTCGGACATTGGATGAACAGGATGCCACCCCTTACCGCTGCAGTCACCTCGCCGCCCTGACCCATCCCGCAAATACGCCCGAGATCCCCGGCGGGCTCACCTGCCGAACGGGCGCATCGCGCGGCCTTTCGGGCAAGCGCGGTGTGCGCGGCCGTCGCCCGTCCGAGACGGCTGTTAGAATCACCCCCGATCGATGCGCGGCCCGGGCGCGTCGCCCGCCCTTACGGGCCGCTCCTTTCCCGCCGACAACGACATGAGAACTGAGCCAGAGAGACGAGGCCGGGGCCGCGCGCCCGCAGCGTCGGCGCTCGCCGTCTTCCTGGCCGTCGGGCTGGTGGCCGCCGCGGGCGTTGCAAGCCCGCGGGTCCCGCAGCGGGGCGTCCCGGATGGCGCCGGCGCGGCGAGCCCGCAGGCCCCGCAGCGGAGCCTGCCGGATGGCACCGGCGCGGCGAGCCCGGAGGTTCGGCAGCAGGACGTACCGGATGGCGCCGCCGACGGGCGCCGGCAACAGGCTCCGGGGCCCCAGCGCGCCCCGCAGGCGTTCGGCGCCACCGTCGCCCGCGTCCGGGTCGATGTCATCGTCACCGACGGCGACGGCGACTTCGTGACCGATCTGGCGGCTTCCGACTTCTCGGTCTTCGAGGACGGCGAGCCCCAGGAGATCCTCGACGTCCAGCTCGTCGATCTGATCGCCGGCGAGGTACGCACGCTGCGCCGCGGGGAGACGACGGCCGACGCGGCGGCGGGCGGCGGCGGCGCGCGGGAAGGCGCCGGCGTCAGCGGCGCGAGGGGCGCGAGGGGCGGAATCGACCCGACCGGCGCCGCCGCGGCGGCGGCATCGGCGGCGGCGGGCGCCGGTCCCGGCGACGCGATACCCGGCGGCGATTCGCCGACCGCCGCCGGCGAGCTCGGCGCGGTGATCTTCCTGATCGACGGGCCGAGCCTGAACCAGCAGGCGAAGGCGCGCTTCGGCGACGCCTGGGGCAAACTGCTCGAGCAGACCGAGGACTCGAACCTGCCGCGCGCCGCCTACATGGTCGACAACGTCGGCCGCCTGCAGGAGCTGGCGCCGCTGGGCGACGATCTTCAGGCCATGCGCGCCGCCGCCGATACGGTGCGCGCTGCGCCGTTGTTCGGCAACACCATCAACCGGCGCCTCTATGAGATCGTCGCCGACCTCACCAGCCCCGCCTTCGAGGGCGCGCCCGAGGACCTGCGCCAGGTGGCGATCGCCAAGGCGCGCAGCTTCGAGCTCGAGGAGCGGTTTCGGACCCTCGCCACCTACGAGCTGCTGACCAGCTTCACCGAGGCGCTTTCGAGCCGCTCCGGGCGTACCGCCCTGGTGTGGGTCTCCAGCGGCATCAAGCTCATGCAGGGAGGCCCCTTCTCGGCCGTCTTCGCCGCGGGGGAACCCAGCCCCACCGCGGCGGGGATGGGCGGGGCGGCGTTCGACCTGTACTCCCCCGATCCCCAGATCGAGGCGGCCCGGCAGGCGCTCCACCGCGCCGCCAACAGCGCCAACGTGAGCTTCTACAGCGTCGATCCTTCGCTGCTGTCCGAAACCCGCCTCGTCGCCGCCGACGTCGAGCTCGGCGCGGCCGTGGCCGCCGGCTACCTGGCGACCCAGGCGATGCAGCAATCGCTCGACGGCCTGCGCGACGCGCTGCGAACGGCCGCCGCCGAGACCGGCGGGCGGTCGTTCATCCACGCCACCGACCTCGGCGCCGCGCTCGAGGAGATCGAGGCCGACACCAGCCGCTTCTACCTGCTGACGTATGCGCCGCCCGCCCCCGAGGGCGACGGCGAGTACCACGAGATCCGCGTCGAGGTCGGCCGCGACGACGCCCGTGTCCGCGCCCGCGCCGGCTACACCGACCATCCGGCCGGCGACCGGGTGCGGCGATCGCTGGCCGCCGCGCTGGCCTTGCCGGGCGCGGTGAGCGGCCTGCCGGTCGAGGCCGAGGCGTTCGTCTCGCGGCCGCCGGACGGTGCCCCCAACGTCCTGCTGGCGGTGGCCGTGGAGGGCAGTGAGCTGGAGATGGTCGTCGATGCCGCGGGCGAGCGCAGCGTCTCGCTCGACGTCCACACCCTGGCCGTCGAACGCGGCGACGCCGTAACCGAGGCCCACGAGCAGCTCACCGGCCGCTCCGGCGCCGGCGGCCTGGCCCCCCGCGGCGGCGCCGCCGGTGGGGTTCCCGGCGCGGGCGGCGCCGGCGGGCTGACGCTGGTCGGCACGATGGCCTACCAACACGAGTTCACCCTGGAGCCGGGCAGCTACACGTTCCACGTCGCGGTGCTCGACAACGTCAGCGGTCGCATCGGCGCCACAACGGTCGACGTCACGGTGCCGCCCGCCGGCGCCGGCTGGGGCACCAGCGACCCGCTGCTGGTCACCGTCGACGAGGCCGGCCGGCCGCAGCCGGTGGTGCTCGGCCGCGTTCTCGCCGAGCAGAACCTTGCCGCCTTCGTCGAGGTCTACGGCGGCCAGCAGCCGATTCTTTCCGGCCGGGTGTTCGCGCAGACCGCCGAGGGGGGCGACAGCGTGCAGTCCGCCCGCTTGCTGCCGATGGCGCTGCGCCAGGTCGGCGCCGGCCGCCACCGCGGCTCGACGCCGCTGCCGCCGGGGCTGCCGGCCGGCCGTTACATCGTGCAGCTGACGATCACCGATCCGCCAGCCGGCCAGCACCGTATCGTGCGCTTGCGGCTCGAGGTCGTGGAGCCGCGCGGGCGCTGATGCGAAGACCCGCGGCCCTCGCGCTTCTGCTGCTCGCCGGCGGCTGCACGGGGCTCTCGTCCGGCGGCGGCGGCGGATCGAGCGGCCTGCCGATCGTCGTCTTCCTCGGCAACGGCTCGGCGGCCTCGCTGCCCCCTGAAGAGGCCGCCGCCTGGAGCTGGCTGCGCTCGCGCCCCGAGCTCGATGCACGCTACGTGCAGCTCGTCGATCTCGCCGGCGCCGATCTGCCGCGGCAGGCGGTGATCTGGTGGCACTACGCCGCCGAGGAGAGCCTGCCGTCGGCGGCCGTCCGCGCCGAGACGCGGGCCGCCGTGCGCCGGCATCTGGTCGGCGGCGGCGGCGTCCTGCTGAGCCTGCTCGCGGCCCCCTACGTGGTCGCCCTGGGCTTCGAGGAGGCGCCTCCCGACGTCGTCCATACCGCCGGCAACCTCGGCGCCGACACCGAGTTCGGCGGCCTGCGAGCGCCACCCGGACACCCGCTGCTGGAGCGCTTCTGGGGCGGCGCGTTCACCGCCGGCGGTGGCCGCTACCCGCGCCGCGCCGTCGCCCTGTACACCGGCGACCGCTGGCCGGCGAAGGGGGAGGTATGGGCCGTCCATCAGGACGAGAGCCAGGTCGACGCCGGCACCAAGGTGGGCCTCGAGTACGCGGCGGTGATCCCCGGGGCCGGAACGTTGTTGACGATCGGCGCCCACTGCTACTTCGCCGACGCCGCCAACCACAACCGGCCCCAGCTCGAGCAACTGGTCAGCGACGCCCTTCATTACCTGGCGGGCCTTCCCTCCCCCGCCCTGCCGGCTGGCGGCGCAACCGCTGCGAACGCTGCCAGGGGCGGCGAACGGACTACGCGCGGAGGCTCGGGCGGCGTGCCGGCCGCAGACGCCGCCTCGCCGCTGCCGCCGGTGCGCGACGGCAACCGTCGCTACTGGGGGCGGGGGGGCTCCGTAGAACCCGGGGTGGTGCCTGCGGAAATCGCCCCCACGACGCTGCCGATCGCCGCCGATCCGCAGGAGGTCCTCAATCGAATCCTGCTCTCGCGCACCGGCCCCGAGCTGACCGGCTACCCGGCCGCCGATACTCCCTTCACGCTCACCAGCCCCCAGGTCGTCGCCGCCGGCTCGCAGCTCGGCCGCGTCGACGAGCTCTGGGTGCACCCGCAGCGCATCCTCCGCGGCCTGCGCTTCGGGATCGTGCGACCCGGCCGCGGCGTCACCTGGATCGACGCCGGCGGCGGCCAGCACACGTTCATCGCCCGCCCCGAGGGCTCCGAGCTCAAGTACAACGACGGCGATGTCGAGCTCGGCATCCATCTGACCGTCGACCGCCGCTACCCGGCGCTGGTCGCCGTGCTTTCGGTGCGCAGCCCGGCGGCGCTCAAGCTCATCGCCGCCTGGGAGGTCGACAGCACGGCGAGCTGGCCGCGCGACGACAGCCTCTCGGGTCCCCTCGAGCTGGGCTGGGACGACGGCGCCCGGGCGGCGGTGTGGCGTGACGGCGACGGCGGCTTCGCGGCGATGGCGGGCTTCGGCCACCCCCCCGCCGTCCATGTCCTCGGCTATCGGCCCGAGCGCGACCTGGGGGAGGCGGGCTTGATCATCGAGGAGGAGGGGGAGCGGGAGGAGGTCAAGGAAGAGGATGCCGGCGGCGGGCGCGGCGTCGCCGCCCAGGTAAGCCTGGCCGCCGGAACGACCCTGGTGCCGTTCGTCGCCGTCGGCGGCGACCCGGCGGCCCTCGACGTCAATGAGGCCTTCGCCGCCCTGGTCTCGGCGCCCGGCCTGGCCTGGGTCGAAAACTACAACCATTTTCGCGGCTTCCTCGGCAACGACGGCACCACGAGCTTGCTCGGCCTCGGTGCCGGCACCCCGAGCCAGAGCTTCAAGGACGCCTTCGTATGGGCCAAGGTCGGCCTCGAGTCGCTGCGCGCCGTCGTCCCCGGGGTCGGCGCCGGCATGCTCTCCGCGGCCGGCGGGCCGGCGGCGGCAGATGCGGGAGCTGCCGCGGTCCCGGAGCTCGGCGGCGTCGGCGCGCTCTGGGGGGCCATGGCGGCCGACGCCTACGGGGATCGCGCCGCGGCCGCCGACACGTTGCGACTGATGGCCCACTACCAGGGCATCGACGGGCGCCTGCCGAGCGCCGTCTCGCCGTCGCGCGAGGTCCGCTACAACGCGGCCGCCACCACCCCGCTGTTCGTGATCGCTGCCGAGAACCACGTCCGCACCTGGGGCGATCGCGCGCTCCTCGGCGAGCTGTGGCCGGCGATCACCCGGGCGCTCGACTACGGGGCCGCCGCCGACCGCAACGAGGACGGCCTCATCGACGGCTACGGCGCCGCGGACCGCTGGGGCGGCGGCCCCGAGGTGGTGACCCCGATCGATCTAGCGGCGCTGTGGGGGGCGGCGCTGGAGGCGGGGGCCCGCCTGGCGGAATGGCAAGGCGACGGCCAGCGGACCGCCGCCAGCAGACAGGGCGCCGACCGGGTCCGCCAGATCCTCAACCAGGAGTACTGGGACCCCAACAGCCGCAGCTTCGACTTCGCCAAGCGCCGCGACGGCACCTTCGACAGCGCGCGGACGGCGCTGCCCGCGCTGCCGATCGTGTTCCGGCTGCTGGATCCCACCGCCGACGCCGCCCTCGACCAGCTCGCCGGGGCCGAGCTGAGCACCGACTGGGGCGTCGGCCTGGCCGGCATCGCGCCACCGCCCGCCGAGAGCGCGGCGGCCGCCCCGGCCCCCGACCCGCACCCCCTCGCCGACCGGGTCGACCCGCTCTTCACCGGCTGGGCAGCGCTGGCGGAGTTCGCCCGCCACCGCGCCGACGCCGGCTTCGCCCATACGCTCGCCAACCTGCAGCTGCTCGCCCACGGCAACCTCGGCCGCGTCCCGGCGGCGCTGGGCCGTGACCGCTTCGAGGCCGTCTCCGGCGCCTCCCACTCGGCCGCCGGCCAGGCGCTCACCATCCTGCCGGTGATCTGGGGGCTGCTGGGCATCCGTGCCGACGCCATGGACACCGCCGGCGGCACGGTGGGCGGCACCCTGACGGTGGCACCCCACCTGCCGGCGGCCTGGGACGAGGTCACGGTGGAGCGGGTGCGCATCGGCAACGACGAGCTCCGCGTTCGGGTGCGGCGCCGGGCGAGCCAGACCCATTTCCACCTCACCCACCTCAAGGGCAACACGCCGCTGCGGCTGCGTCTCTCCGCCCATGTCCCCAACGACGTGCAGGTCAACCTCAACCGCGACCTCGTCGGCGCGACGCTGGAGGGGGACGAGGTCATCGAGGAGTCGTCGGCCGACCGCTCCTCCACCGCCGTGGTGAGGACGACGGCGACCGAGTCGATCGTCACCTTCGATCATGGCGAGTACCCGCTGCTGATCGCCCCGCAGGTGACCCCGCAACCCGGGGCCCCCTCCCAGGGCTTGCGGGTCATCCGCAGCCGCTACCTCGGGGGGGTCATGAGCATCGAGGTCGAGGGCCTGCCGGGCACCGCCTATACTCTGCGCCTGCGGGCACCCTGGCGGATCGCGCAGGTGACGGGAGTGCCGAATCCGACCATCGGCCAGCCCGAGGCGGGGTCGGCGACGATCCAGATCGTCATCCCCGGCAGCGGCGGCCGCTACCAGCGGGTCAACCTCGAGGTCTCGTTCGCGCGATGAGCAAGAGCGTCTCCGACCGCCATGCCTGGTACGCCCTCGACACCGCCAAGGTCAACCGCCTCGCCTTCAACGGCTCGCCGGAGCCAACTCTGGGCATCGAGGTCGAGTATCAGATCATCGATCCGGAGAGCGGCGAGCTGGCCCCCGGCGGCCCGGCGATCCTCGAGGCCTTCGACCAGCCGGCCTACGCCAAGCCCGAGCTGCTGCGCTCCACCGTCGAGCTCAACGTCGGCCCCTGCCGCACCGCCGGGGAGGCGGGCGCCCACCTCGCCGAGCGGCTCGCCGCCCTGCGCAAGACCGCCCTGCAGCTGGGCTTCGACCTCATCGCCGCCGGCACTCATCCGACGTCGGCCTGGGAAGACCAGGAGATCACCGACTCGCCGCGCTATCGCAACCTCCTGGAGCGCATGCAGTGGCCGGCGCGCCGGCTGATGATCTTTGGTGTCCACGTCCACGTCGGCGTCGGCAGCGGCGAGAAGGCCATTGCGATCACCAACTCGCTGACCACCTTCCTGCCCCACCTGCTGGCGCTGTCGGCGTCGAGCCCCTTCTGGCACGGCGAGGACACCGGCCTGGCGTCGGTGCGGGTGAAGATCTTCGAGTCGCTGCCGGCCGCCGGTCTCCCCTACCGGATGGTCAACTGGGGCGAGTTCCAGCGCTTCATGAACACCCTGATGAACGCCGGCGCCATCGAGTCGATCCGCGAGATCTGGTGGGACGTCCGCCCCCATCCCGTCTTCGGGACGGTCGAGGTGCGGATCGCCGACGCCCTGCCCAGCATCCGCGAGACCATCGCCGTGGCGGCCCTCGTCCAGTGCCTGGTGGTCAAGCTATCGGAGATGTACGACGACGGCGAGTACCTGCCGCTCAACCGCCACTGGATCGTCGCCGAGAACAAGTGGCGGGCGGCTCGCTACGCCGACCAGGCGCTGGTGATCGCCGG
>Ga0214471_10000747_pt1 | contig 26535 bp, 19 predicted proteins | sample RVTome_5_FD_207665 | JGI IMG/M metagenome (GOLD analysis project Ga0214471, IMG submission 207665) | Soil microbial communities from uranium-contaminated site in the Upper Colorado River Basin, Wyoming, United States - RVT142D155 | ecosystem: Environmental > Terrestrial > Soil > Contaminated >... | reverse complement strand
TCAGGTTCACCTCGGCTCCTTTCACCAGGTGACACTGTCGCCGGTGTGCCCGCCGGCAACGAGGGACGAAAGTCCCGATTCGGCGACGTTCGGCGGATGAAGCAGGGTCTTTCGACCCTGCGAGGGGCAACCGGGATACCGATACCTTGGGGCGCGAGGCGAAAGGACAGCGGATGCGACGACTCTTGGTACTGGGCGCCGGCACGGCCGGCACCATCCTGGTCAACAAACTCAGCCGGCGACTGTCGAAGACCGAGTGGGACATCGCGGTCGTCGACGGCTCGCGTTCACACGTGTATCAGCCGGGCCTGGTGTTCGTCCCCTTCGGGCGGTACGAGGAGGCCGACCTGATGCGCCCGACGCGCGCTCAGCTGCCGGCCGGCGTCTCGCTCATCGAGGGCGAGGTCGAGCTGGTGGATCCGGGCAGCAACCTGGTGAGGCTCGTCGACGGCACCGAGATCGAATACGACCAACTCGTGATCGCCACAGGAACCCACCCCCGTCCCGACCAGACCGAGGGACTGATGGGCGACGGTTGGCGCACCGACGTCCACGAGTTCTACACCCACGAGGGGGCCTTCGCGTTGCGCGACAGGTTGACCCGCTTCGCGGGCGGCGACCTCGTGGTCCACGTGTCCGAGATGCCCATCAAGTGCCCGGTGGCTCCCTTGGAGTTCGCATTCCTGGCGGACGCCCACTTCCGGGGCAAAGGCATGCGCGACAAGGTGACGATCACCTACGTCACCCCGCTCCCCGGCGCCTTCACCAAACCCATCGCCGGTGCCCACCTCGGCGGCATGCTGGAATCGCGCGGAATCGGCCTGGAGCCGGACTTCATGGTCGAGCACGTCGAGGACGGAGCCCTGGTCTCGTACGACGAGCGCTCCATCGCCTTCGACCTGCTGGTCACGGTGCCGGTGAACATGGGGGCCCCGTTCGTGGGCAAGTCTGGACTCGGCGACGAGCTCGACCACGTGCGAGTCGATCCGCACAACTTCCTGGTGCCGGACACCGACAACGTGTTCGCCATCGGCGACGCCGCCGCCCTGCCCACGAGCAAGGCCGGGTCGTCGGCTCACTTCGCCGTCGACGTGTTCTGCGAGAACTTCGTGGAGCACATCGACGGGCACCCCATGACCCACTCGTATGACGGCCACGCCAACTGCTTCGTCGAATCCGGCGACGGCAAGGCGCTGCTGATCGACTTCAACTACGACACGGAGCCGCTCCCGGGCAGCTTCCCCTTCGCCGGCGTCGGACCGATGCGCCTGCTGAAGGAGACCCGGCTGAACCACCTCGGGAAGCTGGCCTTCGAACCTGTGTACTGGAACGTGCTGCTGCCGGGCCGTTGGCTGCCCATCTCGACGGACATGTCCATGACCGGCAAGCATCGCCCCGAGAGCTGAGGAAGGAGGTGGCACCTTGAGCGTGGCCACCATTGGAGACCAACAGGTGGACGTCGACCAGGAGGGCTTCCTCACGGACCCCTCGCAGTGGAACGAGGCTCTGGGCGCGGTGCTGGCGTCCAACATCGGGATCGAGCTGACCGAAGCCCACTGGGCCGCGATCCGGTTCGCCCGCGGTGATCACGCCACCACCGGCGAGACGCCCACGCTGCGCCGGATGCAGTCCGTCGGCGGTGTCTCCACCAAGGAGATGTTCACCTTGTTCCCGAAGAAGCCCGCCAAGAAGATGGCCTACGTGGCGGGGCTGCCGAAGCCCGTCGGCTGCGTGTAGGACGAGAGGAGACATCTTGACAACCGTGGAGACCGCACCGGTCCCGATGTTCGAAGACGACCAGGCCGAGGGCCGCAAGCTGTGCATCATCTGCTCCAAGGGGTCGCTCGACATGGCGTACCCGGGCCTGGTGCTGGCCAACGCCGCGTTGGGCGAAGGCGTCGAGGTGCACCTGTTCTTCACGTTCTGGGGCTTCGACATCATCAACCGCAAGACAATGGCGCATCTCAAGTTCACGCCCGTGGGCAACCCGGCCACTCACATGCCTCCATCGCTGATGGGGCTGCCGGGGATGACGGCGTTCGCCACCCACATGATGAAGAAGCAGATCGAAGGGATCGACATCCCCGACGTCCCGGAGTTCATGGAGATGATCACCGATGCCGGCGGCCATCTATGGGCGTGCCGGATGTCGGCCGACATGATGCATCTCGACGAGAGCGACCTGTACGACCGGGTCGAGGGGATCATCAGCGCCGCAGACTTCATCGAGATCTCCGAAGGCGCCCAGATCATCTTCGTGTGATTGCCCCTCCCTTCTAGGGGGCTGTCGCAGTAACCGCCCGTGTCTCGATTCGAGGGGCTGCTTAGCCCTCCCTCTTCTGTTCCCCTCCCTTTTAGGGAGGGGTGGCCTCCGGCTTTGCGGGGGTCGGGGAGGGTGTCCACCGCCGACGAGATCTCGGTGGTGACTGCCGGCAGCTTCGAGAGGTCACCCACGTCGCTGTGCCCAGGGCCGAATCCCTCCCCCGTCGACGCCGAAGCCGCAAGCGTCTTCGCCGTCGCCATCCTCCCGGTGGAGCCGGGAGGCCCCTCCCTACAAGGGAGGGGAGGCGATGCCGCAAAGGACCGAGATCGTTGCCGAACCGGGCCGGCACCAGGATCGGTAAAGCGACAGTCCCCACAACGGAGGGGAAGTACTGTCGCTGCGATGAGCGACGCTGCCACGAGTGACGCCGGCGCCAACGTGGCGGCGATCATCGCCGGTGGCTTCCTCGCCTACCGCGATCGGTTCGCAGAGACCACAGCCGGGGCCGCCCCGCGCTTCGCCGGGCGCGACTGGTCCGGGATGCTCGCCGCCCCTGCCGAACGTCTGGACGCCTACGCCTCCTGCGTGGACACCGTGGTCGGTGAGGTGCGCACGACGCTGGGCGACCGTCTCGCCGAGCACGCGGTGTGGGCGGCCGCCAAGGAGGGCTACACGCCGGCGGTCGACGGCAGGCCCGATCGCGAGTTGGCCGAGACGTTTTTCAACTCGATCACCCGTCGCATCTTCCACACCGAGGGAATCGACCCCGAGATCGAGTATGTGTCGTCCGCACCCGGTCCCGGCCGGCAGGCCGGCGAGGGTGGCGCCGACGTCGTCGGGTTTGCGGGAACCCAGGCCGACCTGGCGGGTCATCTCTCCGGTCTCGCGTGGGAGGCCCCGTGGGTCAACCTGGAGCGCGACGTCACGCTGGCGGTGGCCGAGATCGGGCGCCGTTTCGAGCTGCTGGGTGTCCTCGATGTGGTGGGCCACATCGAGTTGCTCTCCGAGCCGTTCTACCGGGGCCAAGGGGCGTACCTGGTGGGACGGGCCCGCGCCGGAACGACGTGGCTGGCGTTGGCACTCGTGGTACACCACACGGCTCGTGGGCTCACCCTTGGGGCGGTGCTGGCAGAGGGCGACGACCTGAGTGTGCTGTTCAGCTACACGAGGGCGTCGTTCCTCGTGCGTACCGCATGCCCTGCCGCCACTGTGGCCTACCTGGGCGAGTTGATGCCGCACAAGCGGCCCGCCGAGTTGTACACCACCATCGGGTTCCACAAACACGGCAAGACCGAGTTGTACCGCGACTTCATGCGCCATGTCGCCGCCGGGGAGGACCGCTTCGAGCACGCCCGGGGGATCAAGGGCATGGTCATGATGGTGTTCACGATGCCCGGTTACGACGTGGTGTTCAAGGTGATCCGCGACAGTTTCCCCTACCCGAAGCAGACCACCCGTCGCCAGATCATGGCCAAGTACGCCATGGTCTTCCGCCACGACCGGGCGGGCAGGATGATCGAGGCGTACGAGTTCGAGCACCTCCGCTTTGCCCGCAGCCGCTTCGGCGACGATCTGCTGGCGGAACTGGCCGCCGAGGCATCGCGGACCGTGTCCATCGGCGAGGACGAGGTCACGCTGCACCATGTCTACGTGGAGCGACGGGTGACACCGCTCGACATCTACGTCCGCGAGGCCAATCCGATCAAGGCGCAGGCGGCGATCATCGACTACGGGCGAGCGATCAAGAACCTGGCGGCCACCAACATCTTCCCGGGCGACATGCTGCTGAAGAACTTCGGCGTGACCCGCAGCGGCAGGGTCGTGTTCTACGACTACGACGAGATCACGCTGCTCACAGACTGCAACTTCCGGGAGATCCCAGACACCACCGCTCCCGACCAGGAGATGGCGGCCGACCCCTGGTTCGGCGTTGGCGGTGCGGACATCTTCCCGGAGGAGTTCGTCCGTTTCCTCGGCATCCGCAGCGAGTTGCGCGACGTCTTCGACTACCACCACTCGGACCTGTTCACGGTCCGCTTCTGGCGGCGCGCTCAGGAGCGGGTGCGCACCGGCGAGGCCATCGAGATCTTCCCCTACCGGCGCAGTCGCCGGCTGGGGGCCTCGGCCCGGTCACGTCTTGGTGCGTTCGAGTAGAGCGACCACAACTGGGGCGCCCAGCCCATCGCACCGTCGATCGACGCCACCCGCCGCCGGCGGCCCGTAGCTCCCAGCACCGCCAGCCCGAGGGCCAGCAACGCGCTGCCGAACCACGCCAAGGCCCCGGCACTGAACCCTGTGGCCGGCAGCTCCTGAGGCAGCACCTGCTCCTGGGCGACGGTCGCCGAGTCCTCGTCACGCGGCGGGGCGGCGGGCAACTCGTTGCCCTCCTCGTCGGACGGCGTCCCCGTGGTGGCTGCCGTGTTGACCAGGTCGCGGTCGAGCGTGGTCTCGTAGTACCACACCACCGACGCTCCCGGCGCCAACAGGGCGGGGCTGCCCGAGGCAAGCGTCATGTCGGCGTCGGTGATCCCGAGGGTGGTGTCGTCGACAACCACGTCTGCCAGGTAGGTGTTACCCGTGTTCGTGACGAAGAAGCAGTAGGTGATGTCGCTGCCGTAGTCGTCGAACACGCTGGGCTCGCCGGGGCAGCCGGCGCCGCCGTCATGGCCGACGTAGACGGTCTTCACGATGCGGATACCGGGAACCAGCTCCTGGCCGAAGACGTCCTGGATGGCGACTCTGGCGTCGTCCTCGTCCGTTGGAGGCGGTACGTCCGGCAGCACCGTGCCGTTCTCGTCGGCGGGCGTGCCCGTGGTGGCGGCGACGTTCACCAGTTCGTCGTCGACGATGGTCGCCTCGTAGTACCAGGTGATGGAGTCGCCGGGGGCGAGCAGTGCCGGGTCGCCCGACAGCAGGGTCATGTCGGCGTCGGTGATGCCCAGGGTGGTGTCGTCGACCACCACATCGGCCAGGTGGGCCTCGCCGGTGTTGGTCACCACGAAGCAGTACGTGACGGGCGAGTTCGCCGAGTTGATGTACTCCTCGAGGCCTGGACAGCGCACCCCGGAGTCGTGGCCCCCGTACACCGTCTTCTGGATCTCGATGTCAGCGGTCGGCGGTGTGACCACCTCCACCGCGACGGAGGCGTCGTCCTCGTCCGACGGTGGCGGCACGTCCGGCAACGGACTGCCGTTCTGGTCGGACGGCGTGCCGGTGGTTGCCGCGACGTTCGTGAGGTCCTGGCCGGCGGTGCTCTCGTAGTACCAGGTGATGGAGTCGCCGGGGGCGAGCAGTGCCGGGTCGCCCGACAGCAGGGTCATGTCGGCGTCGGTGATGCCCAGGGTGATGTCGTCGACCACCACATCGGCCAGGTGGGCCTCACCGGTGTTGGTCACCACGAAGCAATAGGTGATTGCGGTCCCCGTGGCCACGGTCACGCTCTCGGCACCCGGACAGCCGGCGCCCGAATCGTGGCCGGCATAGATCGTCTTCTCGATCTCGATGTCGGCGGTCGGCGGTGTGACCACCTCGGCCTCGACAGAGGCGGTGTCGTCATCGACGACGGGGCCGCGGCTGAACGAGGGGTTGCCGTTGCCGTCGGTGGGGAACGCTCCGGCAGTGGCGATGTTGACGAGATCGCCGGTGATGGCGGTCTCGTATGCCCACACCACAGAATCTCCCGGCGCCAACAGCAGCGGATCGCCCGAGACGAGCGTCATGTCGGTGTCGGACACGCCCAGCATGGCGTCGCTCAGCGCAGCCTCGGCCAGTTCCTCGGTGCCGGTGTTGGTCACGGCGAAGCAGTAGGTCACGTCGGATCCGGCGGGTGCCGTGATGCCGTCGAGACCGGGACAACCGGCGCCGCCGTCGTGACCGGCATACACCGTCTTGGAGAGATCGATCGACAACGCCGCCGCCGAGGCGACGACCGGAATCGCGATGGCAGCCGTGGCGATCGCGATGACGAACGCAACTGCAACTGCCGGTGTTCTCCGGCTGGTTCGGCCTTCCATAGTCCCCCCGGACCTTTCCTCTCGAGGCGGGGCCCTTCCCGCCCGTGTGACCCGACTCCGGTGCTCGCCTGCTGATACCAGGCCGTCGCGGCTCCTGCCCGCGTCCTTCTCATGCTAGGTACGCCCATGCTGCGTAGGGTTGCTTTCCATGGAGACGACCACGGTGAGCATCACCACGGGAAGGATCCGAGGCCTTTTCGACTTGACTCACCACGTAGCGCGGTTTGTCGCCGGCCGTGGTGACGGCCTCATCTCCGTTTTCGTGCCGCACGCAACGGCGGGCGTCGCCGTCGTCGAGTTGGGCGCCGGCTCCGAGGAGGACGTGATGGCGGCCATCGACGCCACGCTGCCCCGCCGCGACGAGCGCTACCGGCACCGCCACGGCAGCCCGGGCCACGGCGCCGACCACGTCCTGCCCGCCCTCGTGTCCCCGTCGATCGTGATCCCTGTGTTGGATGGGTCGCCCGCCCTCGGCGCCTGGCAGTCGATCGTCCTCGTCGACCCCAACCCCGACAACGAGACCCGCACCGTCCGCCTCAGTTGGATACCCTCGTAGTACCCGATCGACGGGTCCAGGTCCGAGCCGTGGATCGGGGTGTCCGTGGTGCCGCGTACCAGGTACGACGCCTGACTCCCGACTTCTGACTACTGATGGCTGGCTACCATGCCGGCACCCCGCTACGCGCCCGCCGTCGCGGCGGGCACACACGAAGAGGAGTCGAGCATGGAGCAGGTGACCTTGCGCGCCACGCGGCGCGGCGAGGCCGGGACGAGGCCGGCAAGACGGCTGCGCCGCGACGGCTTCGTGCCCGCCATCGTCTACGGCCGTGGCATCGAGCCTCTCCCGGTCGTCATCGACGGACACGACCTCTTCATGGTGTTGCACACCGAAGCGGGCGCAAACGCAGTCATCAAGGTCGAGGTCGAGGGCGGCGAGAGCGTGCTCACCGTCGCCCGGGAAGTCCAGCGCCATCCGGTGCGGGGCGAGATCACGCACCTCGACCTGATCAAGGTCTCGCTGGACGTCGCCATCGAGGCGGAAGTGCATCTGGTCTTCCAAGGCACGCCCGATCCCGTCAAGAATGAAGGGGCGTTCGTCGAGACGATCGCCTCATCCGTGCTCATCGAGGCGCTGCCGACGCAGGTTCCTTCGAGCGTCGAGGTCGACATCTCCGCCCTGATGATCGGCGACACGCTGAAGGTGGCCGATCTGCCCACGCTCGACGGCGTGACCTATCTCGACGATCTCGACAAGCCGCTGCTCACGGTCCTGCTGCCGCGGGCGGAGGAGCCCGAGGTCGAGGAGGTCGAGGAGGGGGAGGGGGCTGCGATCGAGGCCGGCGCCGAAACGGCCGCGGAGGCGGCGTCCGGCGCCTCCGGCGACGAGGGCTGAGCCGTCGCCGGCCGCACCGTTGTCGTCGGGCTGCGCAACCCGGGTTCCCGCTACGAAGGCAACCGCCACAACACCGGAGGCGAGGTCGTCTCGCTCGTGGCGGATCGATGCAGCGCCTCCTTCAGGAAGGCGAAGCGCTTCATACGCGCCGAGGTGGCCGAGGTTCGCATCGCGCAGCACGCGGTGGTGTTGGCGCTGCCGACGACGTTCATGAACGAATCCGGCCAGGCGGTGGCTCCACTACTGCGCTACTACGGTGCCGAAGTCGCCGATCTGCTCGTGGTCCACGACGACATCGACCTGCCATTCGCCAAGCTGCGCGTGGCTCACGACCGCGGATCAGGCGGCAACAACGGAGTACGGTCGATCATCGGCTCGGTGGGCGCCTCCGGATTCTGGCGGCTGAAGTGTGGTGTGGGCCGGCCCCCAGGGCGGATGGATCCTGCCGAATACGTCCTGCACCGCTTCTCGGCAGCCGAGGCCGAGGATGCCGGGGTGATGATTCAACGCGCCGCCGCCGTCGTGGAGCGGTTCGTCGTCGAGGGTGGAGAATCGGCACGCCAACTCGCCGGCGACCTGTCTGGCGCGGATCCGGGAGACCTCCGGTGAGTCTCTTCGTCGGCCGGTTCGTCGGCGCCATCGACCAGGGGACGACGAGCACCCGGTTCGCCGTGGTCGACCACTCCGGAGCGATCGTTGCGATGGCCCAGCAGGAGCACCGCCAGATCACGCCCCGCCCCGGCTGGGTGGAGCACGACGCAGAAGAGATATGGGACGCGACCACGGCGGTGATCGGGCGTGGGCTCGCAAGTGCCGGGATCACCCCCGCCGACCTCGTGGCCGTCGGCATCACCAACCAGCGCGAGACGACGGTGGTGTGGGACCGGGCCGATGGCCGTGCGGTCGCTCCGGCCATCGTCTGGCAGGACACGCGCACCGCAGACCTGTGCCGCCGCCTCGCCGGTGAGGCCGGGCAGGATCGGTTCCGCGCCGCTACCGGGCTTCCGCTGGCGACCTACTTCTCGGCACCCAAGCTGCGCTGGATCCTCGACGAGTCGCCCGACCTGCGGTCGAGGGCGGTTGCGGGCTCGTTGTGCTTCGGGACGATCGACGCCTGGTTGGCGTTCCGGCTCACCGGTCGCCACGTGACCGACGTCACCAACGCCGGCCGCACCATGCTGATGGGCCTGGAGTCGCTGTCCTGGGACCCCGACCTGCTCGGCGCCTTCGACGTGCCGGCGGTGATGCTGCCCGACATCGTGCCGTCCGTGGGTCACGTCGCCCGGTGCATCGGGCCTCTCGAAGGGGTACCGCTGTCGGGGATCCTCGGCGACCAGCAGGCCGCCATGTTCGGCCAGGCGTGCCTGGCGGCCGGCGATGCCAAGAACACCTACGGAACCGGGTGTTTCATGCTGGTGAACACCGGCACCCGGATCGTGCAATCGTCGGCCGGACTGGTCACGACCGTGGCCTACCAGGTGGGCACCGGCAAGGCGCGTTATGCGCTCGAGGGGTCGGTGGCGGTCGCTGGTTCCGGCGTGCAGTGGCTGCGTGACAACCTGCGGATCATCGAGGATGCAGCAGGCGTCGAGCAGTTGGCGGAGACGGTCGCCGACAACGGCGACGTCTACTTCGTCCCGGCGTTCAGCGGGCTGTTCGCCCCCTACTGGCGTGCAGACGCCCGCGGCGTCATCGCCGGGCTCACCCGTTATGCCGAGTCGGGGCACCTCGCCCGGGCGGTGCTGGAGGCGGTGGCCTACCAGACCCGCGACGTGTTGGAGGCGATGGAGGCCGACACCGGGCTCTCGCTCGAGGCGTTGAGGGTCGACGGCGGGATGGTGGTCAACCGGCTGCTGATGCAGTTCCAGGCCGACCTGCTGGGCATTCCGGTGATCGTGCCGCGGGTCACGGAGACCACTGTGTTGGGAGCGGCGTATGCCGCCGGTTTGGGCGAGGGTTTCTGGCGCGACGCCGAGGACCTGCGGTCGCACTGGCAGGAGGCGGCGAGATTCGAGCCCGACATGGCACCCGAGCAGCGCGATGCGCTGTACACGTCGTGGAAGAAGGCCGTCGACAAGAGCTACAACTGGGTCGGGTAGCGGGTACTCCCGGCCGGTACCATCGGCGTACGTGAACGTCCCAAACCTCCTCGCCTACGTGCGCATCGCGCTGACGCCGGTGGTCATGGCGCTGGTGCTGCTCACCGAACACGTCGACCACGCCTTCGGCCTGGCCGCGGTGTTCTTCACCATCGCCGCCGTCACCGACTTCGCCGACGGCTACCTGGCGCGTCGCTGGGAGATCACCACGACCTACGGGGCGTTCCTCGACTCGGTGGCCGACAAGGTGCTGGTGACCGGCTCCCTTCTGGTGCTGATCGAGGTGCAGAGAGCCTGGTCGTGGGCGGCGTTCGTCATCATCGTGCGAGAGTTGGCGGTGATGGGGCTGCGCTCGGTGGCGGCCCTGGAGTCGTCGTCCAAGGTGCCGCCGAGCCCATGGGGCAAGCTCAAGGCGGCCAGCCAGTTCGTCGCCATCGGGTTGGCGATGCTGCGCTCGTCGAGCGAGCTGGGGCCTTTCTTCCTCGACGAATGGGTGATGCTGCTGGCCGTCGTCACCACCATCATGTCGGCCTGGGACTACTTCTCCCGGTTTGGCACCGCCTTGCGCGGCACCAGCGCAGCGCGGTGACCTCGGCGTTCCTCACGGGAGGGACCGGCTTCGTGGGCGGTGCCCTGCTGGAACGGCTGGTGGCCGCCGGGTACCAGATCAGGGCGTTGGCTCGGACCCCTGCGGGATGCTCGCTGTTGGAGGACGCAGGCGCCGCCCCGATTCTCGGGGACCTGTCCCTGGTGGCGCCGTTGACGGCAGCCGTCGAGGACTGTGAACTCGTCTTCCACGTCGCCGGCGTCAACGAGATGTGCTCGCGGTCGCCGCGGGCCATGTTCGAGACCAACGTCACCGGCACCCGCAACGTGGTGCGAGCGGCTGCGGCCGCGGGAGCGCGGCGGGTCGTCTTCACCTCTTCTGCGGCGGCGCTCGGTGAGCGCCACGGGACCGTGGGGGACGAGGACAGCGAACATCGCGGCCGCTACCTCTCGCAGTACGAGCGGTCGAAACGAGTCGGCGAGATCACGGCTTTCACGACCGGCGACCGCGCCGGCGTCGAGGTGGTGGCGGTCAACCCCTCCTCGGTGCACGGGCCGGGTCGCCTCGGCGGCTCCGCCCGGCTGCTGCTCGAGGCGCTGCGAGCCGGCCGACCGTGGCTGGTCGACAGCGCCGTGAGCTTTGTCGACGTCGCCGACTGCTCCGAGGGCCACCTGCTGGCCGCGACGAGGGGTCGAGCCGGTTCACGGTACGTCCTCAACGGCGCCAGCCTGCACGTTGGCGACCTCGTCGCCATGATGCAGGAGGTGGCCGGGGTCGAGGTCGCTCCGCGCATGGTGCCGAGGTGGCTGGCACGCACGGCCGGTTTTCCGGCCGCTTGGGCCGCCAATCGGCTGGGGCGCTCGACGGCATTGTGCCCCGAGGTGGTGCGCACCCTGCTCCACGGCCACCGCTACGACGGCTCCCGTGCGGAGCGTGAGCTGGGACTGGCCTACACGGCGCCCCAGGAGACCGTGCGCCGTACCGTCGATTGGTACCGCGCCGAAGGTCTGCTGTGAGCGGCGTCCCCGACCTCCGGGGAGTGTTCGTGGGCTCGTCGACTGGGTAGCCTCGGGGCTCGTGCCTGCGCCGCTTGCCTCGCTGCTGGATCGATGGCCGGCCGACCTCGTCCCCGAGCCCTCCGGGAGACTCGTCGTGCCGCCAAGCGCGCGCGCCGTGACGTTGGCAGGCATCGCCCGGCACCTGGACGCGGCCGTGCTGGCGATCGTGCCCGGCGAGCGGGAGGCCGAGGATCTCGTCGACGACCTGGCGCTGTTCACCGACGTTGCGCTCTTGCTCCCCGCCTGGGAGACGCTGCCTTTCGAGCATCTCTCGCCCAACGTCACGACCATGGCCCGCCGCGCCGTCGCTCGCCACGCCCTGGAATGGGGTGAGGCCGGCACCGTGGTCGTTGGCTCGGTGCGCGCCGTCACCCAGCGGCTCAGCCCGTCGTCGTGTGCGCCGATCGTGCTCGTTGCCGGGGCCGAGGTGGGCTACGACGACCTGATCGTCGGCATGGCCCAATCCGGCTACCACCGAACCGACAGGGTGGAAGCCAAGGGGGAGTTCGCGGTGCGCGGAGGCCTCATCGACGTCTACCCGGCCCAGGGCGAACACCCCTACCGGATCGAGTTGTGGGGCGACGAGATCGAGGAGATCCGCACCTTCTCGGTGGCCTCTCAGCGTTCGACCGACGCCGTAGACCGGGTGGTCGTGTACCCGGCGCGCGAGTTGCGGCCCGACGCCTCGGTGCGGGCGGCGGCTACCCGGCTCCTCGAGACCGAGCCATGGGCGGCGGCCACCTGGGACCGGCTGGCGGCCGGTCTCGCCTTCCAGGGAATGGAATCGTGGCTGCCATGGCTGGCGCCCGAGACCACGCTCGGCGACGTCGCACGCGCCGCTCGGGTCCTCCTGTTCGACCCGGCTCGCGCCGCCGACCGCAGCGCCCAACTCGTCGCCGAGGAAGCGGACCTCGCGGAGGCGCTCGCCCCGACGTGGGGCCACGGGGCTCCCGCCGCCGGCGAGCACCCCGCGCTCTACCTGGGACTCGACAGGGCGCTCGCCGGCACCGACCACGTCGAGTCTCCGCCGCTCGCCGGCAGGCCCGGCGACCCCGGCATCGAGGTCAGGGGGCTCGACGCGGTGCCCGGGGACCCGGACAGCGTCGCCGCTGCGGTGAAGCGCTGGCAGGGCAGGGATGTTGCCGTGGTGGTGGCGATGGACGGACTGCCGGCCGCCCGCCGCGTCGCCGGTGTGCTCGCCGAAGCGGGGATCGGCCTCGACGTGGTGGAGCGGGTGACGGCGGCCCGGCCCGCGGTGCTCGCCACCGGGATCCACCATGGTTTCGTGGCGCCCTCCCTCGGATTCGGCGTGGTGGGCGAGCAGGAGATCGCAGGACGGCGCCGTGCCCACCGCCGTGCCGGGCCGCGGCGCGAGCAGGAAGCACCCGCCTACCGCGACCTGGAGCCGGGCGACTTCGTCGTGCACCACCACCACGGCATCGGGCGCTTCGAAGGCCTGGTGCATCGCGAGATCGCCGGCGTCGAGCGCGACTACCTCCTCATCGCCTACTACGGCTCGGACCGTCTCTACGTGCCCACCGACATGCTGGCGGCGGTGCGCCCCTACATCGGTGGCGAGACGCCGCGGCTCTCGCGCATGGGCGGCGCCGACTGGGCGACAACCCGGTCGAAGGTGCGCAAGGCGGTAGCGGTGGTGGCGGAGGAGGTCATCAGCCTGCACCGCAAACGGGCGGCGGTGAGCGGCCACGCCTTCGGCCCCGACACGCCGTGGCAGCGCGAGGTCGAGGCTGCGTTCCCATACGAGGAGACGCCCGATCAGATCGTCGCCATCGCCGAGACGAAGACCGATATGGAGTCCGCCGGGCCCATGGACCGGCTCATCTTCGGTGACGTCGGCTTCGGTAAGACCGAGGTGGCGCTGCGCGCCGTCTTCAAGGCCGTCCAGGACGGCAAACAGGCAGCGGTGCTGGTGCCGACCACGCTGCTCGCCCAGCAACACCTCGCCACGTTCGGCGAGCGCCTTGCCCCGTACCCGATGCGGGTGGAGGGGCTCAGCCGCTTCCTCACGACCAAGCAGCAACGTGAGGTGATCGCAGGCTTGGGGTCGGGTGCGGTCGACGTCGTGATCGGCACTCACCGCCTGTTGTCGGAGGACGTGGTGTGGAAGGACCTCGGCCTGCTGGTGGTAGACGAGGAACAGCGCTTCGGCGTGTCCGCCAAGGACAAGCTGAAGCAGATGCGAGCCTCGGTCGACGTGCTGACGCTCACGGCCACCCCGATCCCGAGAACGCTGGAGATGGCCCTGACCGGCATTCGCGACGTCAGCCACATCCGCACTCCGCCCGAGGATCGCCACCCGATCCTCACCTATGTGGGGCCTTTCGACGAGCAAGCGGTCGCTGCGGCGCTGCGGCGCGAAATGCTGCGCGAGGGCCAGGTGTTCTACGTCCACAACCGCATCAGGTCGATCGACCACGCCGTCGAGCGCCTGAGGGCGATGGTTCCCGACGCCCGCTACGCGGTGGCTCACGGCCGCATGAGCGAGGGCCAGCTCGAGCAGGTGATGTACGACTTCTGGAACCGCGAATACGACGTGCTGGTGGCGACCACCATCATCGAATCCGGACTCGACCTGCCGCAGGTCAACACCCTGGTAGTGGAGCGCGCCGACCGGCTCGGGTTGGCGCAGCTCTACCAGTTGCGCGGCCGGGTCGGGCGGTCGAGCCAGCGGGCGTACGCCTATCTGTTCCATCCGCCCGAAGAGACGCTCACCGAGGACGCCTACCGGCGGCTGGAGGCCATCGGCGAGTTCTCCGACCTCGGCTCCGGCTTCCAACTCGCCATGCGGGACCTCGAGATCCGTGGGGCCGGCAGCATCCTCAGCGAGGTCCAGGCCGGTCACATCGCCGCCGTCGGCTTCGATCTCTACGTCGAGTTGGTGGCCGACGCCGTCGCCGAGTTGCGCGGCGAGCCCATCGAGGCCGAGGAGCCGCCCGAGGTGCGCATCGACATCCCGGTGGACGCCCACCTCCCCGCCGAATACGTGCCCAGCGCCGACCAGCGCCTCGAGGCGTACCGCCGGCTGGCGGTAGCCACCACGGAGGCAGAGGTCGACGACGTAGTGGCGGAATGGGGCGACCGCTTCGGCGCACTCCCTGGGCCGGCGGCGGCACTCATCGATGTCGCCAGGCTCCGGGTGGAGGCGCTGCGCGTCGGCGTCGCAGAGTTGGTGGCGGTGCGCCAGGAGGTGCGGATATCGCCGGTGGAGCTGCGGCCGTCCCAGGAGGTGCGCCTGCAACGCCTCTCGCCTCGGGCCGTGCTGCGCGGTGCGGTGCTGTTCGTGCCGGCGCCGCGCAAGGAGCCGGCGGCGGCGCTGGCGGCGTTCCTCCGTACAATGTGGCCGCCCGCCATCGAGGAGAGCCCGCCGCGTGAGTAGGAGCCGTCTCGCCGTCTCCCTGGTCGCCGCCCTGCTGGTGGCGGGATGCGCTGGACCGCCGCTCGCCACCGTTGAGGGCGAAGCGGTGACGCTGGCCGATCTCGCCGAGTTCAACCCGGTCCACGGCGACGGGAGGTCTCCGGCCGGCGACTTTCGGGCCGATCTCGTGGCCCTCCTGCTGATCGAGGCGATCGCGGCGCGTGCCGCGTCGGAGTTCGGTGTGGCGGTGAGCGACGCCGAGGTGACGAGCTTCGTTGCCGCCCCACCGCCGCAGTACGCGGCGCTCGTCCTCGACTGGCAGCGGCAGGTAACATCCGAGCAGGCGTCGCAAGGCCAGATGGACGCCAATCTGGCGTCTTTGCTGGTGCGCAACGAGGTGGGGCGGTTCCTGGCGAGCCCCGACAGGCTCGCCGTCGTGTTCGGCGAATCGCCCGAGCTCTTCTACTCGGCCTGTATCCGCCAGATCCGGGTTGCAACCGAAGAGGAGGCGATCGACGTCATGGCGCGCCTCGACGCCGGGGAGGACTTCGCGGCAGTCGCCGAGGAGATATCCATCGACCGCGAGTTCACCGATGGCCTCCTCGTCGACGCGGCCACCGGCGAGTGCAACGTTGCCCTCGCCCGCTTCCTGCAGAACGCCCCTTCGTTCGCGACCACCGTGCTCGGGGCCGGGGTCGGCGTCCTGGAAGGGCCTGTGCAGTCGGAGGTGGGCTGGCACGCCCTGGTGGTCGAGGAGCGGACCGGCCCGGCGTCGGTCGACGACTTGCGCGCCGACCCTGCCGCCTACCTCACAGACGACGTGCTGTCCGAGCTGATGGTGCCCTGGCTGGCGGAGGTCCTCGCCGGCGTAGCCATCACCGTCGATCCGGCCATCGGCACGTGGTCGCCGGCCGATCGCGGCATCGCTCCTCCGGGCTGACGGTGGGGGCGCTCACCATCGTCGGCCTTGGCCCGGCCGGCGCCGACCGGCTCCCCGCCGTCACCCGGGCGCTGCTCGACGACCCGGCGACCACCGTGATCGTGCGCACCCTGGTCCACCCTGCGGCGTCCGACCTCGCTGCGGCGCGTCACATCGTGAGCTGTGACGACCTGTACGACACCCTTCCCGACTTCGAGGCGGTGTACGCCGCCATCGTGGAGCGGGTCCTGGCGACGGCGGCGTCGGGCCCGACGGTCTACGCCGTACCGGGGAATGCCGCCGTGGGGGAGCGCACGGTGAGCCTCCTCCAGGCTGAGGCGGCCGCCTCCGGCATCGACGTGGATGTGGTGCCCGGCGAGAGCTTCCTCGACCTCGTGTTCGCCGCCACAGGCATCGATCCCATCGAGCGCGGCGTGCAGGTGCTCGACGGTCGCAACCTCCCCGACCCGCTGCCGCTCCACCTGCCGACCGTCGTCACCCAGGTGGATGGACCCCTGGTGCTCGCCGAAGTCGTCTCCATCCTGGCGCGGGTGCTGCCCGACACGACGCCGGTCGTGTTCCTCGACGCCCTGGGATCGGTGGACGAACGCGTCATCTCCACCAACCTCGGCACTGTGGGCGCCGAGCATCCCGGCCCGCGCACGACGCTGGTGGTCGACCCCCCGCCCGCGGGGTGGCACGGCCTGGTCGCCACCAACCGGCTGCTGCGGGCCCAGTGCCCGTGGGATCGTGAGCAGACTCACCACAGCCTGGTGGCCCACCTCGTCGAGGAGACCTACGAGACGGTGGAGGCGCTGCACCGGCTGCCGGCGGAGGCACCCGCCGGCGACGTCGACCATGTCGCATATGCCGCCTTGGAGGAGGAACTGGGCGACCTGCTGCTCCAGGTGGTGTTCCACGCGACGCTGGCCGAGGAGGCCGGCGCCTTCGACGTCGAGACCGTGGCCGAGGGGATCCGCCGCAAGCTGGTGCATCGCCATCCCCACGTGTTCGGGGAGGTCGCCGCCGACACCGCCGACGAGGTGCGCGCCAACTGGGACGCGATCAAGGCCGCCGAGAACCCCAGGGCGTCGTTGATGGACGACGTGCCGGCGGCGCTTCCCGCGATCGAGCGCGCCGACCGGATGCAGCGCCGAGCCGCATCGGTGGGCTTCGACTGGCCGGACGCCGCCCCGGTGCTGGCGAAGCTCGATGAGGAAGTGGCGGAGTTGGTCGAGGCGCTCGAACGCGAGCCGCGACGTGTCGCCGACGAGATGGGAGACGTGTTGTTCAGCGTCGTGAACCTGGCGCGGCATCTCGGCGTCGGCCCGGAGCTGGCGCTGCGGGGGGCGGCGCAGCGGTTCGAGACCCGGTTCCGCGAGGTGGAGCGCCTCGCCGGGAAACAGGGTCGTCGCCTCGAGGAGATGAGCCTCGCCGAGATGGACGCCCTGTGGGATCGCGCCAAGGACGCCGGCGCCTGAATCCGTTCTTGCGGATCCGGCGGCCAAAAGTGGCCGGAATGTACGCAAGTTCGGGGGGGGGTGTGGCGCCGGCATCGCGGCCGCCCGTGATACAGTCGCAATTCAACCGAAAGGGCCCATATGACCACCATCACGAAGGTCAGGGCCCGCGAAGTCCTGGACTCCCGGGGTAACCCGACGGTCGAGGCCGAGGTCCTCCTCGCTGGCGGCGGATTCGGCCGGGCTGCGGTCCCCTCCGGGGCGTCAACGGGGGCGCTCGAGGCCAACGAGCTTCGGGACGGCGGAGACCGCTACGGCGGGAAGGGCGTGCAGCGGGCCGTCGATCACGTCAACTCGACCATCGCCGCTGCCGTGGTTGGCATGGATGCCACCCGCCAGGAGGCGATCGACCAGACGATGCTCGACCTGGACGGCACCCCCAACAAGGAGAAGCTGGGCGCCAACGCCATCCTGGCCGTCTCTCTCGCCGTGGCTCGGGCCGCGGCCGCGGGTCTGGGTATCCCCCTGTTCCGCTACCTGGGCGGCACAGGGGCGAGGCTGCTCCCGGTGCCGTGCCTCAACGTGCTCAACGGCGGCGCCCATGCCGCCAACTCGGTCGACATCCAGGAGTTCATGCTGGTGCCCGGGGGGGCGCCGTCGTTCCGTGAGGGGCTGCGGGCCGGCGTCGAGGTGTACCACGCGCTGAAGAAGGTGCTGGCAGGAAACGGCCTCGCCACCAATGTCGGCGACGAGGGCGGGTTCGCTCCCAACCTGCCATCCGACCGGGCGGCCCTCGAGTTGTTGTCCGAGGCTGTCGAATCGGCCGGGTACGCGCTGGGGCGTGACGTCGCACTCGCCCTCGACGTGGCTGCCAACGAGTTGCACCGGGCAGGGCGCTACGAGTTGGAGGGCCGCCAGCTCACCTCGGAGGAGATGGTCGACCACCTCGCCGGGCTGGTCGACGACTTCCCCCTGGTGAGCATCGAGGACGGGCTCGACGAAACAGACTGGGAGGGGTGGGCGCTGCTGACCGCCAGGCTGGGCGATCGGATCCAGATCGTGGGCGACGACGTGTTCGTCACCAACCAGGACCTGGTGCAGCGCGGCATCGACAGCGGCGTCGCCAACGCCGTGCTGATCAAGGTCAACCAGATCGGCAGCCTCTCGGAGACGCTGCACACCATGGAACTGGCGCGCTCGCACCAATACGGGCTGATGGTCAGCCACCGGTCTGGCGAGACCGACGATTCCTTCATCTCGCATCTGGTGGTGGCCACCAACGCCGGCCAGATCAAGTCGGGGGCGCCGGCGCGGGGCGAGCGCACCGCCAAGTACAACCAGCTCCTGCGGATCGAAGAGGCCTTGGGCAACGAGGCCCGTTATGCCGGCTGGGCGCCGTTCCGGAGGGCTTCGACGTGATCGACGCGCCGGCCGAGCCGGAGGCGCCTCGGCGTGCCGGCCGCCGGCACCGCCGCTCGCCGTGGGTGGCGTTGCTCTTGGTGGTGGCACTGGCCATCACGCTGGCGGGGATCTTCCCGTTTCGACAGATGATCGCCCAGCAGCGCCAGGTGGAGAACACCGAGGCCGATCTCGCCGCCCTTTCGGCCGCCAACGAGGCTCTGGAGACCGATATCCGTGCGCTCCACAGCGATGCCGAGGTCGAGCGCCTCGCCCGCGAGCGAGGACTGGTCGAGCCCGGCGAGGTCGGCTACTCGATGTCGTTCGACGAGGAACCGGTGCCGGTCGTCGACTCCGGCCAGCTCGAGCCGGTCGACGATCGCTCGCTGCTGGGCAGGTTCTGGGACTTCCTCACCGGGCGGGACCTAGACCCCGGCACATGACGGACACCAAGCCGGACCGCGACGTGGTGGCGGCCCAGATCGATCGGGAGCCGCGGGCGCCGGTCGACGTTGTGGCCCGTTGCCATCTCGGTCTGCCGGTGGTGATCGAGGTGCCTCCCCGGCTCGACGACGGCACTCCTTTTCCCACGCTGTACTGGCTGACGTGCCCGCTGGCGGTGCGCCGCATCGGGCGGGTCGAGGCGGCCGGTGGGGTACGCCTTGCCGAGCAGCGGACCGCCGCCGATCCCGACCTGGCTCGCCGCCACGATGCGGCAATGGCCCGCTACGCCGCGCAGCGCGAGCTTCGCATCGACCCGACGTCCCCGGGGCCGCGGCCCCGGGGCGGGGTGGGCGGTGCCTCCGCGGGCATCAAGTGCCTCCACGCCCACTACGCCGACCACGCCGCCGGCAACGACAACCCCACCGGCGAATGGGTGGCGCCCGATGTCGAGCCGCTCAACTGCACAGAACCGTGTGTGGCGCAGGTCGCCGGCACCGTGATGCGCAACCCGCAGTGGCGGGAGCCGACGAGAGCATCGAGTACCGAGTACTGAGCCTCCGCCAACGAGGCGGAGACGCCGACCTCTACTCGCTGGTCGCCGCCGCCACTTTGTCCACCAGGTGGCTCGGCAGCTCCTGGTAGTGGTCGTGCTCGACGCTGAACGTGCCCCAACCCTGGGTGATCGAGCGCAGGTCGATGGCATACCGCATGATCTCGGACGTCGGCACCAGGGCAGTGATCGTCTGGCGACCCTTGGTGGCCATCTCGGTTCCCTGCACCTGGCCGCGGCGGGCCGCCAGGTCGCCCATGATGTCGCCCTGGTATTCGGTGGGCACCGTGACCCGGACCTTCGAGATCGGTTCCAGGATGACGGGCCCCGCCCTCTCCATGGCGGCCTTGAATCCGAGTCGCCCTGCCATCTTGAAGCTCATCTCCGACGAGTCGACCGAGTGGTACTTGCCGTCGTACAGCGTCACCTGCACGTCGACCACGGGGAAGCCGAACACGCCGCCGTCGCGCATGGTCTCGTCGACGCCCTTCTCGACGGCTGGGATGAACTGGCGGGGTATCGAGCCGCCCTTGATCGCGTCGACGAAGGCAAAGCCCTCGCCACGGCCGGTCGGGGCGAGCCGCAGGAAGGCAACACCGAACTGGCCGTGACCCCCCGATTGCTTCTTGTACTTGCCCTCGGCGTCGGCCGATTGGGTGACGGTCTCGCGGTACGCCACCTTCACCTCGCTCGTGTCGACCTCGACGCCGAACTTGCGGGCCAGCTTCTCGATGGAGATCGCCAGGTGGGTCTCGCCCATGCCGCGCAGCAGCGTCTGGCGAGTCTCCTCGTTGCGTTCGACGAGCAATGCCGGGTCCTCCTCCTGGAGGCGGCGCAACGAGTTGGCCAGCTTGTCCTCCTCGCCCTGGGTGCGGGGCTCGATTGCGAGCGCCAGCACGGGGTTGGGGCGGGTGATCGCTGCGATGCGGACCGGCTTGCCCTTCACCGTGAGCGTGTCCCCGGTCGCCGTGTCGGTGAGCTTGGCCACGGCCCCGAGGTCGCCGGCGGGGAGCTCACTCACGAGCTGCGACTCCTTGCCCTGGAGCGTGGCGATCTTGGCGAACCGCTCCTCTGCGCCGCTGCGGCTGTTGAACAGATGGGTCTCCGGCTTCACGGTGCCCGAGAAGACCTTGAAGAGCGAGATCTGCCCGACATAAGGATCGGCAACGGTCCTGAAGACGAACACCAGGGGATCGCCGGTAGGCGTCCCCTCGATCTCGACCGACTCGCCTCCTGCGGTCACCGAGACCCGGTTGCGGACGGCCGGCGACGGGCCGATCTCGACGATGAGACTGGCGAGGCGGTCAACCGCGATCGGGCCGATGGCGCTGCCGCAGACGACCGGGAACACGGTGGCGTCGGCGACGCCCTTCGCCATCGTCGTCTCCAGCTCCGCCACCGACGGGATGTCACCCTCGAGGTAGCGCTCCAGCAGGGCGTCGTCGGCCACGACGATGCCCTCCACGAGGTTGTCGTGGACCTGGTGCTCCTGCTCTTCCATCTGGTCGGGGATGTCGGCTTCGACGCCCTGGCCGCTGTCGTACAGGTAGGCACGATCCGACAGCAGGTCGGCGACACCATGGAAGGCGGCCTCCTCGCCGATCGGCAGCTCGAGGGGGGCGATGCCGGCTCCGAAGCGCGCCCGCAACTGTTCGAGAGTGCGGTTGAAGGAGGCCCGCTCCTTGTCGAGCTTGTTGATGAAGATCATCCGGGGCACGCCCATGTCCTCGGCGATGCGCCAGATGGTCTCGGTCTGCACCTCGACGCCCTCAACGGCGCTCACCACGAAGACGGCGAGGTCGACGACCCGCAGCGCGGCGTGGACATCACCCACGAAATCGGGATAACCCGGGGTGTCGATCAAGTTGATCTTGTGGTCGTGCCAGGCGACGGGCGCCATCGCCAGCGACAGTGAGGCCCGCCGCTTGTGCTCCTCCGGGTCGTAGTCCATGACGGTGTTGCCGTCCTCGACCCTGCCGAGACGTGCCAGCACCCCTGCCCGGTACAGCATGGCCTCGGCGAGTGTTGTCTTTCCGGACCCGCTGTGGCCCACCAAGGCGACGTTGCGGATCCTCTCAGGGGGGTAGGTGTTCACGTATCAGGGCTCCCAGATCGGCGAGGAGGTGGCCGCGAAAGCCTAACCGGGCCCGCGAACACCTGGCCAAGGCGCCCCCCCGGAGAAGGGCAGGTGCGGCGCCGGTGCCCGGGGTGGGATTCGAACCCACACGTCCTTGCGGACACCCGTTTTTAAGACGGGCTGCGTCGACCGATTGCGCCACCCGGGCACGTCCCCGGCACCATAGAGCCACTGACGTCGACCTGTGAGCGGGAACCCGACCGGCCGCCGCCCCCGATCACCGGCTTCGCCGGTGCTGCGGCGATGACGTCCCCCCACGGCTACCCTCAATGAACTCGCGAAGTGTGCCGATAGAAGGCCGGGCCGCCGGGAGTCGTCGGCGGTGCCCTCTCGACCAAGCCAGGAGCCGATGATCTCTCGTCGATCCCCTGCCCCACCCCCCGGACCAGGACCGGAGGGAGTCGACGACGTCCCCAAGCGCCCGATCGGTCGCTACATCGTCGGCCTGGTCGGGATCGCCATCCTGGCGGTCGTCGCCACGCTGCTCACCGCGTCGCTGCTGTCGCGCCAGAAGTTCGACGCCGCTGTCACGGGTGAGGCCACGACTCAGGTGATCCGGGCCACCAGCCTCTCCGAATCCGCCTCGGACCTGCTCACATTGGCGGAAAACCCCGAGGAGCCGGGCGATGTCGAGGAACTGCGCGCCGAGCGGGCTCGCACGGTGGAGAGGCTCGAGATCGAGTACGCCCACTTCGTTGCCACCCACGAGGCCCTCATCGACGGCAACCTCGCCCTAGGGCTGCCCGGCAACAACTCGCCTCAGGTCACCCAGCTGTTCCTCGGCCTCAAACCCGTCTTCGAGCAACTGCGCGACGCCACGGCCGACGTCATCGTGGCAGGGCGCTCGGGTGCCGCCGTGCTGCCTGGGGAGATCGAGCCGGTGCTCGTGGCGGCCGACGCTTTTCGCGACCCGATGCTCGACATCGTCCAGACCTATACCGAGGAGTCCCAGGCGAGGGTGGAGAGCCTGAAGCGGACCCAGTACCTGCTGCTCACGATCACGATCATCGTTCTGGTGTTCGAAGGCGTCTTCCTCTTCCGGCCGGCGGTGCAGGAGTTCCGCAGGGAGTGGCGCCAGCGGGCGCAGGCCCACATCTCCGAGCGTAAGGACGACCAGCGTAAGCTGTCGTACCTCGCGAGGTTCGACCCGCTCACAGGCCTCATCAACCGGTTCCTGTTCGGGGACCGCTTGACGAACGCCATCTCGAGGGCACGGCGCGACGGTGGGATAGTGTCGCTGATGTTCCTCGATCTCGACGAGTTCAAGGCGGTCAACGACCGCTTCGGCCACCACATCGGGGACGGTCTGCTCAAGCAGGTCGCGCAGCGTATCGTCGCCTCGGTGCGCGAGAGTGACAGCGTTGCCCGCCTGGGAGGCGACGAGTTCACCGTCGTTCTCGAAGGCAGCCACCGGGTGGAGGACGCCGGCCACGTCGCAACCAAGATCCTCGAGGCGATGCAGGAGCCCTTCCACGTGGGGTCCCACGAGCTGCGGCTCACGGCCTCGATCGGCATCGCCCTCTATCCGGTGGACGGCCAGAGCGCCCAGGAGCTGTTGCGCGACGCCGATATCGCCATGTACAGCGCCAAGGCCGCCGGCAAGAACACCTACCAGTACTTCACGCCGGAGCTGCGCGAGAAGACGTCCGAGCGCCTCCACCTCATCGACGGCCTGCGCCGAGCGGTGGAGGCACGCCACGAGCTCGACCTCGTCTACCAACCCAAGGTCGACACCGCAACGAACACCATCACCGGGGTCGAGGCCCTGGTGCGTTGGCACCACCCCGAACTGGGGCTGGTGCTGCCCGACCGGTTCGTCCCGGTGGCCGAGGAGACCGACCTCATCCTGCCCATCGGAGACTGGGTGCTGGAGGAGGCCTGCCGCCAGATGCGCACCTGGCAGTCCCGGGGCATCGACATCACGATGTCCGTGAACGTGTCGTCCCGCCAGCTGAAACGCGGCGACCTGGTCGAGTCGGTGGCGAAGGTGCTCGACTCCACAGGCCTCGACGCCGACCGGCTCGAGATCGAGCTCACCGAGGGCACCCTCGTCGAGGACACCGAACTGGCGGCTCGGGCGCTGGAGGAACTGCGCGAGATGGGGGTTCAGGTCTCGATCGACGACTTCGGGACCGGCTACTCGTCGCTCAGCTACCTGAAGCGGCTGCCAATCGATCGGCTGAAGATCGACCGCAGCTTCATCCGCGATATCACCGTGAGCGAGGAGGCCGCCACGCTGTCGGCCGCCATCGTGGGACTGGCGCAGAGCCTGCGGCTCGACGTGGTGGCCGAAGGTGTCGAGACCGCCGAGCAGCTCACGATGCTCGAGCGCCTCGGCTGCTACGGGATGCAGGGATTCCTGTTCTCGCGCCCGGTTTCCGCCGACGACGTGAGAGCGCTCATCGAGCGGGGCCTCCCCATCATCACCCGCACCCCAGTACACGCAGGCCGTGTTGCAGCGTCCTGAGCACTGAGCGTCAATCCACGGGTCCAGGTACGAGCCGTGGATTGAGGCTGAGCCCGAGTCCTCGGGTTACTGTTGACGGGCCGAAGGGAGGTTGGCCCATCTCACGTCTTTCGCGCCCGCTGGTCGCCACGGCGTTCACCGTCGCCGCATCGTCACTCGTTGCGGTGGCGCCCGCCGCCGAGGCGCTGGCCGCCACTGCCGGAGTGGACCTCGTCCTCGTCACCGGAGGTCTCTCCACGCCGGTTGACGCCGCCGCCCCGCCGGGCGACGACCGCATCTTCGTGGTGGAGAAGGCCGGTACGATCCGCATCGTCCGCGACGGCGTCGCGCTGGGCACTCCCTTCCTCGACATCTCCGGCCCGGTTCTCAGCACCGGCAACGAGCAGGGCTTGCTGGGGCTCGCTTTCGACCCCAACTACGACAAGAACGGGCGTTTCTACGTCGCCTATACGGGCGACGCCGGCAACGGCGACAGCTTCGTCGCCCGCTACAAGGTCTCGGCCGACCCCGACCGTGCCAATCCCGGCTCGGGCAAGGTGCTGCTGCGGGTCGACCAGCCGTTCACCAACCACAATGGCGGCCAGGTCGCCATCGGCCCCGACGGCTACCTGTACGCCAGCTTCGGCGACGGCGGTTCCGGGGGTGACCCCAACGGCAACGGGCAGAACCGCAACACGTTGCTGGGGTCGATCGTGCGCATCAACCGGGTGAACGGCGATCCGGCCCCCGACAACCCGTTCGTGGGCACCGCCGGCGCCGACGAGATCTGGCACTACGGGCTTCGCAACCCGTGGCGGTTCACGTTCGACGCCGCCACCGGCGAGATGTTCATCGGAGACGTCGGCCAGAACGCCTGGGAGGAGGCCGACGTCGCCCCAGCGGGGGTGGGTGGGCGCAATTTCGGATGGAACGAGCGGGAAGGTCGCCACTGCTACGTCGCCAACTGCCAGACGGCCGGCCTCACCGACCCGGTAGTGGAGTACGCCCACGGGCCCGACCCGTGCAGCGGCTCGATCACCGGAGGCAAGGTGTATCGGGGCAACGACCTGCCATGGCTGCGCGGCCATTTCTTCTACGCCGACTACTGCACCGGCATCTTCCGCAGCTTCCGCTGGGAGAACGGTGCGGTGCGCGACCTCACCAGTTGGAACGCCGCCCTCGGGCCGCCCGGCAACATCCGCTCCTTCGGGACCGACGGCCGCGGCGAGCTGTACGTGGTCGCCGGCAGTTCCCTCTACAAGATGATCTCGACCCGCCACCCGCAATGCGACTTCGACGGCGACGGCCGCGCCGACCTCGCCGCCGGGGTGAGGGGGAAGGACGGTCCCGGTGCCCCCAATTCGGGCATGGTGCAGGTCTTCGCCGGGTCCGGTGCGGGCATCGCCGTGGCCGACGATGCCCGCTTCAGCCAGGGAAGTGGAGGCGTCGTCGGCAAGCGCGAACGCGGCGACGAGATGGGCGCCGCCCTCGCCTGCGGTGACTTCGACGGCGACGGGTACGGCGACCTCGCGGTCGGCGCCCCCGGAGAGAGGATCGCCGGCCTCGCCAAGGCGGGGGTGGTCCACGTGCTCTACGGCGGGCCGGGTGGCCTCTCCGGCAACGGCGACCAGATGTGGCGCCAGGGGGCCGGAGGCGTCAAAGGTGAGGCGGAGAAGGGCGACCGGTTCGGCGCCGCCCTCACCGTCGGCGACTTCGACGGCGACGGCTTCGACGACCTGGCCGTCGGCTCCCCCGGGGAGCGCATCGCAGGCGCCCGCGATGCCGGCACAGTCAATGTGCTGTACGGCACGGCCTCCGGCTTGAGGGCGGCGGGCAACCTGCGTCTCGACCAGGCGGTGGACGGGGTGACCAACGACGCCCAGACCGGCGACGAGTTCGGTGCCGCGCTGGTCGCGGGCGACTTCGACGGTGACGGCCGCGCCGACCTCGCCGTGGGTGTTCCCGGCGAGGCAATCGGCGCCACCCGCAGCGGGGCGGTGCACGTGTTCGCCGGCAGCGCCTCCGGACTCACCACGGACGACGCTCTCTGGCACCGGGGCAAGTCCTCCGTCGACGGCAACCCCGCCACCGACGACCGCTTCGGCGCCGACCTCGCCGCCGGGCACGTCGACGGCAACGGCTTCGCCGACCTGGCCGTGGGTGTTCCCGGCTCGGCCGGAGGCGGCAGCGTCACCGTGCTCCACGGCGGGCCCGGAGGCGTGACCGGACGCGACCTGCGCCTGCGCCAGGGTTTCGGCGGCCTCCCCGGAGCCGCCGAGACCAACGACGCGTTCGGGACCTCGGTTGCGCTGGGCGACTTCGACGGCAACGGGTACGACGATCTCGCCGTCGGTGCCCCGGGAGAGAGCCGCGGTGGAAGCCGGCGTTCGGGCGATGTGACGGTCGTGTTCGGGTCGGCTGAGGGGCTCGCC